>Ga0315276_10002865_pt1 | contig 15764 bp, 9 predicted proteins | sample YL17G05_0_MG_FD_204542 | JGI IMG/M metagenome (GOLD analysis project Ga0315276, IMG submission 204542) | Sediment microbial communities from Yellowstone Lake, YNP, Wyoming, USA - YL17G05_0 | ecosystem: Environmental > Aquatic > Freshwater > Lake > Sediment | place: USA: Wyoming | collected... | reverse complement strand
GCGGGGCAGGGGAATGCGCGCACGAAGGCCGCGACGTCCGGCGCCTCGCGCTCGTAGAGGTCGTGGAGCGCGGAGGTCGACGAGTACGCCTTCGCCCGGCTCTGCTTGTCGGCGATCTCGTGCCAGACCTCGCCCTGGTCGGCGGCGTAGCTCCGGTGGGCCATGCGGGCCTCCCCAGGCGCCGTCGCCGCCCGCTCGCGCTCCATGACCGCGATGTCGGCCATCTGGGCGCTCATCTTGGCCCGCAGGAGGTAGTCGACCTTGCGCGACGCCGCGAACCGGGAGCCCTGGTTCCAACGGCCCGCCTCGAGGCAGGAGACCGGGATGGAGGTGACCTTCATGGCTGCGAGCCAGACGGTGATGTTGATGATCCGGTTCTGTTTGCCGCCGACGACCGTGTCGCCGGCGAAGAGAACGACCGGCTTCTCCTTCGTCACGGCCTCGATGGCGGGGACCGTGCCCCCGCCCTGCTCGCGGAGCTCGAGCGCCCCATCGCGGGCGGCGGCCGTCGCCGTCTCGTACGCGGCCGGCCGGTTCACGCCCCACTCGAGCGCGGTGAGGACGAGGCCGTCGCGCGAGAGGGTGACGAGCGGACGAACCGTCCCGAGGGCCTCCTTGAGCTGTTCCCGCACTGCCAGATCGTTCATTGCCATGTCGCACCGTCCTGTCTGTCGCCAGCATCGGAGGGGGCTGTGACAGGTTGACTGGCACAAGGCGGAGTAGCGTTCTGGGTGCCTTCCGCCGTGGTACGACCACGCTCAGGCCCCAACCCCCGCTCAGGCATGAGATGGCGCTGACGAGTGTTCTCGCCGGCGACCCGGGTCGTGCGCCGCGCGTACGCTACACATCAGGCGACACACTCCGAGGCGGCTCATGTGCAGGAGGTCGAAGACCAGATGTCATTCCAGATGCCGATCACGATCTCTTCTGTCGTGGAGGGGATCGACCGCCGCCGATACCTCCTGCCGGCTATCCAGCGGGAGTTCGTCTGGAAACCCGACCAGATCGAGCAGCTCTTCGACTCCATCATGCGCGGCTACCCGATCGGTTCACTCCTGTTCTGGGACGTGGAGCCTGAGTGGCAGGCCAGGTACCAGTTCTATGAGTTCGTCCGCGATTACCACGAGAAGTCGGCCCGGCACAATCCGAAGGCCAACCTCGCGGGTGTGCACGGGCTTACTGCCGTCCTCGACGGCCAGCAGCGCCTCACCTCCCTATACATCGGGCTCAAGGGCTCCTACGCCTACCGCACGAAGTACACCTGGGCCCACCTGGACGCCAACTTCCCCGTCCGCAAGCTGTACCTCGACCTCCTCGAGGCGGACATGGACTGGGACGGCGGCTACAGCTTCAAGTTCATGACGACCAAGGAGCGGGACAAGCATCCGGACCGGTGGTTCGAGGTCGGTCAGATCCTCAACTTCGAGGGCCTGCGCGACATCAATGGCTACCTCCAGGCACGCCCAGACCTCGCCGCCAGCAAGTTCGCGTCCGACACGCTGATGGACCTGTTCCAGCGCGTCCGCGTCGACCACTCGATGAACTTCTTCCTTGAGAAAGACCAGGACTTGGACAAGGTCCTGCACATCTTCATCCGGGTGAACAGCGGCGGCACTCAGCTGTCCTACTCTGACTTGCTGCTCTCGGTCGCGGTCGCGCAGTGGAAGCGCCTCGACGCGCGAGAGGAGATCACACGGCTGGTCGACGACCTCAACGACATCGGAGCAGGCTTCCGCTTCGACCGCGACTTCGTGCTCAAGGCGTGCCTTGCCCTGACCGACCTACCGTCTGTGGTGTTCAAGGTCACCAACTTCACCGCCAACAATATGGAACGGATCGAGGACGCCTGGGCCACGGTCGAGGCGAACCTGCGGTCCGCGGTTGCCCTGGTTGCCTCGTTCGGCTTCTCGGCGTCCACTCTCACCTCCCTCAACAGCGTCATCCCGATCGCCTACTACCTGATGAAGCGTGGCCACGGCCCGGGGTGGGTCGATGCCGCGTCAGGCGAGCGCGAACGCGAGTCGATCCGACGCTGGCACATGGCAGCGCTGCTCAAGGGCACATTCGGCGATCAGGCCGACACGGTGCTCACTACGATCCGAGCCGCGATCGCCGACACCACAGGCGCGTTTCCCGTCGACGAGATCAACACGCGCTTGCTCCTGATCGGCAAGTCGGTCCGGTTTGAACTGGCCGAGGTCGATGCCTTGCTCGACGCGAAGTACGGGCAGCGGCAAGCGTTCCAGGTTCTCTCGATGCTCTACGGCTACGTCGACTACCGCAACGTGTTCCACCAGGACCACGTGCACCCGAAGAGCCGGTTCACCATCAAGCGCCTCATCGACGTGGGTTTCGATGAGGCCGAGGCGAGGTGGATGGCCGACCGGGTGAACGACCTTGCCAACCTTCAGATGCTAGGAGGCCCGCAGAACCTCGACAAGGGCGCCCAGCCGTTCGCCGACTGGCTTGCCACCGCCTACCCGGACGCGGCGGCCCGGTCTGCCTACCTCGATCGTCAGTACATCCCGCGCGACGTGGGCGTCGATCTCGGGTCGTTCAAGGACTTCTTCGTAGCGCGCCGGACACTCATGCGCGATGCCTTGGCCCGCACGCTTGGCACCAACCCAGTCTCGCCGCCCGACATGGGCACCGAGCTGCCTGTGGTCGATGAGGCAATCGTCGAGGCAGTCGCCCACGCTGGGGGACCGTCAGTCTGGGTCGTCCCCGAGGGTGCAAGCGAGCAGCCGGTGATCGCTGAGCCACGGCCCTCCGCGGCCGACGGCACAACGCCACATGGCGTCGCGTCAGATCCACGTTCGGCGCTCGCCGCGGCGCTGCGAGAGGCGGTCATCGAGGTTGCGAGAGGGCCAGGCGAGAACGTCACGACCTACACTGACTTGGCCCGGCGCCTGGGCCTCGAGCTCGGCGATGACGCCCAGCGGCACATGCTCACCGTTCTGCTTGGCGAGCTCTCTCGTGCGGAGGTCGCTGCGGGACGGCCCATGCTCTCGAGCATCGTCGTCCAGTACGAGGGCGGCACGCCCGGTAGCGGGTTCTTCGGCCTGGGCCGGGAGCTCGGCCTCATCCGCGATGGCGAAGACGCCGACCTGTTTGCATTCCGTCAGATGCGGGCGACGTGGAACCATTGGCAGGGAGGGGCGCCGCGCGGCGCAGGATTCGAAGGCACGAGTCGAGCGACGCGTGCTTAGGCCTCGCGCGTTCCATCCGTCGCGGCCCGCGGCCGTCGCGCCGGGCGATCCCGCTCCCCTCAGAGGATGAGGGCACACCGGCCTTCCGGCGGCCCGACGATGTCCGCGCCTCGGCTACTGAGTCCCTGAGTGGCCGAGTCGCCCGGGTCCTCGAGAGCGCAGGCATTGCGATAAGTTGCATTGTTCACATATACTGCGAGCGTAGAAGTTGACCTCGCGATGACCGCCCTTGAGCCGCTGGAGAGCCCGTCCGCCGTCGTCGTGGCACCCGTCCGCGACGACTGGGCCGCCGTCGTCGCCGCCTACCTCGACCTGGCCGAGCGCCGCACCGGATCGCCCCGGACCGCGCGCGCCTACGGCTCGGCCATCGGGGCCTATGCCGCCGCCATCGGGGATCTGGGGTCCGCCACGCCCGCCACCGTGACCCTCTGGGCCTATGCGCCGGGGCCGTCGGGCCGGACGCCCGCCGCGTCCACCGTCATCGTCCGCCTGGCCGCCCTGCGGGGCCTCTACCGCTACGCCGGGCGGGTCGGGGTGTGGCACGGGCCGAACCCCGCCGACGAGGTGGACCGCCCCCGCCAGGCGCAGCCGATCCCGAGGGGACTGGATGCTGTCGGCCTCCGTCGACTCCTCGCGGCGATCCCGGCGACGATTGGCGGCCTCCGTGACCGGGCCATCATCATCACCATCGCCCTCGCGGGGCTGCGCCGCGCCGAGGTCCTCGGGCTGCGAGCCCGCGACATCGCGACCGACGGGCCGATCGTGACGTGGTCCGCCCGCGTCAAGGGGGGGCAGGTCCGCTGCCGCGAGCTCCCGGATCCGGCGTGGTCCGCCGTCTCCGCCTATCTCGACGCCGCCGACCGTCCGTTCGCGACGCTCGATCCGGACGCCCCCCTGTTCCCGATCAGCGGGCAGGGGTTCGCCGCGAACCTCGACCGGTATGCCCGCCACGCGGGCCTCGGGCACCTGACGCCGCACGGGCTGCGCCACAGCGCCGCCAAGCTCCGCCGCGCGACCGGAGCCAGCCTCGAGGATGTGCAGTCCCTCTTGGGGCACCGGACCCTCGCCACCACCTCCCGTTACCTTGCCCGCCTGGAAGCCGAGACGGACGCGGGATGGGCCGCCGCAGCCGCTGCCATCGGGCTTTAGGAGAATGTGTAGAGGCCGACAGCATCAGAGGCCCCTTCGACCGGAAAGCGGGCACCCTGATCCCGCGGCCCGGCGGTCGGGCCTCACTCTCCGGGCGATCGCCGAGGTGACCGGCCTGTCGTGGGGACGCATCAGCCCTCGGCCCGCGCCCATCGCGTTCGTCATCTCACGTCGCGAGTAGGCGGAACCGAGGGCGATGACGCGAACGAAGGGCTACTCCCCGGCGGGCTCCGACAGCCACCTCTCGATGTCGTCGAGATCAAGGCCGTAGCCTTCCTCGCGGTTGCCTGCGATCCACCAATTGCGGTCCGGGTCGATGATCCCGTAGGTCCCGTAGACGGACGCTTCGGGTGTCCGACATCGGGACTTCACGAGTCTGTACCCAAGACGGGCGACAGCACGCCGAAGGCGCTGTTCGCGGATCTCGTCGGTCTTAGTCATGAGCGCGTTCCTCCGATGGGTGCCGCGCAGGAAAACGCGGCATGGGCTTACCAGCGGGTCACGGTCCCGCCGATGCCATCCCGCGTTGCGATCACGCCGTGATTCAGGATCGCCGGCGCCAGTAGGCGCCTTGCGCATACACAGTCCACCCGATCCCGGAGCCCTGTCAAGGGTTTCGGGGGACCAGTTCTCGGAGATGCCTCGACCCGTCTTTCGAACGAGCGACCGAACCCGCCATCGGGCTGTAGGTGCCCTACCGCTCCGGCCTCCCGAGTCGAAGCCGGTGGTTGAACGACGTTCCCGCGCCGGATCCGACCGGCGCATGGCGCTCATCTAGAGTCTCCCATCCGGTAGCCATCACTGCCACGCCGGAGAGCAGATCACGGTCGTCGGGGCCCAGCGGGCTGGTCACCTCGATGTTCAAGCGGATCGGCATCAGGCCTCTCCCGGAGCATCTGCCCATGACGTGAACGGTGCGTCGGCGCACCTCTGCACTTCGACACCATCGCGGGGGCCGAACGGCCCTCCCGGGCCGGGCCCTCTGACCCCGACACTAGCGCCAGCGACGGGAGGCGATGAAGCGCGGTCGAGATTTCGGTCGCCACGACCGCGCCCAGCCACTGGCGAGCCCGACCCACCGTGTCTGAGCGTGTGCCCACGCCCAAGACGACAAGTGGGGTTCGAGATGTATCGCTCCGTCGCCGGCAGGACAGCAGCCCTCCTCATTGCGGCCTCCCTTGTCGCCCTTGCCCTGGGCCAGGCGGCCCTGTCAGCCTCACCGCCGCTCACGGAGTTGCGCGGCCTGTGGCACCTCGATGAAGCCGGGGGAACGGCAGCCTACGACGCCTCCGGCAACGGCAACACCGGGCTGATCAGCGGCGCCACGTTCACCGCAGGCTATGCCGGCAGTGCCCTCTCGTTCAGCGGCATTGGCGGGATACACATCAGCGATGCTCCATCGCTGCGGCCCGCGTACATCACCGTCGAGGCCTGGCTACGGACCAGCTTGGCGACTCCGCTTACCTTGCTGGTCGGCAAGCAATCCCTCAGTTGTTACGGGTCGTATGGCCTCGGCTTCGATGTCTTCGGAGGTCTCGGCTTCGGCATCTCGGACGGGTCGACTTCTCCGAGGACGGCGTCGGTGGCCGACGGACGCTGGCACCACGTGGCCGGCACCTACGATGGGGCGAGGGTCCGACTCTACGTGGACGGCCGCGAGGTCGGTGCCGGCACGCCTGCGAGCAGTGCCCTCACCTACCTCCCGCCGGGGAATGGCAACCTCCTGATCGGGACGACACCCGCCTGCCCGAACCTCACGGTTGGACAGTTCGTGGGAACGCTCGACGAGGTGCAGATCTGGAGCCGCGCACTCACACCGAATGAGATCGCCTCGACGGCTGCCACGGACCCGATGCAGGCCGGTCCGGCTACGTTGTTGCCCCTGCCGATCCCGGCTGCGGCAGTGACGTGCGATCCGAGCGGCGCGTACGTGTCCACCGGCCAGCCGTGGCCGCTCGACACGCCGATCACGATCCCGCTGTGCGCGAACGACTCGCATGGTGGTGCCCCGTGGTTCCTGGACTGGGCCTGGTCCGACGATGCCGCCGGCCTCACGGCTTCGGTGGGTTCGCCGAGCAATCCAGCGCTCACCTTCCCCGTGCTGGTCAAGGCCTTCATGGGCTCCGCGGACCTCGCTGCCCTTCAAGCTGCGGTGGACCTGTACCAGGGCCGCTTCGTTCGCCTCCCACTCGCGACGAGATCGCTGATTGGCATCAACCCCTACCCAACCTACGTCTTCGTTGACCTCGCGCAGGTCGCCAGCTTCCAGCTCGACCGAGCGTTCGTCGACCCCGCGCTCGCGGCGTCCACATGCGGGGCAGGGGCGATCGGCTGCCTGACCGGGATGTTCGTGGGGGCGCAAGGGTCTCTGCCGCAACCGACCCCGACACCCACGCCGACTCCGAGTCCGTCGCCGAGCCCCAGCCCGGGCCCAATCCTCCCGATCGGCATCTCCAGCGCGACCTTCGCCGGACGGACGCCGTGTGTCGGGGCGATCAGCACAACGCCAGGGGACCCCTGCTATCCATTGCAACTGACGGCCGGAAGCCCCAACGTACCCGGCACCTTTGGGTGGCTCAAGTTCGGTTGCCCCGGCTACGGCCTCGGTCAGGGCAACGACGGTGGGTGCCAGAGCACTCAGGCATTCCTCCAAAGCGAGATCGGCCCACCGCCCAACAGCTACGGGCTCGACCCGAGCCAGCTCGGCCTGCCCGGGAGCGCGGATTTGATCGGCGTCTTGGCCGGCAACATCGCGAGCCCCGACTGCTCGTACTACATCGACAACGCCGTTGTCGTCACGGTCCCCGTGTGGGACACGGCTGTAGGCAACGGCTCATCGGCCGCCTACCACATTGTCGGATTCGCAGGCTGGCAGATCACCGCATGCGGCGCCAAGTCCCTCAAAGGCGTGTGGAGAGAGGGGGCGCCAACCCCCACGCCCACGCCGACGCCGACGCCCACGCCGACGCCCACGCCCACGCCCACGCCGACGCCCACGCCGACGCCCACACCCACGCCCACACCCACGCCCGACACGGCTCCACCCGCAGTGACCAACCTCGCGCTGTCGCCGTCGAGCAGCCCTGTCGGGGTTCCGATAGGCGTGACCGCTACGGCTGCCGACGCTAGCGGCGTCATGTCCGCTGAGGTCAGCACCGACGGCGGGACCACCTGGAGCCAGATGGCACCGGGGGACGATGGATACGGCGGCACGAGCGTCGCCGCGTCCGCACTCCTGAACGCCCGGATCACCGCGATCTCCGCGGGAAGCAAGCATTCCTGTGCGGTCCTCGCCGACGGAACCGTCACGTGCTGGGGGGACAACTGGGGTGGCCAGCTTGGCGATGGAACAACGACGCCCCGGCTTGCGCCGGTCACGGTCCCCGGACTCTCCGGCGTCGTGGCCGTTGCCGCTGCTCAACTCAACACATGCGTTCTCTTGGCGGGCGGAACCGTCAAGTGCTGGGGCTGGAACAGCAGCGGATCGGTCGGCGACGGGACGACGACGAACCGCCGGAGCCCGGTCACGGTCGTCGGTCTCTCCGGCGTGACGGCGATCGCCGCCGGAGGAGCTCACACCTGCGCCATCCTGACCGACGGCACCGTCAGGTGCTGGGGGGCGAACAGCTCCGGCCAGCTCGGCGACGGGACGACGATGAGCCGCAACAGCCCTGTCGCCGTGTCCGGCCTCTCGGGCGCGACCGGGCTCGCCGCTGGCTCGGAACATACCTGCGCCGTCCTAGCCGACGGCACGGTCAAGTGCTGGGGGCTCAACTCCTATGGCCAGCTCGGCGACGGGACCACGACGACCCGGCTCACGCCGGTCACGGTGCCCGATCTCTCTGGCGTCACCGCGGTCGGCGCGGGCATCTGGCACACGTGTGCCGTCGCTTCGGGCGGCGCGGTCCACTGCTGGGGCTACAACGCCGACAACGAGCTCGGCGACGGGACGACGACCCATCGCTCCGTTCCGGTCGCGGCAATCGGGATCAGCAGCGCCACGACGGTCACGGCCGGTTGGGGGCATACCTGCGCGCTTCTCTCGGGGGGCTCGGTGAGCTGCTGGGGACTCAACGACCCCAGCCGGCTCGGCGACGGCACGAAGACGCTGCGGACCGCCCCTGTCCTGGTCCGAGATCTCAGCGGTGTCACGGCGATCGACGCGGGCGAGGGCCACACCTGCGCGCTCTCGGCCGGCATGGTCAGCTGCTGGGGCATCAACGAGAACGGCCAGCTCGGCAGCGGAACGACAACGAACCATCTGATCCCGGTCACCGTCCCGGGGTTGTCCGGCGTCAGTGCGATCGATGCGAGCGGCTCCCACAGTTGCGCCCTCGCGGACGGCACCGTCAGCTGCTGGGGCAGCAATACGTCCGGCCAGCTCGGGGACGGGACGACGATGGATCGGCCAACGCCGGCGACGATCGGCGGCCTAACCGGCGTCACCGCGCTCGCGGCAGGATCGGCCCACACCTGCGCTCTCCTCTCGGACGGCACCGTGAGGTGCTGGGGCGCCAACGCATCTGGCCAGGTCGGCGACGGTACGACCACGACCCGGCTCACGCCGGTCGTGGTCTCTGGCCTCTCCGGCGTCACGGCGATCGCGGCGGGCGAGCACCACACCTGCGCGGTGCTCTCGGATGGCTCGGTCAGATGCTGGGGCTACAACTACTACGGCGAGGTCGGCGACGGCACCACGACGACCCGGCTCACCCCGGTCGCCGTCTCCAGCCTCTCCGGCGTCACCGCGATCGCCACCGGCGCCTGGCACACCTGCGCCATCGTCGCCGGCGGCAGCGTGAGCTGCTGGGGCTACGATCGGTATGGTCAACTCGGCAACGGGACATTCGACGAGAGACCCTTCACGAGTCCAGTCGCCGTAAGCGGTCTGTCCGGCGCGACAGCGATCGCGACGGGTGCCTTCTACACCTGTGCCCTCCTCGCCGACGGCACGATGAGGTGCTGGGGTCGCAACATCTCCGGCCAGCTCGGCGACGGGACGGATCGGGACAAGTCCACTCCGGTCGCGGTCGCCGGCGTCTCGGGCGTCACGGCGATCGCCACGGGCTACAGCACCACCTGCGCGCTCCTCTCGGGCGGCACCGTCAGCTGCTGGGGCGACACCAGTGGCGGCATGTCGCTCGTCCCGGTCACGGTCCGCGGCCTCGTCGGCATCACGGCAATCACCGCGAGCTCGATCTGCGGTGTCCGTTCGAGCGGCACCGTCAGCTGCGTGGGCTCCAACGCATCCGGGCAGCTCGGCGTCGATCCTGGGCGGGCTCCCATTGCAGTGCGCGGCGTGACGGCGCCCCTCGCGCCGGACACCTACGACGTCTGCGTGCGGGCGACCGACTTCGCCGGCAATGTCAGCCCACCGTCATGCGCGGCGTTGCTCGTGTCCAAGGCGGGCCAGACGATCACTTTCGGCCCACTCCCCGCCAGGACCTACGGTGACCCGCCGTTCGTCCTCGACGCCAACGCCTCATCTGGCTTGCCGGTGAGCTACAACGCGAGCGGCACCTGCAGCGTCACGGGCGACTCGGTCACGATCGACGGTGCCGGAAGCTGCACCATCACGGCGTCCCAACCCGGTGATGCAGACTACGCCGCCGCCTCGGATGTGAGTCGGTCGTTCGAGATCACGCCGTCAGCGCCGCTCGTCACCTGGCTGAGGCCCGACGACATCGGGTATGGGACGGCCCTCTCGGCCGCACAACTGAACGCGACGGCAAGTGTGCCCGGCGCCTTCACCTACGCGCCGGCGGACGGCACGGTCCTTGGGGCGGGGGCGGACCAAGCGCTCTCCGTCACCTTCGCACCCGACGACGCCGCCAACTACGGGGCCGCGACGGTAATGACGACGATCGCCGTGCTCCCGGCTCCGCTGACTGCCACGGCCCAGGACGCGAACCGCGCCTACGGGTTGCCCAACCCCGCCTTCGACATGACCTACGACGGGTTCGTTCTCGGGGAGGGGCCGTCGGTCCTCGGCGGCACCCTCGCCTGCCACACCACCGCGGCGGCGACGAGCCCGCCCGGTGCTTACCCAATCACCTGCTCGGGTCGCACATCGAGCAACTACGGCATCACCTATGCCGACGGCACTCTGACCATCACGCCCGCCGACCAGGCGATCACCTTCGGCGCGCTCCAGGACCGGACTTACGGCGACGCCGCCTTCGGCGTGACGGCGGCCGCGAGTTCCGGGCTACCAGTCGGCTTCGCCGCATCCGGAGCCTGCACCGTAACGGACGCGACTGTGACGATCATCGGTGCCGGTGACTGCATGATCGTCGCGTCCCAGACCGGCGACGGCAGCCACAACCCTGCTCTGTCAGTCAGTCGGGCATTCTCGATCGAACCTGCATCCCTGACGATCACCGCCCGGGGCGCGAGCCGTGTCTACAAGGCGTCCGACCCCGCCTTTGAAGTCACCTACGGGCGATTCGTCGGCACGGAGGGGCCGGGCGACCTTGCGGGCACTCTCGTGTGCACGACGACGGCCGCGACCGCCAGCCCGGTCGGCTCCTACCCGATCACTTGTTCGGGCCTCACCTCCGCCAACTACGACATCACGTGGGTGGCCGGCGCGCTAACAATCACGCCTGCCGACCAGGCGATCAGCTTCGGCTCCCTCACGGGCCGCTCCTACGGTGACCCGGCCTTCTCGGTCAGCGCCACGGCGGGCTCCGGCCTCGTCGTGGCGTTCAGCGCCTCCGGCCCGTGCTCCGTGACGGGAACGACGGTGACGATTACCGGCGCCGGTGACTGCACGATCACCGCGGCACAGGCGGGCGACGGCAACTGGAACCTGGCCGCCGCATTGAGCCGGTCGTTCGCTATCGCAAGGGCCCCGCTGACCGTGACCGCAAAGGACAAGTCCCGGATCTACGGGGCGGCCAACCCGTCGTTCGACGGCACGTATGCCGGCTTCGTGTACGGAGAGACGCCCTCGGGCCTCGGTGGCTCGCTCGCCTGCACGACGACAGCGACCGCCACGAGCGCCGTTGCTGGCAGCCCGTATCCGATCACCTGCTCGGGCCTCACCTCGGTCAACTACGACATCACGTTCACGGACGGCACGCTGACGATCACGCCGGCTGACCAGACGATCGCGTTCGGTACGCTCCCAGGCCGCACCTACGGTGACCCGCCATTCTCGGTCAGCGCCGCGGCGGATTCCGTCCTCTCCGTGTCGCTCAGCGCTGCAGGGGCGTGCGCGATGACGGGGACGACCGTGACGATGACTGGCGCTGGGAGCTGCACGATCACCGCGTCGCAGCCCGGAGACCTGAACTGGAAACCTGCGATACCCGTTGCCAGGTCGTTCACGATCGCGAAGCGGGCGGTCGGAGTGACCGCCGACGCCGGGCGGACCAAGGTCTACGGCGAGGCCGACCCACTGCCGTTCACGTTCACCGTCAGCGCGGGCTCGCTCGTTTCGGGCGACGCGTTTGTCGGCGTCCTCAGCCGGGTCGCGGGTGAGTCCGCCGGGGCGTACGCGATCGCCCAGGGCACGCTCACGCTCGGCTCGAACTACGACCTGAGCTTCGTGGGCCACGACTTCACAATCACCCCCAAGGCCGCCTCGGTCACCCCGAGCGCCGCTTCAAAGGTGTACGGCTCCCCTGACCCGGCCTTCAGCGGTACCCTGACCGGCTTCCTGGCCGCCGACGGCGTCACGGCGGCCTACAGCCGGGCCGCGGGCGAAACCGTCGCGGGGGGCCCCTACCCGATGGGCGCCACGCTCAGTCCTGCGGGAGTCCTCGCCAACTACGCGATCACGTACAACACCGCCAACTTCACGATCACCAAGGCGCCATTGACGGTCACCGCGAACGACAAGACGCGGGCGTATGGCTCGCCGAACCCCACCCTCGACGCCTCGTACTCCGGGTTCGTCAACGGCCAGACCCCAGCAGTTCTCGGCGGGTCGCTCGCCTGCACGACGACTGCGACAGCCACTAGCGGTGTCGCCGGCAGCCCGTACCCGACTACCTGCTCAGGCCTGACCTCGGCCAACTACGCCATCACGTGGGGGGCCGGCAAGCTGACCGTCACAAAGGCGCCCCTGACCGTGACGGCTCTTGACGTCACCCGTCTCCTCGGCGCTTCGACGCCGGCCTTCGGCGTGACGTACGCCGGCTTCATGAACGGTGAGACGGCGGCCGTCCTCGGCGGGTCGCTCGTCGTCGCTCCAACCGCCGCCGTGAGCGCCACCGCCCCGGCGCTGTACACGCTCCGATCCTCGGGGCTCACCTCCTCGAACTACGCCATCACGTACGTCGACGGCAAGCTGACGACGGTCTACCGGATCTGCCTGCTCTACGACCCGACCAAGCCCGCATCGGGCTCGACGATCCCGATCAAGCTGTACCTCTGCAACACCACGGGAGCGAACCTCTCGAAGAGCGCGATCACCCTCACCGCGATCCAGATCGACCAGGGGAGCACGAAGGTCGCCTCGGCTTCCGGGTCGTTCACGTTCAACGCGAAGATCACCAGCGGTGGCGGTTACCAGTACAACGTCTCCACGAAGGGCCTGGTCGTCGGCAAGGGCATCACGTACACGCTCAAGTTCCGCGTCTCCACCGACGTGGCGGGGGTCTTCCAGTACGCGACGTTCATCATCAAGTAGGCGGTCGGTCCGCCCCGCCCCCCGGCTCCGCACTGGCGCTCCGCTCTCGTCGGATGGGACGCGCACCGGGCGTCCGGAGGCCTAGACTCGCCACACACGGGAGGAGCGGGTGATGGGCTTCCTGCGGCGTCTCATGCAGGCGGACACGCCACATCCGCCGTGGCCGCCGCCGGGACCGATCACGGAGTGGCCGCCAATGGGCGGGCGCTTCGTCGCCGACTTCACTGGCAGGCTCCTCACCGGCTACTTCTCGATGGCGACACTAGGTGTCGCTGGAGAGAGTCACTACCAGGAAGCGCTCGACGTGCTCGGCGGCGGCCGAACGCCGGGCGGGCCACGCAACCCGGATCAGACTTGGTTCGCTGTCCCCGAGCCCGACAACCCGAAGGACCCTGCCGCCGTCCGCGTCTTCCTCATGGACAACAGGGTCGCTGGGCTCTTGTCGGCTACTTCTCCCGTCAAGACGCACGGACCTACCGGCCGGGGATCGACCGACTTGCCGGGCGTGGCCAGCTCCTCAGCGGTTCGGCCACACTCACCGGCGGATGGGATCGAGGGCCTTCGGATCGTGGCTCCTATAGGGTGTCACTTGACGTGCTCAGCCCAGCGGCACTGGCCTTGATCCTCGACGCCGCAGATGGGATTGCGCCAGCGGCATCAGCACCCGCCGGAGAGCGGCCGTACGCCACCGTGACGTGCCCGTACTGCTCGAGCAACCTCGACCCGCTGCCAAAGGCCAGCAAGAAGAAATGCCCGTCTTGCAGCCAGACGATCCATATCGTGATTGACCCCGTCGATGGCATCCGGCTGCTGCTGACCGAGGCCGACGCGAAGATCGCGAAGGCACTGATCGAAGCCGACCGGATCAAAGCCACCAACGCCTCGATGGCGGTCGATGCTCGGGACGAGCTGCGCGGGTACGTCGCCGATGGCTGGGCGGCCGTCGAGGTGCAGGTGGAGCTGTATGACGGCGAGCCCTGCGCAGCCTGCCGCGCTCTGGCGGGCATCAAGTTCCCGATCCGGGAGGCGCCCAAGATCCCGCCCGCAGGATGCGCGTGCCCAGGCGGTTGCGACTGCTCCTATGACCCAACCGACTGACCCTTGCCCTCCGAGGCTCCGGACCGGGCGCTCCGCCCTCCTCGGATGGGACGCGCACCGGGCGTCTGGGAGATGGCCGTCCGTCTAGACTCTGGCTGCGTCGCCATCAGGAGCGGAACATGCGCACGACCCTGATTGCCGGCATCCTGGCCGCAAGCCTCATCGCCGGTTGTTCGGCGGCCAACACGCCGAGCACGCCGGAGGTCAACGCAAGTCCAGCCATGGATCCGTTTCTCCCGACCGAGGTTGCCGGGATCAGTCTCGGCCTTGCGACCGCAGCTCCCGCCTACTACGCCAGCCCGCCGCCAGTTCCGCCGGATGCAACCAGCCCGGACGTCTGGGTGACGATCCTGTCAGGCATTGGGAAGTCGTGGGCGGATCTTCGGTTCGTAGGGAAGGCCGAGAGTGAGACGGAGGGTCTCGGGATCTACGCCACGCAGGTCCGGGGCGCAGTCAGCCCGGAGGCATTCCTCGATGCCTACGAGGACGCCATGGGTACGACCGATTGGCGACCGAAGGTGACGTTCGAACACCGGACGGCGGCTGGTCGCGAGGTCCTGGTGTCCACGATCGGAGTTCTCTACGTGTATGCCGTCGACGGTGTGCTGTACGAGATCTCGGCGCCGTCCTCGGCCCTTGCCGAACAGGCCTTGGCGACGTTGCCGTAGGGCGGCCCCCGGCCCGGCCTCGCGATCCCGCCGAGCGCGTCGACGTCTGTGCCGGTCCGTCGACGGGCGCGGGATTCGTGGGGCGCTGGTCTGGCCAGCCCATCAAGAACGACGTCTCCTCGGAGGATGGGACGCGCACCGGGCGTCCGGGGGCCGCTACCCTGAAAGGGCAGATCGCCCTTCGGGTCCCGACCGACCGTGCGGGGGGTTATCTTGGGTTCCCTGCCACGTGCCGCACGAACATCGAAGGGCGCCCCGCCTTGCGTGGACGACCGCTGACGCCAGTTACGGGACTGCGGCGATTTCTCTCCACAGCCCTCGTTGCGGGGTTGCTGGCAGGGGGCTGTGGCGCGGTCTCCGCGCCGACCTCCGCGCCATCGGCCAGCCCCACACCACCGACGTGCGCCAACTTGGGCTTCGGCGGGGCGTTCATCTACACCGTCGCGCAGCAATCCATGGAGCGCACGCTGCGGCCGGGCGACAACGTCCTCGTCGTGCCGGGGGTAACCCCGAAGCGCCCTGACATCGTCGTCTTCAACCCGCCGGGGGAGTGGGTGCAAGGAGGCCCTGCCTTCATCAAGCGTGTGATCGGCCTGCCCGGCGAGACGGTCGAGGTCAAGGACGGTGTCGTCTATGTGGACGGCACGAAACTCGTGGAGCCGTACGTCTACGACCAGCAGCCGACGACCACGATGGGAGCGACCGCACGCTGGGTGATCCCCAACGGCGAGTTGTTCGTCTTGGGCGATCACCGTGAAGCCTCAGCCGACTCGCGGGCGTTCGGACCGATCCCGCTCGCTGACGTGCTTGGCGTCGTCACAGAGCGTTGTCCGTGATTGGGCGGGTCCGATGAGACGGCCGTACGGCTGGCTCGACGGCGACATCCCGATGCCGGAAGGCGGCATGGACGTCACCCATCGGCTCTCCCCGCTGAACCGACGGCTACGGATGGAGTTCCTCGAGGGCGCCGAGGAGGACACGCGGCGACGTCTAGGTCGTGGG
>Ga0315276_10002864_pt1 | contig 15764 bp, 11 predicted proteins | sample YL17G05_0_MG_FD_204542 | JGI IMG/M metagenome (GOLD analysis project Ga0315276, IMG submission 204542) | Sediment microbial communities from Yellowstone Lake, YNP, Wyoming, USA - YL17G05_0 | ecosystem: Environmental > Aquatic > Freshwater > Lake > Sediment | place: USA: Wyoming | collected... | reverse complement strand
TAGTTAATCATCACTGCATCAGCCGCTACCTTTACGACAACTGAATGATTGGGAAAATCGCGCCGAGAGAACACTCAATGACTCAGGAACTGAGGTATACTGAAGGTGTTTTCGTACAGATTCTTAGGCTCCCGAGCAAAGAATGTGTGCCACGCCTTGTGGCCGCAGTACCTTTACGCTCAAAACGGGGCTATCCATGATTGACGGAACGCGTGTTAGGCTGCGTGCCTACACTAAAAGTTATTTTGCAAAATTTCTCGAGTACTTAGATTTCGAGACGATTAAACTGTATCGAGGCGAACTACCGTTGCCGCCGCCGCTTGACTACGAGGCGAAGTGGGCGGCAGAGGAATACAAGCCAAACTCTCAGTACGACTGGGCGATTGAGACGATCGATGGAGCGCACTATATTGGGGGATGCGGGTATGCCCGGATCGACTGGCCGTCGCGCGTTGCTGAGATCAATATTTTTATTGGTAAACCGTGGCGAACTCAAGGGTATGGCCGCGAGGCGGTAGGATTGCTGCTCGACTTCATGTTTAAACAAATGAACTTAAACAAGGTGTTCCTAAAGACGTGGACCTTCAATCCGGCGGCCGTGCGTTGTTATGAACGCTGTGGCTTTGTCCATGAAGGTCGTCTGAGGCAGCAGATCTTCCGCGACGGTGACTATCATGACCAAATCGTGATGGGGCTATTGCGGCAGGAATGGCTGTCAGCGTAAGTAACGACGACCGTGTGCCGGGGGGCTGAAGGCCTCCCGGATTTACATCTCCTCACGCAGAGGACATTTGTAGAATGTGGTCGAGCCGGCGAGATTCGAACTCGCGACCTCACGCACCCCAAGCGTGCGCGCTACCAACTGCGCTACGGCTCGATTCAACCTAAAAATTCAGTCACAAAGCGACTAAAAACACAAGGGTCATGCTAGTTAACATGGCATCTCATCTCGGTCAACAACAAGCCGCCACGCTCCCCTGATCGGTCGGGACGTGGACGCCTTGGCCTCCTCTGGTTATACTTATAGAGGCTCCGTCCGTGAGCCACTTCTTTGGCCGTCTGCGCCGCCGTTTAATAGCTTCCAGGCATCCTACACCCCGCATCCTGCTGTGCCGTTCGACTGCGATCCGCGTTCCTATTTCTGCTATGTGACTTACAAGTAACCATAACCAATCGCGCCATCCTCAGCCTGTATCTGAGCAACCAGTACCATCGGAGCCGCGTCCGCAGTGATACCTCACCTCAACAACCCGCCCTGCACGTCGCTGCGACCCAAACGGGACCTCCGTGCCAATCAGCTTCTGGCTGCTATCGCCCTCCTTTGCGCCTTCGTTGCTCCTTCACCGGCCCGTGCCGTCATCTCCCCGTCCATTCTTGCCGCTGACGAACGCCTCTTTCCGAGGCCCGAAATCGTCCGCAAGCAGGTGCGCTTTTGGGAGAAGATCTTCTTCACCTATCCAGCCACCACCGTGATCGTCCACGAATCATCCGATCCAGACCGGATTATCGATGTCATCGATTACCGCGTCCCCTCAGGCCCTCATGCCACCAAACTTCCGGTGACACGCAAAATGCGTGAAGCCGTCACAGTGCGCTACTTGCTTCGTTACAACAAGGCGGCTGATCGCTTTGCCAAGGAGCAGGCCGAGGCAGTTCGTTACGGCCCGATTGAACAGCGGCTGTTTGACGTCTATCACACGGATCCGGTGCTGCTCCAAAGGCTCTATAGCGGTCAAATTCGCTTGCGAGCACAGACCGGGCTGGCCGATGATTTTCTTAGCGCCGCTAAATCGGCCCAAGCCTACCTGCCCTACATGGAGCAGATTTTTAGCCAGTATGAGGTACCCAAACGCCTGACTCGCTTGCCCTTTGTCGAATCGATGTTCAACCTGAAAGCACGGTCGAAAGTCGGTGCTTCAGGTATTTGGCAGTTTATGCCTGGTACTGCGCGCAACTATATCTTTGTCAACAAGTTGGTCGATGAGCGCAATGCTCCAGAAAAGGCGACCCGGGCAGCGGCACAGTTTCTCCTCGGCAACTACCAGGAACTCGGCAGCTGGCCGTTGGCCATCACCGCCTACAATCACGGCAAAGAGGGGATGGCGCGAGCGTCACGCCAGCTCGCCACGCGGGACATCGGCCGAATCATCGAAAACTACTCGGCGCCGTCGTTTGGCTTTGCCAGTCGCAATTTTTACGCTGAATTTCTCGCTGCTAGCAACGTCTATCAACGGTTGATGCGCCTCCACCGCATCACCTCCGACGATGCACCGGTGGCAACGGCCAACATCCTACTGAAGACGCCGATCTCAGTAGCCCAGCTTTTGGCACACACCCCGCTCAAGAAACATCAGTTGCAAGACCTCAACCCATGCTTGCTACCGACAACATTGACCACACATATCAATCAGCCCCTTCCTGCCTTTTATGAAATCAAGGTTCCTGTCAACCAGGCGGGAGCGATTCGCACCGCTTTGCAACTTCTCGATACTAACCGCTACGCTAAAAAATGAGGCATGTATGGACGTCGCCGTAAATCGCCAAAAGCTGCGCCCCAGGCCAGGATCTTTCGGGCGATGCGTGCTTGCGGTCTTGCCCATGTTTATCGCCACAGCGGCGCATGGCGCTGCACTCAAGGCGGTTGACACCGTACTTGATCGGTTGGAAAAGCGCCTTTTAGACCAGGAGGCCGACGGGCTCACTTTTGGCGAACGGCAGAACGATCCCTCCTTTCTCCGTGTACCTGACGAGGCCGCGCCAAAGAAATCCTATCGCTTCGGCAGTAGCAGAATCGAGGCAACCCCCAAGCAGATCGAGCGGCTCAAGGACGTCGGTAAGCTTGTTGGTGATCTCGAGTCCCAGGTGGACCAACTTGCTAGCAACGTGCAGAAGACCAAACAATCGGTCGTCGACGATGCGGCGATCGACAACTTTGTCACTCTCGCGGCCCAGCTCGGCGACACCGATGCGGCAGCGATTAAAAATCTCACCATCAAGCTCGATGGCTTTGAGCTCTACGCCCTTTCTGATAGCTCGGGTCTGTGGCTTCCGAGCAAAAACTTGCCGATCTACGCCGGGCCGCTGCAGCCGGGAACTCACCGCGTCGATCTAGAAGTGCGCCTCGTCATGCGCCAAGTCCAAGACCTACCGCTCAATGGTGATATCTACCGCTTCATCAATAAGAGCTTCGATATCACGGTCGCCGGCGCTCGTGGCAACGCCAAGTACATCATTGCCATCAAGGCCCCAGAGAAGCTTGGTGACAGCGCCGACGCAAGCTTAAAGGAAGCCATGTGATGCTCGTTCTGGTGGCTAAATCCGTGCTAGGTCGTCGCGCTGCTACTCTGGCGCTGTTGTGGACGGCTGTCTGGTCTGTTGCGGCTCAGGCCAGTGCCAATGCCGAGGACCAAGCACCGCGAGATCCCCATGATGCAGATCCTGCAGCCGAGCAAGTACCGGTCAGCGCTCCTGCAGAGGATCAAGAGGTAAAAAGCAAAGAACCACCAGAACAAGCCGCGGTAAGCTCTGAAGTCGCTAAGGATGTGGTCAAGGCCGACGAACCCGCGGGTGAGAAAGGTGACGAGGAAGAGAAACCGCTTGAGGCGAAGGGTGAGGAGAAGCCTGTCGCTCCCACTGGTGCTGCGCCTCAAGCGGTTAAGCCCGAGGCGTCGCCAAGTGCGCCGCAGTCGGCAAAGAAGTCACCGCCTTCTGGCTTACTTGCGGCTCCGGAAACGGAGCTGGCCCTGGCCAAAACCGAACTGGATAACCTCACGCGCCGCCTCGCCACGGCCAATCAACTCGCCGGTCGCCTCGGCCTAGGGCCGCAGACGGCATCGGCGGAACGGTCGTGGCGGAATGCGCAAAACTTCTTCACGCACCAAGAGTGGGACTCTACGGTGCGTGAACTGAGTAACTACCTCAATCAGACGCAGGTTCCGCAGATCAAGAACTACCTGCGGGCGCAGTTTATGCTCGGTCACTCCTACGAAGAGATGGGGTATAAGAGCAAGGGACTACGCGCCTACTTTCGCTATCTGGCGACGTTTCTGACCGCCAAGGAGCAGGACCATGCAGAGTTGGTCGAGGTCCTACGCCGGATGATTCCCTTGGCAACCTCGGATGTCCAAGGTCAAAATGAGCTCAGGGAGCTGCTGGCTTCAGTGACCAGCCTGGAGCTGCCGAAAGAAGTGCAACCTTTGGTGTATTTCTATGCCGCCAAGGCCGCAGCCAACAGTGCCGAAACGGCCCTGGCGCAAAGCTGGCTGGAGAATGCCGCCGCTGCACCCAATGAGCCTATATTGAAGGCTAAAGCGCTTTATATGGAGGCCCTACTCGCCCTTGGTCGTAAGGACTTTGATCGGGCAAAGGATCTCCTGAGTGAGGTCATCCAAACCGATCAAGATGGCGCCAGCCGCGACCTCGCACGCCTCGCCTTGGCCCGCCTAGCGGTGCATCAAAAGGAGCGCGACACGGCCCTTAAGTATTATGCGTTGATCGGTGAACCATCGACCGCGTTTAAGGCGGCGACGTTTGAAAGTATCTATGTGCATCTCGATCTCAAGCAAGACTCTCTCGCGCGCAGCAAATCCTTACTCTATCTGGCACGTTGGCCGGAGGGCACCGATGCCTTACAGCTGCGGATGCTGATGGCCTATCTCGACATGCGGGCAGGTGACTTGGCATCTGCGAACACATCGATCAAGGCCGCCGATAGTCGGCTAAAGGACATCCATAGTTATTTGACGACTAAGGTGTCGGGCGCAAACAAGGTTAACCAAACGATGTTGACCGATCTCATGACCCTAACGGGTGGGCAGCTCCCACTCTCGCCGGCCGTTAGGGACGCGACCAAGCTCTTTGGTCGACTAGCCGAGGTGACGCGTCGACTGGCTGATATTCGTGGGCATATACGCAATATCTTGTTTACGATCGGCAGAGCCAATGTGGAACAGCTGCGGCCGTTTTGGGTCAATCGGGCCGAGCAGTTGGGTACGCTGGGTGAGGACCTGCTTAAGGTCGGTCAACGCCTGGTTGCCGCAGAAACCTTGCTCTATCAAAGCCGTCTGAGCCCCGTGGCGCTGCAGCAGCTAGGAGCCTCGGAAAAGCGGCGGTTTCGCCTGCTGACTCCAGCGGCCGCCAGCCACAGGCAGGTGCAAAACTGGGGGGCTTTTGCGGCGTTTGCTGAGTTGACGCGCAATTTGGCCACGGCTCAGGACAAATTATGGAATGCTCAAGCACAGCTGACGGCAGCACGCTTCATCTCGGCCACCGGCAATAAAGGTGTGCCTAGTCCCAGATCGAAGAACCTTGGCGAACTAACGACTAAGGTCACGCAACTCCGCGAGCGGCTGGCCAAGGGCGTCGAAATGTTGCGACGGGCCCGTGTCGAGGAGTTAGCCGTCGCTAGTCCGCACCAGTCGACGGCAAAATTCATAGCACAGTATGCTGCTTCTTTGCATGCGGAGTCCCAGATCCTAGGACGAGCTCGGGATGAGGTCACGACCACGGCACAAACGCTAAGTGCCGACGACGGAGCAAAGGCATGGGTCCAGTGGGAGTTTCTTATGAAAGACTTGTTCCAGCAGCTGGCTGGCTTAGGTCAAGAAACAAAGTCTGGGTTATCGACCCTCCTTGCCGAACTCGATAGCGAAGAACGTGCCCATAGTGCCCTAGAGCAACGCCTTAAGGAAACGACTGCTATCCTTGAGGCCGAACTCGGTGTGTCGATGTCGGGTATCATCGATCAATACTCAAGGGCCATCGATGCGCGCTTTGCCCGCAATCAGAAGTGGCAGGGCGATATTCATTGGCTTACCTTTAATAGCAAGCTTGACGAAGCGAAAAAGCTGCAGGACCAGACCGATCTTGAACAGCAGATTCTTCGCGATAATCTGCTCGATCTGCAACAAGGAGCGCTGTGGTCATGGCCAAAATAATCATTCCCCTATGTTTGGCCCTAGGCTTGATGGTCCATGCGCAGATTGCGCTTGGTGGGGCGCCTGAGTTTCCGCCCGAGGTGGTCGATGCCAAGGCTGTGGATGCTTTTCGCAACTATTGGAATGCCTTTGAAGCCTATGAGCAAAACCTGCTGAAAGACGGGCAAAAGCAATTCGCCCAAGAATGGGAAAGCGTTAAAAGGACGTACCAAAAGGCGCAGTCCAAGGTCACCGCTGAGCAGCTTGATGCGCTGCAGAAGTCAGCGGCAAAATATCGGCAGCACCTGAGCGAGCATGGAGATGCCAGCAACCGCTCCTATGTCATGCTCAACTTGGCACAGATCCTGACCCTGATTGGTGATATTCAGGCCGAAGGTGATGCTGACGCCGGGACCTTTGCCAGGGAGGAGGCGTTGACGCTTCTGCGCGAGGTCGAGGACGGGCCAAAGACCTTCCCATACCGCGAACAGGCCATGTATCTGCGGGCAACGGTCTTCGAGGTGCTAAAGCGCGAAGACGCGGCCTTGGTGATTTGGCAATTGCTCGCCGAGCAGGCGCAATCGACGATCTACGGCGTCCATGCGCGTGCCCAACTGGGCGATCATATGTTTAAGCGGGAACGGCCCGGCGAAGCCATGCGGGCCTATCAGAAGGCGCTCAGTCTATTGGCCAAGATCGATGTCGAAGATGCCGAGTTTGAGCGCTTGCGCCTCAATTACCGCTTGGCCTGGGCGGCCTACCGAGCGGGTGAGGTCGACGTCGTCATCACTGCGGCAAGCGACCTGCTGCAGCCGACGACCCACAGTAGATCGGCGGAAGAGCGGCAAAAAACCCAACAGGACGCCGTCGATTTGATCGGTGATTCGCTCTATGAACACAACGTGATGAGCAAGACTCTGGCGGTCCTTGGGCGCCGCGAGTTTTCGGCCTACGCGGGAGCCATCGGACTGCGTACCCAAAAGCGCCAGAGTGCGAGTGGGGTCTATGCCGCATCGAGTGAACTTGGCGAGTCCCTGCATCAGATGGTGCCGATGGCCAAGGAGATGCCTGAGAGCCTGCAGATTACGGCAGATGCTTGGGAAAAACTCGGCAAGTCCGACAAGCGCATACAAAACCTGGAACGCTTGGCCTTGCTGCTGCCGACGCAAAGCCTGTGGCGTGCTCGGCACAAGGACGACCTAGTTAGCATTCGCAGTATGGAGGAGCGTTCGAGCAAGGCCGCAGCGGCCGTCGCCACGGCGCACTACGACCTGGGACTAGCTTCGGGAAATCCCGCCGCCTTTGCCTCAGCCGCCGCGTTTTACGAAATTCTTCTCGACTTCGCCGCCAACGACCCCGCCGCCAACCAGTGGCGTTTGCGGCAGGCCCATTGCCAGTTTTTTGCTGGTAAGAATGACGACGCGGCACTGCTCTACGCGCACCTTAAGACCGACTTCAAGGTGGACCAAGAGACCTTACAGATCGCCTCCTACCAGCTCGTCCTGACCAACGAGAAGCGCTGGCGCGATGCCTTTTCCAAAGCGACCGAAAAAGGTGAAGACCCGTATAAAGATCCGGCCACCCTGGCCGTGTTGACCGAGCTGGAGCGTAGTATCGATGAATTCGCTGCCAGATTCCCGGCACAGAGTCGCTCCATCGACCTGCTGCTGGTTGGAGCAAGTGCCAACCGCGACATGAACCGCTTTGACGGGGCGAGCAAATATTGGCAGCGGGTCTTAGTCTCGCAGCCTAGTCCAGCCCAACGGTCGCTGGCCGTTCGCGGGATGGTGATCGCTAGCCTGAAGACGGGGTCTTCGGCTGATGTGGTCGAACTAGCTCGCCGCTATTTGAAGCTGGAGGACTGGAACGCACTTGGTTTAACCGTCGGCAATGAGTTGCGCGGTGTCCTATCGGCGGCGACTCTAGACGAAGGTAAGCGCCTCAACGATACCGGACACGTGCTTGAAGCGGGTGTGCTCTTGACGATGATCGCACAAGAGTTCGACGCCTTGCCCGAACGCGACCGAATCTACCGCGATGGCGCTTACATGCTTGCCATAGCCGGTGAGTGGGCCAGTGCGGAGAAAGCCGCCACCGCCTACTTTGCGGCAGGCCTCGAGGCCAATCGGGCGGATATGACCTATCTGCTCGCTCGGGCCCAGGAATACCAACTGCGCCTGCATGACTCTGCAGGTCGCTATTTAGAATTGGGTGAACGCTTTCCGCGTCACAGCCGAGCGGCAACCAGTTTGAACCGCGCCGAGCGCTTAGCCGTTGCCGAGGCCGATTATACCATTGCCGCACGCGCGGCGATCCTACTTGCTGAGCGCGAGCCGACGCCGGCGCAGCGACTACGAGATTATGCTCGTGCCGCGGACTACCTAGAAAAGGACGGCAATGTGAAGCGGGCCCTTGCCGTCGCCCGTAAAGGTCAGCGTAGCAGCAAGATCGGCGCCGAACGCTTGCGAGCGGAGGTATTGGTCGCGCGTCTTGCCTATAAAAATGGTGAGGAGCAGGAAGCCCTGGATAACCTGAATATTCTGGCGAAGCAGATCGAACGACAGCGCGATAAACTGAAGGCAGAGGATTACGCGTCGATTGCCGGCGAGGTGCACACGCTACTGGGTGACGAAGAGCGGCGCAAGTTCGAGGACTTTCGCATCCAAGACCGCGGTGGTGACTTAGCCGCCAATGTTGAACTAAAGACGCGTTACTTTCAGGGGTTGGTGACCGAATATGATAAGGCTGCCGCAGCTGGTGATCCGCGCTGGGCCAGTGAAGCGCGGTTTCAACTTGGTCGCAGCGCTGAGGCGCTGGCCGATGAGGTGGCCGGTGTTCCGGCGCGAAGCGGCGAGCCGGTTAACCTCCGGTCGCACAGTCGCTACAATGCGCAGATCCAGCGCCTGCAGGCTTTGGCACGGCGCTACTATAGCACCAATGTGCTTACGGCACGTAAGGACCCTGGCCGCTACCGCGGCAATGACTGGGTCAAAAAGTCCTCCCTGCGACTGAGCGGTGAGGCTTCGGCGAACCCGGAGGCGCGGCATCAAGAGATCATGCCTGCTTCGGTACAAAACACCCTGCCCTCGGACTGGAGCCTTTAGTATGCAGCTTCGGAGACTCACACTACTTTTGTCCGTGATGACGACCTTGAGTTGTGCCTCCTCGTCGCATAGCCGATCGGAAGAACCAGAGGACGATTTGGATGTCACCATGGACAAAGCTTCGCCGAAGGCGGTGCAGGCTAAGGCGCCGGAGGGCGAAGTTGCTGCCCCCATAACGGCTCAGCCGCAGGCAAAGGTGGGTTTGGCTGCAGTGACGAATTGGCAAGCCTTTTTTAAGGCACCACCCACGGCGCTAGAGACTTCGGTGCTGGCGCGTAAGCTCGAACATTGGCCGGAGACTGCCGGAGTCAAGGAGCTTCGCGGTAAAGGTCGCGCCGAGATGGCTATCGGTCGGCTCAGTGCGGCCGAGGTGAGCTTTCGTCAGGCCTTGCGCGTCGCCAGCGAAGACCTAGAGACGATGCTCGACCTAGCTGCCCTATATCTTCGTCAACAAAAGCTGAATGAAGCCTTCGCGCTTTTGACTCAGGCCAAAGAGGTGATTAGCAGCAGCGATAGCGTGACCCAGACCGTGCTGATCAAGTACCGCTACACGCTAGCACTCGCCTTTATCGGACGCGGTGAGCGCGACAAAGGCCATAGAATTCTTAGCGATCTGATCGGACTAGATAAGACCTTCACTCCGGCCTATGCCTCGTTAGCTTCGTCTTATCTTGCGATCGGTCGCGCCAGCGTCGCGGAATTCGTCTTAAAACGCGGCCTCGATCGCGTCCAGGATAATGCCAGTCTGATGAATTTAATGGGCGTTATTGCGCAACAAGCGCGGCAGCCTGAGGCCGCGCGCGTATGGTTTGATAAAGCGCTGAGCGTCGCGCCGAACTATGCGCCGGCGTTGGTGAACCGCGCGGTTTTGAGCGCTGCCAATTTGGAATTCGCCGCCGCTGAGGAGGACCTGCTGCAAGCGCTGAAGGCGGATCCGCAGCAGGTCGATGCCCTGGTGGCTTTAGGCGTCGTGCAAAAGCGTCAGGGCAATATTTCCGGCGCCAAGGCTTCGTTTTCTAAGGCCGTGGATAGCGATCCAGACAACGCCTATGGCCGGTATAATCTGGCGGCCCTTTTGGCCGATGACCTGAAGAAACCCAACGAGGCCTTGCGCCTGTTCCATGAAGTGCTGCAAACCCCGGCCGCAAACTCCGAACTGAAGGAGCTGGCGCGGTCTTATATCAACGATTTAACGCCGCTTGGTAGTCGCTACTAGCGGCTGACTCGGTTTGCCACCCGGCGTGCTGGGATCCTGCAGGCAATTGTGGCGGGAAAGTCCGGAAATTTTTCGGATAGTAGGGTGCTTGTGGTTCTGTAAAATTTACGGTAAAATTTACAGAATCAATGTGAGGTGTTGCAACTAATGAATTTCTCAAGGATATTAGAGTGCCCATCGAGGACTTTTTTCCTGTTCGGACCCAGAGGAACCGGAAAGTCCACCTGGTTGCGCGATCATTTTCAGCCGAATTTGACTGTAGATCTTTTGCGCTCGGCGGAATTTTTGAAACTCTCAGCAGACCCTGGTTTACTTCGCTCACGGGTTGAGGCTTTGCCGCCGGGCTCCAAAATAGTCATTGATGAGATTCAGAAGCTGCCAATTTTGCTTGATGAAGTGCATTCACTGATCTTCGACTACGGTAACAACTACCAATTCGCACTAACCGGCTCCAGCGCCAGAAAGCTTAAGCAGGCAGATGCCAATATGTTAGCCGGTCGCGCCTTTAAGCGAGAGATGTTCCCGCTATGCGCCAGAGAACTAGGTGATGCCTTTAATCTCGACGAAGCTTTGAACTTAGGCACTCTGCCAGGCATTCTTAATATCAAAAATCCAGAGGATAAACAAGATTTTCTCTATGCTTACGTCGAGACTTATCTGCAAGAAGAAATCGCACGAGAAGCTGCAGTGAGACAGTTGCAGAATTATCACAGATTCTTGCGGCATGCAGCGCTGATGAATGCACAGGTCGTCAACATGAGCAACATTTCGCGCGAGGCAGGAATAGCAAGGTCTACGGTCGATAGCTATTTCGCCATACTGGTTGATACCCTTCTCGGAACCTTCCTTGAACCACTTCATTTAAAGGCGAAAGTGAAGGAGGTCGTGAATCCGAAATTCTACTTCTTTGATTGTGGAGTCGTCAGAGCCATAACCGGGGATTTAGGCGAGAATCCAGGCGATAGAATAGGATATTTGCTCGAAACATTCGTGCTGAATGAATTGCGGGCCTACTCTAGTTACCACCAAAAGAAGTTTGAGTTCCACTATTGGGGTACTCCTAGCGGTGCCGAGGTCGACTTTGTAGTCAGTAAGGCAAAATCGAAGTGGGCGATTGAAGTCAAAGCCGCAAAGCGATGGGATCGAAAATTTAACAAGGGCATGCATTCGGCGGCGGAATCGCGGCAGCTTAACAGGCTTATCGGTGTATACCTCGGCGATGATTGTCTCAAATCCGAGGATGTCGATGTTTATCCGGTTTCTGAGTTTTGTAAATTGCTGTACGACGGCGTTTTGCTGGTTTGATCATCAGTCGGTTTAACCCATGGATCTGACAGATGATCTAGCGTTCAACTGGGGAGTTCTTAATAAGTACGACAGGATTTACTAAAGCTTGCCTGCCGACTGCCGATGAACACTCGAGTCTTTTACGATGAGGAGCGGACATGGCCACCGACAATCAGAACAAGCAAGACAATCAGCCGATTTTGATCGATGGTGACCGGTATTATGATCGAACCAGCTATATTTTGGTTGTCGACGACGACAACACACTGCTGAAGTTCTTCAAGATTCATCTCAACAAATTCTTTTCACGCGTGATCGTCGTCAAGAACGCCAAAGAGGCGATCGACACTCTTCGTGAGAAGGAAATCGATTTAGTGATATCTGATGTGCGTATGCCGCGTATGGATGGATTGCAGTTGATGCGTCGCGTGCGAAGGCACGATGCCGGTATTCCAGTGATGCTGATCAGTGGTGGCTTGTTGACGGATGAAGAGGTGACGATTGCGCAGGAGGAGGCTGACGGCTTTTTGCGCAAACCTTTTTCAGTCGATGAGCTACATGCGTTTCTTGATCAAGGGATGGAAATGCGCGCCAAATACGTCCGCTTGGGCGAGTTTCTTCAGGACAAAACCCAAATCCGCAAGCTGCTCATTGGTCGCACCAAGCTGGAAAAGCTGATCAAACCTGATGTCAAGATCGATGCCGTCAAAGCCCTGATTAGCGAGCTGAAGAAAGCCGGCTAAGGCCTCTTAGGCTCGCTCGTACCATTTCGCACCAAGCCCGATCGCATGGGCAAACAATGCTACTAGGGCTGCGGAAAGCATTCCGCCTATGATGATGTCTGCAAGCGAGGTCTCGCTCATGGGGCCAAGGCGCGCTTTGAACATCATCCCTGGGCCCATGGCCAGGGTGCCAAGTAGTAGACCCGCCGTCTGCGTCGTCTTAACTCTTGGTCCCCAAGTCGAATAGGGCATCGTCAGGCCAAAGCAGATATGCAGCAGCGCGAACAGGTTGCTGTGACCATGCGCACTTTTATCTAGCGCGAGCTGCCAGGACTCGAGGATGGCCCTATCATGGACAAACCCTTGGCTGATATCTGTGGCGATAAAGGCGCCGGCCGCAGCGGCGCATGCCAGCACAAAAAAGCCACACATCATATTGAAAATGCCGAGCCTGGGCATGAGTTCTATCCGATCTGGGGGCGATGGTCCGCCACCTTAGGCAGAATGCCTAGCGCTGCTAGACCCTGCTCGTAAGCACCACGTTTAAAGTCAACGACAAGACGCAACGCCTCCTCCGGACTGACCCAGGCGAGGGCTTGGAATTCCTTGTCGCTGGCCTTGGCTAGATCTGGGACCTCTCCGGTAGGCAGCTGCAGATGAAACCACACCTGGTCTTGGCCGCGGTATTTCTTGGCGATCTCGGTCTGCAGTCCGGCGGGAAAGTAGTAACGGATCGTTCCTGCTGTCCGGCCGACGATGACGACGCGTTTGACGCCTAGTTCTTCGTGCATTTCGCGTTGGACCGCAAGCTCTGGTGTTTCACCCGGATCGATGCCGCCCTGTGGAAACTGCCAGGAACTGCTTGGATGGACCCGCTCGGCGACTAGGACCTGGCCGCCTTGGTTGGTGAAAACGGCAAGCACGCACGGTCTATAGATTGCTTCCAAAGCCCTACCTCGCTCTGCACTATGGCTCGTTGCTAACATGGTACAATACCCTAAGAGTCGGTGGTATCACCAGTCCCCAGTCCCGGTGAACTGCTTCCTCGGTTTGTCTTTGTTCTTGTCGAGGTTCAGCCTATGTTCAAGTCTTTGTGTGTATCGGCCAGTGCGGCGTTTCTGCTCGCTCTTAGCCTCGTTGGCGGGTTCTTCGCGCTCGCTCCGGTCGCCCAGGCAGGAGTCTACATCACCGGCTCCTACGGTATGGATTCGACCAATGTGCCACTTGAGGTCACCAACACGCAGTCTGCGAGCGCCACAGTGGACGTCGATCTCTTTAGCTTTCTGCGTATCGGCGTCAGCTATGGACTCGAGACCTCTTACTCCCTCGGCTACCGGGCCAGGGCTAGTAGTGCGTCGGATCCCACTGCTCCAGTCGTACCCGTGGCCTCGGCGCAAATCACCAATCCTTGCCCAACCGAAACGAGCTGCACCAAGGTCGTGTCCAATTCGAAGGTGATTCAGAAAGGTGTCGGTCTGACGTTGATCCTATGGCATGGCGATATGGTGATGCCCTACCTTATGGCTGGGGCCCTGGTTAAAACCTATGTCTTTAAATCGACGCAAGACGGCATCCTGGTCCAGAATCTTGAGGATAAGAAGGGCGAAGTGGTGCCAAACGTTGGTGCTGGTATTGGCTTTCGTTTGAGTAAGGACTTTTCTTTGAAGGCCAGTATCACGGCCTCCCCTGGCAAGGTATTGCGGCCGGGCGACACGCAGCTAAAGGTGATCTGGGATAGAAAGACCGCTTTTGGCCTGAGTTACCAAATCTAGTCGCGCCTGTCCCTGCTCAACTGATCACACCAATTGCCGATAGACCCTCTGAGATCCCAACTATGGGTGATCGGGGTATCTTTTGCCAATCAACTATAAAATTTGGGCCGCATTGGTCATCGCGGTGTTCTGCTTTATCGGGGCGATGTGGCAGATTGCTAACGTCCGTGGCATCCGTGCGCGCGGGCGGCGGCGCAACAGTTCGCCTGATGAAAAGGCGCGCAACCAGGCGCAAAGGTCAAGCGATGTTAAAAACCTTACGCGCCAGGAACAAAAGCTGCTGGCAGAGTCTAAGCGCATGCTTGCCCTCGGCAAGATTATCCCGGCTGCTCGAATCCTCGAGCAATTGAATATGCCTCGGGAAGCGATTCAGATGCTTGAGGACAATGGCCTTATCCATGATGCCGCAGGTATTCTTATGCGCATGCAGCGAAGCAACCGCGCTGGCGTCATCTACGCTAGGCATGGCATGTGGGAGCAGGCGGCGCAGTGCTTTAAGATGGCCAATATGCCACTGGAGGTCGCTAAGTGCTCGCGCGAACTGGGGCAGATGGAGGTTGCTGGCGAGTACTATGAGATGGCCAGTCGCTGGGCTGAGGCGGCGGACTGTTTCGAGCATGCCGGGAGCTTTCGCCGAGCGGCGAAGTTGTTTGGGCAAGCGGAATTGCCGCAGCGCCAAATCACCATGTATCAGAAGCTGGCATCATCTGGGGCGCCACTGCACACGATTGATCTCGACGATCATGAAATGCAGCAGATCGTCGATTATCTTTGTAAAAATCCTGTTGATTTGAACCTGGCTGCGGTGCTTGGTCGGCGCGGCCGACTACCTGAGGTCATCTTACGTCTGGCTGCACAGAGCAAGCATCGCGAAGCCGCAGAATATTTGAAGAGTTCAGCGGCCGATCTTGGCCCACAGTTGATCGCAGCCGTGAACTATCAGGATGCTAGCGCTCCGGCTCTGGCGGAGCTGTTTACTTCAGTCGCCAAATATGGCTACGCTGGCATGGTCTACGAACGGCTCAATGCCTTCGATCGGGCTGCCCTAGCCTTTGAGAAGGCCGGCGATCTGACCCGGGCCGCCTACTGCTACGAGCGTGCTGGTCGCACGGCAGAAGCGCAGATGCTGCGAAACAAGAGCAAGCCGGCGACCGTACCGCAGGTTAAAAGCGCATCAGGAAGGACGCCTAGCTTCTCCCTAGAAGAATCAAGCATGGGCGCCGGTGACGACGGCGAAAAAACGACCGTGATCGGTGCTCCTACGGAGGCCATGAATGGGACGGGATCAGGCGCTGCGGTTGAAGCCGCTGCCCAGACAAATGCCTTACCACCCAAAGCAGCTATTGAGTTGATCAAGTCGTTCAGCGAGTCCGTGGTTAAGGCGGCACCGATGCAAGTAGTCCCTGCAGCGCAGGATTTGTCGCCGCCACTTGCTGCTGCGCCGCGCGCAGATGTTGGTGTAAACGCCTTAACCAAAGTCGCATTTTGTGCCGATCTCGATGCCGCCCAACGCGATAAATTATGGGCTATCAGCACCGTATTAAATTTTAGTACTGACGACACCATCTTGACCTATGACGGCGACCCACGCGGTATCTATATCATCCTCCGCGGTTCGGTGAGCTGCTACCGAAAGGCCGGAGGCAAGGAGCTCTATGTGGACCAAATGGCGGCTTTCGAGAGCTTTGGTGAACTGTGGTTGCTAGCGGATCAGCCTACGGCGGTGCGCTTTGTCGCCACAAAGCCCA
>Ga0315276_10002862_pt1 | contig 15768 bp, 12 predicted proteins | sample YL17G05_0_MG_FD_204542 | JGI IMG/M metagenome (GOLD analysis project Ga0315276, IMG submission 204542) | Sediment microbial communities from Yellowstone Lake, YNP, Wyoming, USA - YL17G05_0 | ecosystem: Environmental > Aquatic > Freshwater > Lake > Sediment | place: USA: Wyoming | collected... | reverse complement strand
CCGTTGCGCGCGACGGCCAGAGCAGGCGCTGCAGGACCACCGGTGAGCCGGACGCACCCGGACCTGAGCGAGGGCGGGTCGAAAGGACCTGCCGCCGCGCAGGCCGCCAGGAGCGGGACCGCGCGGCCGATCGGGTTCCATCGACGCCTGCCGGGAGAGACCATGGATCAGATGATCTGGATCGGTGGCATCGCAGTCGGTGCCGTCGTGATGTTCTTCGTCGGCTACCTCGTCCGCGCCTGGGCGGGGCGAAGCAATCTGCAGAGCGCGGAACGCCGGGCCCAGACTCTGCTCGAGCATGCCCAGGCCGAAGCCGAGGCCAGCCGCCGCAACGCCTTGCTCGAAGGCCGCGAGGAGGCACTGCGCCTCATGCAGCAGGTCGAGCGTGAGACGCAGGAGGCGCGTACCACCCAGCTCGCCGCCGAGCGCGCCTTCCACGAGAAGGAGGCTGCGTTCAGCCGACGGGTCGAGCTCATCGACAAGAAGGAGCGCGACCTGAAGCGCTCGGAGACCGAGCTCCGGGATCGCGAGACCGCCGTGCAGGCGCGGGACGGCCAACTCGGCAGGCTCATCGCCGAGCAGACCGGGACGCTCGAGCGCATCGCCAGGATGACTGCCGAGGAGGCGCGCGCCCGCCTCATGGCCGAGGTCGAGAACGAGGCCAAGGCCGAAGCCGCACGGCACGTGACCGAGATCCGCGAGACCGCGCAGCGCAATGCCGAACGCGAGGCACGCAAGGTCATCGGACTCGCCATCCAGCGCTACTCCGCTGACCACGTTTCGGAGGTCTCGGTCTCGGTTGTACACCTGCCCAGCGACGACATGAAGGGCCGAATCATCGGACGCGAGGGTCGCAACATCCGCTCCTTCGAGGTCATCACCGGCGTGGACGTCATCATCGACGACACGCCGGAGGCCGTGATCCTCTCGGGCTTCGACCCGGTGCGCCGCGAGATCGCCCGGCTCGCCCTGGAGCGGCTGGTCGCCGACGGCCGTATCCACCCCGCCCGCATCGAGGAGGTGGTGGCCAAGGTGAAGACCGAGGTCGAGAACCACATCCACGAGCTGGGCGAGATGGCCTGCCTCGAGGTCGGCATCGCCGGCATCCACGCCGATCTGCAGGACCTGCTCGGCCGGCTGCACTATCGCACGTCCTACGGCCAGAACATCCTGAACCACTCGATCGAGGTCGCGCACCTGACCGGCATGATCGCCGTGGAGCTGGGGTTCGACCAGAAGACGGCCAAGCGCTGCGGCCTGCTCCATGACATCGGCAAGGCGCTCGACTACGATCACGAGGGCACGCATCCGCAACTCGGGATGGAGGTGGCGCAGCGCTACGGCGAGCCGCAGCCAGTGATCGAGGCCATCGGCTATCACCACGATGACTATGCCGGCGGGAGTCTGTGGCCGGTGCTGGTCGCGTCCGCTGACGCCATCTCGGGCGCGCGACCGGGGGCGCGCCGCGAGAGTCTCGAGGTCTACATCAAGCGGCTCGAGGCGCTCGAGAAGATTGCCTGCGGTTTCCCGGGCGTGGAGAAGTCGTACGCGATCCAGGCCGGGCGCGAGGTGCGCATCATGGTCGAGCACAACAAGGTTGATGATGAACGCGCCCAGGTCCTGGCGACCGAGATCGCGCGCCGCATCGAGAAGGAGCTGCAGTACCCGGGCCAGATCCGCGTGACCGTGATCCGCGAGACCCGCGCGGTGGATTACGCCAAGTAGGGGAGGGCCTCCTGAACATCCTCTTCATCGCCGACGTGATCGGAGCGCCAGGCCGGGAGGTGGTGAAGGCCCTGCTGCCGCTGCTCAGGCAGCGGCACGACGCGCACCTGGTCATCTGCAATGTCGAGAACTGCGCAGGCGGCTTCGGTCTTAACCGGGAATCGGGCGAGAGCCTCGCCGCGGCGGGCGTGGACGTCTTCACCGGCGGCAATCACCTCTGGGACCGCAAGGAGAGCGCCGCATACGTGGCCGAAGAGCCGCGACTCGTGCGTCCGGCGAACCTGCCGCCCGGCACCCCGGGTGAGGGCTGGCGGGTCTTTCGCGCCACCGACGGCACGATGGTGGGCGTGGTGAGCCTGCTGGGGCGCGTCTTCATGAAGGAGGCCGACTGCCCATTTCGCACCGCGGACCGCGTGCTCGCCGAGCTGAAGGACCGCTGCCAGGCAGTATTGGTGGACTTCCACGCCGAGACCACCGCCGAGAAGGTCGCCATGGGCTGGCACCTCGACGGCCGCGCCACCGTGCTGGTGGGTACGCACACACACGTGCAGACCGCCGACGAACGGGTGCTGCCTGGCGGCACTGCCTTCCTGTGCGATGTGGGGATGACGGGCGGGTTCGAGTCGGTGATTGGCATGGACCGCCATGCGGCGCTCGCGCGCTTCCTCACGCTGCTGCCGCAGCGCCTCACACCCGCCACGGGCGACCCGCGCCTGAACGGGGCGCTCGTCACCGTGGACCCGGCCACGGGCCGCGCGCGCTCGATCCGCCGCCTTGCGGTCCCGATGCCTGGCGCCAAGTCGCCCACGGGACTTCGCCTCCTGAGCGGCGTGGAGCCAGCCTCGACCGTGCACATGGCCATGCACGCCGAGGTCCAGCGCCTGCGCGCGACCGGCGTCATCCCGGCGCTCGCGCTGGTCTCGGTGGGCGATGCCCCGTCCTCGCGGATCTACCTCAGGCGCAAGAGCGAGGCCTGCGCGGCGATCGGTATCGAGACGCTGGACGTTGAGCTCCCCGCCGGTACCGCCACTGCCGCGGTGGTGGAGCGCGTGCGCCGGCTGGGTGATGACCCGGCCGTGCACGGCATCCTGGTCCAGCTTCCGCTCGCGCCACCGGCTACGCCGCAGGCCATCATCGAGGCGATCCCGCCCGCGAAGGACGTGGACGGCATCCACCCGGTCAACGCGGGCCGGCTCGCCAACGGGATCCCCGGATTCGTGCCCTGCACTCCGCTCGGCATCCAGGAGCTGCTGCGCCACTATGAGATCCCAGTGGCCGGGCGGCACGTTGTGGTGCTGGGACGCAGCAACATCGTCGGGCGCCCGCTCGCCACCCTGCTCTCGCGCAAGGGCATGGACGCCACCGTCACGCTCGGGCACAGCGTGAGCGGGCCCGGGCTGCAGGACCTGGCCCGGCAGGCGGACGTGCTGGTGTGCGCGATCGGCCACCCGGAAACCATCACTGCCGAGTGGGTCCGGCCCGGAGCCACCGTGGTGGACGTGGGCGTGAACCGCATCCCCGATCCGACCCGTCGCGCGGGGAACCGGCTGGTGGGCGACGTGGAGGCCGGCTCGGTCTCGAAGGTGGCGGGCGCCCTCACCCCGGTGCCCGGCGGCGTTGGTCCCATGACCGTGGCGATGGTGCTCTCGAACACCGTGCTCGCCGCCTCGGGGACGCTCACGCGCTAGATCCATGGTCACCGCTCCGGCGCCCGAGGGCATCCTCTCCGTCTCGGCCCTCACGGGCCTGATCAAGGGCACGCTGGCCGAGGCCTTCCCGGCTCTCTGGGTCAAGGGCGAACTCACCGGCTTCAAGCGTCACGGGAGCGGGCACCTCTACTTCTCCCTGAAGGACGAGAACGCGGTGCTCGGTTGCGTGATGTGGAAGGGCCGCGCCGGACGTCTGGCCTTCGAACCTCAGGACGGCCTCGAGGTCGAGGCCTTCGGCGCCATCTCGGTCTACGAACCTCAGGGCCGCTACCAGCTCGTCGTTGACGAACTGCGTCCCGCCGGGGTGGGCGCGTTGTTGCTCGCCCTCGAGGAGTTGAAGAAGCGGCTCGCTGCCGAAGGGCTGTTCGATGCGTCGCGCAAGCAGCCGCTGCCGCGCTATCCCGCGCGGATCGGACTGGTCACCTCGCCCTCGGGTGGGGCCATCCGAGACCTGGTGAAGGTGCTGCGCGCGCGCTGGCCATCGATCGCCATCGTGCTGGCGCCGGTGCGCGTCCAGGGCGAGGGCGCGGCTCGGGAGATCGCCGGTGCGATCGAGCGCTTCGACCGTTACGGCGGGGTGGATCTGCTGATCGTCGGCCGCGGCGGCGGATCGCTCGAGGACCTCTGGGCATTCAACGAGGAGCCGGTGGTCCGTGCCATCGCGGCCTGCCGCCTGCCCATCATTTCCGGGGTCGGGCATGAGGTGGACGTCACACTCGCCGATTTCGCCGCCGACCTGCGCGCGGCCACTCCCTCGAATGCAGCCGAGCTCGCCGTGCCGAGCCGGGCGGAAATCGTGCAGCGGATCGCGCAGTGGCACAGCCGGCTGGAGCGCGCGGCACGGCTGGCCGCTACCGGCCGCCGGCGCCAGATCGAGGCTCTCACCGCGCGTTACGGGTTCCGCCGACAGGAGGAGGTCCTCGGGCACCTCCAGCAGCGCGTGGACGAGCTGATGGAGCGGCTGCATGACGCAGTCAGGTCCATGATCGAACGCGCCCGCCAGCGCCTGGAGCACATCGCTTCGCGCTACGGACTGCGCGAGTGGCCGCGCCTGCTCGGAACCCGCCGCGGGGAACTGGACGACCTGCGCGAGCAGCTGGTCACGGCGGCCGTCCAGTCGGTGCTGGCGCACCGCGCGCGCGCCCTGGCGCTTGCGGACCGCCTCCGGGCGCTCTCGCCGCGGCTTGTGCTCGCGCGAGGCTATTGCCTCGTGTACCGTCCGGACGGTACCTTCGTGCGTGCCGCTGCGGCGCTGGCGATGGGGGAGAGTCTCACGATCGAATTCGCGCGCGGGAAAGCCGACGTGCGCGTGGAGCAGACCCGCCCGGGAGGGAAGGATGGCGCGTGACAGGAAGCCGGCCGCGAGCGACACTTTGGACGCCGCCTCTCTGAGTTTCGAGGCGGCCATCGAGCGGCTGCAGACCATCGTCGAGGAACTCGAGAGAGGCAGTCTGTCACTCGAGGAATCACTTGCCCGTTACGAGGAGGGCGTGAAGCTCTCGCGACGGCTGACACAGACCCTCGACCAGGCGGAGAGGAGCATCGAGCGTTTGAGCGCGGGCGCGGATGGCGAGCCCGTGACCGAGCCGATGGAGTCCGAGGACGAGCTTGTGGACGAGCCGAAGACCGCGGCGAAGCCGGTCCGTGAGCCCGCCAAGCCCGGGCCGCGGGAGCCTGATGGCTCGGTCGGCGAGTTGCCCTTCTGATGACCGGGCCCGCCCTCGAACGCCGCCGCCGTAGTTCGGCCCGGCCAGTGTTCCCTCAGCTGCGCCTGGCCGACGCCTTCGAGATCTATTTCAAGGACGCGCTCTCCCAGCGCTGCGCCGGTCCGCCGAAGCTGCGCCAGGCGATACGCTACGCGGCACTAGGCCCCGGCAAACGCGTGCGGCCGCTGCTCGTCCTGCTGTCCTGCGAGGCTGTCGGCGGCGACTGGTTCCATGCCCTGCCGGCAGCAGTCGCCGTGGAGTGCGTGCACGCCTTCTCGCTGGTGCACGATGACCTGCCGGCGATGGACGATGACGACTACCGCCGCGGCCGGCTCACGACCCACCGCAAGTACGGCGAGGCCCTGGGCCTGCTCGCCGGTGACGCACTGCTCGCCTTCGCCTTCGAGGAGTTGACGATGCTCGAGGGCGCCGGGATCCCCGCGCCACGGGTGGTGGAGGCCGTGCGGTGGCTGGCGCACGCCAGCGGCTCCGACGATCTTGTCGGCGGCCAGGCGCTCGACATGGCGGCCGAGGGACGCAGCGTGAGGGCGGTGGACGTCGAGGCCATCCACACGCGCAAGACCGGCGCGCTTATGGGCGCGTGCCTCGCGCTTGGTGGCATCGCCGGCGGAGCGGACCCGCGCACGGTCGCGGTGCTCGACGACGCCGGCCGGCTGATGGGCTTCGTCTTCCAGATCCACGACGACCTGCTGAACGCCAGCTCCTCGCTGCGCAACCTGGGCAAACGCGCGGGTACGGACGCGGCCCGCGGCAAGGCCACGTACCATCGCGCGGTCGGGCAGGCAGCGGCCCTGAAGAAGGAGCAATCGCTTCTGCGCTCGGCAAGGGGCATCATCGAGACCCATTGTCCCCGGCCCGCGCGGCTGCTCTCTCTGCTCGACACCCTGGCGGTGAGGGAGAAGTAGAACCTGTCCGGGCGCGTGCCCCCCCTTGCCGCCGCCCGCCCCGGCCCTTATCTTCAAGCTTCGCTTGGGACCCGCTGGCCGCCACGCGGCCGGCGTACGCACAGGACCTCGAACCGGAGCCAACGCCACGGGACCGTTCTGGCTCGCCCTCATCATCGGGTTACTCGTCCAGGGCTACAAGGGTCTGGCCTGGTTCGTCACGTACCGCCGGTGGAACCTGCGGCGCTTCGTCGAGACCGGCGGCATGCCCTCGTCGCACGCGGCCGCGGTCTCGGCGCTCACGACCGCGGTGGGCCTCGCGCAGGGATTCGGCTCGGTCCTGTTCGGCGTGACGCTCTACTTCAGCCTCGTCATTATGTACGACGCGGCCGGACTGCGCCGCGCGGCGGGGAAACAGGCGGTCATCCTCAACCGGCTGATCGAGGAGCACTTCGTGCATCCAGAGGCGGACACGCAACGCCTCATGGAACTCCTCGGTCACACGCCCTTCGAGGTCGCGGTGGGCGCGACCCTGGGCGTGGCGAGCGCGCTGATCTGGAACTGGTTCTTCTGATGAGCCTGATCGAGGGCATCCACTCACCGGCCGAGTTGAAGGCGCTCTCGCGCCTGGAGCTCACCGCGCTTGCCGCGGAGTTGCGCCACGTCATCATCCAGACCGTGGCGCGGCGCGCGGGGCACCTGGCGCCTAATCTCGGCGTCGTCGAGCTGACGCTCGCGCTCCACCGCGTATTCGACTCGCCCCGGGACAAGATCCTCTGGGACGTTGGGCACCAGTGCTACGCGCACAAGCTGCTCACGGGCCGCTACGAGCGGTTCGACACGCTCCGCACCGCGGGCGGCATCGCCGGCTACCCCCGGCGCGCCGAGAGCGAGCACGATCCCTTCGGCGCCTCGCACGGGAGCACCTCGATCTCGGCTGCGCTGGGTTTCGCCGTGGCGCGCGATCTGCGTGGGGGTGACGAGCACGTCGTGGCGGTGATCGGAGACGGAGCGCTCACCGGTGGCCTGGCCTACGAGGGGCTCAACAATGCAGGCGAGCTGCAGAAGCGGCTCATCGTGGTCCTCAACGACAACGACATGAGCATCGCCCCCAACGTCGGGGCGATCTCGCGCTACCTGACCAAGCTCACGACCAGCCGCATCTACCGGCGCCTCGAGCACGACGTCTGGGAGCTGCTGGGCAAGCTGCCGCCGGGCTGGCGCGCGCGCGAGGGCGCGCGGCGCATCAAGGAGGGGCTGCAGAACCTGGTCGTGCCGACGGTGCTTTTCGAGGAGCTGGGCTTCAAGTACTTCGGGCCGATCGATGGCCACGATCTCGATGCGCTGGTGGAGACCCTGGGCGACCTCAAGCGCTTCGAGGGTCCCACTTTGCTGCACGTGGTGACGACCAAGGGCAAGGGCTACGGCCCGGCGGAGCTCGACAAGACCACCTTCCACGGCGTGGGCGTGTTCGACCCCGAGACCGGGGAGGCCTCGAAGGGCGCGCGCCGGACGTACACCAGCGTCTACGGCGAGACCGCGGCCGAGATCGGCAGGCAGATACCGGAAGTCGTCGCGGTGACCGCGGCGATGACCGACAACACCGGCCTGAAGTCCTTCTCGAAGGAGTTCCCGGAGCGCTTCTTCGACGTCGGCATGGCCGAGGAACACGCGGTAACCTTCTCGGCCGCGCTCGCCGCGAACGGCCTCATCCCCCTCACCACCATCTACTCGACGTTCCTGCAGCGCGCCTTCGATCAGGTTCTGCACGACGTTGCGGTGCAGGACCTTTCCATCATCCTGGCGGTGGACCGTGCGGGGCTGGTGGGGGAGGATGGCGCTCCACAGCACGGCGCCTTCGACGTCAGCTACCTGCGCATGGTCCCCGGCATGACGCTGATGGCACCCGCGAACGGCGAGGAGTTGCGCGACATGATCTGGACGGCGGTGAAGCTGCAACCCACCGCCAGGGGCCCGATCGCCGTGCGCTTCCCGCGCGCCCCGATCCCCGAGGCGACCCTGCCCCAGCGTCCGCCCGAACTGATCACGCCCGGCACGGCCCGGCAACTGCGCGCCGGTGGCGACGTCGCGCTGATCGCGCTCGGCACCATGGTGCTGCCCGCGCTGGCGGCTGCCGAGCTGCTTGCCGCCCAGGGCGTCTCCGCCACGGTCGTCAACGCCCGCTTCGTCTGCCCGCTCGACGAGCGCGTGATCACCGGGCTGGCCCGCTCGGTCGGCCGCCTCGTCACGGTCGAGGAGAACGTCCCGATGGGTGGCTTCGGCAGCGCGGTGAGCGAATGCCTCGATCGCAACGGCCTCTCTGCGACGCCGCTGATGCGCATCGCGCTGCCCGAGGAGTTCGTGGCGCACGGCAAGCGGGACACGCTCCTGCAGCAGGTCGGGCTCGACGGACCTGGCATCGCCCGCCGGACCCGCGAATGGGTCCGCACCCGGGAACCGCACTTCTCATGAGCGCCCGCCTCCGCCGCATCGCGATCTCCGGACACATCGGCCGGCCCGAGGTGCGCCACGCCACCAAACTCCTGAGCACGCGGCTCGCGCGCCGCGGCTGCGACGTCCGGATCGAGCAGGCCCTGGCCGCCGCTCTGGGACGCGAGGGGCAGCCGCTCGCGCCGCTCGCCGCTTGGTGCCAGTTGCTGATCTCGCTCGGCGGCGACGGCAGCGTGCTGACTGGCGGGCGTTCGCTCACCGGGAGGCGGGGAGCGCTGCTCGGGATCAACTTCGGTGGCCTGGGTTTTCTCGCCGCCGCCGAGCAGAGTGAACTCATGCCCGCGGTGGAGGCGGCGCTCGCCGGCGCCTGGCCCGTCTCCCGACGGCGGCTGCTGCGCGCGCGCGTGCTGCGCCGCGGGCGGGTCGTGGCGCGCTCGTTCGCCATGAACGACGCGGTGGTGAAGGGAACGGGCGGCTACGCGGCGATCCACCTGCAGATGCGCGCGCTGGGCCAGAACCTGGGGCATCTGGTGGCCGACGGGCTCATCACCGCGACCGCGGCCGGATCGACCGCCTACTCGCTCTCGGCCGGCGGCCCCGTGCTCGCCCCGGAGGTCGAAGCCCTCGTGGTCACGCCGGTCTGCGCCCACTCGCTGGGCAGCCGCTCGCTCGTGCTTTCGCCGGACGACGAGATCACGCTGCGGCTCATCGGCTCACTCGACGAGACCGTGCTGATGCTCGATGGGCGGGACCACGTGCCGCTGGAGCCGGGCGACGAGATCCGCATCCGGCTCGATCGCGCGGTTGTGCGGGTCGTGCGCAACCCCGCCCGGCCTTTCGCGCACTCACTCCAGGTCAAGCTCGGCTGGCAGGGGAGTACGCGGCGGAGCATGTAATCGTGCTCGAACGCCTGGCCATCCGCGACCTCGTGCTCGTGGAGCGGGCCGAAGTGGAGTTCGGCCCCGGCCTCAACGTGGTGACCGGGGAGACCGGAGCGGGCAAGTCGCTGCTGGTGCAGGCCGTGGACCTGCTCACCGGCGGCCGCGCGGATCCGGGCGTCGTGCGCGAGGGCGCGAAGGCGGCGGTGGTCGAGGGCGAGTTCCGCCCTTCCGCGCGCGCCGGCCTGCGGGTCTGGCCGCTCCTCGCAGCGTGGGGCATCGAGTTCGACGGCGAGTGCGTCATTCTGCGGCGCGAGGTTCAGGCCGGCGGCAAGAGCCGTGCCCTGGTGAACCAGTCGGCGGTGACCCGCGCCGCGCTGCGGGAGCTGTGCGAGGCGATCGCGGACCTCCATGGCCAGCACGAGCACCAGAGTCTGTTGCGCCCTGGCGCGGGCCTCGAAACCCTCGATCGGCTCGCGGCGATCGAGGGAGAGAGCGCCCGCTACGCGCAGGCGCTCGCCGCCTGGCACGCTGCCGCCTCTCAACTCGGGGCGCTCGAACGTGCCGTGGCGACCTATGCCGAACGCCGGGAGTGGATAGAGCAGACGATGGTCGAGCTGGACCAGGCGCGCCTGCGCGAGGGCGAGGAGGACGAACTGCGGTTCGAGGCCGCGCGTCTGGCTCATGCCGACCGCTTGCGCGAGCTGGTGGAGCAGGCGCTCGAGCGTCTTTCGGATGGCGAAGCGCCGGCGGTGGACGCCATCACCCAGGCCGCACGCGCGCTCGGGCAGGCGGCCGCGCTCGACCCGAGCCTAACGGAGTCGCTGCCCACGCTCGACGAGGCGCGCATCGCCACGGCGGAGGTCGCACGCTCTCTCGGTGAATATGCCTCGCGGCTCGAGGCCGACCCGGCCGCGCTGGAGCAGGTCGAGTCCCGGCGCGAGACGATCGCCCGGCTCGAGCGCAAGCACCGCCGCGACGTCTCCGCGCTGATCGCCTGGCGGGAGGACCTCGGCCGTGAGCTCGCCACGGGGGAGGACGCCGCGACCGCGCTGTCGCACGCGCGCGCCGCTGCGCAGGAGACGCATGCAACCTGCGTCGCCGCGGCGCGCGCCCTCTCGTGCCGGCGTCAGGCGTCCGCGCAGGAGTGGGGGATGAGGCTCTCGAAAGAGATGAAGCCGCTCGGGCTGCAGCACGCGAGCCTCGGCTTTCTGGTCGAGTCGGACGAAGGCCCGACGCCCGCCCTAAGTGCGAACGGACTCGACCGGGTCGAGATAATGTTCAGCGCCAACCACGGCGAACCTGCGCGACCGCTGAAGACAGTCGTCTCGGGCGGGGAGCTTTCCAGGGTGATGTTGGCTCTGAAGGTGGCGCTGGAAGCCCAAGACCCCGTTGATGTTCTGCTATTCGACGAGGTTGACTCCGGGATCGGCGGCGCGGTCGCCCAGGCGGTCGGGGAGCGCCTGAAGCGCCTGGCACGTCACCGGCAGGTCGTCTGCGTGACGCATCTGCCGATGATCGCCGCCCTCGCCACGCATCACCTGCGGGTGGACAAGTTTCTGGCGGCGGGCCGCACGGTGGCGCGCATCGCGGCGATCGAGGGCGGTGAGCGCGTCGAGGAACTCGCTCGGATGCTGGCCGGCGACCGCGTCACCGACACCACGCGACGCCAGGCGCGCGAACTGCTGGGGGCGAGTGCATGACGGCCGGGCGCAGCCGTCATGCGTCTCCCGCAGAAGGGATCACGGGACTGCGTCATCGCGATCGCGGGGCCGGGGGTGTACAGTCCCCGCTCCGGTCCATCCTGACCTGCCCGGGCCTCAGGCTTGTGGAGGACTTCCTGTCGCTGTGCCGCCAATCGAGGGAGGTACCCCAGTGATCCGTAAGGCCATCGCACGCGCGGTGCTCCGAGACGACCTGCCGCGGGAACTGGCGCGCGCCAGCATGGAACAGATCCTCGACGGCGCCGCGACGCCGGCGCAGATCGGCGCCCTCGCCGTGGCGCTGCGCATGAAGGGCGAGGCTCCCGAGGAGATCGCCAGCATGGCCGAGGCGATGCGCGAGCGCGTGCCACCCATCCGCACCAAGCGCGCGCCACTGCTCGACACCTGCGGCACCGGCGGTGACAACGCCGGCACGTTCAATATCTCTACCACCTCGGCCATCGTGGTGGCGTCGTGCGGCGTGGCCGTGGCCAAGCACGGCAACCGCGCGGTCTCGAGCCGCACCGGGAGCGCCGACGTGCTCGAGGCCCTGGGCGTGGGCCTCGACCTGACACCCGGGAGTGCCGCACGCTCGCTCGACGTGCTGGGCATCACTTTCCTGTTCGCGCCCAACTACCACGCAGCGCTGCGCCACGCGGCGGGACCGCGGCGCGAAATCGGTGTCCGCACGATCCTCGATGTGCTAGGCCCGCTCACCAACCCGGCTGGCGCGCGGCGGCAGCTGATCGGTGTCTTCTCCGACCGCCTGGTGCGCCGCATCGCAGAAGTCCTGAAGATCCTCGGGAGCGAGCGCGCCTGGGTCGTGCACGGCCTCGACGGACTGGACGAGTTGACGGTGCTGGGCCGCTCGCACGTCGCCGAGCTGGACCGCGGACAGATCCGCGAATTCGAGGTGGACCCCGTGCCGCTGGGCCTCGCGCACGCCGACCGCAGTGGCCTGGAGGGCGGGGACGCGGCCGCCAACGCCGTACTGATCCGCGCCGTGCTCGCGGGGGAGAAGGGGCCGGCGCGCGACATCGTCGTGCTGAATGCAGGCGGCGCTCTGGTCGTGGCCGGCGTGGTGGAGGATCTTGCCGCGGGCGTGGCCCGTGCCCAGGCGGCGATCGACAGCGGGCGTGCCGCGCGCAAGCTCGAAGACCTCACGGCGTTCCGGGACTGAATCCCCGGAGGAGGGACCGGCCATGTTCTGCATCCGCTGCGGCACCAACCTGCCTGAGGAGGCGGCCTACTGCTCCTCGTGCGGGACTCCCGTGGCCACCCGTGCGGACGCGTCCGGAGCGGCCGCACTGCCACCCGCCGGGATCTTTGAGCCTCGGGCAATCGTGCCAAACGACCCGTTCGCGACCCTCGCCGTACGGAACTACGGCGGCTTTTGGCGCCGCTTCTGGAGCTACCTGATCGATCGCTTCATCCTCGGCGTGGTATTCACCCCCGTGGGCTTCATGATCCTCCTGCCGATGATGGTGACTGAATCGGTGGGCTGGACGGACGCCGATCTGCCCGCCGAGGCGATCACCTCGCTTCTGGGGGCGATCCTCACAGTGGCGTTCCTCGCGCTGCTGGGCAGCTGGTTCTACTACGCGCTCATGCAGAGTTCGTCGCGACAGGCGACGCTCGGCCAGCTGGCACTCGGCCTGCGCATCACGGACCTCGAGGGACGGCGCATCTCCTTCGCGCGCGCAAGCGGGCGCCGCTTCGCGACCGTGCTCACCGGCCTCACCTTCGGCATCGGCTACCTCCTCGTGCTCTTCACGACGAGAAAGCAGACCCTGCACGACCTGCTTGCCGGCACCATCGTCGTGCGCTGAAATCCGGTCCGGCCTTGGGACGGGGAGCCGAACCGGTTTCCGTGCGGAGCGGGACGCGGCATACTCGGACTGCCCGTCCCAGTCACGCAGTTCCCGGAGAAGCCGGGTGCGCTTCCGCCCCGTCGAGGTCCGTCGATGAACCCGCAAGCCTGCGACTCTCCTGCTCGCGTCGCCGCTGCGCGCCGCGCTCGCGACCGCTTGAGCAGGCCCGTGCGCGACAAGGAGAGCCCCCCGGCGCGGCGGGAGGTCCTGATGGACCTGCTCGCGATCCTGGCTGCGTGGCTCGTCGTCGCTTTCGCCCTCGGACGCGGCACCATCGTCACGGCCTATGACGTCTTTCGCGACATGTCCTACGCGCAGGCCATCCTCGATGGGCATCTCTGGCAGGACCCCTCGATTCCGGGCTTGCGCGCGTGGTATCCGCCGGGGAATGCGCTCGCCTTTGCGGGGTTGTCCGCCCTGACACGGATCTCACCGGTGGATCTCTATGCGACCAGCCTCTACTGGCTCGGATGGATCAACCCGGTGGTCCTCTATCTCCTGGTGCGCTCCGGCTGGGGCCGCGCTACGGCGCTCGTCTCCCTGGCCGTCGTCCCCCTTGGCTCATTCTGGTGGTTCACCCACGTGGCCATGCCGATGGCGAGCGTCCAGGGCGTGGCGCTCGGCCTACTCGCCCTGTTCGTCTGGACCACTCATCGCGACCGCGGACTCCACCGTGCAGCACTCACGGGCGGCCTCCTGGGGATGGCGATCTGGCATCATCCGATCTGCGGAGCGATGGCACTGGGCAGCATCCTCGTGCACGGCGGCGCCGCCGCGCTTCTCCCGGCGGAGCGAGGCGATCCAGTCGCGTCCCGCTTCGAGCTGGCGGGTAAGGCCGCGCTGGCCGGCGGGGTGGGTCTCCTGCTCTCCGTCCCGGCGCTCCTGAGCCAGCTCGCCCTTCCGCGAACGAACGCGGCGCCGCACCACTGGTTCGCGCCCGAACTCCACGACCCGCGCTTCGCGTTCCACCTGCATGCGCCGCTGATCCTGCCACTCGGTCTCTTCGGGTTGTGGCTCGCTGCGCGCCATTGGCGCGACGATGGCTGGCTCGTGGCCTATTTCGGAATCGGACTCGTAGGGCAGCTCGCTGGATACCTGGGCCACGACGCCGGATGGAGGATCGCCTGGGCGCTGCCGCACGAATTCCAGTGGCACGAACAACTCGCGCTGATGATCGCGGCGGCCATCGCCATCGTCCGGCTTTCCACCTCGCTCGCAGCCGGCCTGCGGGGCGCGCGACGGGTCACCGCGCGGCTGACCGCCATCGCCACACTCCTCGCGCTGAGCGCGGCGCCCGCCCTGTTCAGCCTGCCGGTCGCCGATTCCTATCTGATGCGGCTCGACGATCGTTGGCGAGCCACGCGGGCGATGGCCCGCTGGATCCGCACGAACACACCCCTCGAGAGCGTGTTCGCCTGTCCGCCGGAGGTGGGCTTCTTCCTTTCCGGGCTCACCGGGCGCAAGGTTATCGCGCTGCCGCCGGGCCACATGAATCCCGCTGCCGATGTCGAGGCCCGGTTCTCCGACCTCGGAGAGATGCTTTCGACGCGGGACGAGCAGGTCTTCCTGCGACTCGCTGCGCGCTACGGCGTGACGCACCTGCTCGTGACGCCTCCGGCCGGCGAGGCCCGGGCGATCTACGCCCGTTGGGAGAGCCTCGAGCCCGCGAACCTCACCGACAGCACGGCGCTCGTCTATCGCATCCGGTGGTCCGCGGTCCGCTGAGCACGCCGGTCGGCCCTGCCAGTCGCGCCGGGAATGCCACCCGTTGCGCCGGCGCGCACTCGAGGCCCTTCGCCAAGCCCTTCCGACGGCGCCCCCGCGTGACGGAGCCTGCCCGCTGTGCTATAAGAGTGCGTTGCGCGCCCGTAGCTCAATTGGATAGAGCGTTGGCCTCCGGAGCCAAAGGTTACAGGTTCAAATCCTGTCGGGCGTACCACCCTTCCCACCCGCCATGCCGGACCTCCCGCCCATGCCCCACGAATCCGATCCGGATGTGTCCGGACCGAGCATCTTCCCGGCTGCGCGGGATCACGAGGTCCGCGAGTTGGCGGGCATGTTTGATGGTGTCTCCGGCCGCTACGACCTGCTGAACTCGGTGATGACACTCGGGCAGGATCGCGTCTGGCGGGCGGCCATGTGGCGCGCCGTGCCGGAGAGCGCGGGCGTCGTGCTCGACCTGTGCACCGGCAGTGGCGTCTCACTCGGCGGGCTGCGGCGTCCCGGCCGCATCCTGCTGGGCGTGGACGCGAGTCTGCGCATGCTCGAGCTCGCCGCGGACGACCACGGCCCGTGGGGCTGGGCCCCGCGCCTGACCTGCGCCGATGCCTTCCGGTTGCCGTTCCGCGACGGAGCGCTGGACGCCGTCACCATCGCCTTCGGCATACGCAACCTGTGCCCGCGGGTGGGAGCGTTGGCGGAGCTGACCCGCGTGCTCGCCCCGGGTGGCACACTCGTCGTACTCGAGGCCACCGCACCAAGGCCGGGCCCGCTCGCGCCGTTCCACCGGTTCTACGCTCGCCGCGTCATCCCCCTCCTGGGCCGATTCTCTTCAAGCCCCGTGGCATACCGCTACCTGAGCGAGTCCATCTTCGAGTTCGGCACGGGGGAGGAGTTCGATCATGATCTCGCCACGGTCGGCTTCGGGATCATCGAGCGCCGGGCGTACATGTTCGGGGCGGCACGCCTGTGGGCCGCCCAGAGGCTGGCCGGAGGGGCCGGCGACGCGTTGCGAAATGCCCGGACCGGGGCCGATGACCCGGGCTATTTCCCTCAGGCCAGCCATACCCGGGAACTGGAGTGGCGCTGGTGGACGTCCAT
>Ga0315276_10002861_pt1 | contig 15769 bp, 12 predicted proteins | sample YL17G05_0_MG_FD_204542 | JGI IMG/M metagenome (GOLD analysis project Ga0315276, IMG submission 204542) | Sediment microbial communities from Yellowstone Lake, YNP, Wyoming, USA - YL17G05_0 | ecosystem: Environmental > Aquatic > Freshwater > Lake > Sediment | place: USA: Wyoming | collected... | reverse complement strand
AAAGAATGCAGAAGACCATCAGTGCCGCTCGACTCGCTTGCATCCGGTTGGACTCGGTGATCCTCATTTCCCCCCGGAAGAGCCCGTTCAGGAAGAGGAGGGCCATCGAGGTCGGGATGGTCAGGACCCCCAGCAAGAACGCCATCCGGGGGACCCCCTCCAGGAGGGGACCGCCCACGAGAAATCCCGTCACCAGGCAGAGAAGCATCCCCGCGCCGCCGAAGAGGATCAGCGCCGCGGTCATCGTCCGGAACAGCGCCTCGCGATCATAGGCTTTTCGCCCCAGGTAATAAGTGGAGGCCCAGTTGATTCCGAGGGGCAGGAAAGTTGCGAAGAGCTGCGGGAGGAGCATCGCCGCGGTATATCCCCCCTTGCCTTCCGGGTTCAGGACACGCGCCACCACAGCCGCCTGAATCACTCCCATGCCCAGGGCGAAGATGGTCGTGAGGAACGTGGTGGCGCTGTTCTTCAGGAAACCCATCTCCTTCTGCGGAGGCTTGCCCTGCGCGGAAACCCGTTCGGGGGTCCGCCGGGAGAGGAGCCGGCGCGTCTTCCGCCGGGCCCGGTACCCGATGAAAAACAGGTAGCTCCGGCCGAACTCATACCCGTCCCGGATACGCTGGAGAAACCCCCGCCGCGCCGTCGCAAGGTAGATCTCCTCCAGCCGGGCCAACCCGGCTTCTATCCCCAGCCGCCGGACGACAAACTCCCGGCCGAATTGTCCGAGTTCTCTGCGCCTCTTTTCGTCCCCGAGAAGCGAGGCCACCGTCTCGGCCAGGGCCTCGGGATCCTTACGCGTGCTGCCGTCGAAGACCCTCCCCTTGTCGAAGTTGTAGTAGGCGAAGTCCTCGATGTTCTCCGGCGTGAATGCCCCCGCGAGGCCGGAAGGTCCCACGGATACCACGGGCTTCCCGCAGGCCAGTCCCTCCAGCCCGGAGCGCGCCCCGTTTCCCACCACCACGTCGGCGGCCGAAAAGGCCATTTCCATCTCGTGGACTCTCCCGGTTTGGAGCACCAAGGGAGACATCGATCCGCCGTTCAGGGCCTCCACCCTTCCAGCCACCTCGTCTCGCCACTCGCCGTCGCCCGCCAGAAAGATCCTCACTCCGGGAACCCGCTTCGCCAGCATGGGAATGGCATCCAGGAAGAAGCGCACTCCATCGATCTTCATGGTGTCCAGGCGGCATGCCATGAGCACCACCGGCGCGCCCTCCGCAACGCCCCAGCGGCGGCGAAACGCCGCCCCGTCCAGCCCGGGTCGGAAACGATCGGTGTCGATCCGGTTGATGAAGATTTCGAGGGAGTCAGGCTTCCACCCGTAACGGCGGATCAAGGCATCCCGGTACTCGCCGCTGTAGACAATGGCCCGGGGAACCCTCGGGTGGGCATATCGCGGGTAGACGCTGGGAAATGTAGGCACGACCGGAATGCCCCGGGGAATCGTGGCGAGGAGGGCATCCATCAGGCAGTCCCAGCCGTTTGGACAGACCACCTCGATCCCCTCGCGGTCCAGAACCCCGGCCAGGCGCCGGGCGGCCGCCAGGTTGGGATGGTCAACCTTCGTGTTCACCCGGATGTGAGGGATCCCCGCCTCCTCCAGTTTCCCTCGAAGGGGGCCATCTTCGGAAGCGTAGAAGACCTCGTGTCCCCTCCGCTTCAGGGCGAGGGCCGTGGTGATGGTGCTCTGATTCGCTCCGCCGATATCGAGCCCATCCACGTAGAAGAGGATCCTCAGTCGGCGGACGCTGGGTTCTGCCATCCTTTACTGTCCTTCTCCATCCCGCGGGCCCGCCGCGGCCGGTTTCGGCGTAAGGGGTACGGCAGGCGTCCCGGCCACGGTGACGCCGGCCGGAACATCGTGGAGCACCAGAGAGCAGGCCCCTACCCGGGAGTCGTCACCCAGCCGGACGGAGCCCAGCACTACGGAATTGGCGAAAATGACCACGCGATCTCCGATAATCGGATAGTCCTCGCTGTTCCACCTCCGGGCGGCAAGGCTCACGTTCTGGAACAGGATGATGTCCTTCCCTGCGCGGACCCCCTTCCCCACCACCACTGCAGGAGGGTGCGGCAGGCGGAGCCCTGGGCCGATCTCGGCCCCCACAGCGAGTTGGCACCCGTGCAACGCCAGATTCAGGCGCGTGACCAGGATCGAGAGCACGGGATGGCCCCGGCGATAGAGCCGGTGGGCCAGACGAAAAAGGATGACGGCGGCAATTCCCACGTCCATCAGGAAGGCTCCCGCCACGCGCTTGAGTCCCGGTCGGTCCACCCCCCAGATCCGGGAGGCGTCCTGGAACACTTCTTCGCGGAAAGAGAGATTGGAGTGGCTATTGCTTGGAGAGGACATAGTCCTCCATTACCAGGTAATCCATGCCGGTCATGTAGAAGGTGGAGACGGCGTCCCGGGGGGTGCAGACGATGGGCTGCCCCTTCACGTTGAAACTGGTGTTGATGACCATGGGGACCCCGGTGATCTTCTCGAACTCCGAGATGAGCCGGTGGAACCGGGGATTGGTCTTCGCACCGACGGTCTGGATCCGGGCGGTCCCGTCCACGTGGGTGATGCTGGCGATCTGGCTCCGCTTTTCCTCCCGCACGTCGAACGTGAAGGTCATGAAGGGGGAGGTGACGCCGCCGCGGAAGTATTCGGCGACCTTCTCCTCCAGAACGGCCGGCGCGAAAGGACGGAAATCCTCCCGGAACTTGATGGTGGCGTTGATCCGGTCCTTCATCGCCGGATCCCGGGCATCGGCCAGGATGGACCGGTTGCCGAGGGCGCGCGGGCCGAATTCCATGGCGCCCTGGAACCACGCCACGATGCACCCCTGCGCCAGCTTCTCAGCCGCGAACCGGCAGACATCCTCCTCGCGCCTGTACGGGACCTTGAAACTGTCCAGGGCCTTCCGGATCTCCTCGTCGGTGAACGAGGGGCCCGTGTAGACGTGCTCCATCACCTCCGGCCGGATCCCGTTTTCAGCCGCCACCTCCAGGGCCGCGCCGATGGCCGTCCCCGCGTCGCTGGCGGCGGGCTGGACAAAGACCCGATCGACAAAGGGAAGGGCCAGCAGCCGCTGGTTCATGACGCAGTTCAGTCCCACCCCTCCCGCGATGCAGAGGCTCCGGCTGCCGGTTTCCTTGTGGAGCCAGGTCACCAGATCCACGACGGCCCGCTCCAGCGTCTTCTGCGCGCTGTAGGCCAGATCCATGTGGCTCTGCTCCAGCGGCTCCTCCTTCAGGCGCGGCTTCCCCAGGCGCTCCAGAAGCCGCTCGGAGTAGATCCCTTCCTGCTTGGATGGGAAAGCCTGGGTGGGGCCCACGGAGACCATGTAGTCCTCGTTGTGGAAGCGATACTCCCCTCCTTTGTGGCTCAGCAGCCAGGAGAGGTCGATCTCCCTCTTTCCGTACGAGGCCAGCCCCATGACCTTGTACTCGTCGTTGTCCCGCTGGAACCCCAGGACCTGGGTGAGGATGGAATAGAAGAGACCCAGGGAGTTGGGCCTCGGGATCGCCTTCACGATCCGGATCTCCGCGCCCGTGCCGTGGGAGAGAAGCGTGGAGACCGAGTCGCCGGAGACGTCGGCGCTCAGGATCATGGCATCGTCAAACCCCGACACGCGGTAGGCGCTGGCGGCATGGGCGACGTAGTGCCGGATGAGTTTCACCTCCGGGCAATGTCCGAACTTCATCTGGAAGTAGCTCTCCAGGCGCTTCTGCATCCCGGGGACCGTGGCGTATCCGTAAGCCAGGGCCGTGACGTCCCGGATGCCGATGCCCGCCTCCGCCAGGCAGAAGCGGACCGCGTTCTCCGGGAGCCGTCCCTCGGAGTGCTTGATCCGGAGAAGGCGCTCCTCCTCGGCCGCCGCAACCAGCTTCCCGTCGTGATAAAGAACCGCGGCCGGGTCGTGGTGCCCGGACCGCACTCCCCCGCTGAGTCCCAGAATGTACATTCCCCGCTCCGTGTTGTGGGCCCGGGTATCAGCGGGCCCTCCGGCTGCCAATCTCCGCGCTCAGTTGCTGAATCAGCTTCCTGTAAACCTCTTCTTCCGGCTGCAGCTCCACCAGCCTGCGGGCCGGGATCAGCGCCTCCGCGGGCCGGCCAATCCGGCGGTAGAATGCCACGAGGTTGACCAGCGGAGCGATCGGCTCTTCGCTGGTCTCGGCGGCCTTCACGTAAAGCTCCTCGGCCTCATCCACCCGCCCCAGCTTCTCGTCAATCTGCCCCAGGAGCAGGAGGGCCCGCGGATCCCTGGGCCTGAGGCCCAGCGCGGTCTGGAGCTCCCGGGCCGCCTCCTCGTGCCGTCCCGCCTTCTCCAGCAGCTGTCCCAGATTGACGTGGTTGCGAAACCGTCCGCCGGCTTCCAGGCGATCCTGGGCGAGGGCCTTCCGGTAGAGCCGGATCGCCTCCTCGTCCAGTCCCTGGTGGGCCGCGGCGAAAGCCTGATTGGAAATGTAGTTTCCCACCACGGCCACCTTCTCCGCCTTCTCGAAAGCCCTCCTCGCCTCCGCGAACCGCCCGAGCCGCAGCAGCAGCGTTCCAAGATTGCGGTAGACCGACTCTGGGTCGGCATTCCGGGGGGGCCCCAGGGCCCGCTCCATGGCCTGCACAGCGACCTCCCCGAGTTCCGGGGGCCGGCCGGCGGCGGCGAGGAAGATGTGCTTGCTCGGGTCCGGCAGAAGCCTCACCGACTCGCCATAGGCCCCCCGGCCCAGACTGCGCAGTTGCAGGTCCCAGCAGAGGTCGCCCAGCGTGTCCCAGTAATAGACTCCGTTGGGATCCACGCGCGTGGAGCGTTCCCGAGCCCGGATCTCAAGGACGTCCTCGGGCTCCAGGTTGCCCTCGGGACGCAGCGAGATCTCCTGCAGGGCGTAGACGCGGTGCCGCTGGTTCTCAATCTTGAGCGCGCCGAAGAAGTCGGCGACCCCGGCCCAGGTCTCCGGACGCAGGGGCGCGTCCGTCACAAGGCGCCTGAGGACCTCGCCGCCGCGCCTCGCCGCTTCCGGAAAATCCATGCCCATCTCCGCCGCAACGACCCCGGGACTCTCCATGGCGGCCAGGAGAACCTCCATCCGCCCGTCGGCCGCCTCCAGGTCGAGGGGATTCCAACGTTCCAGCCACGTATACCTGGAAAGGGCGGCGTGAAACCTCGCCGCCCAGAACGCCCGCCGGCCGGCGGCCTGGATCTCGGACGCCGACACCCTCACGCCGGTCCAGGCCAGGACCACCGCGAGCAGAATTCCCGCGATGGGGCCGCGCCGGGATCTTTTCCCTGTCACGATGGCCTCCCCCCCGGGCGGCTTCCCTCCGCCCGCGACCGTTCTGAGCGTCCCCTCTGAAACCAAACCGTGAATATACGGGGATCTGCACGAGGCTGCAACGTCAAATGGGCACCCATCAAGGGGTTCCGGCCATCCGGGGATTCTCATCTCCTTCGCCGCTCTCCGTCGGCGAGGGGGCCGAGGCGGCGTGCAGGCGGACCAGAAGTCCCCCCAGCAGGACGAACAGGAGACCGTTGGAGGGAATCTGCAGATTGAAGTCCACCAGGGCGTGAAAGAGGAGTGTCATGAGCCCCAGCCCGGCCGCCAGGGCCACCGGATCCTGACGTCGCCAGGGCGACAGGAACACGGGGAGCAGAAAGCGGCGGAAAAGGGAGATGGCTCCCGCAAGGAAGAGGACGAAGCCCACCAGTCCGCTTTCCGCCAGCACCTGGAGGTAGTCGTTATGGGCCTGTTTCCAGATGCCGGTGCTCCCGTAGGTCTTGAAAACGGGATAGGCCAGGCCGAAAGTCCCGAGGCCGGTCCCGGATAGGGGGTTGGACGCAATCATCGTCGCCACACCCTTCCACGCCACCACGCGGCTCGCGAGCGAAGGCTCCAATCCCTCCTCGGCGGGGGCCTCGTGGAGGCCGGGGCGAAGCACGTAGGCCGCAGCGCCGGCCGTGGCCAGCAGGAGAGGGAGGACGGCCAGCAAGGGGGCCAGGCGGGGATGCCGGTTCTTCCATTGCCCCGCCGCCACCTGGGCCATGGCGTAGAGGACGAAGGTGAACAGGATGGAAAAGAGGCCGCCGCGGGAGCGGGCCGCTATGAGGGCCGCGGCGATCCAGAGCATGGCGAACAGCGCCAGGAAAACCTGTGGCACCAGGTTCCTGCGGAAGTGCCGCCTCCTCCTCGAACGTGTCCATCCGCCGGCCTGAAGAAGGACTGCCCCGCCCAGCGGAAGTATCATCTGCAGATAACCGGAGAAGTGGTTGCTGTTGACCCAGGGACCGAAAGGGTGACCCTGATAGACCCGGATGAACCAGTAAATCTTGCCGTTCCAGGTGAGATGCTGGAGGATGCCCAGGACCGCGATCCCGAAGCCCAGCAGGAGGAGCAGCCGCGGGAGCCTTTTCCTGCATGCCCTCTCAGGCAGAAAATTCACCACCAGGAGGAAAAGGGCTCCGTAGGCCAGGAACCGGGAAACCCACTGAAGGGTCCTGTCCGGGTACCAGGAGATCGGCTTCCAGCGGGCCGGGATCGTGAGCTTCCCTTCGAACCCGGTCCGGTTCTTGGAGCGTGGCGTCAGATCGGTCGAGGGGGTGTCGCGGCGCTGCAGGAACCAGGACTGGAGGTCGGCGGAGCCCTCCCGAGAGGCGTATCCCGGAAGGTTTTCCGTGTACAGCCGGTGGGTTCCGGGACTGACCCGGCCGAGCACCGAAGGGGGCAGGGGGACCACCTGGAGAAGGCTCCAGAAAACGAAGCCCGCCGCCACGACCTTGAAGGTGCGCGGCGCCCCGGCGCCCTCCTGGCCCATTCCCGCCCACCAGGCCAGGACCAGCAGCGCGAAGCATGCGCCTTCCATGAGCACCGTGGCGGTCCGGGAGACCGATCCCAGGGCCAGGGGGGTCGCTATCAGGAGGATCCAGAGACCGGCTTCGACTCCCGCAGACAGGAGTCGCGCCCACCAGGCGCCTTCCCGGCCCCGGTGCATCCGCCGGTGCCTCCGATGATGGTCCGCCGCGCCCTCAGAGATAGCCACCGTATCCCCCTTTTTCCAGGTGTCTGAGGATCTCCCGCATCTTTCCCGCATGGCTCCTGCGACAGACGAGGGTCACGTCCCCGGCGCCCACCACCAGCAGGTCCTCGACCCCGGAAAGCACGGTGAGGCCGCCCGGATGGACCGCCAGGTTGTTACGGGAGTCCAGCGACGCCAGTTCCCCCCAGGAAACGTTGCCGTCCGCCCCGCGGCGCAGGATCGGATCGAGGGAGGACCAGGTGCCGAGATCCGACCACCGGAAGCGGCCGGTCACCACCGCGACCCGGCGGGAGCGCTCCAGAACGGCGCGATCCACGGGAATGGAAGGCAGATCCTGGAATGCGCGTCGGGCGGCAGGAGAGATTCTCTTCGCCGCTCCGGCAATCTCGAGCCAGCGGCGGAAGGAGGGCTCGCACCGCGACGCCTCCTCCAGGAAGACCCCGGCCCTCCAGACGAACATGCCCGAGTTCCACACCGCCCCTTCCCGGGACATCAGCCGCCGCGCGGCCTCAGGACGCGGCTTCTCCACGAACCGCTCGACCCGATGGGCGGAGGCACCGAGACGTCCTCCCCGGACGACGTAGCCGTAGTCGGGATTAGGACCGTCGGGCGTGATGCCGAAAGTGACCAGGAACCCCCGGCGGGCCAGGCCCCGTGCGGTCGCCACGGCCGCCCTGAACTCACGCAGGCCTGTCACCCGGTGGTCCGACGGCAGGGTCAGGATCTCCGCCCGGGGATCCCCGGCCGCGATCTCCCGGGCCGCCAGAAGCGCGGCGGGACCGGTGTTTCTGGCGGCCGGCTCCACCAGGACCGGGGAAGTCCCCAGGCCCCGCAGCTCCCTGCGCACGGCGGCGCAGAGCGAGGAGCCCGTCACCACCCGGATGGCCCGCGATGGGGCGATGCTCCGGGCCCGGCGGACCGTCTCGCGCAGCAGGGAATCCCGGGCGCCCAGCGCCAGGAAGGGCTTCGGCCTGCGCCTTCGGGAGAGGGGCCAGAACCTCTCTCCCCTTCCACCGGCGAGGATCACGACCTTCAGCATGGGCCCTCAGTCGAAGAAGTGGTAATAAAGGATGGCCACGACGGCCTTCAACCCGTCCCGCCAGGTGATCTTCTTTCCCTCGGCGTAGTCGCGCCCGTGATAGGAGATGGAGGTCTCGTACACGCGCAGGCCGCGCCGGGCGATCTTTGCCGTGAATTCCGGCTCGATGCCGAACCGGTCCGAACGGAACCGGACTTCCCGGAGTATCTCGGCGCGGAAGGCCTTGTAGCAGGTTTCCATGTCGGTCAGGTTCAGGTTGGTGAGCATGTTCGAGAGGGCGGTCAGGAACCGGTTTCCCACGTAGTGCCAGAAGAACAGGACGCGGTGGGTCTCCCCGGTGAACCGCGATCCATACACCACATCGGCCAGTCCCGATTCGATGGGCGAGAGCAGTCTCGGATAGTCCGCGGGATCGTATTCCAGGTCGGCGTCCTGGACGATGACCACGTCTCCCCGGACCTGCTCGAAGGCCGTCCTTAAGGCGGCCCCCTTGCCCCGGTTGGCCGGATGGCGGAAGAGCCGGACGCGGGGGTCCCTGACGCGGGAGAGGGCCTCGGCGGTGCCGTCGCTGGAGGCGTCGTCCACCACGAGGATCTCGAAGAGGCCCGGCGCCTGGAGGACCCGGGCGATGATCCTCTCCACGGTCTTCGCCTCGTTGAAGACCGGCATGACCACCGACAGCCTCATGCGGTGCCCTTGGCTTCGAGCGCCTGCAGCGTCCTCTTCAGCCCCTCGTCCAGGGAGACCTCCGGGCGGTAGCCCAACAGCCGCCGGGCCTTCCCGATGTCGGCCAGGGAATCCCTCACGTCCCCCCTCCGGCCGGGCTCGAAGCGGGGCTTCACCGATTCTCCCCGGAGAGACGCCATCTTCCCCAGGAGATCCAGCAGCGTCACCCGTTCGCCGAAGGCGATGTTGAAGGCTTCGCCGGCCGCCTCCCTGCCGGCGGCGCAGGCGGCCAGGTTCGCCTGGACCACGTTCTGGATGTAGGTGAAGTCCCGGGTCTGCCGGCCGTCGCCGTAGATGACCGGAGGATCCCCCGCCTTCAGGGCCGTGAGGAAGCGCGGGACGACGGCCGCGTAGAGAGAGTCCGGCGACTGGCCGGGCCCGAAAACGTTGAAGTACCGCAGCGATATCGTCTCCAGGCCGTGAAGCCGATGAAAGACCCGGCAGTAGAGCTCTCCCCCCAGCTTCCCGACGGCATACGGGGAGAGGGGATCGGTGGGCATCGTCTCCACCTTCGGGAGCGTGGGGCTGTCGCCATAGACCGATGAAGAGGAGGCGTAGACGAACCGCCGCACCTTCGCCCTGCGGGCCGACTCGAGAAGCACCAGGGTCCCGGTCAGGTTGGAGGCATGGGATCCCAGCGGGGATTCCACCGAGCGCTGGACGGACGGGAGGGCGGCCTGGTGCAGGACGTAGTCGACGCCCTCCATGGCCCTTTCCACCAGCCGGGAGTCGTCCACGCTCCCTTCCAGGACTTCGATTTTCCCGGAGAAAGGTTCCAGGTTCTCGCGCTTCCCCGTGCAGAAGTTGTCCAGCACCCGCACGTCCTCTCCCCTGGACAGGAGCTCCCGGACCAGACCGGAGCCGATGAAGCCGGCGCCGCCCGTGACGAGGAAACGAGCCATGGGGGTCACTCCTTCGCAGGGTCAGCGGCCGACGGCCGCGTAACGGAAACCGAGCTTCTTCAGGTCCTCGGGCTCGTAGACGTTTCGCAGATCGATGAGGACCGCCGCCTTCATCACACCCTTGAGCCGCGGCAGGTCCAGGTTCCGGAACTGGTTCCACTCGGTGGCGATGACCAGGGCATCGCAACCGGCGGCGGTGTCGTACGGATCGGTCCCCATCTCCACACCCTTGAGGACCTTCCTCGCCTCGGACATGGAGACGGGATCGTAGGCCCGGATGGTCACTCCTTCCGCCAGGAGTCTCTCGATGATCCGGATGGAGGCCGATTCCCGGATGTCGTCGGTGTTGGGCTTGAAGGACAGCCCCAGGACTCCCACTTTTTTCCCCCTTGCGGTGCCCAGAAAGTTCCGGACCTTCTCCACCATCCTCTCCGCCTGGGAGTCGTTGACCTCCACAGCGGCCCTGATGACCTTGAGATCCAGGCCCCTGTCCTGGGCCACCTTCAGGATGGCCAGCGTGTCCTTGGGGAAGCAGGACCCGCCGTAGCCGGGACCCGGATGGAGAAAGAGGCGCCCGATCCGGTGGTCCAGTCCCATCCCCCTGGCCACGTCATGGACGTCGGCGCCCACCTTCTCGCACAGATGGGCGATGTCGTTGATGAAGGAGATCTTGGCGGCCAGGAACGCGTTGCTGGCGTACTTGACCATCTCCGAGCTGATGACGGTCGTGATCAGGAAGGGCGCCTCGATGAGGAAGAGGGGGTTGTAGAGCTCCTTGAGGATCTCGATGGCCCGGGGATCGTCGGCCCCGATCACCACGCGGTTCGGCCTCATGAAGTCCTCGATGGCCGACCCTTCCCGCAGGAACTCCGGGTTGGAGGCCACGGAGAACTCCACCGGTGAGGGCTGCTCCTCGCGGATGAGCTTGCGGATCATGGCCCCCGTTCCCATGGGGACGGTGCTCTTGGTGACCACCACCTTGTAGTCCTTCATGGACCGGGCGATTCCCCTCGCGACTTCCTGGACGAAGCTCAGGTCCGCGCCGCCGTCGTTCCCCTGGGGCGTCCCCACCGCGATAAAGACCACCAGGGACTTCTCCACGGTGCCGGACAGATCGGTGGAGAAGGACAGCCTTCCCTCCGCGATGTTGCGGCGCACCATTTCCTCGAGGCCGGGCTCGTAGATGGGGACCTTCCCCCGCTGAAGCAGGGATATCTTCTCCTCATCCACGTCCACGCAGGTCACGTTCACGCCGAATTCGGCGAAGCAGGTCCCCGTGACCAGGCCCACATAGCCGGTGCCGACCACTGCGATTCTCATGATGGAAGTCTCTCTCCTTGTTGGGCGGTCAAGACCGTGGCTGGACCCGGTACCAGTCCACGAACCGCCTGATGCCTTCCTGGATGCCCACCCGGGGCTCGTAGCCGAGGATCCGCCTGGCCCGGGAGACGTCGGCGCAGGTTTGCCGGACGTCCCCGGGCTGCTCCTCCCGGACGGCGACCCGGGCCTTCTTTCCCAGAGCACTCTCGATGTGACCGACCAGTTCCCGCAGGGTCACCACTTCCGATCGTCCCAGATTGAACACCTGGTAGCCCCCTGTCTTGCCGATGGCGGCCACCACGCCGCTGACGATGTCGTCCACATAGGTGTAGTCCCGGGCCGAGCTCCCGTCACCGAAGATCGAGATTTCCTCCCCCTGATCGATGAGTCGGGTGAATTTGTGGATGGCCATCTCCGGCCGCTGCCTCGGCCCGTAGACCGTGAAAAACCTCAGGCAGCTGACGTCCATCCCGTAGAGATGGTGAAAGGTGTAGGCAAGAAGCTCTCCTGCGCGCTTGGTGGCCGCGTAGGGAGAGAGGGGCTCCGCGGCAGGAACGGACTCGGAAAAGGGCACGGCGTCGCTGTTTCCGTAAACCGAGGAGGAGGACCCGAAGATGAAGTTCCGGACCTTGAAGGCGCGGCAGTGCTCCAAAAGCGTCGCCGTCCCGGTGACGTTCACGTCGGCGTAGAGCCTCGGCATCTCCAGGGAGGGCCGCACCCCGGCCCGGGCGGCCAGGTGCACCACCGCCTCCAGGGAATGGTGCCCGAAAAGGTCCTCGAGCAGCACCGTATCCCGGATGTCCCCCTCGTAGAGGTGGAAGCGCTCCTGCGCCTTCAGAGGCTCGATGTTGCGGAGCTTGATCTCGCGCGGATAGAAGTTGTCGAAGGAATCCAGGCAGACGACTTCCCGTCCCTCCCGGACCAGCCGCTCACAGACGTGGGAGCCGATGAACCCCGCCCCCCCGGTGACCAGTATCGCTCCCAAAGTCCCTCCTCATCAGAGCTTCGCGATCTTCTCCCTACCCGCGCCGACCCGACGCGTGGCGTTGCGGGTGTCCACCACGATCCGGGACTTCTCCACGATGCGGGCATAGTCGTAGCAGGAGTGGTCCGTGACGATGACGGCGCAGTCGCAGCCCGCCAGGAGCTCGTCCGTGAGCGGAACCGACCGGAGCGTCCCGTGATCCAGGTGCACCTCGGCGGCGTACGGATCGTTGAAAAGGACTTCGGCGCCCCGGTCCTGGAGAAGCTTGATGACGTCCAGCGCCGGAGACTCGCGCACGTCGGAGATGTCCTTCTTGTAGGCGACCCCCAGGACGAGAACCCGCGAGCCGTTCACCGGCTTCTTCCGGGCGTTCAACGCGTCCACGATCTTGGTGACCACATAGTGGGGCATGTTTCCGTTGATCTCGGCGGCCAGCTCGATGAACTTGGCGTAGTAGTTCAGCGTCTTGAGCTTCCACGAGAGATAGTGGGGATCGATGGGGATGCAGTGCCCGCCCAGCCCGGGTCCGGGATAGAAGGGCATGAACCCGAAGGGCTTGCTTGCCGCCGCGTCGATGACCTCCCAGACATCCAGGCTCAGGCGGTCGCACATCAGCGCAATCTCGTTCACCAGGCCGATGTTCACGCTCCGGAAGGTGTTCTCCAGGAGCTTGATCATCTCCGCGGACTGGGTGGAGGAGACCTGGATGACCGTGTCCACGGCCTTCCCGTAGAGGGCCGCCGCCATGGCAGTGCAGGCCGGGGTGGTGCCGCCCACGATCTTCGGGGTGTTTTTCGTGTTGAAGCGCGGGTTCCCCGGGTCCACCCTCTCGGGGGAGAAGGCCAGGTAGAAGTCCCTCCCCGCTTTCAGGCCCCCCGCCTCCAGCTTCGGACGGATCACCTCCTCGGTGGTGCCGGGATAGGTGGTGCTCTCCAGGACCACCAGCATGTCCGGGTGCATCTCCCGGGCGATCCCGTCCACGGCCGAGACGATGTAGGAAATGTCGGGGTCCCGGGTCTTCCGGAGTGGCGTCGGGACGCAGATGATCACCGCGTCGCAGTCCTTCAGGGCCGCCATGTCGGTGGTGGCGGTGAGGCCCTTCGGCCCGACCCGGGCCTTCAGCATCTCGTCGGGAACGTCCTGCACGTAGGAGGATCCCCGGCTGAGCTGCTCCACCTTGGACGCGTCGTTGTCGATTCCGGTCACCGGGAACCCTGCGCGGACGTATTCGCAGGCCAGGGGAAGCCCGACGTACCCCAGGCCGATGATCCCCACCCGGGCCCTGCGGGACTCAATCTTCTCCTTCAATGCCACGGTTCACTCCTGTTCAAGGATTGTCGCTGGGCGATGGGGCCGCCTCCTTTTCGCGCTCCCGGCTCCCCTTCTTCTCGTAATGACGAATCATTCCCTTTCCGATCCGGCTCTTCTGGACCCCGGCCATCACGTTCCGGAGCCCCTCGTAGACCTCCGGATTGTTGATGAGGGCCCCCACGCTCCCCTCCCCCCGGTCGATCTTGCCCGTGATCGACTCCAGGTGGGCGGCGGTCTTCTCCAGGTTGGAGAGAATGCTCTTCGCCGCCGCGTCGTCCTGGACCAACCTTCCGGCCAGGCCGCTTCCTTCCTGGATCCGTGTCAGCGTTCCCTTGAGATCCGCGCTAGCGGAAAGCAGGTTGTCCAGAATCTGCTCCCCCTTTCCTCCCTTGGCCAGGATTTCCCCGGCGGCGCCCTGCCCCGACTCGATCTTCTCCAGGAGACTGCGCAGGCGATCCAGGGACGCCTCCAGGCTGGCCATCTGCCGGCCGGCATACTCCTTGTTCATGACCAGCTGGCCGGCCAGGCCCTCCCCTCTCTCGATCCGCCCGGAGATCCTCTGGAGGGAGGACACGGTCTCGTGGATCCCCTGGAGGCTGTCGCGGCCGAAGTCCGGATTTCGGATCATCTCCGGGAGGATTCCGCCTCCCTTGTTCAGCGCGATGAGCAGCTCGCGCAGCTGGCTCGTGATGTCCTTCACGTCGTCGGCGATCCCCCGTCCCATTTCCGTGAGCTCCGCAAAACCCGAGATCCCCGGCTCGATCCGGCTCCCCGGAGGAAGCACGGGCCGCTCGGGATCCCCGGGAGTGAGCTCGACGTAGCGCTCCTGCGAAACGTAGGAAAGCGACTTGATAAGAGCCTCCGTACCCTCCCGGATCCGGTCGGTGTGGGCCCGGTTCACCAGGAGCACCACGCGGATCTGGCGGTCCCCGAGATCCGGGGAGAATTCCACCCGGCTGACCGTCCCCACCCGGACCCCCACCAGCTGCACGGGTGAGCCCTCCGCCAGGCCCGAGACGTTGGGAAACGCCGTCCAGTACTCCACTTTCCGGGTGAAGAAGCGCGACTCCTTTCCCACCGCAAGGATCCCGACGATGAGAATCACCCCGGCCACGAAAATTATGAAGCCGACGCTCGCTTCCTTGGAATTAGTCAACATCCCCTCCTCTGCCTCCCGAGAGGAAAACCCTCAACCGCGGATCCGCCGACTTCCGCGCCTCCTCCACGTTCCCCACGAAGATCATCTCTCCGTCGTGAAGGAACGCGATGCGGTCGCCCACAACAAAGGCGCTGGCGATGTCGTGGGTGACCACCACCGAAGTGACGTTCAGGGTCCGCTGGAGGCTCCGGATCATGACGTTGATGGCATGGGCGGTGATGGGATCCAGGCCCGTGGTCGGCTCATCGTAAAGGATGGCGCGCGGGTCCAGGGCGATGGACCGGGCCAGCGCCACCCGCTTGCGCATTCCCCCCGAGAGGTCGCTGGGCATCAGGCCCTCCACCGAGGGGTCCAGCTCCACCAGCTCCAGCTTCTTCCGGACGCGGGACGTGATCTCCTCCTCGACCAGATCGGTGTGCTCCCTCAAGGCATACGCCACGTTTTCGAACACGCTCATGGAATCGAACAGGGCCCCCCCCTGGAAGAGCATCCCGACCTTCTTCCGGACCGGAACCAGCTCCTCCTCGGCGAGTCCCGTGACGTCGGTCCCGTCCACCGTCACCCGGCCCCGGTCCGGGGAGAGCAACCCGATGGTGTGGCGCAGGAGCACCGACTTTCCGCTGCCGCTCCCGCCCAGGATCACCATGGTCTCCCCCTCCCGCACCTCCAGGCTCACGCCTCGGAGCACCGCCTTGGCGCCGAAGCTCTTGTGAAGGTCCTCATAGCCGATGAACGGTGCTCCCATGGGCTAGAGGATCAGGAAGAGCTTGGTGAGGAAGAAATCGGACACCAGAACCGCAATGGACGCGGCCACCACGGTCTGGGTGGTGGCCCTTCCCACTCCATCGGCGCCGCCCGTGGCTTTCAGCCCGTTGTAGCAGGCGATTACCGAGATGAAGAGGGCGAAGAAGAAGCTCTTGCCGATCCCGCTGAAAATGTCGTTGACCTCCAGGGCCGAGCGGACATGCTTCAAGTAGAACTCCGAGGTCTGGTTCAGCTCGGTGCAGGCGATGAGAAGCCCGCCCAGGATCCCCGTGAAAATGGCCAGGGTCGTAAGGACCGGGAGCATGATCAGCGTGGCCAGCACCTTGGGAAAGACCAGCTTCTTCACCGGATCGGCGGCCAGGGCGCGGATGGCGTCCACCTGCTCGGTGACCTTCATGCTCCCAATCTCGGCGGTGATCCCCGCCCCGACTCTTCCTCCGATCATCAGCGCCGACAGCACCGGTCCGAGCTCCCGGGTGATGGAGAGCGCCACCACGTCTCCGATGAGAAGCGTCCCGAACGCGACGAAGGAGGCCGCCGTCTGAAG
>Ga0315276_10002860_pt1 | contig 15775 bp, 15 predicted proteins | sample YL17G05_0_MG_FD_204542 | JGI IMG/M metagenome (GOLD analysis project Ga0315276, IMG submission 204542) | Sediment microbial communities from Yellowstone Lake, YNP, Wyoming, USA - YL17G05_0 | ecosystem: Environmental > Aquatic > Freshwater > Lake > Sediment | place: USA: Wyoming | collected... | reverse complement strand
CTTCTTTTTGGTTAAGCTTTTTTTAAAAGCTTATTTTGATGTTACTTTAAACCTTTTAAAAAAAGGTTAACCAAAATCCCTTCTTTTTGGTTAAGCTTTTTTTAAAAGCTTATTTTGATGTTACTTTAAACCTTTTAAAAAAAGGTTAACCAAAATCCCTTCTTTTTGGTTAAGCTTTTTTTAAAAGCTTATTTTGATGTTACTTTTTTAAAAAGTAACTAAAAGTAACTAAAAGTAACTAAAAGTAACTAAAAGTAACTAAAAGTAATTTTTACATTATGTTTGTAAAATTGGCAGGTGTATATTTATAAGATTTCAATATTTTCATTGTGCTTTTATTATAAACAACCCAATTTATATTATCATCTGATCTTCTATAAGAAGGTGAATCATATCTTTGAGGATTTTCTTTTAAATAAATTTCTACTGTTTTTTGAGCTTCTTCTTCTGTTTTACATAATTTTGACATATTAGATTCACTTACAATATCATAAGCTTTATCAGCGTCAATTCCAATACTTGAAAAAAACCCATATGTTACAAATAATAAATCTGCCAAACCATCAATTGTTTCTACTAAATCTTTATTTTTTACTGCATCAACAAGTTCTTCAAATTCCTCTTTTACAAGAGATAATCTATAACGAATTAATTCAGGATCGCGTTCTAAAATATCTAATTGAGGTTTTGTATAAGTTGTGACACCAAATGCTTTATTAAAAGCCAATACTTTTTCAAAATTTGTTCCTTGCATTCTTTTTATTTTAGAAAGTTGTTTATTTTTAAATTATTTTTTAAATGATTATATAAATGGATAAAAAATCTGATACTGATATAAAATGCAAATCGCAGAGTAATTATAACAAATTGCAGAGTAATTACGATCAGTTGCAGAGTAATTACGATCAGTTGCAGAGTAATTACGATCAGTTGCAGAATGAGTATGACCAGTTACAGAGTGACAATGACGAATTACAGAGTAACCACGTCGAATTACAAAGCACTTTCTGTAAATTACAAAATGATTATTCGGAAAATACAATTATCCAAAGTATGAATGAGATGAGAGATCGTTATTTAAAATTGATACAAACAACTGTTCCAAATTATAAATATCAATTATTATCTGAAAAATATATAAGTTTAGTAAAACGTTCTTGTGCTTCTTGTGTTTTTATAGATCATATACTAAAATCATTTGAATCCATTAATATTATTAGAGAAAATGAAAGAAAAGAAATGACAAAAATTAAATTTCAACTTGACAATATTAGAGAAATTTTAGAAGATGATTTATCACGTTGTATTAATCCCATTGTGTAACGTTGATGTATCGGTTTTTTATTGAAATTAATTGAAAAAAATTTTATCAATTGATTTAATTAAATGATTATTGGTATTGCTGGTAAAATGGGTTGTGGAAAAGATTATATTTGTAATAATATAGTTATACCTGTATTACAAAAATACAATTGTAAATTTTTGCAAATGTCTTTTGCTGATCAAATTAAAGTAAATGTAATGACAAAAAACAACATTCCGTTTAACGATGTTTATGTTGATAAAAATATTGAAACGAGAACTCTTTTACAAACTGAAGGAACAGAACTTGGAAGGGATGTTTTAGGTAATGATATTTGGATACGTTATTTTGATAATTGGATGAAAGTATACAAGTCTAGAGGAGTAGAACATTTTATATGTACTGACATACGCTTTACCAACGAAGTTGAATATATTAAAAAATCAGGTGGTATGTTGATTTATATTAACGCTCCTAATAGAAATTATAATAGGTTATTTCGTGAATCTAATGGTGATCCTAATATTATAGCAAAATTAGCCAATCATATTTCTGAATGTGACTTGGATACCTTACCGCGTAACCATTTTGATATTGTCATATCAAATGACACATCCGACACATCTGACATCCTACAAGATTCCTTTCAAGATTCCTTTCAAGATTCCTTTCAAGATTCCTTTCAAGATTCCTTTCAAAGCATTAATGATATTCTTTCTCAACATCTTTTGAACGCGAAATCGCGTTTTAATAATTTAATTATGTAAAAGTGTTTCTATAAAATTGTTCAAACATCTAGATAAATCATCTATAGTAATTGGTTTAGGTATATAATCATTAAATCCCATGTTTAAATACTTTGTTCTATCTTCTCTTAAACAATAAGCTGTCACTGCCACAATATATGGACGTCTTTTAGATGATCTAGAATAAAATTTATCTAATTCTTGCAACACAACTTCACCATTCATTACTGGCATACGAATATCTAATAGGATTATATCAAAATCATTGTTTTTTGCTATATTTACACATTGTTTACCATTATCTACAACTTGGATATTATCAAAACCCATTTTGTTAAGAAAACTTACAACAACTTTTTGATTAATATAAACATCTTCTGCCAGCAAAATCCTCACATTACTTTTTAATTCTGACAAGTCATTCTGAATTATATACTTATCTAACACAATATTATTTTTAGTATTATTACACGAACTCGCCTCTTCATTAATAATACGTTTTTGTAACAATTCTATACATATTTTTTTCAATTTAGATTCCTTTATTGGTTTTATCAAATGCGTCTTGAAATATTTCGAATTCGATGACAATTTATCACCCAAACTACTAAGTGCAACCAATGGAAAATCCATATTATTAAATTCCACTTGTTCTCTTAATTTAGATGCAAATGATGGACCATCTGTTTTCGGCATACATATATCTATTAAACCAATATCAAATTTCGTCAACCTCGTAAAATGAAGAGCTTCTTCCGCATTACTAAACGCATGAGGACGCATACCCCATTTCGTAATCATACCAGTTAAACTAATTCTATTATGTAAATTATCATCTACAATCAACACATTCGCATCTTTTAAAACACGTTCTGATTTATCATGTATATTATTCACAATATCTTTAGATTCAATCGTAGGTAACACAAACGAAAATCTAGACCCGGGTAAAGTACCAATTTCACTCCAGTCTAACCAAATAAACCCTCCCATCAATTCAACCAACTCCTTACTTATAGCTAAACCTAAACCAGTACCTTGATAAATTTTAGAAGTAATATGATTATCCACCTGACTAAACGACTTGAATAATTTTATCTTGTCTGAATGATGTATACCACAACCAGTATCTATTATATCAAAACGTAAATACAATTTATCGTTAAAATTAACCTTTCCATATGTATTATCATATAAATCTATTTCTCTTTCTGTCTCTGGCAATTTAATTGAACTTATTACATTATAATTACATTGTTTTACATCTCCTGATGAATGAGTCTCCTTTAATATTATACAATCATTATATGAAATTTTTTTAACATTAACATCAATCGAACCACGATCTGTAAATTTTATCGAATTACTCAACAAATTTAACAAAATTTGCTTTATCCTATTTATATCACCATAAATATACTCGGGTATAGTAGGATCTATCATAAATGTATATTCTAACGATTTTTCATACACTTTTGATAATATAATATCATTCGTTGATTCTAAACATTCCCTTAAATTCATTGGTTTAATATCTAACGATATCTTACCCACCTCCAACTTTGAATAATCCAATATATCATTTATTATTGTCATCAAATTAAAAGAACACTCCTTCACCATAGCTATATAATCCTGCTGATCCGTCGTTAACTTTGTATCTTCCAATAACGTCAACATACCTATTATACCGTTTAATGGTGTCCGTATTTCGTGCGACATATTAGCTAAAAAAATAGATTTGTGATTATAAGCCTCCTCTGCTCTTAAAGTTTCATTACGTAATTGTATTTCTAATAATTTATTTTCATTCACATCTTGTAATGTAAACATAAACGAATCCGTAACATTTGGATCCTCAGAATTTATAAATGTCCTCTTGTTTATCATCCATCTATACTCGTTTAAAGATTTGTTAAAAATCTGCACCGTTGTCTGACATTCCATATTCGTTTTCATAAAATTACAACATACGCTCCTTTCGTTTTCTCTATGATCTTCACGAATAGCATTCATATATAAAGTATCCACGTTTTCAAAATTATAAGGCGCCTTTATTCCAAATAAATTTATAACAAATTTATTAGCATATATACATTTACTCTCATTATTAAAACGAATAATACCAACTGGTAAATTATCTAATAGCAAAGTAATATCTTTATCTATCCTATTTAAAAAATTCATTTAAACGCACCTTATACAAGTTCCACTTACATATAATATAGAAATTAAAATAACTAATTAAAAACCCTATATTTTATTAACTGTAACTAAACTTATTTAAAGAAATTTTTATTATTGTTGTAATATATAAAATATAAAACAATGTCTTCGTTTGATTTTGATTACGAAATAAAATTCACTAGCGCATTTGATGCATCCCTTATAACAGTTCCTGAAAAAGATGATACCTTAGTCGGACTTATCCAGGCAGAATGTGACAAACTCCTTACCGTTTTAAATTTATACTCTGGAGTTAAAGTTATGTCCACCTTTATTGACTACCAATCTAAAAAATACAAAATCACTTTAGAAAAATCAATTGTTTAAAATTGTTCTAATGTATAAACTAAACAATTATTTAATTAAATTCTATTTATTTAATTAAAAACGTATTTAAAAATAAAAAATCTATAACGACAAATAGATGGAAGCTCCAGTTGTATTTTCTAAAATACCTGTTGACATTAAAACACTTATACAAACTAGTTCTATACAAATTTATGATCAAAACAAATTAATAGATAAATTAAAGAAACATTTTACAGAAGAAGAACAAAAATTGTACGTAGCTAATTTGTTTCTTTACCTGAATTATCATCCTGTTGATGATTTTGTTGTAAATTTAGAAAATGTATGGAAATTTATAGGATTTTCAAACAAAGGCAATGCAAAAAGATTACTAAAACAACATTTTACTGAAAATAGAGATTATAAAATTGCGCTTCTCCGTTTGGAGAAGCGCAAAAATGAAGGTGGTCATAATGAAGAAACTATAATGATGAATATAAATACATTTAAAAAATTATGTTTAAAAAGTAATACGGATAATGCAGATAAGATACATGATTATTATATAAAGTTAGAAATGGTTTATAACGAATTAATGAAAGAACAATTAGAAGAAAAACAAAAAGAATTGGAAGAAAAAAACTTACAATTAATTGAAAATTTTAATAATAAATCCAGATTAGATAAACATAAAATTCTTTTAGACAAATTTTCATTCAAAAAATGTATTTATCTATCAGAAATCGATAACAATAAAATTAAAATAGGATCTACTAATGATATTAATATTAGAAAAACCAATTTAAAAGACGTGTTTGGAGTTTGTTTATTTTTAGACGTATTTGAATGTAAATATTATAGAGAAGTTGAAAAGAATATCTTAATATTGTTAAGAGAACATTTATATAAGGAACCTGTTAATGGACATTTATCAAAGGAAGTTGTACAATTAAGTGACAGTTTTAATTATAATCAATTAGTTAGAACTATTAAAGAAGAAATTGACAAATACGATAAATATATGTTTTGGAAAGATGGATACAAAGGAGTTCCAGATGATATCGTGAACGTAATAAAAGAAAATAATAGAATGCTTTACGTAATTCTTGATCATCTAGAAAAAAATAAGGTAACTAATACATCACAAATTGTTAACCAAAATGTACCTGTCTTAAATATAAATGTAAGTCAAGAGAATCCTCAAAACGATGACATAAATAACACAGAATCTATATGTGTTAGAGGTTCTCGTGGTAGGAAAATACAAGAAATCGATCCTGATAATTTAAGTACGATTAAAAAAATTTATAGTAGTATGATTCAAGTTTTAAGAGAAAATTCTGGATATGAAAAACATTCTATTCAAAATTCTATTAAAAATAATACTATATACAAAAGATCTCGATGGTTATTTGTAGAACATAATCAAAATCCGAATATAGTAAATGATATTAAACCTACTGTTAATTCAGTACAACCAGAAAATAATTATATTGTAAAAATTAATTTAGATCAAACTAAAATTTTAGACTTTTTAACTGGTATAGGTCAGATGAGAGTTAAATATAATTTAGGAAATGCCAAAATTAAATCTATTTTGGAATCTCCGATTATATTTGATAATGCCTATTTTATGAGAATTACACAATGTCCAAAACATTTGTTAGATAATTACGAATTACCTATCAAAGCTAGTAAAAAAGCACAATCTATAAAACAAATTAATATAAATACTGGAGCAGAAACAATTTATAAATCAAAAACTGATGTATATATCAAAACTGGAATTACTATGAAAAAACTAGTAAGCATTATAGAAAATAAAGATATTATCATCGAATCTAAATGGGAATACCTTTAATATTAAAAGGCAAGGTACACTTAAAATTAGTCTTCACTTTCACCAGTCATTGACAAACTAATTTTTGAAGGAGATGACGCCACAAATCGTTTTTCAATTCTGCGTTCATATTTTTTACTACCTCCCTTAAAAGAATAAGCAGGAGGAATTGATGGTGAAAATGGCTGGTAATCATCTGTGTCAATATTGTCACCCATCGACACCTTTTGAAGTGACGCTGGTGGTGCTTTTGCACGTGACCTATACGAAAACAGATCAGAACTAAATTTAGATAAAGCACCTGATGTTTTAGTACCCAAAGAAGCAGCAGCTTTTGAAACAGTGTCAGCTGCACCCTTTAAAAGATGTTTCATCTTTTCTTTAGCAACTTGTATATCACTTTCCATTCTTGCAATAGCTTTCTGAATCTGAATCATACGTTCCTTATTTTTTTCAACAGCCAATTGTCTTTTTAATTCAGCTATTTCTTTTAATTTCATAGCAACTTGTTGTTCTAAAGCTTCACTAGCACCGCCATACATATTTAATAAAACACCCATTCCACTCATTTTATATTCTGATGTTACTTTTTTAGGTGAAGATTTTTTAGGTGAAGATTTTTTAAATGAAAGTCTTTTAAGTGAAGATTTTTTAGGTGAAAGTCTTTTAGCAGAACGTCTTTTAACTGATCGTCTTTTAACTGAAAGTCTTTTAGCAGAACGTCTTTTAACTGATGGCATTATAATATTATAGTATATTAAAATAAAATAATTTAAAAAAAGTAATATTATTTTAAGTTAAATATTTTTTTTTTAATGCGTTATTAAATTTCTCCTTCATACTATCTGTTATTTTCATTTCTGTACCACTTGTCAAATAAGGATCCATCAAGCGTAATGTATTTTCTATTTTATAATAATTTGAACCTTCATCATTCTGATTTATATCTTCAAATGACAAGTAGGAAAATTCCTCTAAAGATATTGTTTTAATAATAATAGACAAGGTATCTTGCCGAACTAATCGGTTCGCCATTGGTAAGGTACCTTGCCGAACTAATCGGTTCGCCATTGGTAAGGTACCTTGCCGAACTAATCGGTTCGCCATTGGTAAGGTACCTTGCCTTTTACCTGCAGTTTTAACTACTAAATATATTTTAAAAGTTCTTGACCACCCCTTGTCTTTATTCATTATATCCATTTTAAATACACAATGTATATTATTATCTATCATTTTCCAATATAAATCATAAAAAGCCTCCGATTTCGTCTCTGATTTTATTCTCCTTATCTCTAATCTATCACCTTTATTTATAATCCTTAATGTAGTAATCACCTTTTCACTAATTAAATCTTGCACTTCATTAGACAAAGGTAAAGGTAACTTGTCTTTTTTTGTTCCTGTATATTTCATATAGTCATACGTATTTGGAAAACCAGATGTATTATATTTATTTAAAGCAGTATTTAAATAAAAAACATCAGATTCATCTAACGTTTCTTGTTTATTTATTGGAACATTTGTAACATTGTACGCTACAAAAAATGTTTCTCGGCTAGGTAAGGTACCATAATAATAATATAATACTAAAAGTACTACAAGTACCACAAGTACTGCCTTTATATTATTTTTTAACAGAAAGTCTTTTAACATCTAATTATAACATATAAAATAATTACTTTTAAAAAAAGTAAATAAGCTTTTTCTTTTTGAAGGGCTTTGGCCCTACTTTTTCTAAAAGTAACTGTTTATTGTCTCCTATCAAACATCATTTGTTGATATTTATTTTCAACATCTTTTTGTTTATCTGACATTTTTGATTGCATTTCATTTACAAATTTATTCGGTTGTTGTGTCATTGCGTGAATATTATCAAATGACTCTCTTTCTTTCTGTTTGTGAGATAAACCATCTTTTGACACAGGTGAAGTTTCTTCTGGAGTTTCAATCAATTGCCCAGGCTTGTTTACAAATTGAAAACATTGATCTCTTGCATCATTTAAATCTGTCGATCCATATAAAGAATACGAATCTGAAAATGATCCCATTTCTATAGGATTAAATCCTTGTAAATCTTCTTTCTTTTTACATTGTTCATTTTGTAATTCTAACCACTCAAAAGCTCTATCACCAGTTAATACTTGTTCAGGCCCTGGTGTAATAATCGTAGGTATTTCTTCAATTTTATAATTCAATACTTGCTGAATTTCATAAAAAATATTAGGTCTCACCCGTGTATTCGGATCTGCATCTATACTAATCCTAATAAAAGCATTAAATAATTCAGGATTTTTAGCAAGTGTATTTAAAAAAGTCGTAGAATGCATACAATAATCACTGTAAAATAATATAGGTCTGTCAAACATTATGATTTATATTATATTATATTTTATTTTACATTATTTTACGAAAACCAAAAAATTCTTTGTTTGATTTAGAAAAAAAATATCTTTAGTGTATTTAAGAATGGCTGATATACGTTTGAAAAGGATAACAATTGAAGCCCAACAATCTCCATTAATTATACAAAATGGCGATGTTACCATAAATAGCACAACTACTAGTGATAGTATTCTTGTAGGATCATTTTTAACTAAAGGAGGAATCAGTATCACTGCAAGTGTAGACAGTAATAGTTCAACATCTGGTGGTGCGTTAACTGTAGGAGGAGGCGTGGGTATAATGAAAAATGCATATATAGGAAAAGATCTAGTTTTAGATAGCACTAACAGTATATTACAAATAAATGGCCTAAGTACCCATAGATTATTTTTAGATACTATAACAAATAAAAATTTTTATATTAGTCCAGATGGTGTCAACAAACGTTTAGAATTAAGCGATACATCCTTGCAAATCAATATAACCAATCCTAGCACCAATTCATCTACAGGAGCTCTATTCGTTTCTGGTGGAATCAGTATTGGATCCACAACAAATGTATCAGATGGTTCCAATGGAGGCGCATTAACTGTAGCAGGAGGTGTAAGTATTGCTAAAAATATAAATGTAGTAGGTACAATCGAAACTTCAAATGGTATTATCGTAAATAGTTGCGATAACCAATTAACATTAAATAATTCACTAAATTTTAGTTCATCTACAATTAATGTCACTGGTGATCACTTAAATATACATAATTTTACAGGCGATATAGATATTCTTTCTTCAACTGGACACAGTGTTAATTTAAATCAAAAGCTTACCATTAATCACATTGAATCTATTTTTTCTAATCGTGTATTGGTAGCTGATACAACACCATTTACAAATATGTCTACTTCTAGTATGGTTATTCATGGGGGTGTTAGTATAGCTAATACAACAGATGCCGTATCTATTTCAGATGGTGCATTAAGTGTAGCTGGAGGTGCTAGTATTCACAAACATACCTTTATGGGTGACTCTTTGTATATAGACCAGACAAATTCTAAAAAGAATAAAATTATTTTATCAGGAACTCAAACAGACTTTACTGGATTTGGAAATACAGAAGGATCACTTGTATACACAGCATCTTCTCATATTTTTTATTCGGAAAGCAATGATGAAATATTTAAAATTACAGGTGAAGGTGACATTAGGTTATCTGGTAAAACACAAGCTTATACAATAATTGGAGGAGGTAAATCTGACACTGATTTGTCATTTCAATCCGGCAATTCTTCTGAAAATTCCAGTATTAATTTTTTTACAAAAGATGGAACTATTACAGAAAACAATGACATTTGCATTTTTGGACTAGGATTACCTTCTCAAACTTCAAATAGCGAATATTTACGTGTAGGATGGGATTCTACCAATAATTATTATGAAATTGGTGCAAAACATTCTGGAACAGGTATACTAAGAGACTTTGTTTTAGGAAATGAACATGTAGTTATACAAACATCTGGTTCTATTTTGTTTAATGCTCAAAGTACAGTTGATAATATATTTGATATTATTTCTACCGAAAATTCATCAGGCGTTAGCACAGGATCTTTACGAGTAGCCGGTGGTGTTACAATTAAAAAGGATTTGTTTTTAGGAAGTGATTTTGTTTTAGGAAGTGAAGTTGATTATCAAATGAAAATGAATACTACTCTTAACAATAATTTTTCAACTTTAACTGTTACAGGATCACAAAATAAATATCCAAGTATACACATCATCGGTGATACATCTGTTTCTTCAACAGTTTACCCATTTGACTTTTCTATTTACAGTCTTGGTAATCCAAATGCTTTAAATAACGAATCGTTACAAATTTCAACTACTACTAATGGATATTACATTCAAACAACACGAGAAGGAATGGGTTTTGCTAGATTTATTGATATTCACTCACTTGATAATTATAACCAATTGGTGTTACAAACATCTGGTAATGTAGGTATTGGACTAGAGGATCCAATTGCAAAATTAGATATAAGTGGTACTTTACATTGTAATGACATTGTATCATTGACTAGTTCTATAGATAGTATAAATTCATCTACAGCAAGTTTAGTTATGACTGGAGGTATAAGTATAATGACTTCATCTGAATCAGAATCTATCACTAATGGTGGCTCTCTTACTATTGCAGGAGGTGCAAGTATTGCTAAAAATGTATTTATAGGTGGTGTGACACACTTTTTAGACGAAACACCATCTACATCTTATTTAGAAGCATCAGTTATCATACACGGTGGTCTTTCAATTCAAAATGGCGAGAATGCAACTAACGTTGGTAATGGAGGTGGATTAAGTGTAGCTGGAGGTGCATCCGTCGGAGGTGATTTATACGTAGGAGGATCAATCAATGGAAGTGGTAGTAGTTCTAGTACATATGCTTATTTAACATTAACTTCTGTAGATGATTCTATTAATTACAGTTCAGGATCGTTAGTTAGTTATGGTGGTATCACTATACAAACAGATACAAATGCTATAGGACTCGGTACAAGTGGAAGTCTTTTAGCAGCAGGTGGTGCAAGTATTGCTAAAGATGTTTATATAGGTGGCAATACCTATTTTTTGGGTGTTACTAATTATAAGAGTATCACCGATAATATTATCAATATGTATGACAACTTTAATATTAGACGATTTTCCATCGATAAATCTACTGTATCACAAGCATTTTCTATATCTAGATATGATTCTTTAGGAAATCACGTAGAACGAACATTTGATATTTCAAATTCAGATGGTGTTGTTTTGTTTAATAATACTACTAATTCCATTTCTAAAAACAGTGCAAGTGTTGTATTTTCAGGAGGAATCAGTATATCAAATACCAGTCCAGCTGTTACTTTGGAAAATGGAGGTGCATTAACAGTAGCTGGCGGTATAAGTATTGCTAAAAATGTAAATATTGGAGGAGATATAGTCATTTATTCCAGCACACCTAGTAATAATGTCAGTACAGGAGCCGTATTAATTTCAGGCGGAATTGGTATTTCTGGAAATGTTAATGTATTAGGAAATACTCAAATTATAGGAAATTTAACCGTTAATGGTCAAACCACATCAATCGATGCCGTCAATACTGTCATCAAAGATAATATCTTGGTACTAAATTCTGGACCAACTGGATCACGTGACTCTGGATTTATTGTACAACGTTATCAACAAGATAATGATACAGGAGCAGGTGATGTAGTAGCTGATTCATATCCAGAAATAATAACATTACCAAATCAATCAGGTATGAATTCTACTCAAATCAAGTTTAGTATGTCGAGTAGTGCAATAGATGATCATTATACAGGATGGTGGTTGAAAATCCAGTCTGGATTTAGTAATAATCAAATTAGAAAAATAACATCTTATAATGGAACTACTAAAATAGCAACAATTTCTTCCGATTGGACAACACAAAATCCGTCAGGAGGTGATAATATATCTATGTATAATAAACCATTTGTTGGATTGTTTTATAACGAAATTAATAATCGTTTTGAATTTGGATCTACAGTTCAAAATCCTGATCAATCAAACGTTGTTCTTTCTGATTATTTACCAATGTATGCAGGATCTGCTATGTATGCATCGACGGCAGAATCATCGAATTCATCATCTGGTAGTATTTTAATAGCTGGAGGTATCAGTATATCAAATACTACAGACTCTCTTTCTATTACTAGAGGTGGGACGATAACCACTGCCGGTGGTGGAAGTATAGGGAAAACGTTACACGTCGGTGAAAAATTATATGTTAATAATACACAAATGACACCAAACTCTCAAGATCGTTTTACATCTGTTATTTTTACTGTTCAAAATAATCAATCTACTTTTACAGATATTACAGATTTGTACTTTGACAATACTATATGCGGTTTTGATATATATCTCTGCGCTAAAATACTAGCATCTTCTAATTTATATACAAATTTCCATATCCGTGGTGTTAATAAAAATGGCTCATGGGAAATCATTAAAACATATATCGGAGACGATACTGGCATACAATTTCACATTACTGATTTTGGTCAGCTTCAATATACAACACCAGATTACTCTGAATTTACATCAAGCCAATTTAAATATAGAGCATTTGTTAATTAAAAATTGAAAAGAAATAATTAAATATATATATTATGTTATATTTAACTAATAATCGTGTTATAAATAAAGATGAATTACATCTACGCAAATTATTGTATGAAAAGAAAATGGTAAAAGATTACTATAAATATTCCCCAAATACAAACCATTATGTTCGCATATTACATATAAATTCAGAAATATCTTTTTACAAACGTAAACTTTCACGACATCTGAACGTTGATGTATCCGTTACAAAATAATATTTTTATTATACATATTGTTATACATATTGTTATATGTTAACTTTAACAAATAGATTTTATAAAAAAAACTTGTTTACAACAACTGATAATAATATATTTAAACAAGACATTATAGATCCAGAATGTTGTTTATTAAACAAATGCCTAGGAACAAGAAATAGTTTTTATGAAAAAAACTGGGATAATAACAATATTGTAAAATATTACAAAGACAAAGATAACTTTGCAACAGAAATTATTCTACATTATTATTTGTCAAATAAAAGAATCATAACAGATTTTGATATCGATCTTCAAAACAAAAAGTTAAGTTATATCCTAGATGGTAAGATCTCTTTATATAATTATTTAGAAACTTGTAATCACGATGGGTTGTTACGAATTTTATCAAACGAATTGTTTACATTTGTTAATAATTTTAAAAAACACGATTTTGTACACGGAAATTTACATATTGGTAATATTTTTATCAATCCCCAGAAACTTACACTTTGTATTATTGATTTTACACATGCATATCTAGTACCCAATAAGTCTGCCATCGATAACAAAGACTTGGATAGTTTGTATAAATTATTACATAAATATTTTACACAAAAAGAAGATCGTAAATCTTTATTGTATTTGGACAAGCTTTTTAAACCGATACATCAACGTTACACATTGTTAAGCTCCTAAGGAGCTAAATTTTGTGTGAAAACATATAGATTTAGTACCTTACCGATGTCGAACCCATCGGTTCGGCAAGGTACATTACTCACTAGCAGAGCTTATTAAACGAGCACACTCATATCTGAGCCGTTACTTTTTTTGATGTTACTTTTTTTAAAAGTAACTCTAAAGTAACTAAATGTAAAAGTTTATCATTTTTGATTTAGTTGCAGGAATAGGTGAATAATTATCCATTTCGTCAAAATGTTTTGTAGTATTATAATTTACAAATTTTGTACTGTTATTTATACCCCTTTGTTTTATATTTCTTTTATAACTTGCATAAATATCATCTGTAACTCTTGAAATCAATATAGAATATCTTTCTATCGAATCATTAATATAGTTGTACATTATATTCATTTTAGGAACTGTATATATAAAGTTATGCATATTATTAATAGTTTTTTGTTTTAACTCTAAAGCACCTTGTAGCAATTCACTTGTATTTTCAGGATATACACCATTACTTTCATAAAAAACATCTATATCACGCTTTATTTTTAAAATATTATTTGTTCCTTGTAATAACGTATAATATTCACCAGGGTTATAGTCGTATAATTTATTTACTGAAAATAAAAAGTTTATCAAATTAGCATCTATATACATACTACTTAATTCGTGACGTTTATATAATTTATCCATATCTTTTTGTGATAAAGATCCATCCTTGGAAACTTGAGAATTCATTAATCGTATGTGATCCGTAATATAATCTAACGATTTTTTTTGTAACTGAGACAATTTCATTATAGTAATTCTATTAAAATCTTGTGTTTTATTGTTTCTAACAATGACATATTGATTCGCTATATAAATTGCAAATACTACTAAAATAATAACAAAACCATAAGATTTTTCAAAAAACGTATTAAAAAATACCAATAATACTAAAACTATTATTAACGTTTCAAATTGCAAAAATTTTGAAAAAGATCCATGTTCTATAAGAAATAAATCTCTAATTTCCTCAAACATATGTATACCAAAGTAATTATAATTACACTCTAAAAAAATAAAATGTAAATTTTAAAGAAACTGAATAAAAATAAAAAAAAGGTCATTGCAATATGAATGACGAAATCCCCACAATCGAATTAAAATTAAACTTTCAAAATGTAGATAATCGTCTTTACTTTTTTCTATCACTATTTCTTTATTTACTTATTAGTTTAATCATAACTACTTTGGTATACATATTCGTACATATCTTTGAAAAAATAAACAAAGCACTACAGAATCACTACGAATATATACAATTCTAACCATTTACAACAATCATTTGTAACATCATTTGTTACAATACGCGTATTTTGCTTATTTTATTTTTTACACATTATACACGTATAATGTGTATATTTTTTTTCTTGGTATATAGTATAACATGACAAAAAAAACAAAAACAAAAAAAATTGCAAAAAAAATTACAAAGGGAATTGCACCTGATGCAAATATCACCTTTCAAATCGCCCAATCACGGGGAAGATCCCCCCATTCAAGCAGTGATAGTAGTTCTTCTAGATCTAGTTCAACCGATAGTTCTTCCAGTTCAAGTTCAAGCTCAAGTTCAAGCAGTGATTCTTCAAGTTCTTCAAGTTCTTCAAGTTCTTCAAGTTCTTCAAGTTCTTCAAGTTCTTCAAGTTCTTCAAGTTCTTCAAGTTCTTCAAGTTCTTCAAGTTCAGATAGTTCATACGGTACAAGTTCAGCTATGATTGAATTATCTTATCCTATAGTCTTATAATGTGTCTTGTCTTATAATGTGTCTTGTCTTATAATGTGTCTTGTCTTATAATGTGTCTTGTCTTATAATGTGTCTTGTCTTATAATGTGTCTTGTCTTATAATGTGTCTTGTCTTATAATGTGTCTTGTCTTATA
>Ga0315276_10002859_pt1 | contig 15775 bp, 20 predicted proteins | sample YL17G05_0_MG_FD_204542 | JGI IMG/M metagenome (GOLD analysis project Ga0315276, IMG submission 204542) | Sediment microbial communities from Yellowstone Lake, YNP, Wyoming, USA - YL17G05_0 | ecosystem: Environmental > Aquatic > Freshwater > Lake > Sediment | place: USA: Wyoming | collected... | reverse complement strand
TCAAGCTCCTTGAAGAAAGGCAGAAGATTGGCACCGGCTTTCCCGAACAGCGCCATGGCTACCGCGCTTTTCTGTGCCCCGTCCTCAAACCCACCAAGCGCCTTGGCTACGGCCTCCATCTGCGCCGCAGGGTCTAACGTCTTGAACTCCGCTATCGGAATGCCCAGCGCCGACAACGCCGCTCCAGCCGCCTTTGAATCATCATCCACGCCGGTCAAATTCTTGGCGAGCTTATTCATGGCTGCGGCGACATCATCTACAGTGGTGCCGGCAACCTTCGCAGCAACAGAGAATTGCGCAAGAGTCTCCGCGCTGGCCCCCGTTTTCTCCTCGATGTCCTTGAAACTAGCAGCCTGATCAACAAGGTGGTTGATGGCTAACGCCGCGCCCAAAATCGCGCCTTCAAGAATTACGAAATTGGCTGCGGCAAACTTTGCGGCAGAGGCTATCTGCTTATCTAGCTGCGCTGCAAACTTCTTGGCCTGCTGCTCCGACTTGGTCAGCCCGGTGAAGAACTCCGCCGCGTCGAGTCCGAGCGTGACAACCAACCCACCAAGGCTACTGGCCATTACTGCTCCTTCCTTCGCGGGTTGTAGCCGAACGCCTTACGCGCCGCCTCAAGATCGACTACCTCGGCCACTTCCTCCTGCCGCAGTTCAATCAGGTAATCTTGCAGCCCGACATCCTTCGCCCCGCCCATCGTGATCGCAATCAACTGTGCAATCTGCGCCATGTAATACTCCACGCGCCGCGTGGGCAGCAGTCGGCTGCGGGCATACTTCTGCCAGCGTTGGAACTCGCGCTCGGTCATCGTGCGCGCGAGCAGTTCCGCTGGCTGTCCCAATTCAAGCGCCAAGTCCATGAGGAACTCCTGACGCCCTGTCAGTTTCCCGCTTCGTCATCCGGGTCGGATAGCACCTGCCGCAATAGCTTCCACGGCTGCGAGGCAAGCAACTGCACATCGCCCGCGTTGTCGGGATCAAACAATCGCTTGCCCGCCTCGTCGCACAGCACGCGCGCTGCCGCGCGGGCAAGGCGATTCTTGTCCTTCTTGTCGGTCGTGTCGTCGGTCTGCGCCTCGACCTCGGCGACGGTCAGGGCGCGAACGTATACCGCGCCCCAAACCGGAACCTCAACCTTGCGAGGTTTCTCAATCGCCGTTTGCTGCATTGCTGTTATGAGTTGGTCGCGGTTCATGGTTAGTAGTCGTACCTGTTGCCCGTGTTACGGATGGTCGCGCTCGCCGTGTACAGCCCGCCGACCGCCGCCGTTTCCGACTCCTGCTGCACGAAGCCGAGTTGAACCATGTTGCCACCCGCGTTCGGCAGTACGACCTGCACCGCCATCTTCTCGCCGCTGAGGTAGAAGTCGTGCAGCGCGCCTTGCACTGCCGTCAGCGGGGCAAAGTTGAAATCGATCTGCGTCGTGCCGAAGTCAGGCAAGCCGATTTCGTATTCCTGCGCCGTGGAGCAGATTGTCGTGGCCGCGATCTCCGGCGACGTACCGCCCTGCCGGTTGTAGTTCGTCAGTTCGCAGAGGTTGCTGAAAGCGCCTTTGTCCATCAGCCCGCCGCTCGTGTACGTTCCGTACCCGGTAGAGTCGGTGTCCACCAACTGGAACGTGCCCGACGTCAACTGGTTCACGACGAACACGCCGTTATTGACTTCGGTCATCCCGGCCACGCCCGTGATCTTGACGACATCGCCATCGACCAGACCGTGCGCGGTAATAGACACCACCGCCGGGTTCGCTTTCGTGATTGCCGTGATTGCTTTGGAAGGGCTTTCCGCATCGTAGCCGGTAAGCACCTTGATGTTGGAACCGTGGAACTTGTAGCGAAGACCACCTGCCATGATGTTGCTCCTTCAAAGTCGCCCTTGCGGGCATTGCTAAAGACGCGAAGCAGTTGCGGCGAGTTGCCGTCAGCTTCGTGCCGCCTACTACGGTGAACCCATGTCACTTGAACCGTGGATCAGGTATTGCAAAATCTCACGGTACGTTTTAGTTTCCTCGTCGTACTCGCCAGTGCTGATCTGCAAAACAGCAGGCGGATCGAATACCGCCATCTGCGCCATCACTTGCAACCGCAAGGTGCGGACTGAGGCATAATCCCTTGCCACTACGTCAAGCTGCACGCGCGCCTCAGCCGTGGAGTCGTCACCATCGCCGCAGATGTCCACGATTGGATTCGTGTCGATGCTGTAGCGGATAGCGGGCCACGTCGGGATCGCTGGCGGCTGCGGGAATACTTCCGGCGCGACACGATTGCCAACCAGCGTCTTTAGCGCCGAGAACAGATTGTTTTCCAGAAGCATTATGGCTTCCCTTTTGTTCTGGCCTTCGTAAACTTACGAGTTGCAGCAGCCATGCCATCCTTTAATACCTTACGCATTACCTCAGGCGATCCCGCCTTCTTCTGGTCAAACGCCGGAACAAGGAACGGTTTTGCAGCCAATTTCACCGTTCCGAACTCAAGGAACTTCCAATAGAACTTAGGCAAAGGTTCTGGATTCTTCGCGCCTTTACCGGGATTATTCGCCTTCTTTCCTCCAACGCTAAACACCCCTACCGCTACAAACTCTCGTCCCGGCGGGTTGGAAGCCTTTGACATACGCCTGACGCCGATAGCATCTTCAACGTGCAATGGCTCATCCCCGCGCTTCCATCTTGACTTAAAGATGGATTTCGCAGTATCGCTAACCTCTTTCCCGGCCGCGCGTGCCGCCTTGCGTACCAGCCTGCGCTTAATTTCTTCAGAGAATTTGGACAGGTTGCGCCCCAATTCGGATAGCCCTTCGACACGAACCGTTACACTAGCCATCGTTTTTCCCCGACACGCACATCATCTCTAGTTCACGATTCGCCAAATTCAAATTTGATACTCCGATGATGTTGTATATGGTTGATCCCACGCGTAAGCGCCATGTCGCGTCTATATCTTGAATGATAGGTGCCCACCGTAGCCTAATCACCGTATCCAAGTCTGCCAGTATTTGATTCGCCGTCAGACGCTCACGTACCCCGGATGGAGCAACGCTGCCCCACACAGTAGCAACCAAAACCCACGTCGTCGTCATAGCACCCGACGCGCCCTGCGTCTCCTGCGGGCGCTCAACGATCACCCGCTGCCTAAGTTTGCCTGCTATCATGACAGCGACAACCGAAGACGATACGGCAGCAGCAAGGCGTCCACCGCAAACGATAGTGTGGACCGAATCGTGCCTATCACCACCGCCTCCCTGTTCTCGTACCAGTTACACACGAGCAGCAGCATCGCCGCGCGGATCGCTGCCGGAAGCGGGCGATTGTTCGGGCTGTCCTGTGCACTCGTATAGCCTACCTCATACCGCACCCGAACCGCGTTGACGACTTCATAGGTCGCAGGCCACTCCGTGTTCAGCAGCGGCAGCACCCACCCCGGTTCTTGATCGTTGTCGAGAACGTACAGCCCCGACGACAGGGTTTGCTGATTACCGTCGCCGTCGATGTACTTGATGGACGTAATACTGGCGATGGGCGACATGGGCAACTGAATTTCGTTGTCGGGGAAATCGTCCAGCACGACCTCCACCGTCTGCGGAGCCAGCGCCCGCCGCACGTACTGCTCGCAGTATTCGCGGGCAGCAGACACTAGCGACATGATCAGCGTATCGTCAGGGTGGAATGGCGGGCTGCCATCGTCTGGGGTCACGCGCAGATCCAACCGCGCCTCCTCAATCGTGATCGGCTCGGCTGTCGGTGGAGTGATTACCTTGAAGGTCATGATGGTTTCCGTTTCGCGCCTTGCGCGTTGAGCCTTCTTGATGTCGGCACATTGTTCCGGCCCGATGTCTGCTCATTGTGTCGGCCGGTTGCTGCGGCGTTGCTCCTAGCGTCTACTCCTGCGGCACTGTTGCGACCCGTGCGCGGGCTTTCCAGCTTGGCGTAATGCTTCGCCACCAACACCAAAGGCGCAAGGCCGGTGATCTCAATGTGCCCCGACCCGACCTCGATAGACGACACCGAGACAGACGGAGCGTGCCCGTTGAACTCGATCCGCCCAACGTCAGGGATCTGAACAACACGGTGATCCGTAACGATGATCTGCGGACCAAAGCCGATGATCTCAAGCTGCGCGTGGCCGGGTTGCGCGACAAGCCCTTGCAGCAGGCTGGGCGCAAAGCCGTTAATGACTAACGTGCCTTGTGCAGGTTGCGCGGAACGTTGGTCCGACGCCGTAACCTGCGGAGCCAATCCGTTGATGACGACCGCGCCCACTCCCGGCTGCGCGACAACGTTCTGCGTCGTGCTTATAGTCGGCTGCTGCCCCGATACAACAACCGCGCCCACACCGGGCAATACCGATTGGTTGTCCGCAGTCGATACGGTAGGCTGTTGCCCATTGATGACTACGCTACCGGCTCCGGGCTGAACGAATGTGTTGATCAGTGGTTGCGGCGCTAGACCAGCAACGACGACAGCGCCCGCTGCCGGTTGAACCACTGCACCACGCACCACCGTCGGCGCGAGGCCAGATACAACTATCGCGCCCTGCGCGGGCTGCACCGTCGCATCCACTTTGACCGTGGGCGCAAGCCCTGCCACCACGACCGTGCCCTGCGCGGGCTGCACAACAGCACCAGCAATCAGCGTCGGTGCTAGACCTGATACGACAATCGTGCCTTGCGTCGGCTGAACAACCGTGCCACGCAACAGCGCCGGGGTTTGCCCCGATACCACGATGACACCAGTTGCGGGCTGTGTGACTGTGCCCGCAACCATAGTCGGTGCGAGTCCCGAAACAACAATGGCACCGGCATCAGGTTGTGCAACAACGTTTCCCGTCTGTGCGATGACAGGCGTAAGCCCGGATACAACCACCGATCCCTGCGCGGGCTGTACGGTATGGCTGTCGCCACTATTGATCGCAGGAACCTGACCGCTGAATACCACCATGCCAACATCGGGCTGGACTATAACGTTCGCCGTCTGTGCGATTGTCGGCGCAAGGCCGTTGAACACGACCGAGCCAACAGGCACATCGATGATTGCGTTACTCAGCAGGCTCGGCTGCTGCCCTACGAATATGACCGACCCGACGCCCGGCTGGACGACGGTGCCACGAACCAGTGACGGAGCGGCGCCTTCAAAGACAACCGTGCCCGCGTCGGGCTGGACAACGCTCCCGGCCACCAGCGTGGGAGTCTGCTCGCTGAGTACAACTGCGCCGACACCCGGCTGTACGACGGAACCCGCGACCAGTGTCGGCGTCTGCCCACTTACTATGATTGCGCCGACGCCGGGCTGCACCGTTTGCTGATCCGACAGCGACAGCGATGGAGCAAGACCTGAGAAAACAACCGCGCCTGTTCCGGGCTGGGCTACGGAACCTGTTACCGACGTCGGGGTCTGACCGCTGACAACGATGCTACCGACGCCCGGCTGGACGACGGAACCCGCAACTAGCGTTGGCGTTTGCCCGCTGACAACTATGCTGCCTGCGCCCGGCTGCGTTACAGCGCCAACAACGAGGGTTGGAATCTGACCACTGACAACGATACTTCCGGTAGACGGCTGAACGACAGCGCCCCGAACCAACGCTGGAGCCTGACCACTTATGACGACGGAACCGACAGCAGGCTGAACGACGGTGCCTGCCCCGGCGGTAACAGTCGGAGCCAAACCTGAGAAAACTACAGCGCCAACAGGTACGGAAACAGACAGCGCAACAGATGGCACCGAGAACTGAATCCATGTAACAAGACCAAGCCTACTCAACACCAACGTCGGGGTCTGACCGCTGACAACAACAGAACCAACACCGGGATGTACGACGGTGCCACGGACGATGGCTGGCGCGAGACCGGAGACAACTATCGTTCCTTGCGCGAGCTGTACTATAGAGTTGACTGGTGACTGCGGCGCTAAACCAGAAACAATAACGGTACCGACGCCGGGCTGTACGATGGAGTTGACTAGCGGTTGCGGCGCGAGTCCATTGAAGAGGACCGCGCCCGTGCTAGGTTGCACCACGCTGCCCGCGACAAGCGTGGGCGCTAGACCGCTGACGACGACAGCACCGACGCCGGGCTGAATAATTGTTCCAGCAACTACAGTAGGAGCAAGTCCAGAAACGACGACGCTGCCCACGTTCGGCTGCGCGACGACGTTCAGTGTCTGGTTTAAGGTAGGAGCGAGACCGCTGACGATAACGGCGCCGACGCCGGGTTGCTCTACGCTGCTAGTAACCAACGAAGGCTCGAGACCGCTGACAACAACCGCGCCGACACCGGGCGCGTCCGTCACCGCGTTGTAGCCCCCTACGACATCAACGCCTACTTTGTCCCGACCGATAACCAAACCAGCCATTTACAGCAACTCCGCCGTGGAGGACTCCAACGTGATTTCGTTCGACGCGCTCGCCGTGCCGCCCATCGTCCATTGCACCGTCAAAGCGCGGTTCGCATTGTCGGTGTTGACCGCCGCCGTGCCAGCCATCTCCCACGATACCGGGCGATTGGCTACAGCAAGGGAACCGGCCATGTTGCCCGCCTGCCCCGCCGTCGGCGGGACGTGCGCCGCCGTCACCACGTTGGTCATGATGCCCATTCCCATCAATTGCTGGTCACTCGCGCCTTGCTGGACTATGTCGAAGTTGAGCCACCACGCACCGCGATCCGCGTCCGCTGTCGCGATGATCTGCGTATCCGCAAACATCGTCGTGCCGCCGAAGGCAATGGTAAGAATAGCCGTCGGCAAAGTGGCCGCGTTGAACAGGTACGTCCCGCCACACCGCACCCGCAGAGTCTTGCCCGTAGCCATCAACCCGTCGGGCATCGTTACCGTGAGGTAAGTTCGGATCGCGACATCATTATTGACTACTACCGCTGTCGTGGTTTTGTGAATTACGATTGGCCCTTGCTGGCGCAGCACCCGCATATCGATGCACTGCGACGTGGCGATGGCCGTGTCATTCTCCGGGACGTACACGGCTGCTAGCACCACATCGTTCGCAGTTTTCGCTGCGGGCTTCGGAGCCGCCGCCGCCGTGCCTGCTCGCACCGCTATGGCCCCGGCCGAGGTGATGACGATCAGATCAATCCGAGGATTCGTGGCATCTGCGGCGGTAATAGTCGCGTTCGCCGCCGCTACCGCAAACATCGTGCCGTTGGACAGCACCCCGCCCTTCGCCACGGCTGGAGTCATACCGGCACTGCCCGTAACAGCGCACCCACTCAGCACGCAGTCGATGCCGTTGATACCGGCAACAAGTACGTCCATATACTCCTGAAACAGAATGCTCTGGATGGTGCTGTCGCCTTCGCCGTCGTCAGGAAGTGTCCAAGCCATTGTTATGCCCTCGCTACGCCGCGAATGCGGAGATTTGTATAATCAGTGATCGAATCGGCCACTGCCCCGCTCAATGTGCGTGAGCGCTGCACCACACTCGCCGCCACGGTGACATTCTCAGTCCACGAATCAAGCACCGTAGTATTCTGCACAAGGTTCAGATCAAAATTGGTGTCCTGTCCAATCGCTTGCAGACGCACCGTTACCGTATGGTCGCTGCTGGACAAGGGGTCGTTTACCGAAGTCAACCTTACCTCGAATTGCTGCGTGGTTGGGTTAGCCGGTGAATAAATGTAATCAGCATCGTCCGCTGCAACTTCATCCAACATCGCGTACAAATCCGGGCCGCTCGACGGTAACCATCCATTCGCAGCAATATCAGAAATCGGACGTGAATATTGAAGAACAACAACGCCAAGAGGAGCAAATACGTTTCCCGCGGACCAAAACCCGCCAATGGGAAAGCCCGCGTCCTCCCCCTCAAGGTATCCCGGTGCCCAAGCCTCAATGGGAGCGAAGAAGAACATGGTCAGTCAGCCGTCCAGCCGAACACGCCCGGCTCCCACACGTTCGCGGCGTAGTCGCTTGTCCACGTCTTGCTGTTGTGCCTAACGCGAGCGCCAAGCGGGTACGCATCGCCTGCGCCAGTCGGTTGCACCCACTCTGGGATCGTCGGAACGCCGCCGGGAGCGATCATTGCAGTTTCGCGCCAGCCCGACACTCCGGGTGCCCACACGTTCGCGTCGAGCAGCGACATCCAAATCTTGCTGTTGTGCCGCACGATGGCGTCCTTGGCGTAGGCGTCGTGCGCCCCGGTCGGCTGAATCCACGCGGGGATGTCCGTCGTCGCGTCTTGCCAACCTGACACTCCCGGCTCCCACACGTTACCCGCGATGGTGGAGCGCCACCGCTTGCTCGCGTGCGCGACGATGATGCCAATTCCATAGGCGTCATGCGCTCCTTCGGGCTGCTTCCACGGTTGCGCGAAGTCCTCATGCACCACATCGTCAGGGTAGTAGACCCAACCATCGGGAGGCGTGCCGCCGCCAGCGTAGTCGGCCGTGTAGATTTTGTACGTCGGCGTGGCAACGAACTTGTGCGCGATGCACAGTTCGCCGTTATGAATTTTGACAAGTCGTCCCATGATTACCCCGTTACCGTCCAATTTTTCGTCGTGGCAATGGTAGTGTCATCAGATGCAGTGCCCCAGTTGTTCGATACCGTGATTGTTTTTGTTGCTGTAGCGAGGCCCGTGTAAATCTTGTTCAATTCAGCAGCCGACAGTTCGCAGAAAGCGTAGGAGATTGTGTTGGCGGTTCCCGATAGGGCCGCTGATTTAAGTGACGAGCAAGTCGAAAACATGTTTGCATAATTGGTTGACTCTCCCGATGTAACGAACAACGGCACCGAAGTGAGGGAGTAGCAGACGCTGAACATGGTGGTGAAGTTCGTCCCAGCGGCGGTGTTGAGCAACGGCACCGAGGCGAGTGAGTAGCAGGAGTTGAACATGCTGGTGAAGTTCGTCCCTGCGGCGGTGTTGAACAATGGCACCGAGGCGAGTGAGTAGCAGGAGTTGAACATGCTGGTGAAGTTCGTCCCAGCGGCGGTGTTGAACAATGGCACCGAGGCGAGTGAGTAGCATCCGGTGAACATGCCGACAAAGTTCGTCCCAGCGGCGGTGTTGAACAATGGCACCGAGGCGAGTGAGAAGCAGGAGTTGAACATGCTGCCGAAGCTCGTCCCTGCGGCGGTGTTGAACAATGGCACCGAGGCGAGTGAGAAGCAGCTGGTGAACATGCTGCTGAAGCTCGTCCCTGCGGCGGTGTTGAACAGCGGCACCGAGGCGAGTGAGAAGCAGGAGTTGAACATGCTGCCGAAGCTCGTCCCTGCGGCGGTGTTGAACAGCGGCACAGAGGTGAGTGAGTAGCATCCGGTGAACATGCCGACAAAGTTCGTCCCGCGTACCACCGTCCCCGTCCCATCCGTCGTCAACGTCAGCGCCGTGTCACCGTAAGTGCTCGCCACCTTGAACGTATCTGCCGCCTTGTCGCGGACGAAATACGCCGTGTCTTTGGTAATACCTGTAGTCGAAGTGATCGCCGTGAATATGACGTTATCGCCGTCACGGAAGTCGTGCGCGGTCAGTCCTACGGTGTCCGTTGAGTCCGTAAAAGTGCAACTTGCACTAGCAGCGGCAGTGGAACTGGTAACAACGTTCTGAATACTCTCCAGCGAACGACAGGTATAGAGCAGATTCCTTAGCTGCCGCAGATCGCTGGCGACTAGGTTGAATTGTTGCAACAACGAGTGCGAGATGACTTGCGTCGCCCCTCCCGGCGTCTGCACCCCGAAACGCAAGTCGGTCATGTACTGCGCGGAAATCGCAACGTCCAAGAAACCAGACGAGTACACTTGCAACCCCGACGTGCTGTGCTTGATATGCAGGTCCAGTTTGGTAATGTTGCCGCCGTTGGGGACGACGGTCACGATCACTTGCCTGTACTGCGGCACATAGACATTGCCCGAGCCGTTCGTGGTCAGTGTCAGGGCCGAGCCACCCGCTGTCGTCGCCACCTGAAACGTATCCGCCGCCTTGTTGACGATGAAGTACGTCGTGTAGGTTGAGATGCCCGTCGTAGAGGTGATCGTGTTGAACGCCACTTGCTGCCCGTTGTCCCAACCGTGTGCCGTCAGCCCAACCGTATCGCCCGCATCGGTGAAGGTGCAGGCAACGGCGGAAGCGATGCCAACATCCGAAGTCGTCGCAGCATTGGCGTAGGGAATGTTGTATTCCGCCGTCACGCCGCTAGATACGTTTGTTGTCCCGGTGCCGTCGCCCCAATCGACCGTGAAGTTGCCATCGGCGCTCAACGCCACGAAGTTGCTGTCGGGGAATACAGCGTGCAGGCCCGCGAACTTCTGCAAGCCCGTCACGTCGGGCAACGCCGTCCACGACGCAGGCCGCACCCACGGCGCGACAGGCGCATTCCCGATGTTGCGCTTCGACGCGAACGCGGGGCCGCGCAAGTCACGGATGCTCATTACGTTATCTCCGCCCCGATTACGTTATCTCCGCCCCGAACAGCGAGAACGCGACGTTGGCGTGGCCCGCGTACACCGTCACCACGTCCGTCGTCGCCAGCGAAATGCCGAGCGTCAGCAGCACCGAATCGTACTGATTCACTGGCGCGTCATAGACGAGATAGTGCTTCGGGTCCAGCGTCGCCCCGGCAGGCCGCACCGCAACTCGGAACGTCGTGCTGACGCCCACGTTGCAGATCGAGAGCGTCGAGCAGACCGCCGACATGGACGACGGCACCGTGTACAGCGTCGTCGCCGTGGTCGCAGCCGGGTTGTTTTGCCCGAGCACCTTATAGGCGGTTGGCATGAGAGGTTCCTATGATCAATGCATCTCGAAAATGCCGAGCGCGTTGAACTGGATCGTCAGCGTGTTCGGGCTGGTCACCGTGAACTGCGCTGTGGACAGCTTTGACCAACACAACGCCTTGCCGCCGGAGAAGCCGATCACGCCATACTTTACGTTGATCAGCGACGAACCCGACGCCGTGAACACCAAGTCCGCAGCGTTGAACTTGTAGCTTTTCGCCGATGCGCCAACCGTCCAGATCATCGTCGCCAGTGCCTTGCCGTTCGCCACGTAACCACCGCGCGCCGATATCTCACCAGTCACACCCGCGAACGTCGAGAGCGTGAACGTAGACGCATTGCTGCCGCTGTTGGTCAGCTTCAGCTTGAACGCCGTCGTGCCGAGCACCAGCGTGCCATTGCCGATGTATTTCTTTGCCGTGTTGTACAGTTGAAACGCAGATGCCGCCATGATAGTTACTCCTTCTGTTGCGTTGAAAAGACCGCGCCGGTCGATACCATATTGGCGATAAGACCGTCACCGTAGACCGCCAACTCAACTTCATCGCCCATGAACTTTACGATGTCCCTAAACTCACTCGCCTGCGACAACATCCAAGGCGTGCATTCAAACATTCGGTCACCACAAGTCACAGGCACCAGAGGTTCGTTGTCGTTCTCCGTCTGCGCGTAGGCGTGATGCTGTTCCTTAGTCACACACGAATCGAAGCCGAAAAGATGCAGCCTCCAAAAGCCAAGCATCCTTAGCAGCGGGATGGCCCGCAGTACCACGGTCGATCCGCCCGGCACCGGAAAGTAGTAGCCCATCTTGTCCTGCACAAATCTGTCGTTCGCTTCCGTCAAGCCGGAGTGCCAGAGGAACGTCTGCTCATACGGCAATCCTTCCAGCGTTGACGGATGCGCCTGCGACCCGATCAGGTATTTGGTGTAGGGCGTAATCGGCCGCGTGAACCGCGCATTGAATGCCCGCGCGTCGAGAACAATCTGTACGCTCGGCTCCAGTCCATGTTCCAGCGCCCACGCATAGGCACCATTGACAGTCACCAGCCCCGCGCCTTCTGCGCGCAGCTTTTTGATTTCGTCCAGTTGCCCCGCAAGGCTAGGCCCTCCGGCCAACAGCACGACCTCACGATTTTGTTTGTCACGCGGGACAACGTGTTGCCATCCGGCGTTGACGTTCGCCACTACCTGCGCGTCCACTATCTCCTCGGTCACGTTGATCTTGCCACCGACTAATACCTCCGTCGCGTCCTTCCAATTGCTGCAATACACCATGCAGCGATTGACGTCGGATGCTGACCAATGAATCACCGCCCCTAGGCTGCGTAACTGATCCAGCCACCACACGGCAGGTTTCACCGTCAGATGCAATGGACCTATCCCAAACTTGCGGCCGTGCAGATCATCGAACAGCGCGATGCAAAAGAAAACGTGGTGCGCGCTGCCTAGAATATTCCGTAACACCTTCGACACGTCTTCGGTCGGAACGTGCTCCATCACATCCACGCAGTAGCCATACGGTGCGTGGAACGGCATCGTCTTGTTCAGGTCGCGCACGATGAACTTGAGGCGGTCCGGCTGCGTTACGCAAGCCTCGGCTACTTCCTTGTCGAGACAGTTCTTGGCGAAGTCCACCATAGTCACGCGCAGACCGCCCAATGCCGCCAGCATCAGCGCCCCGCGTCCGGTGCCACAGCCGAAGTCGATGCACTCGGCGTCACGCGTGACCCGCGCCTGCTGCAAGAAGGTAAGCGCGATCTGCTCTCCCGGCGCCACCTCGCGGTACTCATCCTTCTCCCATACCTTTTCGTAGCGCGCAATTTCTGGATTGGGCGTGTACGGCCGGATTGTCACCTTCGGAGCAAACCCCATCCCGCCGACTTCTGTGGTCTTCATCGCTGACTCGCCTCCGTCCATATTTCTGCATGTTCATCATGCTCATGCCCCTGCATCGCAGGAACGCCCAAAGTGTAATGAGCGATCATCGGGCGCTTCGGCTTCGGCTGCACACCCACCAACCAATTCGCCACGCCCGGCAAGTCACCAATCTCCGAATCCGCGAGCCAGCGAAAAGCGTGCAAGTCGCGTCCCGGCCACTGATTCAACGTCAGCAGGTTGAGCCGCTTGTTAGCAACGTGATCCACGTTCCACAAGATCACGCTGCTCCAGTTCTTGCGCTGATAAACCGTCTGCACCTGCCCATCCATCTTGAACCCTGTCGCAGTCAGCGGAGGGTGCTTTACTACCATCACCGCCTTATCGTTGTCGGCAAACTCCAGCAACTCGTGCGGGTCTTGCAGGAACACGACATCACAATCGACCGCGAGGCACCAGCCCGAATGCGCGAGCATCGGCACGAAGAACCGCGACACGGCGAACTCGGTCGACTGCGGCGCGCTACTGTTGAAATCCCACATCGTATTGCCGCGCCGATCCGTAGGGCGCGTCAGCAGCCCCGCTCCACGTAGCCGGTCCTCATACACCGGGAACACGTCGCAGTCAAAGCCGCGCGCAGTCTTAGCGGCAACGTCGAACGCTGCCTGCTCCCTGCTGTCGTGGCCGATGTAGACGCGCATACTCAACCGCCCGTCCAGTAGTGGCGGAATTCCGCTGCATTGGCTTCCGTCCTGCACGGTACTCCCTGCCCCATGGTCCTTGAATACTTGAACGCGCAAACCATCTGACCCGCGTCGGAGAACCACCGCGAGTCGTAAGAGCCTATCGTGTCACCACAGACCGCGCACACGCCGCGCACCGGCCCTCTGCCCGCGTTAAGTTCTCCGGCAGTCATGTCCTCACCGCCTCAATCCGAAAGTCCCGATGACCCCGCCCTGCCCGATGCCACTTTGTCGCCAACTCCTTTGCATCCGTGAATCCGTGCCGCTCAAGAAACGGCGACAGCGTTGCGAACGTCCAGCCCCACCGATGCACCATCAGCGGGTCGCACTCGCGCGGGTCGCCGTACAGCCCCCACATGCCAAGCTGATCTGGGTCTTTCCCGCCCTTCATGCGCCCGTCCAAAATGTTCTGGCAGAACTTGAACAGGTCAGGCATCTCCATAATCAACGTGCCGCGAGGCCGCAGCAGCCTGCGCCACTCCTGAATGATGTCGTCACACTCCCAACGATAGAAATGTTCCCACACATGAATTGCCATGATGCTCGTCGCACATCCGTCCGGTAAGTCAATCTTGCGAACATCGCTCAACAATTCCGGCGCACGCGGCGCCAGCGGACTCGCCTTGGCATCGACGTTAAACCACTCGTCAAGCACATGTCGCCCGCAACCAAGATTCAGGCGCAAATTGTGTTCAGGAATTGCCATGCTTCCTTCTGTTCGTCAGTGCGCCATTGCCACCACGTTAAGCGCCGCAGGAAATCAATGCGCTCCTCAAGCGACGGGTCGCACCTGTTGCGATACAGCCAGTACGCCGCCCCGTCCTCGCACTCGACCGGAATGCCCGCGATGCACGCATCCACCGCCACGTTGCTGTGCCGACACACCACCAGACTCGCGCCGCGCAGCGTGTCCGCAATAGGACCCAACTCCGACAGCGGCCAGTCGATGTGCTTGTCGCGGTTGATGACCTTGCCGCCATAGGACACTGGCTTTGGACGGTACAGTACCGAGTGCTTGGGGAATCGTTGTTTGAGTTCGCGCAGCTTCGTCATCTCCCAATCCGTCAGCCCAAGATGCGTCCTCGACTTCGGCCCCATCCCAATCACGATCACCGGCCCTCCCGGCGCTGCGTCAGTACGCAGATGCGGGGGACCAAAAGCATCCAGCCTGCTACCGTCCGAAGGCGTCGCGTCGAAGTCGCGCCACGGATGATTGTGGTCAACGCTCACCCGCAGATACGACACTCCCGGCAACTTCCCGGCACCGAGATAACCCAAGTCCCAGCACGCTGCCTTGCCACCATTCGCAATCTGCCGATGCCGTGCCGCATCCCTCACCACCGCACCGGGACCGAACAACGCCAGCCAATCGCTGCCGCCCCGGAAAGTCTGCGAGATTGTCGTTGCCATGTCGAGGCTCTGCGCCGCAGCGGCGATCTGATCAAGGAGCGCGGTGCCGATTACCGACTCCTCGCCGGTCCTCAGAATTTCAACTGACCGAGCCATGACCTGTACGTTCCCGCTGTTGCCTTCAATGTGATATCGCCCTCGCGCAAATCAGCCGACACCGCGCGCCTAGTATGCACGTCGGTTAGGTAGTCGAAAGCAGCGCTCAACTCCTCGCGGTTATCCGCCCACTGTATCCCGCCTTTCGCTGTCTCCACGTAACCGCGTTCCCGATTCACGACGCAAGGGGTTCCTGTACCTTGCGCGTTCGCCAGCTTCACGTTCGACTTCCAGTGCTGCGCGGCGTAGCCCTTGTGTGATCTCATCGCCACCACAATGTCCAAGTCCGCAAGGTGCGCCGGGTTGACTATGAACCTCCACCCGCGCATGGCGCTTTCTACTTGCAGCGTTTCATTCCACGCGCCAAGGTAATTGGCCGAACCCTCATAGCCCACCGTCTGCACACGCAAACGGATAGGATTGGGCATCTGGTTAGGACGCGCATGATGCGGCAACGTGAGCACGGGCACGCCGAACTCGGCGCAATCTGCTGCCATCGCCTGCGTCGCAGCGACGATGCCAACCGGCTTGATCGCCTGCACTTCCTCACGCAGCCACTTCAGGCAAGTCTCCCTGCCCCATGAATTGCCTTCCGGCTGCGGCCATGCGTCAACGATATCCCAGACAATCGGGACGCCCACCGACTTGATACGGTGCAGCAGATCGGGCTTCGGTCGCTTCACCATTACCACAACATCGTAACCCTTGATCTTGCTTGCGTTACGCTCGACCGTCGCCCCAATTGCTGCACCCAATTGCTCGCCGCGTATCGCCCAACTGCCCGATCCGCTGCGGCTGGTGACGAGAATCTTTACGTTACCGTTAAGCATATGCTACGCATTCCTGACAAGGGGTTCCGCTGACATCACCGCGCAGATGGGCCGCACGTAGTAGTTGAAACTTCTCGCTATTCCACGCCTCCATGAATGTCTGTT
>Ga0315276_10002858_pt1 | contig 15778 bp, 15 predicted proteins | sample YL17G05_0_MG_FD_204542 | JGI IMG/M metagenome (GOLD analysis project Ga0315276, IMG submission 204542) | Sediment microbial communities from Yellowstone Lake, YNP, Wyoming, USA - YL17G05_0 | ecosystem: Environmental > Aquatic > Freshwater > Lake > Sediment | place: USA: Wyoming | collected... | reverse complement strand
ATATTTATAATAATAACCTTAATCATTCATGGGATTGACTAACCAAATGGAAAAAAGAAGGGTAGTTATAACTGGGATGGGAGTGATTGCTCCCAATGGGATTGGGATAGAAAACTTTTGGAATTCATTGGTTCATGGGCAATCCGCAGTCAGAAGGATTACTCGTTTTGACGTCTCATCCTATCCTTCTCAGATAGCAGCTGAAGTCCCAGATTTCGATCCCACCGATTACATGGATCCAAAAACCGCAAAGAGATTTAGTAGATTTGCCCAACTTGCCTTAGCGGCTGCTGAAATGGCAGTGGAAGATTCTAATATAGATTTTTTTCGAGAAGATCCTTATAGGGTTGGAGTTTTTGTCGGAACCGCCATGGGAGGCAGTGATGTTTCAGAACATTTGCATAATGTATTTTATGAAAAAGGAATGAAGAGAATCCCCCCCTATGCAGTTTTTTCAATTTCAACTCATTGTGCCAGTGGTGCAATTAGTTGTGCATTCGGTTTAAAAGGCCTCAATAATACTATTTCGGCAGGTTGCAACTCGGGGTTAGATGCTTTTTATCTTGCTCATAATTCAATTCAATTGGGTGATGCTGATATCATTCTTGTCGGGGCTGCAGAGGCTCCGATCACCCCATATATTTTTGGTTTTTTTTGTGCGACTGGCTATCTATCAAGATGCAATGATAACCCCAAAAGAGCAGTAAAGCCATATGATTTAGAAAGTGACGGATTGGTTTTAGGTGAGGGGGGGGCTGTTATAATATTAGAAGAACTAAAGCATGCTAAAGAAAGAAACGCGAAGGTATATGGAGAAGTTTTAGGATATGGCGCTACCAATGACGGATATGACCTATTCGGAGCAAATACTGGCGGTGCTGCTGCAGCAATGTGTTTTAAAAATGCATTAGCCAATGCAAACCTAAAACCTAAAGATATTGATTATATTAATTCACACGGAAACGGGTATCTGGAATATGATATCTGTGAGACAGAAGCCATTAAAGAAGCATTTGGAGAATATGCTTACCAGATCCCCATCTCAACTCTAAAACCCATCACCGGTCAATCTCTCTCCCCAACTGGGATTTATCAGGTAATTACTTGTCTCTTGGCCATAAGAGACGGCATAGTTCCACCTACAATAAATCTTTTAAATCCTCATCCGAAATGTGACCTTAATTATGTGCCAAATCGGTCAATAAAAATGGATATGAAAACAGCAGCTATGAACGCTCATGGATTTGGGGGAAGGCACACCGTATTGGTTGTGGGTAAATATTCAACCTAAGACTACATTTAATTAGGATTTAGAATTGATTGTCATCGGATTAATACTTTTATTTACAGTTTTTGTGAATATCGGGTTGGGCTTTTTAATTTTTTTAAAAAGGTCAACATTTAGACGAGTAAATATAACATTCTCCTTAGCATCCTGGTCCTCTGCGGGTTGGATCTTAAGCGTTTTGATGGCTTATTTTCTTGAGGATCCGTTCTGGAGGATTTTTTGGGGAAGAATGAGTTTTGCGACCTCAGGAATTATACCAGCTGCATTTCTGTGTTTTTCCTTGCTATTTCCAAGAGAACAGAGGGGGTTGAGTTCTTCCAAGTTATTCCTGGTGAGTCTACCTACATTCGTTATTTTAGGGTTGGCGTTTACAAATCAGATAGTGTCTTCTCTTCGTTTTGATTCTCGAATGTTTAATTATGGGCCAATTTATCCATTATTCTCGATTTATTTAATTAGTTATATTATTTTGGGTTTTATATTTCTGATAAGAACCTATCAAAAAGCTATAGGTGTTGTAAGACTCCAAATTAAATATTGTTTGTTTGGCATGTTTTTCACTTCGGGCCTTGCATTCATCACAAATTTATTTCTTCCAATGGCTGGGATCTCTAAATTTAATTGGCTCGGTCCCTCTTTTACAGTCATTATGATTGGTTTTACGACTTATTCTATAGTAAGGCATCGCTTAATGGATATCAATATTGTTTTAAAAAAGGGAACCACTTATTTTCTTTTGATGTTGCTCCTTTTTGTCCCCTCTTCCGTCTTAATCATTCTCAGCCAAAAGTTTTTCTTTAGGGAAATTAATTATTTATTTTCAGCCATTATTTTAGCCATTTTTTTGTTAGTAGCTTTCTTTTTCCAGGAGATCAAACCAGGGACAGAGAAAGCAGTGGAGCAGCTACTCTTTAGGCATAAATACGATTACCGTGAAACCTTAGGGAAATTTAGCAGGGCCATGGTGACCATCCTCGATTTGCAATCTTTGGTAAAAAGGATCATTGATACGATTACCCATACGATGAGCGTTGAGAAAGCGTCTCTATTCCTGTTGAATGAGGAAAAAGGAGGATACTATCTATTTGAATCAAAAAATACAAACATTAACTCACCTCTGCTTTTAAGAGAAGATCCCCTGCCCCGTTATTTACAAAAATTTGGAGAGATTGTCATACGGGAAGAATTGATCAAGGGGTCCAATATTCTGGAGTTAAAAAATGTCGTTGATAAACTGTCTCTCTTAGAAGCGGAGGTAAGCATCCCACTCATTTTAAAAGGCCAGCTCATCGGGATGATTAACCTGAGTCATAAATTCAATAAGGATGCTTATTCTCATGAGGATATTGAATTGCTCAGCACCTTGGCTAACCAGACAGCCATCGCCATTGAAAATGCAAGGCTTTACGAAGATTTGAAGAAATCGAAAACCTATATCCGCAGGGCGGATCGTTTGGCATCACTGGGAACCCTGACGGCAGGACTGGCCCATGAAATCCGTAACCCATTGGTGGCGATCAAAACCTTCACCCAATTACTTCCAGAACGGCTTGACGATGAAGAATTTCGGAACCAATTTCTGAATATTGCCTCAGGAGAGGTGGACCGAATCTCGTTATTGATCAACGAACTTCTTGATTTTGCCAGACCGTCTGATCCGAAATTGGAAATGGAAGATGTCAATAGTATTTTGGATGGAATGATCCTCTTGGTTTCGACCGAATCGAAGAAGAAACATATTCAGGTTATTAAAAACTATGCCCAAGACTTGCCTCTTGCCAGCGTCGATCGGGAACAGATCAAACAAGTTTTTTTGAATATCCTTTTAAACGCGGTGGAGGCGACACCGGAGAATGGGAAGATCACTGTAGCCACTCGGCCGTTTTTGAAACCAGGAGGTGAACCCTACATTCAGATTGGTTTTGCTGACACGGGTTGTGGAATTCCCCCGGAATATTTAGAAGATATTTTTAATCCATTTTTCACCACAAAAAATAAAGGGAGTGGATTAGGGTTATCGATCTCTCATCAGATCGTCCAGGATCATAACGGATATATTAATGTGGAGAGCGAGTTGAACAAGGGGTCTTCCTTCTTTATCAATTTACCGTTAAACCAGGACTATTCAAGAAGAAAGAATGATTTTGAAAAGCATCAAGAGATTTTTAACTCTTTTGAACAACGATGAACTATCAGGAATTGCTTCATTCCCCTATCATTCCATTTCAGATCGTCATGTTGATTCAGAAAACCGCACACAATAATGTTCCAGTTCTAATCCAGGGAGAGCAGGGAACAGAAAAGGAATTGGTTGCAAAGATCATCCACTATATCGGAGATTGGAAGTATTACCGGTTTTATAAAATAGACTGTAGAATATTAACAGAGGATGCATTCAGCGATCAACTTTCTCATCTATTGAAGGGAATCAATTACGGAGCAATTCCCGCTACTCTTTATTTAAAAGAGGTGGAGCATTTGGGACCAGTGGACCAGCAAAACCTCTTAGAATTGATAGAAGATAGCGTTTTTCAAAACGGTACAGAGAAAAAGGTTGTCAAAAATATTAGGTTCATCTCATCTTCTTCAGAAAATGTGAAAGAAAAAATTACACAAGGGAAATTTTCAGAGGATTTATACTACCGATTAAATACTCTGACAATCCCAATTCCACCACTGAGACAGCGGGCTAACGAGATTTCAACGATTGCCCATTACATGTTGGCGGAGTATTGTAAAAAGATGAAAATAAGAAAGGCGGGGATTTCAAATAACGTCCTCATATTATTACAAAATTATTGGTGGCCGGGAAACCTTAGGGAATTGGAGCATGTGATCATCCGTAGTGCCATTTTTTCAGATGGTGAAACGATAACGGAAGAAGCTCTTTTTTTTGAGGCAGAAAATGAAAGAAGTTCATTTATCTCCTTTCTCAAACGGGGCGAGATGAAACCAGCGGCATCTCAAAAGAAAAGCTACCCGGAGGAGCAAAATAACTACTCCTTGTCGCTCTTTATTATTGAACTGGTCCATCGTATAAAAAACCCTCTCGTCTCAATCAAAACATTTACTCAACTTCTACGTGAAAAATTTGGCGATGCGGAATTCAGAGAGCACTTTTATCGGATCGTTAACGAAGATATTGAGAGGATTGATGCCGTGCTAAATGGTCTTCTCAATTATATTAAAATTAATACCCCTCTTGAGAAAACGAACACGGTTCACTACATTATTGAAGATGTTTTAAAGAAACACGAGGTTCAGTTCGAAGATAAGAAGATAAGAATATTTAAGAAATTTGAAAAGGATCTCCCCGAAACGTCCGTTCATGATGAACAACTAAGATATATCTTTAATTCTCTTCTTCAATATGCTCTCCCCTCTATTCCCCCAAACGGGAGCGTTGGATTTATAACAAAATCATTCAATGTCCAGAAACAAACAGGTGACGATAAATCCATCCTCGAGATGGATGGAAGATATATTCAGATACTCATTGTTTTCACTGGTTATAAGAAGCCAATTGAACAGCTTGAAAGCGTTTTAGGAATTCCAACCATTAAAAAAGAAGAATCGATCGAATTGGAATTAAGATTAATTAAAGAAATCATTGAAAAGAACAAAGGAATGATAAAATTAAAAATTAATGAAAAGAAACCAAGGACGCTTATTTCCTTGAAATTCCCTATCGAAAGAAGAAAGGTCATTTATTATCAATCGACTTAATGCCTGAGAAGAGGGCCGATGGTTAAGGGGGAAACGGTGAGAAAGATTTTGGTTGTGGATGATGAGATAGGGACAAGGGAGTCCCTTAAGATGATTTTAAAGAATGATTATGAGCTATTTTTAGCCAAGAATGCCGAAGAGGCATTTCTTCAAATCGAAGAACATCCCCCTGATCTCATCCTCCTTGATATCATTTTGCCCGATTTAGATGGGTTGAGAGTCTTGGAGAAGATCAAACAGGGGAAACCTGATGCGCTCGTCATTATGATCACGGCAACGAGGACCGTCAAGACTGCCGTCGAAGCGATGAAACTTGGAGCTTATGATTATATCACAAAACCTTTCGATATTGATGAACTTCGTTTGATTGTCAACCGGGCCCTTTCGACCAAGGCATTGAAGGAAGAGAACCAACGCCTTTGGGAAGAAATCGATAAGAGTTTTGGTTTCGAAAATATTATTGGTAAAAGTAAAGGGATGAAAGATATTTTTAAAGTGGTCAGGCAAATCGCAGATTCAAGATCGACTGTGTTAATCATGGGAGAGAGCGGAACAGGGAAGGAGCTTATTTCTCGGGCGATCCATTATCATAGCAATCGGAAGAATTATCCTTTCGTTACCATTAATTGTGCTGCAATCCCAGAAACGCTGATTGAAAGTGAATTGTTTGGGCATGAAAAGGGGGCTTTTACGAATGCGATCGAGAAAAAATTGGGTCGCTTCGAGGTCGCTAACCAGGGGACACTCTTTCTCGACGAGATCGGCGAATTGAGTGTGACCACCCAAGCAAAAATCCTGAGGTTCTTAGAAGAGAAAGAATTTACTCGCGTGGGAGGTTCGAAGACGATAAAAGTTGACGTGAGACTGATCACCGCAACGAATAAAGATTTGAATCAACTCTTAAGAACGGGGGGGTTCCGGGAAGATCTCTATTATCGGATTAATGTCGTTCCCATCGTTATTCCTCCCTTGAGGGAGAGGAAGGAGGATATACCAATATTATTAGACCACGTTATAAGAAAATTTAATGTTGAAAATAGTAAAAATGTGAAAGGAGTCAGCAAGAAGGCCTTAGAATTGATAATGAATTATGAGTGGCCAGGAAATGTTCGAGAACTGGAGAATTTGCTCGAACGCTTAATCGCTTTAACCCCTAATGAATATATTCAGGCGGATGAGCTACCTTTCGATTTAGTGGATACTTCAAAGATCAATGAGTTAAAAGAATCTATTTTTGATGGGAAAGTTTCTTTCTTGAAGGCAGAGGAAGAGTTTGAAAGGGGAATAATCTTGGATGCTTTAAAGAGAGCCAACTATGTTCAGTCTCATGCCGCAGAAATGTTAGGGATTAGCCGCCGAATTTTAAAATATAAAATGGACAAATTAGGAATTATTCAGCAGAACAACATCGATCTTTAGGATAACGACAAAATTGTACATCAATGTTCAATTCTGAGCGATATTTTTTTATTCCTAATTACAGGGGGTTAGAATTTAAATTTAAAGTAAAATATTAAGTTTTTACAAAAATCGTAAAAACCCTACCCATCTTTTCCCGATAGAATCATTTCCCTTTCAAATCATGTAAAAAATTCCTTTAAATATCAATCCATTATAAACATTTTTCAATCTCATAATTTATGTCTATATGGCAAACTTCTTGCTTTGAATCTTTCTTTGTGCGAGTTCTATCTTGAATTTGAAAGGTAAGAAGATGGATTCTAAAACCAATGCACCTAACATACTTATTGTAGATGATGAGATTGGGCCAAGGGAATCTATAAGGATGATCTTAAAACCAAAATATAACGCATTTACCGTTGAAAATGGATATGCTGCCATTCAGATGATTCAGCAAATTGAAATGGACGTCGTCACATTAGACCTAAAGATGCCTGGAATTTCTGGAATCGATACACTCAAGGAGATACGAGTGATTGACCCGAATGTGATGGTAATCATCATCACCGGGTTCGGAACTTTAAAGAGTGCGATCGAAGCCATTCGGTATGGTGTTTTTGACTATATCGCTAAGCCCTTTAATGTACCAGAAATTATGTGCATTATCGATAAATCCATTCAACGAAGAAAACTGAATTTGAAAATTAAAGAGGTTCTTAGCAAGTTTTCAAACCTTCAGCTTTTGAAAGAACCTGTGTCAGATTTCGGTCTATTTTTTCAAAACGGGATAAATGGGATCACCGATTTCAAATGGAATAATGTGAGCCTTTCCGATAACCAAAACTGCTTGGCATTTGCTAAGGTCCTTGCCTACACCCTTGAAGAGAAGGATCCTTATACCTCGGGTCACTCAGAGCGGGTATGCTATTATGCTGACTTAATTTCCAAGCGGCTCTCGCTTCCCTCAAAAGAGCGGAGTGAACTTCAGATTGCGTCTTATCTTCACGATATCGGGAAGATCGGTATCAGCAATCGGTTCATCAACAAGAAGGGGGCCCTGACCCCTACCGATTGGGCGATCATTAAACAGCACACGAAGAAATCGATTGAACTTTTAGTCCCTTTAAACCTTTCCCAAAATATTCTTTCTTATATTCAATACCATCATGAACGTTTTGATGGGACAGGTTATCCAGACGGATTGGCAGGGGATCAAATCCCATTAGGGGCTAGGGTGATTACGATCTCAGATGCCTATGACAGTATGACTTCTGATCGTCCTTATCGGGCGCCACTTTCCAACGGTGAGGCGAAGAAAGAACTGTTGAAATGTTCTGGAAAGCAATTTGATCCTAATTTGGCCTCTATTTTCTTAGATGTTTTAAAGGAAATGGAGGAAGCATTTCTGGTGAGAGATCATTTAAAACTCTCGTCTATTTCGTATTAGATGTTTGAGGGGTTTTCAATGGACCGACTAATCCGTTGTATTAATTGTGACGAAATTTTTCTCAAGACCGCTTTTGACCAATGGCCAGAATACGAATTTTACTCCCAGCGTTCACCGGACTCCTTCCGGACTATTGAAAAAGATGATTTTCAAGATTTTCTGAAGAATCACTGCGGACACCGCTTGGAGGACCTCACCATCATCGAGGACTCCTTCGTCAGTGAAAAGACCTACTTTGAACCCGTAAAAATCTCCTATTTTAAGGCAACCAATGGAAAAGAAAGATTTGTGATTAAAAAATTTAGAGAGAAAATTGACGAACCGTTGAAATACCAATTGATCTTTGGAGACTATTCATTAAAATGTGTCGCCATCGAAATTCAGTCTCAAGAGATTGCGAAGCAATTGGAAAAAGAATTTAAGGCAACCCCTCTTCCCCAAACGAAAATTGCTGCCTTCCTTAAATTATATCGGAATATCGCTGCAACTATCCATATTAAGAATTTGGAAAGGGTGCCCGAAGATTCCTCCCATCCCTTGGAAATTTACTATAAACTGGATGAGGAGAGTTTGTTCTATTTATTGAGGAACTCTCGTAATATTTTCAAGGGACAAGAATATTCGGCGATAGAGGAGTTTATTCATCGACATAAAGACGACGGAGTATTGTTATTGAAAGCGACTTATAAAATCCAAATCAGCGAAATGGCCAAACCAGAGAGAAAAATCATCCCTGCTGTTGTCTTTTTAAAAAAGGAAAAAATGGTTGAGAAGGAATAGCTTTGTCCCCTCCCTCCCCTCCTCCTCCCCTTTCTTTTCTCTTAAACAATAAAATTGACATTAATATTTTAATCAGTTATTTTTAAATCAATTCTTTACCTTACACTTTTGGAGTAAAGACATGATTTCCTTTTTATTGAGCCAAATCTTTTTTAATATTTCAATGGCACTCTATCTCATCTGTTTTTTAGGTTATCTCATCTTTACGACCTCACGAAATAAAATACTCGGAAGCCTTTCTTCCTCCCTCTTGATCATCGGGCTCGTCATCCACTCCGTAGGTCTTGTCATCCGTTGGTTAGAAACCCATCATACGGGTTATGGCTATATTCCCTTATCTAATATGTATGAATCCCTGATCTTCTTCTCTTGGACCATCGTCTTGATCTATCTGATTCTTGAATTTAAATACCGGCAGAAGACCATAGGGGTTTTTGTCACTCCCTTTGCTTTCTTGGCCATTGCCCTGACCTCCATTGCCCCTGGCATTGACGCAAAGATCACCCCTTTGATGCCTGCCCTCCAGAGCAATTGGTTGACAATCCATGTGACCACCTGTTTTTTTGGATATGCCTCCTTTGCTGTATCCTTTGGAGTCAGTATCCTCTACTTAACTCAGGACAGGAAAAGTAGCCAAAACGAAGGGGGCTCAAAATGGTTGCCTTCGACAACGATCCTCGATGAAATCAATTATAAATCCATTGTGATCGGGTTCCCCATGTTGACCTTGGGGATCATTACGGGTGCTGCCTGGGCGAACTATGCTTGGGGAACCTACTGGAGTTGGGATCCAAAGGAGACCTGGTCTCTGATCACCTGGTTCGTTTATGCCGCTTTTTTACATGCCCGATTTACAAGAGATTGGAAGGGAAGAAAGGCAGCTATCTTATCGATTGCTGGATTTGCTGCGGTCTTATTTACTTACTTCGGCGTCAATTACATTATTTCAGGGCTCCACAGTTATGCTTAGGCGCGATCATAACCGATAAAGCTCCTCATCATACATATGAACCCAGTTCTTTTTTAAAACCTGTATCGCCTCTTCCATTTTATCCACACCCACGATAAGCACTGTCTTTTCCCCTGTTCCAAGACACGTATAGAGATAATTGACATTAATAGAAATCTCTTTGAGCGGTTTTAGGACAGCATTTAAGCCTCCGGGATGATTAGGAGTCTCTACCGCTAACACATCGGTCATCTTTATTGAATAACCGTGGCTTTTTAAGACATTGGCAGCTTTTTCAGGGTCATTGGCTACAAACCGTATCGCACTGATATCTGCCGTATCGGCAACACTTAAAGCGATAATATTGATTCCATTTTCACCTAAATAATCACTCACCTCGGAGAGTTTTCCAGGTACATTTTCCAGACTGACAGAAATTTGTTTGACAGGCATCGATCCCCTCCTCCTCTTGCGGGAAAGTTCCACCTATGAGCGGGAAAATCTTCATGTCATTACCTTGACCCGGAGCCCCCGCCCTATGAGCGAAAGATTTCATTCTAAATAATCATATCCCAATAATAAAGCAGCCTTATTGGACTTAAAGATCGCTGGATTTCTATGGCCAAAGGTATCTCTCAGAGCACGAACCATCGTGTCCAATGAGACCAATCCAGTCTTTTTGATGAAGGCTCCTAACATAATGATATTCGACACCTTGTTTCCGTGAAGCTGTTTAGCTAAGTCATTCACTGGAATTTCATAAATCTCTAAATCTCCGCGAATAGGCCTTGACTCGATCATACTTGAATTTAAAAAGATAGTCCCTCCTGATTGGACCTGGTTCTGAAACCGAAATAAGGAAGGGTTATTCATCAGAACGGCAAACTCAGGCTCCGAAGCAACCGGTGAGGCAATCTCTTCCGAGGAGATGACGACAGTGCAATGGGCAGTCCCTCCCCTCACCTCCGCCCCATAAGAGGGTAAACAGGTGACATTCTTTTCCTCATACATTCCAGCGGTCGCCAGGAGGTAACCCATCATGATCACTCCCTGACCACCAAACCCAGAAAAAATCGTCTTAATGAGCATCCTTCTTATCTCCGGTAATATCTTTTAAAACTCCGAGAGGGAAATGGGTGGCCATCACCTCATCGATCCATTTGCAGGCTTCAATAGTCTCCATCTTCCAGTTTGTCGGGCAAGGAGATAAGACCTCGACAAGTGAAAACCCATACCCCTCCAATTGAACACGAAAGGCTTTTGCAATGGCCTTTTTCGTCTTTAGAATATTCGCAGGGCTATTGACGGCTGTCCTTTCAATATAGGCACTGCCCTTGGCAACGGCGAGCATTTCGCTCAGATTGATCGGAAACCCATCCCTTCTCTCTTTCCTCCCTCCCGGTGAAGTGGTTGTTTTTTGACCCAAGATCGTTGTCGGAGCCATCTGACCTCCTGTCATTCCATAGACTCCGTTGTTGACAAAGATCGTGGTGAAGTTCTCTCCTCGAACCGCTGCATGAATGGTCTCGGCTGTTCCGATGGCAGCAATATCCCCGTCCCCTTGATAGGTAAAAACGACTCGATCCGGCAGCGCCCTCTTCATTCCGGTAGCCAATGCCGCCCCTCTTCCATGGGAGGCCTCCCCCATATCGATGTCAAAATAAAAGTAGGCTAATACCGCACACCCTGCTGGGGGAATACCAATAATTCTTTCTTGTAGATTCATCTCATCGATGATCTCTCCTATGATTCGATGCAGGAGGCTATGCCCACATCCTGGGCAATAGTGAAAGGGGGTTTTCTTGAGAGATTTCGGTCTTGAAAATACCTTTTTCATCACCATTATCCTTACGGTTGTATAAAAACCCTCACACAGGGAGGTGGGTGTGCTGAAAAAACTTTACAGCGGCACCTTTAGAAGTTTTATCACTTTCTTCCCCAGCATATTACAAAAGTAACCTTGGCTAACATCGCATGTTCCCCCTAAAAAATACTGATAAACCGCATTGTAAAGGTTTGGAAGCACACTAACCTCCCCTTCCAATGCAACATTAAGATTATCCTAATCTCTTTTGATAATAGTAGCTGGAGATGACCCTCGAAATTTCTAAGGGGGTGAGAATAATCCCTCCCGGTCTGCCATAAAAATGAACCTCTCCGTTTCCTTCAAGGGCTAATTTGACATCTTCAATCATTTGACCCATATTCATTTCAAATACAAAAAAGTGTCTTACTTTTTTCGTAAATTCCTTGATGGCCTTATAGGGGAAAGGCCAAAGAGAAATGGGTCGGATGAGTCCCACTTTCAGCCCATCATCTCGCATCCTCTTAATCGCTCCTTTTGCAATTCTGGCTGCAATCCCAAAGGCAACGACAATCAATTTAGCGTCATCGGCAAAGTATGTTTCCCATCTTATCTCTTCTTTGATAATCCTTTCATATTTCCTCATCAGTTTCCAGTTATGCTCCTCTTCTTCAAAGGGGTCTAAAATGAGTGATCGAAGAAATCGACTGGGTCTTCCTTTGGCGCCTGTCAGGGTCCAATCTTTATGGGGCAACTTCTTGATTTGAACCTCGGGGGGTAATTCAACAGGTTCCATCATCTGTCCGAGCATCCCATCTCCAAGGATAATGATAGGTGTCCTGTATTTATCGGCGAGATCAAATGCTTCATAGGCTAAATTAGCAAGCTCTTGGCAGGAGTTTGGAGCCAGGACAATGGTGCGGTAATCCCCATGCCCTCCTCCTCTCGTGGCCTGAAAATAATCAGATTGGGATGGAGCGATGTTACCCAAGCCTGGACCTCCCCGGCTCATATTGACGATGACTGCTGGTAACTCCAAAGCAGAAAGGAAAGAAATGCCTTCTTGTTTGAGGCTAATTCCGGGGCCTGATGAGGAAGTCATCGCTCTTCCTCCAGCCATGCTGGCACCAATCACCATATGGATTGAGGCAACCTCGCTTTCGGCTTGGATGAAGACCCCTCCCTCTATTTTGGAGAGCCTCTCAGACATATATTCAGGAATCTCGTTCTGAGGGGTGATAGGATATCCAAAATAAAATCGGCATCCAGCTCGGACGGCTGCTTCAGCAACGACATGATTCCCGCGCATCAAAACTTTAGGCACGGTACACCTCAATGGCAATTTCTGGGCATGTAATGGCGCAGAGGCTACATCCCGTGCATTTTCTACCTTCTTTTTTTAAATGCTTTTCAATAAAAATAGCAGGGTAGTATCCCTTTTGATTCATTCGATCAGAAGGTTCAATCAATCGATGGGGGCAAACAGAAATACATAATTTACAATCTTTACATAATTCTGAATCGATTTCGATCATCCCTGTTGCCAAAATTCTCCTCCAAAAGTCTTCCCAAAATGTAATATCTTGACCAAATCAATAATATATTATAAAGTCTAATATCTTTAAAATCAATGCACTTAGAGGTCATAATGGATCCTTCATTAAAACGCCTGGATAAAGAACAAAAACACCTAATTATGATTGGAGGAAAAGGAGGTGTGGGAAAGACCACCTGTGCCTCTGCCATTGCCCTCCATTTCTCCCTTCAGGGAAAGAAGACCTTAATCATTTCAAGCGATCCCACCCCTTCCCTTTCCGACATTTTTGAAATGGAGATCGGCGATCAAGAGAGAGCCATCAAAGGTACGAAGAACCTATATGGAATTGAGATCAGTTCCGATGTGGTTTTGAAAAAATGGAAGGACCGATTTGGGCCGGAAATCTATGAAGTCGTTTCATCTTTTACTTCCCTTGATTATGATTTTGTTGATTATATTGGAGGAGCACCTGGAATTGAAGAGGAATACATGCTCAATTACATTCTGGAGTTGGTCGAAGGTGCGCAATACGATTTAGTCGTCTGGGATACAGCCCCTGCCGGCCATACCCTGAGGCTTCTCCATCTTCCCCAGATATTTCTTAAACACCTTGAAGCAGCCACAAAATTCTATATGAATCTATATAGTTATTTTGAAAAGTTAAAGGAAAGTGTGAAATTAAAGAAAGGCAAGAGATCCCTATTAGAAATTATCAGTGGATGGGAGGACTTGGCAGAAAAAGTGGTCAATTTTATTAGGGATCCTCAAAAATCTGATTTTATTATCGTGACCATACCTGAAGCTCTTGGTGTGAGACAGACAGAAAGGATTATTAAAGATTTTGATGAATATCAACTCAAGGTAAACCATTTAATTATCAATTATGTCATTCAAGAGGCAGATTGCAATTTTCATAAAATTAGAAAGGAAATGCAGCAGAATTACATTCAGATATTGAAGAATCAATATTCTCACAGGATTGGATTAATAGAGCTCCCTCTTATGCCCCAGGAGATTAAAGGGGTAGAGAGAATTAATAAAATTTCAGAGATCCTTTTTAAGGAGGTATAGAAATGACTGTTCTTTCCAACAGAGCCAAAAGTTTGAAACCCTCCCCTACCCTTGCTATCAATGCCAAGGCAAAATCAATGCAGGCTCAAGGCATCCATGTCATCAGTTTTGGTGCAGGCGAGCCAGATTTTGATACTCCCCAAAACATTAAACAGGCTGCAAAGAAAGCTCTTGATGAAGGTTTCACAAAATATACGCCTGTTGGGGGCATTGATGAGTTAAAAGACGCAATCATCAAAAAATTCCAGAGAGATAGTGGTTTATCCTACAAAAGGTCTGAAATTATAGTTTCATGTGGAGGCAAACATTCCTTCTACAATCTGGCCCAGGCCATTTTCGATCAAGAGGATGAGGTCATCATCCCAGCTCCCTATTGGGTCTCCTATCCTCCCATGGTGGCTTTGGCTGGAGCCTCCCCCATCATTGTTGAGACAAAGGAGGGGGATGACTTCAAGATCACCCAAGAAAGTTTGAAAAGGGCTATTACTTCAAAAACCAAGGCATTGGTTATCAATAGTCCATCCAATCCAACAGGGAGTGCTTATACAAAAAAAGAATTGGAAAAAATTGCGGAAATGGCCATTTTAAACAATTTCTTCATTATCTCGGATGAGATTTATGAAAAGATTGTCTATGATGGTTTCAAATTTATAAGTATTGCTTCTCTAAATGAGGAGATGAAGAAAAGAACGATTATTGTCCACGGAGTTGCTAAGACTTATGCCATGACAGGTTGGAGAATCGGTTATACCGCAGGATCTGAAGAGATTATTTCAGCCATGAACAATATCCAGAGCCAAAGCACCTCCAATCCTACCTCCATTTCACAAAAGGCTTCTGTGGAGGCCCTCATAGGTCCCCAGGATGAAGTCGGGAAGATGGTTTCAGCCTTTTTAGACAGGCGAAACTATATTGTGAACCGTTTAAATAAAATGGAGGGGGTTTCTTGTTTTAAGCCGATAGGGGCTTTCTATGTCTTTCCAAATTTCTCTTACTATTATGGAAAATCTTATCAAGGAAAGAAGATTGCCAATTCAACAAATCTTGCTGATTTTTTTCTGGATGTGGCAAGGGTAGCTGTCGTTCCTGGGGTTGAATTCGGAGCCGATCCCTTCGAGAGGCTTTCCTATGCGACTTCTATGGAAGACATTCAGGAGGGACTGGATCGTATTGAAGAGTCCCTCAAAAAACTTGTTTGAAATAATCATGTAAGATGGAGCGGTGGTCGAAGGCGATTTCATCGGGTAGGTTCGATTGAGTAAAGACTCCAATTTCAACAGCATCATCCTTAGCTTTAGGTATCCCTTTCCCTTTTGCAATATAAACCGTTGAAATGCTGTGATGTCTTGGATCTCTTTTTGGGTCTGAATAAGTATAAAATTGTCTAATTAATGTTACATTTAAATTTGTTTCTTCTTTTGCCTCCCTAACAGCAGCCTTCTCCAAAGATTCTCCGTAGTCAACAAATCCTCCCGGGATGGCCCAACCATAGGGTGGGTTTTTACGCTTGATCAACACGATTCCTTTTGATTCGATTTCGATGATGATATCGACTGTAGGGATAGGGTTTTGGTAAACCTCAACCTCATTTTTACATTTTGGACACCTAATCGATTTATTTGCCATATTCTAATCCCCACTACCCCCCTTTATCAAAATATGCCAGAATACCCCCCAGCTCTGCTGGGGGGATGAATGGCCTACCCTCTCCCCTGGGGCCTGCCTGCGCGAAGCCGCTTCGGCGAAGGCAGGGGAGAGGGTTAGGGTGAGGGGGA
>Ga0315276_10002857_pt1 | contig 15779 bp, 15 predicted proteins | sample YL17G05_0_MG_FD_204542 | JGI IMG/M metagenome (GOLD analysis project Ga0315276, IMG submission 204542) | Sediment microbial communities from Yellowstone Lake, YNP, Wyoming, USA - YL17G05_0 | ecosystem: Environmental > Aquatic > Freshwater > Lake > Sediment | place: USA: Wyoming | collected... | reverse complement strand
AGTATGGCCTATTCCACGGTGATTCGCCTGTTGGTAAGCGAATCGTTCGGAAGAGCGGTTTGGATTTGCTGTAATACAGATGAAAAACAGCAGAAGTCCGAAGGTAAATTTCGTAATATCACTCGGATGACCTCCATTGGACAGCCGATGCGGGGAGAATAACCGCTGAGCTCCTGACAGCACGAATCGCCGGCGGCAGTCCAGACTCATCCGATTCTCCACCAGACTGACGAGGCTCTATTCGTGAATCGACAGGCGAGTGAGATCACTGGCCTGGGGTTGGGGTGGAGGACTGCCAGTTGTTCGGGTCATTGCCGTAAAACGCTGCGCTGAGCCGTCTTAGTGACATCCCGCCGCCGTCAGCAGCCGAAGGCCAAAGGTCAACACTCCTGGGACAATCCCCCTCAGGATGCGAGCCGTCACTATAGCCCACACGCTCCACTTGAATATAATGACGCCTGCCAAACTCATCCACATCACCAGGCAGACTCAACTCCAACTGCTCCCCGGAATTGCTCAAATTACCACTATATGGACCAAATATCTTGCTCGAAGGAACCGCAGGATACCGCCACGTAAAGGCATTCGGATCCTTGACCACAACTACATATCCCCCAACAGGTATCGTCACCGCATTGGGAGCAGCAGGAAACGTATAGTCTATCCCCTCCGTAAACCTCCACGGCAAGGCCTTATCGTCCCTGTACAGCTTCACCACCACAGGCCCGGGATTATATAGCTCAACATACTCATAGGAATCATTCGTATATGCCCCGCCCACAGGCCAGTCAGGATGATACATTATCTCACTTATTACCACAGGACCCACCTTGGGATACGAATTACCGAGCCTCGGCGTGGCAGTAGCGGTATGCACAAAGTTGTACGTGTCCGTGCTAGCCTTGTAGTACCTGCCGAACGATACCCCAGTCTCAGACGCACCGAACTGCTCCTCTGCTCGATAACCCGTCAATACACCCGCCTGCGCGGAACTCAAATATACCCCATCCCCGTTCTCACTAAAGGCAAACGGTGTAATCCTGCCGGGGTCGTGGCTGTCCTGGCCGAAATTCGCATCCTCATAGAACACAAGGTAACCGTATGCGTTTATCCGCGTACCATCCTTTATCCGGTACTTAAACAGATTCGCATCACTGTCGCTCAAGTACCAGCCCCCTATGTCTACAGAGCCGCCTGTAGTGTTATACAGCTCCAGCCAGTCCGATGCCTCAGCGTGCGAGTGTGCAAGAACCTCGTTGATGACTATAGAACCCGGATTCGGCAATATCCCCCTGTCGTCTGCCCCAGGCGAGCCTCCTATATATACACTCGGACGCCAGGAGTCCTCACACGACCAGCTATTTGGGTCAGGATTGGTCGGGTCTATAATGATCAGTGAAAAGCCCAGCCCGTCACTCAATCGACGCCAGCCGTCCCTGTATCTGAAGTCCTGTATCGTCTTGCCCGCCGCATCTACAAGCTCGATGCGTTCTCCCTCATTCTGCAGCCTGCCGGAGTACTCCCCTGCGATGTTATAGCCTGTCCCGTATTGGGCCTCGAAGACATCGCGGTCTGCAACCACCAATATGTATCCGCCCGGGGCAAGCCCAACATCCCCGAATGTGAATTCAACACCGTTGGTAAAACGAACTAAGTTCAGGTTTATGCCCTGGCCGCCGATATTGGTCAATTCTATGAACTCCTCGTTGGGGTCGTTCGGGTCGCCTGTGCCCTGCGGATGGTACATAATCTCGCTCATACGCAGGCTCTCCGCCACCGGCCCGACAGCATATACAGCCTCATTTAGCGCGCTCCAGGTAGTACGGTTCAATATCCTCGCTTTGACCAAGGTGGTGGAGCTCAGTGTCACCGGTGTTGTGTAATGTATGGCACCAGGCAGGCGTGGGTCTGAGCCATTGGTCGTATAATAGACTTGACCGTATGGGGCAGTCATCTTGAGAGTGAGACTCTGATCGAAATGACCGCCCTGACGGTCAAAGGACGGCGGAGGCGCAGCAAACTGACGGCCAATCTCGGCATCCATCCAAGTGAGACGGTCCTCAAGCCAGCCCTTCATCCAGTCAATCTCCTCCTTGTATGTTTGAGCAATGAACCAGTTCGGCCAGACATAGATACCGAGAATTCGCCAGCGATCAAAGTTGCGGACCTGGGCCTCATTGAGCAGTGCGGCGGTGTCATCAATGTCCGCGAGCAACTGATGCGTGGCCAGCACATCCTTGCGCAGTCCGAACCACCTGTCGGCGTACTTGAGGCCGAACTCCTTATCTTGAAAGAGGCGCCGCCACCAAGGGTAATCGCCGTCACCGAGCAGGTCGTGATACCAGCCCACAGGCTGCCAGCCTTCAAGGTAGTTGGCATTGCCGAGCGACAAGTCGTAATCCCATGGGGGACCCATATTCAGCTTTCCACCGCGGTCCTTGTGCATATATGTGCTCAGGCGAAAGCCATCTATATTCTTTGTCAGCTCGACAAGGATGTGCTCATCCAGGAATGATCTTACATCAATATACCGGGTATACCCCACGACAGGATCGGCATACTTTACACCGTACAGAACTTGCTCGAATTCCTTGAGGTAGTTCTGTATCCACGCAGCCTGCCACGGGGTGAGGTCGGGGCCCTCCGGCTCGACGTAAATGAGGGTCTGACCGGTCAGGGTGGTGAAGGTTCGCTCGCCAGAGTCGAATTTATCTTTTTTGACAATGTAGCCGCCCGTAATACTGGGCTCGCTGTTGTCGGCAGGCTCGAGCCGGATAATGTCCACGCGGTTATTGTCGAGCTTGATCTTCTCCATGAAGACATACACGCCCAAATAGTCGCTCATCGAGACGCTGCCGCCGCCGGTATTGAGAAAAACCTCGATAAGGCGAGTCCGAACGGCGTATCGCCCCATGTCGTTGCTCCACCTGTACGCCAGAAAGTTGCGCATCAAGGATTTGTCCGAGAATGGCCCCTGAAGAACCCAGTCCGACTCGGATGGGAATTTCAGTATTGAAACATCCTTGTCTCTTCCCAACTCGTCCCAGGTTTCAAAGTGGTATTGCTTTTTGTCAAATCCCGCTGAACTTTTGCCGCGAATGTCTATCCCTGCCCAGCCCACAAAATCAGGCGGGTATGCAATTAAATGTGTGCGTCCGTCGTGGCCGGTGTCCACAAACGCGGCGATGCTGGTTGTCGGTGCCAGCTCTCCTATACCGGCCTCAAGCGTGTCGATGACCGCTACCGGAAGATTCGAACTGAAGCCGCGGACGTCAGAACCGAGAAATACATAAGCCCGGGTCTGTGGCGTGGAACTCTTCCAGCCCATCTTGACCGCTTTTGCCCGCAGGCACACCGACCGGCTGATCAAGACAGGTCCGGTGTAAACCGTGCCCGTGATGGTTCGGCCGGATATTACGTAGGGTTCGCTCCCATCGGTTGTGTAGTATATCACCGCACCGGGCGTCTCGGTAGCAAGCGTTACATAAAACGACGCATCACACAGCTTGTCAGCGTGGCTGAATTCTACTTCCGAGACTGAACCGAGATACCCCAACTGATTGGTCGAGCGGGGGCTCGCAAGAATCATGAATCTCCAATCATCGCTGGCATCGGGATAGCGACCAAACGATATATCTGGGGTCTGGTTGCTGAAGACGACCGTGTCCAAAGGCGTATTGCCGTCGCTGTCATAAAGACCAATCTCGTCGCCATCGCCGTCGAGCTCGAAACAGGCGTGAAGCCCGGAGTCCCACACCTCGCCGTCGGCCCATATCAGCAGGTAGCCGCCACCCTGGATTGTTGTCAGGTCCGGACGGCCGAAGGGAGCCCGCCACTTGGTGGGGACATCGATGTCGTCCGTGAGGTACATCCCGGCGATGTCGATTGCCTCGTCGCCGAAATTGTGAATTTCTATCCAATCGTCAGGCTCATATTGTGGGTCATAGCCGGTCTTGGTGTTGAACGCGATGAACTCATTGATGACCAGCGGTATCCCTGATACCTGCCACTGCTTAGCCAGCAAAGCAAAGTCACGGGCCTCTACACCGTAGAGACCATCCAAGTCCGCCAAACTCCCAGGTGGGCCGAGCCATTGCTCGGCCATGATTTGCACATCCTCAAAACCGACAACGCAGTCGCCGTCAAAATCCCCAGGAGGGCAACTGCCCACCAGATGGCGCGGCCATAGCAGGCCCAGAATCAAGACAAATGAGAATCTGACGCACATAAGCATCTCGTGATTCTCTCCTTAGCTAACTTAAACTTACATTTCCCATTTAACTTCATAATCGGTGCTCGTGCACGCCACATTGTCAATAATACCACAATAGGGGCTCGATTTCAACATGACTGGCCATTAACCCCGCCAGAATACCTGCCAGAAAGGCCCCAAGACACGCCAATTCGCTGAAAATCCAACATTTTGCCACTTTCTTGACGCACCTCGACCAGCGGTTTCTCGTCACCTGTCTGGATTTTCCCCACACAGCCGCTCATCCTGCCCTCGCCAATTCGGGACTGGCTCTCAGACGCCCGATATCAGTTTATCCGGCAGTAGTCAGGTGTTCAGCAGGAAAAGCGACGCAAGGAGCGGCTGATGAACCCATTTACAACCTGTCACATCACGACCGTAATACCTCCAAGGTCTGGGAGAGTCCGCAGTAACGGTCAGGTCAGGGTCGTGGCAGTCGACGGAGACCCAGAATGTGGGGGCGGCAATATAGATGAACTCCTGCTCCAGGAAGTTCTCAAGTTCCTCAAACAAAAGGGCCACGAATTTCCACAACCAGAATGACAGAAGCAGCTGAGATCTGAGGAACGTGAGCACCGTTCACCTATGAAGAGCTCAAAGTCAAATGATAAAATCTCTGTTGCCACAAAAATTTTCTTTGAGGCATCCACGTTACGACGTATCAGCCACGCTTCGTAGCTTATCTGAATAGCCCTTCGACTTCACGATGCATTATACTGGACATCGCGAATCTACCTATGTCACGGTCAATCGTAGTAATACGTTGCCAAACACCTATCCGGAACTTGCCAAATAACAGCGCAGTTCATGCAGATCATTGAGACATAGGAAAATATCCACTCTGGTTCATTCATTGAAGGGGAACTCCACGCTACCTCGGGTTCATTGAATGTTCGGAACTCAGAGCGCTAAAAGTCTCCTGGATATCATATGTAGTGCATCCTGCCAGAAGCCGAACAGTCCCTGTTTAGGATTCCATGCTAAAGAAGCTTCTCGTCGTACTTGCTGTCTGTCTTCCACATGGCTGAAATGGTCGAGACCATCTTCCTGGCCACAGAATGTTTGGCATTGGCAGGGGTTATTCCATGCGAAAGCATCCTTTCATAGTAATCTTTGAACGCATTATCTCCCCCCTCTATAGCACTCGTTGCAGCCCCGATGACTGCATTCTTTATTCGTCTGTTGACCGCCCACGGCAACTTCAATCGGGGCGGTTTGGGCCGGCCCTTTTTGTCTTTTCCACCGGTTGATCTGACAAGCCCGACACCACAGTACTTGTGCAGCTTGGCTCTGTTCTTGAACCGCCATGGGGTATCGAGGTAGGCAAAAATCGTCGTCGCGCGAATCGGGCCAACGCCTGGAAGCTTACACCATGCATCCGGCAGCAGGCGCGAATCTTGTTGATATCCCTGACCGCATCACGAATTCGGTCATGATACAGATTGATCCAGTGCTTCAGATGCGCTCGATGGTCGTCGCTGGTGTGATGAACGGCCTTAAGAAAATTGCCCCTTAGAAGGACGGCAAGCTTACCCGAATCAATCCTGTCATCTCTATCGCCTTCAGAAGAGACTAACTTGTTGCGGCGCGGCTCAGAGACAACGAATTGGTCTACCTTCTCGTTGAGGTTCCGATACAACCAGCCGGCCATAGGCCCCTCTTCCATCGCAAGGATCTTCCTGCCCTCAAGCGAACTGAGGACCGTGCTGATCGCCAGTATCGTGGTCGGCACTGAATATCTTGCCACGATCTTACCTCTTTGTTCGATTGCCAGTTCTGTATTGTTGCAGTGCACATCTGCTCCAATATAATACGTTACCATAAGAATCTCCTTTCGTATTTACGGTTAATAATCAACCGAATCATACTCCAGGATGCCTTGCTCTTCATATCTTCATTGAATCCGGTGTACAATTCTTGACTTTTTCATAACCAACTGCCAGTACGGGACTTATGACATAGACATTTTTGGCGAAGTGGCAGATAATAGGCTGCGGAGTTGTAGTCAGGTAGTAGGCGCCGGGCGACGAAAAGGGGCATTTCAGAGATCTCTTGTATGGCAGAATATTGTGGCACTCCTCAATCGAAAAAGAGGAGAAACGGAAAATACAAAGCATGCCTACGTGACAGAGCTATATTACGTCTACTGGACGCAGAAGGATTCATAAAAACCCTGCATGTGACGCCTGAGCAGAATGTGTTATCATGCCAAGGATGAAACCATTCACTACGATGATCATGGCCTGGATCTGGTTCTTGGGGGCACTGCTCGTTGGAGTATCTCACCGCAGTATTGCAGCTCCGCCGCAACCGGAAATGCTGGAACTCGCGGGTGATTTGAGTGTGCATGATCCGGCTATGATCCGCCACGGGGATACGTTTTACATATTCTCCACTGGCGGTCGGCCGGGTACAGGTGTTATTTATATGAGGTGCTCCAAAGATCTTTACAACTGGACACGTTGCGGAAGTATCTTCGAGAGATTGCCTGAGTGGACGAGACGGGAGATACCGGAAGCCAGATCGGCCTGGGCTCCGGATATCTCTTTTTTCAACTGCAAATACCACCTCTATTATTCCGTATCCACCTTCGGCACTAACAACTCCGCGATTGGCCTGGCGACCAACCTGACTCTCGATCCCAACAGTCCCGATTATAAGTGGGAAGACCAGGGCATGGTCATCCGTTCGGTTGCGGGCCGTGACGACTATAATGCCATAGATGGCAATCTGGTTCTGGAGGGCTCGGACAAGGCATGGTTGTGTTGGGGCAGTTTCTGGGGAGACATCAAGATGAGACGCATTGACAGGGCTACTGGTAAACTCTCCATTGCAGACACGACCGTATACTCCCTTGCCAGCCGGCCAAGTGCCGTCTCGTGTCAGAGATCGGCCGCGGGCGCTATTGAGGCACCTTTCATCGTAAAGCACGAAGGTTTCTGGTATCTGTTTGTTTCCTTTGACCTGTGCTGCCGGGGAGTCGATAGCACGTACAAGATTATGGTGGGTCGATCGCAGAATGTTACGGGGCCGTACAAGGATCGCGACAATAGGCTGATGACCGAGGGTGGCGGCTCGCTTGTCCTGCAAGCGACAACGCCGAATTGGCGGGGGCCAGGTCACTGCGCGATCGTTCAGGATGTCAGTGGAGACTATATGGTCTTTCACGCCTATCATGGCAGTACCGGACGCTCGGAACTGAAGATGTCCACTATCGTCTGGGAGTATGGATGGCCCCGGGTGGCCGAATTGCCCTGAACCAAAGGTGGATCGACCTATACGCAGTATGCAGGAGAATCAGGAACAAGACAATGATTTCAGTGATTGGTCCAAAAGGTAATCCCGGTTACGTATTCTTGAAATCACAGGTGCTCCCGGGGGTTCTGTGTTTGCTTGTGATTGCCTCTGCACAAGGAGCGGCGGATGCTGTTGACGAAAATGCAGGGAATGCCTATTCGAGCTTTGGGATCAAGAATCCATTGATCGAGCACCGCGCGGATCCATGGTGCATCCGCCATACGGACGGCTACTACTTCTTCACAGCTACGGTCCCTGAATACGACCGGATCGAGCTGCGCCGCGCACGCACCATTGCCAGCCTACGTGACGCCGATCCCAAGGTGATCTGGCACAAACATGACAGGGGACCAATGAGTTATCATATCTGGGCTCCTGAGATACATCACATCGGCGGCAGGTGGTATGTTTACTTTGCAGCCGGTCGTGCCGAGGATATCTGGGCCATCCGGATATATGTTCTCGAATGTGCCGCTCCCGATCCGCTGACAGGCAAATGGACCGAGAAAGGCCAACTCAAAACCAACTGGGAATCATTCTCTCTTGATGCTACCACCTTCGAGCACGGCGGCACGCGATACCTTGTGTGGGCCCAGAAGGATCCCGCAATCCGCGGTAACACGAATCTCTGCATCGCACAGATGGACAGTGCGTGGTCAATAACGGGTAGCCAGGTTATGATAACCAGGCCTGAATATGACTGGGAGCGGGCTGGCTTCTGGGTCAATGAAGGCCCTGCCGCCCTCATCCGAAATGGCCGCGTATTCATCAGCTATTCAGCCAGTGCGACAGATCACAACTACTGCATGGGTCTGCTCACCGCAGATGAATCCTCGAATCTTCTTGACCCGACATCGTGGCATAAGGCTCCCATGCCGGTTCTTAAGAGCAGCGCGAGCCACAGCCAATACGGACCCGGCCACAACAGTTTCACTGTGGCCCCCGACGGCAAGACCGATTTATTCTTCTATCACGCTCGCAATTACAAAGACATTCAGGGCGATCCTTTGCGGAATCCCGACCGCCACACACGCGTCCAGAGGCTCAACTGGAAGCAAGACAGCACCCTGGATTTTGGCGAACCCGTGCCAGATGGCCCTCTTCCATGAGGGCCAAAGGACAGAAGGCGAAAGACAGACCTCTGATGTCCGACATCAGACTTCTGTTCTCTGTTTATTGGTGTCTGGTCAGGTGATGGCAAGGAAGCTCGTGTATACCTGTATAGACGAACGGGCCGAGAGAAGGATAAGTGAATTTGTTGGTGCGGGCGGTGTGCGATGGAGATAAGGCCGATACGTTTCACCGGAGGATGTTCTTCAAGAGGAGACGAATCGTCTTTTTTGTGATTTTCGCCGCCCCCTGAGGTATTGACCTACTTATGGGTTCTGGTTATGGTAACATTCGTAGCTGAGGCAAGGGTGCATCTGTAGTTTGTAGGTAGGTTCCTCATGCGACCAGCGGTTTTTGTGACCACACCTGCTCCCACTGCCCATTCAGCCAGGACACACGCAAGGCTAATACCGAAGACGAGCCGGCACGACTCCAGATCATCCCAGAACGCTTAAGCCTGTCTCCAACCACGTGTTTGCACGCCCCTTCCACCGGACCAGAACCTATCTCGTACCCCTTCGCACGAAATACATCGTATCGCATCTGTTCTTCATTAACGGATAATGGGGGTATCCCCTTGTCTCCAGTAGGCCCAAGATGTAGTAGGAGTCATAGTGTGAGCAAGCGCAAACCACATAACAATGACGTGGGTTACATAGCTGAGCGCATCTTCACCCCGTCGCGGGCCCATATCGCAATCTACGGCGCACAAGACGCGGAAATCGATGCAGGAGGCGATAAATACGCGGTCGTATGCTCTAAACATAGCACGGTCTGTGGAGAAACGAGCATACCCAGGGCAAGGGTTCTAATGAAATACCTCCAATTCTGTGAAGAATGCATGGCATCCAGGAATCACAACATATAGTAGTTACTGGAGTTAAAGGGATACCCCCATAACGGATATATACCGACGCAAATCCTCAACCGCCTGCCGCCTACGACCTCGATACCTCTTACCCTCCTCGCCCAACTCATCTAACAACCGCTTCGTCCAGCCATCCCACAATAAGCTCAACCTCTCCTTGACCCACTCTTCGCTGGTACCTGTACCCTCTCCAAACAAGACCTTGCCGCAACCCCACACGTGCTCGCTGGCGTGGTACCAGTCGATGATAAACGTAGCCCTGCTAAAATGCCTCTCATACTCACTGCGAATGGCCTCGCCACCCCCAGGGGGCCCACCCAGCTCCATCTCCCAAATATACAACCTCTTTCGCCTCACAAAGCCCACACTTACAGGCCTCCAGCCACAACATCCAACCAAACCGCTGCGAGTCACAAAAGCCCGCCATATAGCGACTCTGCCGCTCAGAATCCTCGTCATACCAGTAAATACAGCCTGTCTTTGCCTCATGCCAACCGTCCTTTTCGTGCGCAGTAGTGCCGTCCGCAGCTATATACAAGCACGCCGGCGGCTCGACCTGTGCCTGCGGAACCTTCTTATCCTCAAAGAAACGCTTAAGCTCATCCTCTTGCTGAGCCGAAATTCTCCCCCCTACCTGATGAACCACCTGCTCAATGGTATCGTCACAAACCTGCTGGCCAAAAAGGTTTTCTATCTTTCGCGAGGTCTGCTCGAAGCTGTCATCCACCGCCAGCATACAGCACGCCTTTGCCAAGGCCGAACTCAGTTGCTGGCTGCCAAGCCCGCTTGTCTGATCGTATGGAGCACAACTTGCTCCACACTGAGCACAGTGGTAATAAGCCCGCTTCAGTTCTATCCAGCCCAAGAGGCTGTGGATATCTCTGCTGCGGTGCTGGACAAATTTCATCCAGCCGCCGCAGGCACAACGGATGTGACTACCATGGTAGCCGTTTCGTTGTCGGCCCACAATCCGCTGCAGGGCGGCATGCCCTAAGGCCAGGATTGTCTTCCAGACAGCCTGCTAATCCTTGGCAAAGTCTGCGCCGAAATCCGTGATTTCCTGTTGCAATAGTTGTTCGAATTGGTCTAAAATCTGCTTGTACATCGTTTGATCCTCCAATAGAAAGTGGTTTTTCGCCGAATTTAACATAATCCGTCTGAAAGATTCTATCGGAGGATCATTTTTTACCTACAAACTACAGATGCACCCCTGAGGCACTGAGGTAACGGGAAGGGAAATTATAGTTGACGTTCATCATGGCTGTGTGTAGAATTCGTGCATGACGAAAAAGGTGAAACAGCAGCCGTCTAAGGAGGAACTTATGGCTACCCGTCGTGAGTTTGTCGGCAATTTGCTGGCCGGTGCTGCTGCGCTGGCCGTGACCGGTACTTTTGCTTCCCGCCGTGTCCTGGGAGCCAACGATCGCATTCGTATCGGCCTGATCGGCGCCGGCGGCCGAGGCCAGGAGATCTTCAAGTCGGCCTTGCAATGCCCCAACACGGAAGTAGTCGCCGTGGCGGATGTCTATACGCGCCGCCTGGACGAAGTGAAGAAATTCGCACCCCAGGTCAAGACCTACCAGGACTTCCGCAAGCTGCTGGACGACAAGAGCATCGACGCCGTGCTGATCGCAACGCCCCAGCACCTGCACGCACTGAACTTTGTCCCGGCCATCCAGGCGGGCAAGGACATCTACCAGGAAAAGACGATGGCGTTCAACCCGGACCACGCCAAGCGGATGCGGCGGGCCTTCCATGGCTCGGACCGGGTCGTCCAGATCGGCATTCAGTCCACCAGCAGCGACGCCGTTGAACGCGTGCACGAGTGCCTGACCCCCGAGAAGATGGGCACGATCACCGCGATCCACACGCACCATTTCCGCAACGCCCCTTACGGCGGCTGGATGCGGGCGATCCCCGGCGACTGCGACCCGCAATACGTGGACTGGCCAGGCTTTGAGGGCGAGGCCAAGCCATACCCCTTCGATCCCAACCGGGTCATCAACTGGCGATTCTACTGGGACTACGACGGCGGCAATGTCTACGAGAACATGGTCCACCAGGTGGGCTTCTGGTACAAGCTGATGGGCCTCAAGATCCCCACCAGCGTGACTATGACAGGCGCCAATTACCTGTGCCCGGAAATGGAGTGCCCCGACACGATGGACGTCTCCATGAGCCAGCCGGAGCAACTGCTGTTCACCTGGAACTCCATGTTCGGCAACTGCTACTTCGGCGAAGGCGACGACATGGTCCTGGGCAACAAGGGGACGATCCTGCGCGACGACCACGACCAGATCCGCTACGAACCCCAGGACAAGCCCAGGTCGGCGAAATCCGCCGAGCCGGAGGGTGCCGCAAAGAAGAGTGCGGATATCGTGGGCGGGGGCGATGCGACGCTGGTGCACATGCAGAACTTCTTCGATTGCATGCGCAGCCGCAAGGAGCCGAATTGTCCCTTCGAGATCGGCTTCCGCTCCGCGATCGCCTGCTACATGGCCATCACCTCCTACCGCGAAAAGCGAACCGTCCGCTGGAACGAAAAAAGCGAGGAAGTCGTATGACCGCAGGTCTGTCCCCCTATTCCCGCGACGCGATGTGGGTACGACCCTGCTAAGTCCTAGTGTGGTGCGTCTAACGCTTCTTTACATTTGGCTATCTTCACCAAGATGCTTTCAACCGATGCACTCCAGATAAAAACGCGGGGATTCTGGTTGTGAGCGTCGATATATTCTTGTATGGCCGTAACGAGCATCTGTACACTCTTAAATGATCCCCTGCGAATACGCTTGTCGGTTATCTCGCGAAACCATCGCTCCACAAGGTTGAGCCACGAGCTTGATGTGGGCGTAAAGTGCAGCCGAAAACGAGGATGGCGTTTGAGCCATGACTGTACTCGCGGATGTTTGTGCGTGCCGTAGTTGTCAACAATAAGATGCAGTTCCACGTCGGCAGGAGTTTTTACGTTGATCAACTGCAGAAACCGGATGAATTCCTGATGCCGGTGACGCGACATACAATCCCCTATGACGCTGCCATCAAGCATGCTCAGTGCCGCAAATAAAGTCGTTGTGCCGTTACGCTTATAATCATGTGTCTGGCGGGCGGGAATACCAGGACGCAGCGGCAGCAGCGGTTGTGTACGGTCGAGTGCCTGTATCTGGCTTTTTTCATCAACACAAAAAACAATCGCCTTGTCGGGAGGATTCACATAAAGACCGACAACATCGCAGAGTTTCTCGATAAAGTGTTTGTCACGACTGAGTTTGAATGTCTCGACCAGATGCGGTTTGAGGTTGTGTTGTTTCCATATACGACGTACAGTGGCTTCACTGATACCTTGAGCTTTGGCCATACTCCGTGTACTCCAATGGGTCGCGTTGGCCGGCGTTGTGTGAAGCGTTGCTTCAACGATAGCGTTTACTTTTTTTTGAGGTATCCTTGGCAGGCGGCCCGGACAGGGAGCGTCTTTCTCTAATCCCGCCAGCCGCAACGACAAAAAGCGTTGCCGCCATAACTGTACAGTTGGTCGTGAGATGTGAAGCTGTTGTGCAATATCCCGGCTCAATACACCATTAGCAGCCATTTGAATGATCTTGGCTCGCTGAACAATCCGAAATGGCATGCTTCGTGCAGATGCCCAGGCATCCAGCTTTGTACGTTCTTCGGGAGACAATAGTATTGGTTCTGCTACTTTCATGCAGAACATTATAAAGCATCCCATTCATAAGTCGAGCTATTTATGACGCACTACACTAGGACGGGGGAAAACGCGATTGAGCGTTATTGGCGAATGCATGTGCCTGTCAAGCATCAATGGGACTACCCTGTATATCTGCCTATCCTCTTAATCAAGATAGGTCGCCTATTGGACCGGTACGGTATCCCATTCTTCTATAGACAGCCGATGGTCATATGTGACCGGGGCAAGAACGCATTGTGGGAGCCAACATTCATCCTGCCGAGCTACGGGTGCCTGGTGGTAGATTACGTGCCAGGTTCGGGATAATCCACCAGTGACCAAGTCCGGCAGAAGGAACGGACACCGTCAAAATCCAGCGCTGCCAGAGAATTATGACCCCAAGTCCGTGCAGCCTTCGCGGTCGGTCTGCGAATCGTTCTATCAGAAGATAGTTTTGAATCCAAGAACGACAAAACCTAAGGAGCATAAGCACGGGTCATTGAAACCGTTGTACAATTTTTAACTTCCACATAACCTACTGTCATTACAACACTTACGAGATGGGCATTTTTTCGAAATTGGCAGATAACGGGCTTCCCGGTTGTAGTGCCGTTGTAGCCGTCGACTCACGAAAATAGGCGAGCCAAGTGAATACCAGGCGCACATCTTTGACGCACTCTGGCACGCACTTCGTAGCATTGGCAGATGGACCGGTCCAGATCGGATGATGCTCGCTGACAATGCATTCTGTTCTCGGAGCTATGGTCAGCATCAACGCGAATCTACATGTTCTCACGGCTCTCTCCTCACAACGTCGATGACGAACTTCTGGGTCGTCACTCCGACTCGCTCAATATCCACAGAAAGGACCTTTTCGCCGCCCCAACGCAGCACCGCCTCGTCGAGCTTCCGCACCTGGCGATCAATGGCGACAGTGACGATGACGTCGGCCCTGCCCGGCACCTCTGGCGTGCCCGAGAGCACGCCGGTCGCCTCGTCAATTCTGAGCCACGCCGGCCCTTGAGTAAGCGTGAACTGTGGCTTCTCGATGTTGAAGTAACCACTTGTCTGCCGGTCATCCGCCATTCGGGAGCTGAGGTCTCCCAGAGATCGGCTGGCAAGCACCTGGTAGCGGTACTCAGCGCCCACCTGGGCGGTCAGTACCGGCTTGCTGTAAACGACCGGCCCGTGGGGCAACAGCGTAGTCGGACGGCCCGCTGCGCTTGCCCTGCTCGTCGACCGCCACCACGCGGTAGTAGGTCTTGTTGGCGGCAGACAGGTCCACGTCGGCGCCAAGCACAGCCAGTTCCGCAGCCGTGGTCTCGGCGATGAAGTTCGCCGGGAACCATGGGTTCCAGTCAGCCATCTCCTCCTTTGTCACGCCCACGACACTCTGGTGCCTCTGGTCGGCTATCGTGAAGCCCTTCTCGTCGCTGCCGTAGACCAGGTACTTGACCGGCCTGTGACCCACCCGATTGGCTCTCCAGCGGAGAGTGCCTATGCTCTTGGCTTGGTCGTAGTCCACGGTCACATCGAGCGGCTGCGCGGGGCCACGGGGAGTGAATCGCCAAGTCTTGCTCCAGGACCCCCAGACGCCCTTGTCGTCCTGTATCCGCACGTGCCAGTAGTACGTGCGGTCCGGCGTCAGCAGACCCGCCTGAGGCAGGGTATACTGGGCCTTGACCGTGATTCTCTCCGCGCCGGTGGTCTTATCCTTTTCCTTAGTGGCATCGGCAGTCCGCGAGATGAGTTTGTAGAAGCTCATCGAAAGCGGCCACTTTGTGTCGGCGCGGCTGGACAGCTCGAAGTGATAGTCGGCGATTGTGTCGCCGTCGGGATCGCTGGGCGCAGTCCACTGAAAGGCGATATCTGTGCCGTTCGCCTCGCCGCCGTCGGTCGGCCAGACGGCGGCGGCCGGCGCCGGCGGCGGTCTTGAAATCGACCGCTCAGCCCAGTGGTGAGTGATCCGCACCTTGCGGTCGCCTGTAGACTGGTCACTGTACGTGAACACGTTCTCACCGACGACCATTTCCGGCAGCGCCAAGGGGGCCATCTGCACGTCATTGATGATCGCCAAGTGCCGAAGCCGCGATGGCCCTTCCAACTGGCACTTGAGCTGGTACTCGTAGCAGGCCGGACCGACAGTCGAAAAGAACTTGTCAAGGTTTTCTTGCGCGGGCCTCCAAGTCTTGCCATCCTGGCAAATGAAGAACCGGGACCCCGCACCCTCAATGTAGAGCTGGCCTCCCACGAAGACGTACGGACTGCGCATCGACCAAATGATCGTGCCGGTCTTGCCCTCGTCGGCAGCCAGGCCGTCCGGCCCCATCGCGACGTTCTCCACAGCCGCAGCTCCTTTGCGCCACACGGCCTTGGAGAAATCCGGACGATACTCCCACAGGCCATTGTAGATCGCGCTTTCGTACGTGGGGGTCACTTGCAGCATCCCATGATACTTGAGCGGACGCAGCTGCCCCCATCGCCAGACGAGCGCCTCGCCGGGACGCAGGACCATGTTCATTGTGGTATCGGACTTGCCGGAGCGTTCGCCCGCGACCTGTCCCTCGAAG
>Ga0315276_10002856_pt1 | contig 15779 bp, 18 predicted proteins | sample YL17G05_0_MG_FD_204542 | JGI IMG/M metagenome (GOLD analysis project Ga0315276, IMG submission 204542) | Sediment microbial communities from Yellowstone Lake, YNP, Wyoming, USA - YL17G05_0 | ecosystem: Environmental > Aquatic > Freshwater > Lake > Sediment | place: USA: Wyoming | collected... | reverse complement strand
AGACCGTGCTTCCCAAGAGCGAGGTGGACGACAGCCGCCCGGTGCTCTACCGACAGAACTGCGGACTTCCAAACCTGACCTGCATGCTCGGCGCCAAGATCGACAACATCTACGACGTCCTCGAGATTGTGGGCGCGGTCGCCGGCACTCCGAACCCGGATTTCTCCCTGGAAGCGAGGAACTGATTGATGGCGACTTCGGACTGCTTCGTCTCGGCCGTCGCGCCGCTGTACAACGACGCCGACATCGCCGAGCCGTTCGTGCGCGATGTGCTCACCGTACTCAAGCAGCACTACGAGAACTATGAGCTTGTGCTCGTGGACGACGGCTCGACCGATGACACGGCGGACCGGGTCACAGCGCTGCTGCAGGAGGAACGCTGCATCCGTCTGCTGCGGCTGTCCCGGCGCTTCGGGTTCGATGTGGCCATCTCCGCTGGCCTCGACACCGTGATCGGCGACTTCGTCGTGGCGCTGATCCCGGAGAGCGATCCGCCGGAGCTGATCCCGCGGTTCATTGAGAGCTGCCGCAGCGGAGTGGGCATCGTCTATGGCATTCGCGCTAGGCGCCTCGCCGAACCGCTCTACCTGTCCATCGCCACGCGCCTGTTCTACTGGTACTTCAACAAGATCGTTGGCGTCGATCTGCCTCGGAACTCCACGGACTATCGCGCCTACAGCCGCCAGAGCGTCAACGCCATCACGCGCATCAAGGACAGACTGCGGTACCTGCGCACGTTCGGCGGTTACGTGGGCTTCGGCGGACAGCCGCTGGCGTACGAGCCGCGTTTCCGGCGCCCGCACCCGCGCTGCCGGAAGCCGGGTGAAGCCATCGCGCTCGCGATCAACATGACGGTGGCGAACTCCACGCAGCCGCTGCGCCTGATGAGCCTGATGGGCCTGGCGCTGAGTGGCCTATGCGGGTTGCACGTGGTCTACGTGCTGCTGGCGCGGTTCTTCTCGCCGCACCTGGCGGAGGGCTGGACCACACAGCAGTTGTTCGTCTCCGCCGTATTCATGTTCCTGTTCCTCATGCTCGCGACGCTGTGCGAGTACGTGGGGCGGTTGCTGGGCGAAGTGAAGGACCGGCCGCTGTACTTCGTGCTCGAAGAGCGCACGAGCTCAGTCCTGCTGGCGGACGAGCAGCGCAAGAACGTGGTCACCGAAACCGACTAGGGTACGGGAGGTCGTCGTGACGAAGCCGAGGGAGTTCTGCAGGATCGCGGACGATGTCGTATTGGGCGAGGGTGTGCAGATCCACGCTTTCGTGAACCTATACGGGTGCCGCATCGGTGATGGCACGCGGCTCGGCACGTTCGTCGAGGTACAGAAAGGCGCCACAATCGGACGCCGCTGCAAGATCTCGAGCCACACGTTCGTCTGTGAGGGCGTGGACATCGAAGACCACGTGTTCGTCGGCCACGGCGTGATGTTCACCAACACCGTGCTGCCGCGCTCGGTGAATGTCGCGGGCGAGCTCCAGACCGAGGCCGACTGGCAACTGCTGCGCACGCGGATCGAACAGAAAGTGTCCATCGGTTCGGGTTCTGTGATTCTGTGCGGCATCACGATCGGTCGCGACTCGGTGATCGGGGCGGGGGCCGTGGTGACGAAGAGTGTTCCACCCGGCCAGATCTGGGTGGGCAACCCGGCGCGGTTCCTCAAGAACGTCGCGCCCTAGTGCCGTGTCGTCCCCCCCCGTACAGGGCCAGGCGGGCGAGCACGCTGCCACGACGGTGTACCCGGGACACCGCGTGATCGCCATGTGCCCGTTCCACAACGAACAGGACAAGCTGGCGCTGCTCGTCGGGAAGCTCCGCCCCGGGCTCGTGGACCGGTGGCTGCCGGTGGACGACGGCTCCACCGACGACGGTCCGGCGCTGCTTCGCCAGCACGGCATCGAGCCGCTCAGGCAGCCCGCGCGCCGGGGCATCGGCGCGGCCATCAAGGCCGTGGTGCGGTACGCGCGCGCCAACGGCTACGACATCCTCGTGGTGATGGCGGGCAACAACAAGGATGATCCGGCCGAAATCCCGCGCCTGCTGGCGCCCATCCTCGAGAGCGACGTGGACTACGTGCAGGGCAGTCGCTTCCTGGCGGGGGGCTCGAGCCCGCACCTACCCCTGTTCCGGCGCATCGCGATCCAGATGCTGAGCCTGGTGTTCAGCGCGTATTCGAGGCGCAGCTGCACGGACCTGACCAACGGCTTCCGCGCCTACCGGCTCGGATTGTTCGACGACCGGCGCATCGACATCGAGCAGGATTGGCTGGATGGTTACGACTATGAGTACTATGTGCACTGGAAGGTCTACACGCTTGGGTACAAGGTGGCCGAGGTCCCCGTCACCAAGACGTATCCCAGAGTGAAGGGCGTGGAATACACCAAGATCAGGCCGATCACGGGCTGGTGGGAGATGCTGCGCCCCTTCGTTCTGCTGGCCCTGCGGATCAAGAAGTAGGAGCGATGATGATCGAGCGAAGTGAGAGGCCCGACGGGCCTGTTCCGTTCTTCGACCTGCACCGGCAGATGGAGTCGATCCGTCCCGCCATTCACGCCGCGCTGGACGGCGTGCTCGAGGACGGCGGATTCACGAATGGTCCAGCGGTCGCGGCCTTTGAGGAGCAGTTTGCCGCCTACTGCCGGGTGCCCCACTGCATCGCGGTCAACAACGGCACCAGCGCGCTGCACCTGGCGCTCAGCTGCTTCGACGTCGGGCCAGGGGATGAGGTCATCACGGTCTCCATGAGCTTCATCGCGACGGCGTGGCCCATCCTGTACGCCGGCGCGACGCCGGTCTTTGTCGACGTGAGCCCCGATCGCTTCACCATGGACCCCGACGCGCTCGCGAAGGCGATCACCCCCCGGACGCGGGCGATTATCGTGGTACACCTCTATGGCCAGATGGCGGACATGGATCCGATCCTGGCGCTCGCGAAGGCGCACGGCATCCCGGTGATTGAGGACTGCGCCCAGGCGCATGGAGCCGAGTACAAGGGGCGGCGCACCGGATCGATGGGGGCGCTCGGCTGCTTCAGCTTCTATCCGAGCAAGAACCTGGGCGCCTATGGCGAGGCTGGGGCCGTGACCACGCACGACCCCGAGATGGCTGATCGGTGCCGCCGCGCGCGCAACCAGGGACAGAAGGAGCGCTACCTTCACACGGAAATCGGCTACAACTACCGCATGAACAGCTTCCAGGGTGCGATCCTGTCGGTGAAGCTAGCGCACCTGAACGAGTGGACCGCGCGGCGCAACGAGCTGGCGCGCGAGTACGATCGCGCCCTTCGGGGCCTGCCCGTGGTGGCGCCGGCTTCGTGCCCGGACGGACGGCACACGTACCACCTGTACGTGATCCGCCACGAGGACCGCGATGGGCTGCGCGCCGCGCTGCTCGAGGCGGGCGTCGAGACGGCGGTGCACTATCCGCTGCCGATCCACCTGCAGCCCGTGTTCGAGCGCTTCGGCTATCGGGTGGGCTCGCTGCCGGTGACCGAGGGGATCGCACGCACTTGCATCAGCCTTCCGCTCTACCCCGAGATGCCGAGCCACGACCATGCGCGCGTGGTGGAGGCCCTCCGGCTCTTGCTCGTGTCCGGAACTCGCTGAACCCGTCACCATCTCCGGCCGGGGCGAGGAGGCGCGTCTCCCGCGCCCGACGAGATCCGCTCAGCTGTCCGTGCCTGAAGGCGGCGATAGGTCCCGCAGTGCAAGGCGCAGTTCGCGGACCTGGTTGGCGAGCAGGCCGGGATCCTGCGTCAGGCACCGGTTCTGTTCGTGCAGGCTCGAGACGACCGTTGAGACATGGAACTGCAGGATGAACAACGGCAGGATGGGGAGCAGAGACAAGAACGTCGGCGAGTAGCAGATACCCACCAGGTGCGAGAGCCGCGCGACCGCGCGGATGAACACCGCTGCAAACGTGATGACGACGGCGGTGAGGTTCCGGAGGAGCGAGCACGGCTCGCGAATCTGCTTGCGGCGGACCATGTTGAGGACGAACAGCAGCATCGTGAGGCCGATCAGCACCTGGCCAGCTGCGTGCGCGGCTGGAAGCCGGTATAGAACTGGACGGGCACGGTGGTCAGTTCTCCCTTGCCGGCGCGAGATGGTCGTGGAGCGCACGGCGCCCCGGCGAGCCCCGGCCCCGAGTTCCGCCCCCGCGTTGCGGCGTGCGCGCGGCGGTCGTACGCCGGCTCCGTTAGCTACCGCGCCTCCGCCCTGCGGCGTGACGCGCTACACGCCCCGCGCCCGCAAGCCCCGTAGCTCCAACGCGTGCTGGCCGATCACTTCGAGACGCTCGTGCGCGTCCACGAGGAACGCTTCGAGGTCACGCACGGTCCCCTGCGCTGATTGGTCCGCATGGCGGGCAGTTCCTCGACTGTGGGCTGCTCGAGCACGGATTCGCCCGCGCGCGATGCGCCACCTGCCGGGCCGAATTCCTGGTGGCGCCCACTGTGAAGTCCGTCACTTCTGCCCCTCGTGCCACGCGCGGCGGCTGGCGGAGTGGAGCCTGTGGCTCGTGGAGCACTTGCTCGCCCCAGTGCCGCACCGGCAGGCGCTGCTGACGCTTCCCAAGCGCCTGCGCGGCGGGGGCTCGAAGATGCGTGCGGAGGGGGCGGCGGCGGCCGCGACGGCGGTCGCGAGCAGGTCGCGGATGCGGCGACCGGCCGCACGAAGCATATTCCGCTCCATCGCGAACACCCATTCCAGAGCATCGCGAACGCTGATTCCGGAGCATGGCGAACACCGATTCCGGGCATGGCATTATCTAGCCGGACACTACTGGCGCTGCATCAGTGCGGCGCCTTCTTCGTCACGCGAGCCAAGGCGCCCTTGGACGCGCGGCGCGTCTACTCGGCGGCGGCCGACCGCAGCACCGGCGTGATCTGCGATCAGCAGGTGATGCTCAACGGCTACTACTCGGCCAGGAAGTACCCCGAGCATCTGCGGCGCATTCGGTTCATGGATCCCGAGTCGGGCAAGACGCTGGTGTTCTTGACCAACAACACCAGCCTTCCCGCCCTGACGATTGCCGCGCTGTACAAGAGCCGCTGGCAGGTCGAGCTGTTCTTCAAGTGGATCAAGCAGCATCTGCGCATCAAGCACTTCCTGGGCACCAGCGAGAACGCGGTGAAGACGCAAATCTGGTGCGCCGTGGCCACCTACGTGCTGATCGCCATCGTCAGGAAGGAGCTTCAACTCGAGGCCTCGCTCTACACATGCCTACAGATCTTGTCGGTCTCGGTCGTCGAGAAGACCGAGGTTTCATGCGCCTTGCAGCCCAATCGATCACCAGCCTAGCCCACTCATCGCCGCTAACCAGTTGACTCTGTTCGACTTCTAACCGGACACTACTAATACTACTGTGTCATAAAGCTGGACTCGAGCTCGGACGTGTGGCAAGCTCGGGCCATGGCACGCTCACAGGAGGTTAGCGAACGCCGTTTTCGGGACTACCTCGACCGGCTGGCCTGCGCGGTCGGGCACGTCGATCGACAGGAACCGCTGCGGGCCTATGTGACCGGGCTGTGCTTGCCCGGCGAGCGCAAGAGCGTCGAGCCGATGGCGGCGCGCGTGGACCCGCGACGAGTGCGGGCCCGGCATCAGTCGATGCACCACTTCGTGGCCAATGCTCCGTGGGACGCCGTTGCGGTGCTGCGGGTGGCGCGCGACTGGGTGCTCGCGGCGATGGAGCGGCACGGGATGGTGGCCGCCTGGATCGTGGACGACACCGGCATGCCAAAGAAGGGCGTCCACTCCGTCGGGGTGGCGCGGCAGTATTGCGGGGCGCTGGGCAAGCAGGATAACTGCCAGGTTGCCGTCAGTATCACGCTGGCGCACGAGGCGATCAGCGTGCCTGCGGCCTACCGGCTGTATCTGCCCGAGGTGTGGGCGTCCGACCCGAAGCGGCGGACGGCCGCGGCCGTGCCGACCTCCGTGACCTTCCGCACCAAGTGGCAGATCGCTCTGGAGCAGATCGACGCGCTCCGGCAGGAGCAACTCCCGCCGGCGCCAGTCGTGGCCGATGCCGGCTACGGCGTAGTGACGGCATTCCGGGACGAGCTCACGGTGCGCGGAGTGCCCTATGTGGTCGGGGTGAGCGAAGAGACCACGGTGTGGCCGCCCGGGATCGAGCCCTTGCCGCCCCGGCGCTGGTCGGGGCAAGGCCGACCGCCCACCCGCCTGCGCCGCAACGCGCGGCATCACCCCGTCTCGGTGCAGACACTCGCCCGCCAACTACCGCCGCGATCGTGGCGCACGCTGTCCTGGCGGCAGGGGACACGTGGGGCCATGCGCTCACGCTTCGTCTACGTGCGGATCCGTCCCGCACACCGTGATGAGAATCGATCCCGGCCTCACGCCATCGAGGGGCTCCTCATCGAGTGGCCGCGCGACGCCCCTGCGCCCACCAAGTTCTGGCTCTCAACCCTGCCCCCCGACACCCCGCTGGTCCAGGTGGTCCGCCTCGCCAAGTTGCGCTGGCGGATCGAGCGTGATTACGAGGAATTGAAGGACCAGTTCGGACTCGATCACTACGAGGGACGAGGCTGGCGCGGGTTTCATCACCATGGCTCATTATGCATCGCAACTTACGCCTTCCTGGCCGCCGAGCGTGCTCGGCTTTCCCCCCCTGAGCCTCTGTCCTTCCTCCGCGCCGCTCGCCTACCCCGCGGCTTCAAACCGCGGGGTGCTGCTGGTGCGGCCTGAGCGCCACGAGCCGACGTCGATCATCACCATGCATCGTCGGCATTCGCGCCAGTTGCTGCAGCATCAGCCCTGCACCTGGTGCGGATGCTCCGGCGCCGCGTAGTCAGTTTATGACACAGTAGTATAATATCCTGTAATGAAACGATTGCCATATCCACAGCCCACGTCAAGACTGCGTCCCCGCACTTCGGCGGCCACATAATCGAACCGTTCCGATGCCAGTGACGATAGTCCCCAGCGGTCATCGTGGAAGAGGGTGAAGGCGCGCAGTGGGAAGGTGAGGAAGTCTTTGACGTGTTGGGAACGGGTGCGAAGCATGGTCATTCCACCCTCCCAAACGCCATGTTGCTGATGCCAATGATCGGCATTCGATATGGCAAGCTTGCCAAAGCCTTGCAAAGCCATATCGGCGTGCGGTTAGGCGTGAACGTTCCCACCGTCATGGTCGTAAAGTTCTTCAACCCCGCGCGCTGGAACTGCGCCCTCAAATACCAGGGCGTGAAGCGCAACAATCCAATCTCCGACGGTCCCACCAATCCAAAGACAAACATGGGTGGATTGAATGAATTTGGTTCGAAAATCAGAATATATTTCCGGCTGACCCGCATCATCTCGCGGATGGCACTCTGAACATCCTTAACGTGGTGCAGGACTTCCCAGCAATACACCAAGTCGAAACTCTTGTCCGCGTAGGGCAGGCGGTAAATGTCTGCTTCGGCCACGGACTGACGCAGCGGATTGCGCCGAAGCATTGGACGCGAGATGTCACAACCGAAGATCTGTCCCAGCGGCTGCATGTAGTACATCCCGAATCCGTCCCCGCATCCGACTTCGAGGCAGTTCTGGATCGGCGCGTCGAACAAACCACGGATAAAGTCCACGCGCTGGCGCGCGAAAGCCTCCACCACGGGGTGGTCGTAGGCGCGCAGGTTGGTGTTCTCGCTCCAGAATTCTTTTTGGAACTGGTCGAATTCGGACATGGAAAAGTCAACCTGCCTGTTCTCTAAATCGCTTCCTGATCCTGTGTGCGGCGCGCCTGCCACTTTCCAAGCCGCGCCGCGAGTGACTTTCCAAAGGCCATGCTTGGCTTTGGAGTTGACCCGCTTTCGTGGACACCTTACCCCTTTCGGGAGGAGGTTCCACAATGGCCAAAGGACAGAGAGGCAAGACCCGCCCGGCGTACCCGCCCGAGTTCCGGCGGCGGCTGATCGAGTTGGTCCACTCCGGGCGGACGCCTGAGGCGCTGGCGCGTGAGTTCGAGCCCTCCGCCCAGTCGATCCGGCACTGGGTCCGGCAGGCGGACTTGGACGCGGGGCGGCGGCACGACGGGCTGACCACGGAGGAGCGCGAGTAGTTGGTCCGCCTCCGGCGTGAGAACCGGGTACTGCGGGAGGAGAAGGAGATCCTCCGAAAAGCCGCGGCCTGGTTTGCGCAGGAGACGACGAAGTCGAACCCGCCGAAGCATTCGGGTTCATGAGCGCGAATCAGGCCGTGTACCCAATCGCCACGATGTGCCGCGTGCTGGGTGTCTCCGCCAGCGGGTACTACGCGTGGCAGCAGCGCCCTCCCGGTGCTCGAGCCCGGGCCGATGCCGCCCTGCTCGAACGCATCCGGGCGGTTCACGAGAAGTCGCGCGGCACCTACGGTGTGCCGCGGGTGCACGCCGAACTCCGAGCTGAAGGGACGCGGGTCAGCCGCAAGCACGTGGCTCGGCTGATGCGGCGAGCCGGGCTGCAGGGCGTGAGCCGACGCAAGGGCTGCTGGACCACGATCCGTGACCGCGACGCGCAGGCCGCGCCGGATCTGGTGCAGCGCGAGTTTGCCGCCCCGGGGCCGGACCGACTTTGGGTGGCCGATATCACCTACGTGCCGACCTGGGCGGGATTCCTGTACCTCGCGGTGGTGCTGGATGCGTGGAGCCGACGGATCGTGGGCTGGGCCATGGCCAACCATCTCCGGACGGAGCTCGTGCTCGAGGCGCTGAACATGGCGGTGTGGCGGCGGCGTCCCGCCACGGACGTCATCCATCACTCCGACCACGGCTGCCAGTATACTTCGATCGCCTTCGGTGCCCGCTGCCGCGAGGCGGGGGTCAGGCCGTCGATGGGCTCCGTGGGCGACGCCTACGACAACGCGCTGTGCGAGTCGTTCTTCGCCACGCTGGAGTGCGAGCTGCTGGAGCGGAGCTGCTTCCACACGCAGGCCGAGGCCCGGCCGTGTTCGAGTTCATCGAGGGCTGGTACAACACGCAGCGTCGACACTCGGCGCTGGACTACGACTCCACGATCGAGTACGAAAGGAGGCACGCAGGGACGTTTCTGGCCTCGACCCTGGAAAGCGGCTTCGCAGATGCCCGCAGAGCCCCGATCTTGAGTCCGCATGACTCCCAGGTTGGGGCCCGTGAGCCCGGAAAGCCCGGTCCACCGAGGCCCGGTGATTCCGCAGATGTTCACCCTCCACGGAACCGGGGCAACTCCACTCCGCCGTCGCTGCTGCGGCCAGATGGGCCTGCGCGACCATAGGGTGGAGCACCCGAGCCGGCTCGCGACCGCCCACTACGGCATCTCGCAGGCACTTGGGCGACAACGCAGGCTGGCGGTTCCGAAACTGCTGAGCTGAGGGCGCACATTCTTGACAGGCTTGCCCAAGCTGATAGGCTTCGCCAGTACCTCAGACCATGATCGCAGTAGCACCTGTGCGCCCAGGCATGGGCCGTAGTGCAGGGTCCCATCTCGAGGCTTGAGTGCCCGTTGTCCGATCTGTTTTGGGCTTGCCGGGGCATGAAGTCTCGTTCGCCCGGACAAGTTTTGGCTGTACTTTGCGTGCGTTGCGCTACTCATGTTGCGCCGCTGGGAAGTCCCGGCAGTCGCGGCTGCCCTCGCAGTGGGCGACCGCCGAGGACGGGAACGATGTCCCGCCGCTATCCCTGTTGCCGCGCGTCCTGCGCAATCCGCAAGCCGCCGGTCGTATAAGCTGGTGACCGTGACGAATCCCCTGAACAACTTGCCGCATTCGGACCAGGCCCCGGAGGTCGAACGGGCCACGCTCACCAGCGATGAGGCCGACGGCACCTTCGTGATCATCGCGGCCTACAACGAGGCGCGGGTGATCCGGGAAGTGGTGGAGCGCGTGCTATCCCTGGGGGTTCATGTGGTCGTGGTGGACGATGCCTCCACCGACGGGACTGCGGACACGCTCACCGGCCTGCCAATCAGCGTGCTGAGCCACTCGGTGAACCTGGGGCAGGGTGCAGCCCTCCGTACCGGCGCCGAATTCGCCCTGGCGCAGGGCGCGCGCTACATGGTGACCTTCGACGCCGACGGACAGCACGACGAGGCCGACATCCCGCGGCTCATCCACATGCTGACCGTGAACGGGCGCCAGGTGGCGCTGAGTTCGCGCTTCCTAGGAAAGGAAGCCACCGGTATGGGACCGAGCCGGAAGCTGCTGCTGAAGGCGGCGGTGGCGTACACCCGGCTGACGACCGGCCTGCGTCTCACAGACGCCCACAACGGTTTGCGGGCTTGCTGCGCCGAGGTCGCGCCCATGCTGCACCTGCGCCAGAACCGCATGGCCCATGCGTCGGAGATCCTTCAGCTGATCAAGGACGGCGGGCTGTCGTACGCCGAGGTCCCCACGGTGGTCCACTACACCGCCTACTCGAAGGCCAAGGGCCAAACCGGGATTGGCCTGGTGGACATTCTGTTCGATCAGCTGATGGGGAGGTTCTTCCGATGATCTTTCACATAGGCCTGGCGTTCGTGACCACCCTGATCATGTTCTACTTCCTGATCCTGGTGCGGAAGTCAGCGGTGCGGCGGCTGTTCGTGCTGGTGTTCTTCGGCACCGGGATCGTGATGATCATGCGCCCCGAGTTGACCGTGCGCGTGGCGCACGGGGTCGGGGTGGGACGCGGCGCCGACCTGATCTTCTACCTCTCCATCCTGTTCCTGTTCTTCATGTGCTTCAATTTCTACTTCCGCTTCCACTCGGTCGAGGAAAAGCTCACGGTGCTGGTGCGCGCGCTGGCGCTGCACGTGCCCAGCGTGGACGCCGACTCGCAGCGCGCCCCGAGGCCCGCCGACGGCCACGCGGAAGCGGTGACGGCCGATCAGGCCATCCGCGTGAACCCGCCCAGGCAAGAACCCGCCGCCTGATCACTGCGGCCTGCGCTCACGCAGGCTTGCGCGCCACCACCCGCATCGCGTCGAAGAGGTTCACCGGCAGGCAAGCGCTGCCCGCGGCCTGCTGCTCCGGCGGCAGCCCGGCCATTCGGCGCAGCTGGAACCGGATTAGCGAGAGCGGCACCAGCTTCCACGGGTGGTCCAGCGCTTCCACGTGCAACCCCGAGGCGGCGCACATCCGGCCGATGCTCGATGAAGTGAAGAACCAGAGGTGCTGCGGCGGAGTCATCAAGCGCCAGCGCGGGCCGCTCAGTCGCGCGACCGGGGACGCGAAGTCGCCGGTCGTGAGCACCAGTGCCCCGCCCGGCGCGAGGTGCCGCGCGCACAGCGCCACGGTGGCGCGCGGGTCCGGGAGGTGCTCGATCACGTCCAGGAGCACGATGACGTCCGCCGGCCCGAGCTCGGCCATCGCAGCTTCATCAGCCACCCCGGTGCGCACGTCCAGGCCGTGGGCTCGGCAGTGCGCGGCGGCGTCGGCAGCGATCTCAATGCCTGCAACGTCGAAGTGCTCCCGGGCCTCCTGCAGAAAGAAACCGTAGGCGCACCCGAGCTCGAGCAGCCGGCCAGCCGGGACGCGCCGGCGGATGAACCCCACGCAGTGCGCGAACTCCCGACGCAGGACCGGCTCGGCGCCCACGTAGTCGGCGTAGCCGTCCCCGTGGCCGCCGGAGAAATAGTCCTTGGTGTAGTAGCCGGTCGGGTCGAACTCCCGGGCCTCGGTGCGGCCCAGCCCGCACTCGCGACACCGGAGGATCTCGCATCCGTTGCGCACGTACAGAAACTGATGCTGCGTGGACCCGCCGCACGCGGGGCACTCCAGCTGTCGGGACTTGGGGGCGCTGTTCATGCGTGCGGCCCGCCTATCGAGTATGCAGGCATCACAGGGACACCCCTGACAGGCGGTAGATGCGCATCTCGCTCAATACCGGGTTGCGGGCTCCGCGGGGGAACTCCAGGCGGATGGAGTCCGCCGGGATCCGGTCCACGAGTTCGGCCCACGCGGGCGGGCGCTGCTCCCACGCAGGGAGCCGCTTGCGCAGGTCCCGCAGCGAGATCGCCAGGACGCGGGCACCTGTCCGCGCTCTGAGCCGGGCCAACTGCGTCTCGTCGTAGGGCACGGCGATCGCCGGCCGCTCCAGCAGATACGCCCCGTGGTACACCTCGCACGAGAACACGCGGTCCGTCGGCGCGGTGTGGCGCAGCACCCAGGGGCGGCACGAGAGCAGTTCCATGCAGCAGTAGTTCGCCGAGGGGCACCACTCTCCCGCGCGGTCGGTCGCCGCACGCACCGTGGCGACTCCTTCCTCCACGACCGATCCCGCCACCAGCACGGCTACCAGTAGGCCCACCAGCACCCCGGCACGGCCAGGCGTCCTGAACCGGATCCCCAGCCAGTCCGCGCCAGCTCCCGCCAACACCAACCAGATCGGGACGAGGTTCGTGAGATAGCGAGGGTTCGGGATGGTCATGCTGATGAATACCGACAGCAGGCCTGCATAGAGGAGGATCGGCAGCCACCGCCGCCAGCGGCGGCCTAGGCACCACATCCCGAGCAGGGCCAGGGGAGCCAGGAGCAGACTGCCGCGATCGTCCTTGAATGCCTGGCGGATCAGCGCGGGCGCCGAGTACCGCACGAACTTGATGATGTTCATCGGGTGGGCCCGGGCGTAGGCCACCAGGCTGGGTGGAGCGGTGGGGCTGGCCAGGAATTGGTGGACTCCTCCGAACTCGGGGTAACACAGCAGTGCCAGGTGCTTCAGGTCGGTGTACGTCGGGTCACCGAACACCCGGTAGTTGCGCACCATCCACGGTGAGCACACCAGAAGGAACACCACCCCGGCGACCGCCAGAGACCGCCACGCCTGCCTGGCGGTCAGCGACAGGAAGATACCCAGCGCCACCGTCGGCCACAGCCACATGGACTGGTACTTCGCCAGGAAGGCCACGCCCAGCAGCAGTCCCAGGAGCCACCCGCGACGGGGCCACAACAGAAGGCAGCCGAGGATCACCGTGACCATGAAGATCGTGAGGCTCTCGGTCTCGATTCGCAGCGACATGGTGACCAGCACCGGGTGGATCAGCGCCAGCAACCCCGCCAGGAGCCCCGGCAGGCGGCGGCCCGAAAGCCCCAGGCCCAGCAGGTACCCTGCGGGCGGGATCAGCACGCCGAACACCAGTGGAACCAGCTTCGCAGCGGTGAAGGTCGAGCCCGCGACCAGGTACGAGATGGCGGTCAGCAGCGGGTACAGCGGGCTCCAGCAGGCGTTGGGGCCGGGCAGTGGCGGGAGAGGCAGGAACAGGATCCGGTAGTAGTCGGACAGCCAGCCCTCTCCGGCGCGGATGTGCCGGGCCAGGCCCATATAGCCGGCCCCGTCGCAGTCCGTGCCCTCCAAACGATACTCCTGGAAGAACAGCACGCGAATGGCCAGCGCGAGGAGCGCCAGCACCACAATGTCGAGAACCGCAGGGTGGGCGACCCAGAACCTAACCACACGGTCCCGAATTCCCGATTTCTGCATCTCTGGACTCCGTTCTGGAGGACTCCAGCGGGGCGAAGTGCTCGCCTCAGCGCGTGACTGACGACCAGGGGCTACGTTTTCACGCACCAGCGATTCTACCTACCGCCTGACGGCTGCCCAAGGGCTTTCTCCCCCCTATTTCGTCGATAGGCCACTGGGCGCCCCGCCGATCCTGCGACGCGGGCTCCGGAAGGTTGCTTGCTAGCATCCCGTAGGAGACCCCCCGGCTTTGCCGGGGAGGCAGCCGGAGTTTGACAGTTACGGCAACAAGAAGTGGAACTCCCCCTGGTGAGCCGCCAAAGCCACACGAAGAGGAGTTCCGATGGACGACTACCAGAGTCTCAGCCACTCGAAGTGGGAATGCAAGTACCACGTGGTGTTCATCCCGAAGTGCCGGCGGAAGGCGCTGTACGGGGAGGTGCGGTGGGAGCTGGGGGCGTTGTTCCGAACGCTGGCGGAGCAGAAGGAGAGTGCGGTCGAGGAGGGCCACCTGTTGCCGGATCACGTGCACATGCTGCTGTCGATTCCGCCGAAGTACGCGGTGGCGCAGGTGGGGGGGTACATCAAGGGGAAGAGCGCGATCCAGATCGCGCGGCGGTTCATGGAGGTGAGGCGGAACTTCGTGGGGCAGCACTTCTGGGCACGGGGGTACTTCGTGTCGACCGTCGGGCGCGACGAGGTGGTGATCCGAGCGTACATCCAGGCGCAGGAGGCGGAAGATCGCCACGCGGAGCAGCTACGGCTGACGTAGCCCGCCACCTTCAGGTGGCACCCGGACGCCGCTCGTGAGCGGCGCCCAGCAGTAGCCGCTTTGAGCGGCTCACAAAACCAAAGCCCCCGGCTCTGCCGGGGTATGCTTGGAAGTCGTCTCACAAACGATTCCGGGACCTGCAAGCTCCTGCAGGGTAACGGCGCACTCGCGGCCGCGCCATTTGTGAGACTGCTTCCAGTCCCAAAACAAGCGCGGTTTCACACCGCCAGTGGTCATCAAGAACCGAGGTTTCGGAGACATCGATCTTCCGTCCGACCGATGGTGGTTGTTGACTGGGTCTCAGGTTAGCTCTGCCCTCTGCTCGCTTTGGAGTTGCGAAGGTAGTCGGCCGTTGCTGCCGGCACCAGGACGTCCGCAAGCTGCGGCGGTATCGCCGTCGCTGGATCGTCGAACGGACGTTCGCGTGGCTGGGTGGGCTGGTGCCGGCGTCTGCTGGTTCGTCATGAGCGGCTCCTCAGCGTCTATGCCGCGTTCTTCCACCTGGCCTGCGCGATGCTCGCGCTTCGACAGGTTCTGAGATAGGTTCTAGGCTGCGGCCTCTTCTGGACCAGGCTGCGGTTGCCGGGATCGTCACGCGGGTCTGCCTGTCTCGTTGGTCACGACCGGGAAGTCCCCTGGAGGCTTCCTCGGATGCCCACGAGTCGGCCCGGGTCCGCCGTGGCCACGACGGAGAGGCCGTCATGAACTCAGTGTCGCTCGCGCAGCACGGCGACACACACGCGCGCCTGGCACTCGGTGCGACGATGCTGGTCTGGCTGCTCGCACGTCTCGCCGGGCTGCACGGCCTGATGCTGGTCGCCGGCATGGCCCTGGCCTGCCTGCTGCCCTGGTTGGCGCTGGTGCGTCTGGCCGGACTGGCCGGCGGTTCGGGGCTCTGGACCTTCTTCGTGGCAGCTACGCTCTCGCCGCCGCTGCTCGCGCTCGTGGCGGGCCTCGCGGCGGTCCCCGGACATCCGGTGGCGCTTGCGGGGCAGGTGGTGCTCGCGCTGTGCGCGGCGTTGGCGGTGCTGCCCGCGCGGCGGGTGGGTGCGCGGGCGGTCGCGGAGAAGCAGTCGCCGGCGCCCGTGGACCGGCTTGCCCGCGCGGCGGGCGACGACCCGTTCGCGCTGATGGCGGCGCTCAACACCTGGTCGACGCTGCTCTCCCCGATTGGCGGCTACCTGCTCGCCCGCGCGCTGGGGCTGGCGCCGCGGACCTCCGCCTGGTCAGCGCCGGTGGTGGCGCTGGGCACCAACCCGTCCGGCATCGCGTGGTTCCTGGGTCTGGGCCTCGTCGGAGAGACGAGGGGACTGCGCGCGCTGGCCGCCAGCATCTCGGACTGCAACCAGGGGATGGGCGCGCCAGCCTTGCGCTTCCCGTGCTTCCAGTCCTCACCGCTCGCCCGTTTCTGGACGCCCACTGCCTACGACTTCGCGCTGGCGCTGCTGTTGCTGGTGCTGCTCGCGCTGCTCGCGCTGCTCGCGCTGCTCGCGGCCTGCGAGCGCCCGCGCCTGCGCAACGCCGCGGGCTTCGGCGGCGCGCTGCGTTGATCGCCGTCGCCGGCGCGCTCGCGTTCGCGCTCGCCCAGCCCTACCTGCGCTTCGTCACCGTGGGCGG
>Ga0315276_10002853_pt1 | contig 15788 bp, 17 predicted proteins | sample YL17G05_0_MG_FD_204542 | JGI IMG/M metagenome (GOLD analysis project Ga0315276, IMG submission 204542) | Sediment microbial communities from Yellowstone Lake, YNP, Wyoming, USA - YL17G05_0 | ecosystem: Environmental > Aquatic > Freshwater > Lake > Sediment | place: USA: Wyoming | collected... | reverse complement strand
AAAGAAGATGGAAGAAAAGAGAGGAATTCAAGAGGTTAATTATGAAGATGAACGAGGATCTTATCATGCCAGTATTGGAGCAAAAGGAACTATGCCTGCTATTTCTACTAGTACTCAAACTATCCCAAAAGCATGGGAATTAGCTATGTTAGCTTGCTGGGATTTTGGTGCTACAGTTCCTACTCATTATGATAAACCTGGAGACCCCCCAAGCAAGGAAGCTACAATTATTGCAAGAGTAGAAAACCCTTTTAATGAGCCAAGAATTTCTCTCCCAGGATTCCCTGGAGGCCCTGAAGAATTAGAAGTTTATAGGCAAGAAGTTGTTAATGGTATTCATAATCATTGGATTGATCCAAAAGCTGGAAAATGGGCTTATACTTATCATGACAGGATAACTAACTGGAATCCCCAGAGAGATAAAGAAGCTTTGTTGGCAAATGAGGGAGGAATGCTTGAAAAAGGAGTTAACCAGATTGATTTAGTTATCCGCATGTTAAAAAAAGATATTACATGCAAGGCAGCGCAAGCTGTTACTTGGTATGCTACTGCTGACCCTGAACTACAAGGAGACAGGCCCTGCTTGCAAAGAATGTGGTTTAGAGTTTTAGAAGATGACGGACAGAAGTATCTAAATTTAAATACTCATTGGAGAAGCAGGGATTTAGCCAAAGCTTGGTTTATGAATGTTTATGCTATAACAGAATGGCAAAAACAAATAGCTAAAAGATTATCAGAGGAGATTAGAGAAGAAGTTAAAGTTGGATCTTATATTGATATTTCAGACTCGTTGCATATTTATGGAAAATACTTTAGAGAGGTTATGCCTGAGATAGAAAAAATGAGAACCCAACCAATTGAAGGCGATGAAAAGAAAGAGTTTAAGCCAAGAGTCTGGACATCTAATCATCCGGCTTTTGAAATAATGACTTTAGAAGCTAGAACAAATCTAGCTAAAGATCTGGATTGGTATAAAAAAGGCGATCAGAAAGATAAATAATATTTATTCCAGCACAGCTGTTATTCTTCTCGTATGAAAACTACGTTTTCCTAATGTCAGAAATCAAAGATTTCTGAGCACTATCAAGAATACAGGATTCTTGAAGCAAGTCACCTTTTCTCATTTAGTGCTATCCTTCTAGCACAGCCTTAATTCTCCTAATTCCTGCTGCGCTTGATTCTTCTTTAATTATCTTGAATTTTCCAAGCTCGCGCGTGTTTTTAACATGCGGGCCAGCGCAAATTTCCTTGCTGAAATCTCCAATAGAATAAACAGAAACTTTTTCTCCATACTTGCTCTCAAAAATTCCCTGCGCACCTTTTTTCTTAGCCTCTTCTACACTCATTTCTTCTCTTTTAACCTCAAGCGCCTCATTTATTTTTTCATTTACAAGCTCTTCAACTTTCTTAATTTCTTCTTCTGTCAGTTTTCTGTCAAAATTAAAATCAAATCTTAATCTTTCAGCTGTTATATTAGAGCCTTTTTGAATTATGTTTTTATCTTTGAGAACTTGCCGCAAAGCCTCATTTAAAAGATGAGTTGCTGTATGAAGCTTTGTTGTTGCTTCTGAATTATCTGCTAATCCTGATTTAAATATGCGAACCATTGCTAATCCTGATATTGCTTGATGTTGTCCAAATTCAGATTGAAAGCTCTCGCCATCAACAAACAAAGATTTTTCTCTCACTAATTCTACTATCATTTCTATTGGAAAACCAAATGATTGATAAAGCAAAAAAGATTCTTTTCCAGTTATTGTTGCATTATCAATTTCTTTTTTAGAAAGATTTACTTCTTTTATTGAATAATCTTTTCCAGCTTTCTTTTTTACAAAAGTTTCTTTTAATATTTCTTTTTTGCCTTCTAACTGCATTAATTTAATAAATTTTTCTTTTTTTATTGGAATTTTATCTTTGAATATTTTTTCAGCTATTTTCAGCCCTTCTTGCAAAACTTTTTCAAATTTTTCCTCTTCTTTTCCTAGCTCTTCTAAAATTTTATTTTTGCTTTTTTGCAAATGCTGATAATCAGGATAAATATCAAAAACCGGCTCTGCTATTTTTGTTATAAAGTTATTTAAGCTAAGCTCTTTCCCATATCTTACTGCCCTTCTAATAAGCCTTCTTAAAACATAACCTTGTTCTGTGTTGCTAGGAGAAACACCATCTGCAAGAATAAAACAAGAGGCTTTAACATGGTCTGCTATAATCCTAATTGCTCTTGTCTCACCTTTATTTTTTCCATATTCTTTTTTTGATAATTTTTCAATTTCTTTGATAATTTTTTCAAATGATTCGGTTTCATAAACAGAAGGTTTTTTGTTTAAAATAGCTAAAGTTCTTTCAACACCCATTCCTGTATCAACATTTTTCTGGCTTAATGGAATAAATGCGTAAAGATTATCTTCTATAAACTTCTTTATTGATTTTATATCAGTATAATGTTTAGATAGAATACCTAATTTATTCGCAGTTTCTACATTCTTTTTATCATGATCAAAATACATTACTTCTTCAGGTTTAAGCTTAAAGTTCTTTAATAAAATTTTAAAATACTCTGGATTATCTTTCTCTATCCCTTTTTCTTCTAAAGAGAAGGCTTCCCAATTTGTATCTCTGGTCGGTTCATAATCTCTTACTAAATTAAGTCCTTTTTCTCTAAAACCATTTACAGCCAGGATAGTGTGTGTATTGAAATCATTTATAGTTTCTAATAACTCTTTGCTGAGATTAAAGTCTTTGCCATAGATACAATACATTCCATCTACTAAAATCAATCTTTTATCCTTATTGTACTGCATAAAAACATCATTCCAGATTTCGCAGTTATTCACAAACATTTCTGAGCAAGGCCCGCAAGGGCCTGTCTTGCCAGCTGGCCCCCACCAGTTATCATCTTTTCCCAGAAATCTTATTTTTTGCTTTTTTATTCCTAAGCTTTCCCAGACATCTGCAGCTTCTGCATCTTTTCCTGAATCTTTATCTCCTTTAAAACAAGTAACAGATATTTTTTCTTTAGGTATCTTGAGGATTTTTGTCAAAAATTCAAAACTGTATTCTATAGCCTCTTGCTTGAAATAATTTCCAAGTGACCAGTTTCCTAACATCTCAAAAAATGTTAAATGAAATTCATCTCCTACTTCATCTATGTCCTGCGTTCTTATGCATTTTTGCACATTGCATAATCTTTTTCCTGAAGGATGCGTCTGTCCAAGTAAAAAAGGAACAAGAGGGTGCATTCCTGCTGTTGTAAAAAGAACAGTAGGGTCATTTTCTGGAATAAGAGATACATTGGGAATTTCTTTATGCTCTTTTGACTTAAAAAAATCAATGTATTTTTTGATTAGTGTTTTTCTTTCCATTTTTCTTTATGAATTTTTTAATTAGCTCTTTTCTTGTTGTCATCTAAATAATAAATAAAAAGATGTTTTTAAATTTGTTTGTTTTAAAAACATAAATTGAATTTTTAAGTTAATAACTAAAAATAACTACTTTATATAAATAACCATAAATTTACCAGATAATTTTTTTGATTTTAGTTAATTAATTTTTTATATTATTTATTAGCGAGCTCGAGCAAGCCAAATGTTAACTTTTGAAGTTTAATTGATGTCGTAAAAAACATTTAAATATACCTTTTCCCTATATTCTTTATAAAAAAGAGGCAGAATGAAGAATAAAAAAGCTGTATCTGGAATTGTAACCACTGTTTTGCTAATCTTAATATCCCTAGTGTCTCTTGCAATAGTTTGGAATATTGTTGGTGGGATTATTAAAACAACCGGAGAAAAAACAGATGTAGGAGTTAGCTCGATGTTTACTGGAATGGAAATTCAAAATGTTTATGTTTCTAATAATGGAACAAACTTATCCCTTACTATAACAAGAACCCAAGGAGAAGCAAATATTCCTTCTTTAACCTGCGCGGTTTCAACAGGCGAGGGGAGTGGTTCATTTAAATTAGAGCCTGCTCCCGGGCCTTTAGCAACAAGAATTTATTATCTTGATATTAGCATGATTAATCCTAGTAAAAAAAGAGAGGGAATAAGAATTGCATGTGCTCCGGTTTTTAGTAATGGAAAACCAGGAACAAAAGAAGAACATACTACGAGCGGAAGTGAGCCAACAACTCCCCCTTCGGGAAGTTGGCCGCCTTCTTCAGATTTTGTCCCCCTTACAACTGGAGTATGCACTCCCTCTGAAAATTGTGTGACACTTTCTTGCACAGGTGGAAAAACAACGCAAAACTGCACAACCTACAAAGAAGATTGTAAATCAACTTCAACTCTCGTTTATGGAATTTATTGCCTTCCTGAAAGCTATGTTTCCTGGTGGAAGTTTGATGAAACAGATGGAATAACAGCTCAAGATACAGATCCTGGAGCAAATCCAGGAACACTTTACAGCAACGGAAATTTAGTCAGAAACGGAAATGCTGAAAAAGGCACAACTTACAATTGGCTTAATTTTAATAGCGTAGCTACTGCATATGCTCACTCAGGCAGTTATGGATTTAATAGAACAAACTCTTCCATGGTTTATAGTTCAGAACTTATCCCAATTGACGCGACTACTGCAACAACATATAATCTAACAGGCTGGTTTAAATCTTTTGGAACAGCTGGCCTAAGCAAATTATATTTTGGATTCGCTCCTTATAATAAAGATAAAAAGCCAATTTCAAATCATAACGTGAATAATGTACCTAACACAGAAACAACCTTGTACGCGGCAGTCAATCCAACTGACACTGTTGTAAAAATTGTTGATAATGGAAATTGCGGCAGGTGGACTATCCCCGGCTGCCCTACTGGTTGCCACGGGCGCATTGCTTTTGATGTTAAAGATAATTTTTCTGACTTGCCTAATTATAATGTAAGTGCTACTATTAACTCCCTGGCTGTAGATATGGGTGCTTGGTGTGAGGTTACATTAACAGCCGGTGCTGGTGTAAGTTATCCTACAGGAACTAAGATAAGAGAACATCAGTCAGGCGGAAGTTATATGTATTCTGCAGCAGTTTATGAAGCTGTCCCAGCAAGTTGGAAATCATATAACGCGACAATACAAGGAGAGTTTGTTTATGGAAGTTCTTATGAAAAATGGTGGAGAGGAACAAAATATGCCAAGATTTTAATGTTGGCAAATCATGATCAATACACAGGAAATTATGTTTTAGGAGTAGATGATATTTCCCTCACAACAAATCCTCCAACACACACTGGAGCAACTTGGGCAACAGATGGAAGCAAAAATGTTCTTAAGTTTGATGGAGATGATGATTATGTTAACTTAACTGGCTTAACTTCCACAGCCAAAACCTATACCTTCTCCCTATGGGTAAAAAGCTCATCAGCTGATGATACCTATAAATACCTGTTTGATTCTGAAACAGGACGTTTAACTTTAGGTTGGTTTACAGGCACATCAGGAAAAATAGGTTTTTATGATGGTGCATGGCACTCATTTGGAGATGCACCAAATGACGGCGGATGGCATCATATAGTTTATGTTCTTGATGCTGGTGGAGCTGGAGTTAGTAAAATGTATATTGATAATTCCAAATTCGGTAGTGATAGTAATTACACAAGCAAAGATATTGGTGGATTAGTTGCATTAAGTTCTAATTATGGTGGCGGAAGCGGTGGAAGTACTTACTTCAACGGCTCAATCGATAATGTCATGATTTATAATTATGCTTTAACTCCAGACGAAATTAAAGGAGTTTATTGCTCGCAAGGTGGAACTACAGGATGTTGAGAATTCTATAAACTCCTCAAAGCTAATTTAACAAAGAACTTTATTATTAATTTTAAAACTGAATATCTATTAATATGGCAGTGCTTATCTGAAAGAGAATTAAAGCAGATTGTTGAAGTTGCTGCAAATTAATAATTCTGATTAATGATTCTCTTAAATTTTTCTAAAAATTTATTATTTTCTTTAAAGTAAAACACCTTTGCTAATTTATGCTCTCTGTTACAGGCTTATTAGAGCTCTTTTAACTGCATTTTCTGATTAGTAATAGTATTTTTAATTTAACTTTATTAAAAGTCAAATATTTTTATTATTGGCTTCTGAGTTGGTTAAATTTATGGTGCAGAGAATTTTCTAGCTTTTTGATACATCAACAAAAAAGCTATCATCTACTTGAAAGTGTATTTAAAATTATCAGATTTCTTTTTTGCAGATTTGCTGGATTTTCAGAATTCTACCCTAATCTCGCTAATTGTTCTTTTATCTCCGCAAGCTGCACTTCAATATCACTTTTCGTCTTTAAATCCTCGTGCTCTTCTTTTGTCTGTCTTGTAGTTTTTATTTCTTCTTCTACTGGCTCTGCTTCTTTCGGAAACAGTGCTTTGAGCTCATTAAGTTTTTTCTTTATATTTGTCATCCTTGTTTTAAATCTTGTTTTTAATATAAGCTCTCTTCTTCTCCAATTTTTGTAATTTCTTAAGCTTCTTAGCAATTTTAGCATATTAATCTGGGCAGTAAGAAACTCTTTTTTCCCAGCCAAAGCTTCATCATAATCTATTTTTATATAAAGCGCCCTCATCTTACCTGCCAATTTCCCTGATTGGCATTATCAAATTTACTTGATGTTTTGATAAAATCTTTTTTAAAGATTTTCATTTTATTTAATAAATTTTTCAAAGTTTATATAAAGCGCTCTCATTTTGTTAAATAAATTTTTTAAAGTTTAATTTTCCTTTTAGCATTTTATTACTTTATTTTAGAAAAAATATTGTTATTTATAGAGTCTATCCTCATTCTCAACATTTCTATTTCTTTTTCCCACTCTCTTAACTCGTCATCTTCTTTTTTCTTCATTTCTCTTATATCTTTAAATAATTCTTCTATTTCAAGAATTTTGTTGTGTATTTCTTGAAAATTAGTTATCGCAGCCCTGAATTTATCAATTCTTACATAAACCGGCTCGGTTTTTTTAGGCAATTCTCTTGCTTGTGGTGGAATTCTTTTAGAAGTTTCAGGCATAATCGGCCTAATTTCAGGAAGCCGCAGAGAAGGAAGTTTTGTAAAAGCAGAGGATATTTCAATTGTTCTTTTTTCTTTTTTGGGAATCTCCGGAAGCTCTGGTAATTCTAAAGAGGGAAATTCGTCAATCTCAGGAGCAACTGCAGATTTTACTGCTTCTTCGCTTAAGTCCTGTCCTAGCCTTGATTCTGGAAAAGAAGGCAAACTCCTTACATTCCTCAGCTCATTTGTTCTTGGAAGTTCAGGCAATTCTGGTAAATCTGGCAGCTTAGGAAGCTCAGGCAATTCTCCTTCGTCTAAACCTCTTTTAGCTAGGTTCACCTCTTTTTTTCTAAAAATTCCCATAGTATTTATTCAAAAAGAATATATAAATAGGTTTGCATAAATTTAAAAGTAGTAACAAGTAAAAATTTAAAAGAGGGGTTAGTTTTAAATTATTATGAATAACACATTAGGAAGAATGTCTATGCAACTGCTTAGAAAAGATATAGAGGATGCTGTAAATAACCTTCTCCCCCGGTTTAGAGTTACAGAAGAAGAGCGTATAAAATTTAAAAAACCAAAAATAAGGCGTATCTTAAAATCTTCAGAATATCCTGAACATGACAGAGAGATAACATGTTATGTTTTTCTTGAAAATTTTTTATATTTTCCTTTAAGTTTTCCTCTGGATTACCATTCTCCTTCGGCTACAATACACCACGAAGCCAGTCATTATATCCATAATCAGATAAACGCGGATATAGCAAAAAAATTTTACCTCGAACGAAAAACCGGCAAAACACCTAAAGGTATCTACAAGTTAACAGAGGTAGTTGCAGAATATGGTAATTTTATTTTAGGCTTAAATGATGAAGAGAGAAATTGGTATATTCGACATTGCGATGTGACTGAAGATTCTATGGAGATTTATGGCAAATACGGCCCAGAGTTCTTGCCACATCTCGCAAGAATGAGTTTGGATGATGTGATAAAAGAGAAAATAGTAAAAGTTTAATTAATATTAATTGCAACCAAAAACTGCTCTGTAAAGCATATAATCCAACTCAAAAACTTACTTTAAAAGTAGTAACAAAAAAACGAAAGGTATTTATTTAGGCTGCCTCTTCATATCTAATGCAAATTAATCTTCTTAAGAACATTATTGAAGAAATAGCGGGAAAACCAGCAAGAGAAATTGTTGACTTGTTAGTAGGTAAAAAAGATGTAAATGAGTTTCTAATAGCAAAAAAACTAAAGCTTACAATAAACCAAACTCGCAACATACTTTACAAATTGTCTGATAGCGGTTTAGTCTCGTTCACAAGGAAAAAAGACAAAAGAAAAGGATGGTATATTTATTTCTGGACTCTTGACAGCCTAAAATCTTTAGAATTATTAGAAAAAAAGCTTTTGGAGCAAGCTGAACAATTAAAAAATCAATTAAAAAACAAAAAAACAAAAAGATTTTATTTTTGTAAAACGTGCAATGTTGAAGTTGGAGAAGAACATGCTTTGCTTAACCATTTCACCTGCATAGAGTGCGGAGAAGTTTACGTTTTAGCAGAACAGGATAAAGCTATCAGTGAGCTGGAAAATAAAATAAATAAATTAATAAGAAATGTAGAAGTGATTAGGGAAGAAAAAGAAAAAGTATTAGAAGAGAGGAAAAAGAAAAAAACAGGGGTTAAAAAAGCAGTGAAGAAAAAAGTGAAAAAGAAACCGAAAAAAATAATAAAGAAATTAAAGAAAGCAAAAGTTAAAAAAACAGCAAAATTGAAAAAGAAAATATAAAAAAGAAAAAATGAGGGATCCTAGAAAGATAAGATATGCAGAAAGCAGAATAAAAAAAGATTTTTTTTATCAATTAAGCAAATGGAGCATAACAAAATGGCTTATCTTAATAAATGTCATTTTTTTTATAATTACCCTTCCTCTCTTGATGTTTCCAAACGAGTATTTAAAATATCTTGCTTTGCAGCCGATTAGTTTTCTAAACGGGTATATCTGGACTTTGCTGACAAGTATGTTTATGCATGGCGGCCTTTTCCATCTTGTTATAAACATGTTTGTGCTGTTTTCTTTGGGAAGTTTGTGCGAGAAAATTATCGGTAGAAAAAGATTTTTATGGTTTTATTTAATTTCTGGGCTTGCGGCAGGCATAATCTTTGTTTTATTTGCTTATTTTTTAGGTTCTACCAATCTAATTTCTTTATCAGCAAGAATTTTCAGCTCACCAGAAGCTTATGCAGTTGGTGCGAGTGGAGCAATTTTTGCAATTGCTGGATTGTTTATGATTTTAACGCCAAAGCTTAGATTCATGATAATCTTTTTGCCATTTTTCTCTTTGCCTGCTTATATAATGATACCAATTGTTCTGTTTGTTACCTGGTTAATTTCATCTTCTGTTGGCTGGGGCGTTGGAAATACAGCTCATTTTGGTGGCTTTTTAGCTGGAGTGTTTTATGGCCTTTACTTAAAACAAAAATACAGAAGAAAAACAAGAAGGATAGCAGAGTATTTCGCAGAATAAAGACCTAATTCAAAGTAGACTAACAAACTTAGCCTATTGTCTACAAATTAGCCCACTGCAATCAGCTAAAAATAATAATCTTCGCTTAAAATACTAATAGTTTTAGATTAATTAATTTATAAAAATCATATCTGCAAAAGCACAAACTATAATAAAAGAATAAGAAACATTTATTAAGCTAATTCTTTTATCAGTTCAGTGAAAAACAAAAAGAGGAAAACAGAAAAACAAGAAAATTTTTGGAGAAAAAATTACTCTTTAAGTTGGAAATATATTAAAGAAAGTAAAAGCTATTTGTTATTTATTTTGCTGTTATTTTTATTTTCTTTTGTTATTGCCTTATTTTATCAGCCGCCTGAAATTGTTGAAATAATTAAAAAATTTATAGAGGAACTTTTAAGAGAAACACAGGGCTTAAACACCTGGCAGATGATTATTTTCATTTTGGATAACAATTTGAAAAGTAGTTTTATTGCTTTGATTTTGGGAATTTTTTTGGGAATTTTTCCTGTTATTACCGCTTTCTCTAACGGCTATATTCTGGGATTTGTTGCAGAAAAAGTTGTAAAAGTTGAAGGCGGTTTTGTCCTCTGGCGTCTTTTTCCCCACGGAATTTTTGAATTTCCAGCTATTATTCTTGCTCTTGCTTTAGGTGTAAAATTCGGAATGTTCTGGTTTTCAAAAGAAAAGAAAAAAGAGTTTTTAATAAGATTAGAAAATTCATTAAGAGTGTTCTTGTTTGTTATTTTGCCTTTGTTGATTATTGCGGCGATAATTGAGGGAATTTTGATAACTTTGTTGGGTTAAAATGATATATATTTTATATCGCAATAATCTTTAAAAGTAATTCTGCTTTTTATTTATTATGAAGAAAAAACTTTTTGATGGGGCAGTAATTCCTTTGTTTATGGCAGATCAAAGTATTGTTGGGAGTGTTCTGGGGATTGTTACAAGTGAATTGACAATTGGTCCTAAGGATTTAAGAGTAAATCTTGCAACTCCAACTTCTGAAGATTTTGGTAAGTTTAGATACTTTTGGCTAGATGGTTGTGAGAAAGATGGTCCTTACTCAACAACTGCTTGTTATACTTGGTTAATGCCTCGTTTTTCTAGTCTTCCTGGAATTCACTTTGGAACATCCATTAGAGTTAGACCAACAGAAGAAAAAGATAAAACTCCTTTTGATTATGATATTATCTGTTGGGCCAGAGGTGAGCCAGTCGCTTTAGGTCATCAATATACTGGTGCGGCAGAAGCATCTAGATTATTAGAAGGAAAACACTCTTTAACTGATATGGCTAGAGCTTGGGAAAAAGGAGAGTATAAGGTAACAGCTAGTAGGACAATTGGGGAACTTAATGCTGGCATGAAACAAATTGCTGAAAAGGCCCCTGCAATAATTCTTAGCAGTGCGAAGAGGGAATTGGAAATTAGGGCAAGAGATGCTGGTTGGAAATATAGAAGTCCATTAGTGGCAGCAACTGCTTAATCTTGTTTGTTGGGACAGTTATTTTCCAGTATAGATTTGTTTTTAAAGTATAAAATTGTTTATTTTTTATGGCAACTTATGAGTGCCCAAAATGCAAAAGAACTACTGGAATGAGTGAAATAGGAGCAAACTTTTCATGCTCATGGAAAGACTGCAAGTTAACTCTCTCTTCTGAAGATTATCTTCCAATTGCTGCGGCAATATGCAAAAAACCTTTGGATTTGAAAGTATCCCAGCCAATGTCTGAATACAAATTACCAGAAGAAGTTGTCAATAATATTTTAAAAGTTGTGTACTCTATCAAGCAGGTAAGAGAGCAAAAATTAGAAGAATTAACTCGCAGACAACTAAGCTTAGTAGACCTTAGAGAACTTAATAAAGACGGCGGATTAAAACTTCTTCTTAATTTTTAAATCCACTTGCTTAATTCAAAGGATTTTCATTTATCTCTACTGAACTGCTCCTTTAATTAACCGATATGCTCTCTTTTTATTGTCATAAAAAATCAAAAGAAGCGAATATGACACTACCGCCAAAAGAATCCATAGCCGGTCATAATTTTTAACAAAAACACTTATTATAATAATCAAGGCCAGAAGTATTATCTGGATTATTTTTATATTCTTTTTAGAATAATACTTTAATGGCCTGTTTACACTCTCTTTTCCTTCTAATTCCCTTAATCTTTTAAAAAATATCGCCCCTGTTGAAAAAAGAAATACTACTATTGCCATAAGATAAGTTTCAAAATTTACATTTCCGAAAAGGAAAGCGCCAGTAAAACCCCTTAAACTATGAGTAAAACCTCCAACTAAAGTGTCTAGAAATGGTATCTTTTTTATTACGAGCGAATAAACCAAATTGTAAATTAATGCTATAATCTCAAATATAACAAGCTCTTTTATTAGTATTGCTGATATGCCTGAAATCAGAATCATAATAACTAATGCCAGGAGAAACGCTTTTTTTCTTGATATAAACCCTCTTGCTATAGGTTTCTTCAAAAGTTTTTCTTTATTTTTAGAGTCTTTTTCATAATCTACTATATCATTAATCATGTATATCCCTGAATAAAATAACGTAAACAAAATAACAACTAAGAACAATTTGATTAGGTCTATTTTTAGAAAATTAAACTTAGTTATATAAACAACACCTATAATAATCCATAAAGAAGTAATTATTTTGCTTAAAGACATTAGCTGCAAATAATCTTTAAATTCCCTCTTTTTCATGTTCGAATTATAGTCTGCTCTATATTTAAATCCAACTGCTTAATCTTGTTTGTTATTTTGCCTTTGCTGGTTATTGCGGCAATAATAGAAGGAATTTTGATAACTTTAATTGGATAGATTTTTGACAATTATTTTAGAGTATAGACTTATTTTTAAACTGCAAATCATAGTGTTTTATATGGCTAATGGTTTAGATAAACAAGTTGAAGCTTTTTTTAAGCAGTCAGTATTTCAAATTGATTCAAGACTGCGTGCAGAGAAAATTCAAAAAGATACTGAAATGGAAGCGAGAGTAGAAACCTTTGGGAGTAAAGATAATTATGCTGTTTTAATTAACACAAAAAGTTCTGGTACTGAAGCTAAAACAATACAGATTTATACAAAAGGTGGAGTTAGTGATGTTAAAGTTGCCATAGAATTAGCAAATAAAATTTCTGCTTATTTGCATGAAAGAGGGAACCATTATTGTCCTATTAACTTAGATCACTTGCCACGAGAAGATAAGGTAAAATTAGGAATTTCAAATCCACTTGCTTAATCTTTATGTCGAAAATATATTTTCCAGTATAGATTTGTTTTTAAACTAAAAAATTATCATAACAAGATGGCAGAATTGGATGAAAAATTAGGAGATAATTTTCCTGCTGAAAAAGCAGGAGAGTATTCACCTTTAGTTGTTAGTATAAAGAAGAGTTACAGTGTTGTTTTTACTTCAAAAGATTCTAGTATAATCCATACAAGCGGCAACCTAGGTGCTCAAGAAAGTCTTGATTTAGCTAATAAAGTTTCTCTTGAGCTAAAAAATAAAGGATATGTTTGTCCTGTAGATTTAAGTGAATTGCCTAAAGAGTTTAAAAGTTGAATCCATCTGCTTAATCTTGTCTGTTTTCCATATTCTTTCAAAAGCCAGCTTTTTTGTTTGAAATGTGCCTTTTTAAGCCTGAAAATAATAATTTAACTTTAATTGTTCTCTGTTTTCTTTTAGAAGCTTACTTTGATTTAATATATCATCCATGTTGAATTGAAACTTATTATTTATCAAATTTTTTGCATACTCTATCATCTCTTCTTTTGTTTCAAAACATAGTTGAGAAGAGGACAAAGCTTTTCTTACACTATTTCTGCATACCCATACACCTAAAGGGACATCGTACTCTGATAAAACAAATCTTAATGTTAAAGCAGATGCTTGTCTCTTTATACTATTGAGGTGCTGTAGTATAGGAAGCCTTGCAGCATAGTAGCCTCCAGCTGTTTCTTCAGCATAATTTTTTCTTCCTCTATAATTCTCATAATCTGTCATAATTTGTATTGCCCGAGAAGAAGGATTCCATGTTGTTTTTGGGAAAATCATTTCAAATAATTCATAACTAAATATGTCTGGAAAAAATAAAATTAGATAGTAATTTCCTAAGTGGCCTCCAAAATAAAGTGTATAATCCTCAATTGCTTTATAATCTCTAATTTTTGTCAGGAGATATTTTCCCATAGTATCATCAATTGCAGTTATAGAATTTCTTGTTGATACAAGTTTTCTATTTTTCTTTAAACCCGTAATGCCTATAGAGAGTAATTGGGATAAAGAATGCTCATCTAAGCCCTTTTCATATAAGTATTTTAATGCTTCAACTGATTTTAAGTCTGTATCAAAATAAACTTTTTCTACAAAATCAGGTATTTTAGGGTTTGTAATTACTTTTATATTTTTTAGTTGTGCTGAAGGGCCCATAGGCAATAAATGAGAGTCAAAATCTAATTTAGGTTTTGGTTTTTTCTTTAATTTTACTTCAATGTCTGATTGTAAAGATGCCATGCCAACTTCTTGTACCAACCTTAATAATCTGTTGTCTTTTCTTATATCAAAAACTTTTGCTTGAAATCTTGAATTAATTAAACTTTTTCTAAAATTTATTATTTGTTTTGAACCTATGTTCTCTTGGCTCCAGTAACTCGGCGAATCATATAGCCATGCATTTTCTTTTATTTCTGGTAAGCTCATTATACCCACGTTTACTGCCGGATAAACTAATTTAGAGCCAATAAATATTGTTGGTGGAGAACTGCCTTGGAATTCTTGTTTTAAGCTATTTAAGTCCCTTGTTTCTATTCTAAGCTTCGCCAATATTCTGCAAGGTTTTCCGCAATAACCTCTTCCTTTGCATCTTGCGCATATCTCAGAAATCGTAGATTTCTGATGACTATCAAAATCTTCAGATTTTGAAGGTTCAGAATCAAAAAAATCTTGCATTTTTAACTTTCTCCCTTTTATTAATCTGATACAATAGAAAAGAAGGATATTAATAAATTATGGTGATGAATAATAGTTTTATTTTCCCCAAGCTTCGCTTTTTATTTATTTTTGATTTAATTGAGCTTGTAATTCTTCAATTTCTTTTGCGTAGCTCTCTATTGTCTCTGGGCTTATTCTTGCCCAAGAGCTGCAGTTTCTTTGCAGCTTTTCGTATCTTTTTCTGAGCTCTTCAATTCTTGCCTTTATCTCAGTTTGTTCTTGCATTTTCTTGTTTTTAGCTTTTAGTTGTATTTTGCAAGCAGTTCTGCTTGGTAGTTTCTGAAAGAGTCTGCATAGTGTTTTGAGCTTAGTCCTTTTGCTATATGGACTTCTCCTGGTCGTATGCTTCTGTTCTGTTGGGCCATCCAGTAAGCTAGTGTTGCGACTTCTTGCAGCCTTTCTTGTTCTCTCTTGTCTGAGTTCCTCATCGGCAGAGGCACTATAACTTCGTGGTTAGTTATTCTGTAGTTTCCTGCCCCCGGGTTCCAGGTGACTGCAGTGATTCCGCCTATTTCGGCATCTAGCAGTCTTACAGCTTCTAAGGGGTTTAGCTTTCCTTCCCTTGCTTGCATTAGTGTTTGGTTTTTCATTTTTTTCCTCCATTCTAAAATCAGCAAAGAAAATACCTACTTAAATTTCTGTTGTGGAGAAGTCTACAACAATAATTAATATAGCTTTTTTCTCTTATAAATTTAAGATGATAAAAAAATACATACTAACAGGAGGACCTGGAAGCGGAAAAAGCTCTATAATCCTAGATCTTGAACAGCGAGGCTACGCAACAATAAGAGAAGCAGCAGAAGATGTCATAAAATATCAGCAAGCCCTAGGAAATAAAGAGCCCTGGACAAACAAAGATTTCCAAATCTGGATTTACAAACTTCAGCTGCAAAGAGAAAAAAGCCTTCAAAACCCAGAAAAAGTTTTCTTAGACAGAGGAATAGTAGATGAATTAGCTTACTGCGAATTTAGAAAAGAAGAGCCTCCAAAAGGATTAATAGAACAAATTACAAATCTCAACTACCAAAGCCCAATTTTCTTAATAGAAAATCTTGGCCACTGCCAGCAGACAGAAGTTAGGCAAGAAAAACTTGAGCAAGCACTCACAATCGAAAGACTTCTTGAAAAAACATACAGGGGGCTTGGCTACGAAATTATCAAGATACCGCCAGCCCCTCTGCAAGAAAGAACTGACTTGATACTAAAACACATTGAAAGGAGGTGCGAATAAAAAATGGAAGATAAAGATACAATAAAGGAGTTATT
>Ga0315276_10002852_pt1 | contig 15791 bp, 13 predicted proteins | sample YL17G05_0_MG_FD_204542 | JGI IMG/M metagenome (GOLD analysis project Ga0315276, IMG submission 204542) | Sediment microbial communities from Yellowstone Lake, YNP, Wyoming, USA - YL17G05_0 | ecosystem: Environmental > Aquatic > Freshwater > Lake > Sediment | place: USA: Wyoming | collected... | reverse complement strand
ATTGTTTTTTAGAAAGTCATCATTTAACGGACCATATTTCCCTCCGGATGTTTTTTAATGAATTAAACCGTATTCTTCAATTCAAAAAGATCGTTATTTTCATAGACGAATTCGACGGCATCCCATTGTACGAATTGGCAAATTTTCTTAATGCTTTACGGACGTTGTATCACGAATATAAAGATCTCAAGCAAAAAGCCCTCTATTCCGTCGGGCTTATCGGCATTCGCAATATAACCAAACTTGTGGTGGGCGGCGTGTCTCCTTTTAATATTGCCGATCATGTGGAACTGCCCCCATTTTCTTTAAAAAACGTGCAAGACCTTTATGCGCAATACACGGCGGAAACCAACCAACCCTTTACGGAAGAAGCCGTTAAAAAGGTATACGAGGAAACGGGCGGCCAAACCTGGCTGGTGAACCGGCTGGGCACTATTTTGACCGTCAATGTCAAACCCGGAACCGTGGAACCCATCGATGAAAAGGATGTTGATAAGGCCATTCAAATCCTGCTGTATGAGAAAAATGACCACTTCGACAACCTTTACGAAAAAGCCAAACTGTACAAAGAGACCTTTGTAGAGATTGTGTTTGATCATATCGAATACCAGCCCTACGATGAGGAACAATCGTGGTTGGAACAGTATGGTCTTATAAAAAATAAAGACGGCCATGCCGTTGTCGCCAATAACATATATAAAGCCATTCATGTTAAAGCTTTTTTCAGGGAGGCGAAAACACTCCAGGAAATTTCTTTAGTGGAATATATGCTTCCCGGGGACCGCCTGGATATTGAACGGATCCTGGTGAATTTTAACCAATATATTGCCCAGATCGGCGTCAGGGCATTTTATCAAGGGGATAAACCTTATGAAAAGACCGGGCAATTTCTTTTGACCGCATGGCTTTACCCATTCATAAAAGGCGGAGAAGGCGAACTCAGGTGTGAAGTGTCCAGCGGGTTGGGAAGAATGGATATTCTTTTAACCTATAAAGGCCGGAGATACATTATCGAGACCAAAGTGAACCCTTATGCCGATATAACCGTGATACAGGAAGAAGGCATCGAACAGGTATCGGCGAAGTATTTGGCGTCGGAAGGCGTTGCCGCGGGTTATCTTGTTATATTCGATCCGCGGTCGCCGGTGGGCGCCCCCTGCAAACCCCAGTATCACGGCCCGGAAGATAAGAAAATAACCAGCTTCACCATCGGTATTGGACGAAGCAAGCAGGAAGGTTTATGAATCGGTGCATCACCCTATAGTTGGTAATTGTAGGGAACAGGCATAGCCTGTTCCAACGGGTGTTTATTTTTTGTCATACAGCAATTCTCATTTTGAATAATTTTAGGGCGACCACGGGGGGGCGCCGCGACACTTCTACATAAATTAATTGAAATCCTGAATGGTCATGAGTTTTCGATTTTGTAGGGGCAGGCCCCCGTGTCTGCCCAAATTAAAATTTCTATTTTATAGGTCAAAATGAGAATTGCTGGGAAATTTTGATACCACTTGACATTTTGGCTAATTTCGTTTATTGTAGCTGATATGAAAGCAACATCCTTGATTAAGCAAGTTAATCGTATCATAAAATCTCGCTTTACCGATTTCAAAGGAACATATTTTTTTGGCTCCCGGTCCAGGGGAAGCCGTGCGGAAGACTCCGATTACGATCTACTGCTAACATTCGACCATAAATTAGATTGGAAAGAAAAAAATCAAATATACGATATTATCGCGGAAATCGAGTTAAAAGAAAATGTAGTCATCGATATAAAAGCCTATCAAGAGAGCGAATTAAGAAACCGTTGGACCCCTTTCCGGGAGATGATAATGAAAGAAGGAATTTTCTATGGAGCAACGTAAACTGGATTTAATGAAGTACCGTATGGATAGGGCAAAGGAAACGGCCCAGGAAGCTGAACTTGCACTTGCTAATAACAAACTCCGACTTGCTGAGAATAGAATTTATTACGCGATTTTCTATATAGTGCATGCACTTTCAATTCTTGAAAATTTTTCAACGGCAAAGCACGTTACCTTAAAAGGATGGTTTAATAAAGAATTTGTAGCCACTGGAAAGATTGACGCAAAGTTTTATAAAATTTATAACCGGGCATTCGATAAGAGGCAAGAGGGTGATTATGATGATTTCGTAATTTTTGAGAAAGAAGAGGTCATCAAAGATTTAAATGATATGAAGGAATTTTTGGGTGAATTAGAAATTTTTATCAAGAGTCAATTGACCACTGAACACTAACCCTTTATTTCGCCAAACTGTCCTCCGTTTTTCCTGTTGTCCGGTTTGAATCTTAATTTTACAGGAAATCCGGCGACATTTCAACCCTTAAAAATTGTCCCGCTTAATTCTCTTTCAAACCCTTGACAAATCTTGACCCGTGAAATATCATTAAAACATGAACGAAAATACAGGAAATATAAATGCTAAGCCTTATCGAAAACCGGTACGAATATTCGAAAAATCAGGGGTAGTAGACCCTGAGATGTCCTATTATGTTCCTTTAGAAAATGTTGTCAACTCCGATAATCAAGACATTAAAACCATGGTAGACCGGGGCCGGTATTTTTCCATGTTTGCCCCGAGACAGAGCGGGAAGACGACATTCCTTGAGGGAATACGCGCTGAATTGCACAAAGATAAGACGTATGTCGCCATCATATTAAGTTTCCAAAAATATAAAAGCCTGGACATCCCCCGCTTCTATTCCTTGCTGGAAGAGAAATTCCATAGGCAATTGATAACGCGGTTAGAAGAAGTCCAATGCGAAAAAACCGAAACAGTAAAGCAATTTTTAGATGGCTTTCATCTCTCCGATCATATCTCATTCAGCCAGTTATTCGAAGAGCTGAACCGGATTATCCAATTTAAAAAGATCGTGGTTTTCATCGACGAATTTGACGGCATCCCGCCCGGTGATCTGGCAAATTTCCTGTATGCGTTAAGGGATTTATACCTTGAATATAAAGGCGTCAAGCAAAAAGCCCTCTATTCCGTCGGGCTTATCGGCATTCGCAATATAACCAAACTTGTGGTGGGCGGCGTGTCTCCCTTTAATATTGCCGATCATGTGGAACTGCCCCCATTTTCTTTAAAAAACGTGCAAGACCTTTATGCGCAATATACGGCGGAAACCAACCAACCCTTTACGGAAGAAGCCGTTAAAAAGGTGTACGGGGAAACCGGCGGCCAAACCTGGCTGGTGAACCGGCTGGGCACTATTTTGACCGTCAATGTCAAACCTGGAACCGTTGAACCCATCGATGAAAAAGATGTTGATAAGGCCATTCAAATTCTGCTGACGGAGAAAAATGACCACTTCGACAATCTTTACGAAAAAGCAAAGCTTTTCAAAGAGACATTTGTAGAGATTGTTTTCGATAATGTCAAATACAAGACCGACAATGAAGACCAAAGTTGGTTAGAGCAATACGGACTAATTAAGAAAAAAGAAGTCAAAGCGGTGGTGGCCAATAATATCTATAAAATGAGATTTACCGAGACCTTTTTCGATGAGGCCGACATTGAAGATAATATTTTAGCGCGGCGGGCAGTGCTTCCAGGTGGGATATTGGATATGGAAAATATACTCCTTGATTTTGCCAGGTACATTGCCCAGATCGGCGTCAGGGCATTTTATCAAGGGGGTAAACCCTATGAGAAGACCGGGCAATTTCTTTTGACCGCATGGCTTTACCCATTCATAAAAGGCGGAGAAGGCGAACTCAGGTGTGAAGTATCCAGCGGGTTGGGACGAATGGATATTCTTTTAACCTATAAAGGCCGGAGATACATTATCGAGACCAAAGTGAACCCTTATGCCGATATAACCGTGATACAGAAAGAAGGCATCGAACAAGTATCGGCGAAGTATTTGGCGTCGGAAGGCGTTGCCGCGGGTTATCTTGTTATATTCGATCCGCGGTCGCCGGTGGGCGCCCCCTGCAAACCCCAATACCACGGCCCGGAAGATAAGAAAATAACCAGTTTCACTATCGGTATTGGACGAAGCAAGCAGGAAGGTTTATAAGTCGGTACATCAAAAGCTTTGGGAAGTCCAGAAACCTTTTCTCGAAAAGGTTTTTGGTCGCCGAAGGCAATAATTGCGGTGGATTTAGGTCATCATACGCAACTATTGACAATATCTCGTTCTTTTCGTGTTAATTCGTGTCATTCGTGGCCCCATTTGCATATCATAATGCGATATGTTATACTTGCCCCGGTGAACGATCATGGATATAAAAAAACTCCCGGTCGGCGAGTCCGACTTTAAAAAAATTATTACCGAAAATTACTACTATGTAGATAAATCCCTTTTTATCAAGGAAATCCTGGATAGAGGGGATACAATTTTACTCCTACCCCGCCCCCGACGCTTCGGGAAAACCCTCAACCTATCCATGTTGAAATATTTTTACGACTGCTGCCCTGAAACCAACCCCCCTCCCCCCCCATCCAGGGAAAATAACCAACCCGGACCGGGCAAAACCGATAAAAACCTGTTCGATTCCCTGGCCATTAGCAAGGCGGGCCCCCAATACCTGGAGAAAATGGGCCAACACCCGGTTATTTTTTTAACCTTTAAAAACATCAAGGAATCCGACTGGAAATCTTGCTGGAGTAAGATAAAGGAGCTTATCCAGGACGAGTATGTAAAGCATGATTACCTGCTTGATAGTCCCCGGATCAAACCCACGGAAAAAAAATATTTTAAAAAAATCATCGATCTAAAAGGAGACGAAGGAAACTATGAGAACAGCCTGGGAAAACTGCTTATTTTCTTAAACCGTTATTACGGCAAAAAGGCGATTATTTTGATCGACGAATACGACGCCCCGATATATGCGGGTTTTAACAACAGCTACTATGACAAAATCATCGACTTTATGCGCAATTTCCTATGCGCGGGGCTGAAAGATACCGGCCAGTACCTGGAAAAGGGTGTTATTACAGGGATTATGAGGATCGCCAAAGAATCGATTTTTTCCGGTCTAAACAACCCGGGCGTGTATACCCTTCTTGCGGAGGAATTCGATGATAAATTCGGATTCACGGAAAAAGAAGTGGAAACGCTGCTCAAAGATTTCAACGTCTTCGCTATGTATGACCGGGTACAGCAATGGTATAACGGTTATAAGTTCGGTAACACGATTATTTATAACCCCTGGTCTATCATCAACTTTCTCGCCGGCGCCGGGAAAGAATTAAAACCTTACTGGATCAATACCTCGGACAACAAAATCGTGGAAACCTTACTGTCCAGGGGGGGGAAAGAACTCAAAAACGAACTGGAACAACTCATCCGGGGGGAATCTATAGAAAAAAGCATCGAAGAAAATATCGTGATGAAAGAGATCGAATCCGATGAAGATTCCTTGTGGAGTTTTCTCCTGATGGGGGGATATTTGAAGCAAACCGAAAAACGGATGGACAACTCGGGGAGTGTCTACTATAAACTGGCGATACCCAATATGGAAGTGAGAACTATTTATAAACGGATTATCCAGCGGTTTTTCAACGATAAAATCGAAAATGAGAAATTGGAAATCATGCTCAAAGCTCTTTTAAAAGGGGATATCGATATCTTCGAAGAAATTTTTTCCGAGTACGTGATCACGGCGATGAGTTTTTTCGATACGGCGGGGGACCCGGAAAAGGTATATCATGCATTTGTGATGGGATTATTACTCTGGCTTGACCCTGCGTACCGGGTAAAAAGCAACAGGGAAAGCGGATACGGTAGATACGATATTATGATTATTCCCGGTGACGTTTCAAAATTGGGTTATGTGATCGAATTTAAGAAAGTCAGGAAAAACGAAACCGTGGAATCTGCCGTCGAATCGGCGTTGAAACAAATGAATGACCTGAAATACGAAACGGAACTGGTGGAGAGAGGAATAAAAAATTATAAGAAATTGGCCATCGTATTTAATGGCAAGGAAGTAACCATAAGGGAAAGTTAGGAAGAGGAAAAAGATGGAAGTTGAGAAGTTGAGAAGGTAAGAAGGTAAGAAAAAACATCCTGCAATCTGTGGATAAATGTTAAGAGTGATAGAATGATGAATGATGAATGATGAAGAAGAACCTTAAAAAATCTTTCCAGAGCAGCAAGCGATGGTTTTTGTTTCGGTCATTTGTTTTTTTGGTCATTTGAATTTGTTTCGAATTTCGAATTTCGAATTTCGGATTTATTCTATTTTCAGTACATCTCCACCAGCAGGTTCTTTAATTCTTTCACCCGGTCCCGCAGCACGGCGGCCCCTTTGAAATCAAGGTTAGCGGCTTTCTCTTTCATCTTCCGGGTTAATTTATCGATCTCCTTCTCCAGGCTCTCGCGACTATTGAAATTGGCGGCGATTTCTTCCTCGCTCTTCTTTATCCAGTAATCGTCGTCATAGAAATCTTTTATTTGTTTGGTGATAGCCGTGGGCGTAATATTATGCTTTTTATTGTACTCTGCCTGGTACTTGCGCCGGCGTCCGGATTCGCCGAGGGCCTTGCGCAAGGAATCGGTCATTTCTTTTATATAACAAATCACCCGCCCCTTTATATTCCTGGAAGCCCTGCCGAATGTCTGGATCAACGAGGTCTCAGACCGCAAAAACCCTTCCCGGTCTGCGTCCAATATGATGACCAGGGAAACTTCCGGCAAGTCCAAACCCTCTCTTAAAAGGTTGATTCCCACCAGCACATCCACTTCGCCGGTGCGCAGCTTCTTTATGATCTTGATGCGGTCCAGGGTTTTGATTTCCGAGTGCATATAAGTGGCCTTGATTTGTTTTTCCGCCAGGTAATCGGTTAATTTTTCCGCCATCTTTTTGGTCAGCGTGGTCACCAGGACGCGGTTTTTGTTGGCCGCTTCCTTTTTGATTTCTTCCACCATGTCCTCTACCGGGGCGTCGCAATTTCTCAACTCGATTTCCGGGTCCAACAGGCCGGTGGGTCTTACCAGCAGGTCGGTCACCCGGCGTCCGGCGTCGTCGATTTCATATTGGGTGGGTGTGGCGCTGACATACAAGACTTTTTTAAATGTGCGGTTGATCTCTTCGAAATTTAACGGCCTATTATCCAGGGCCGAGGGCAGGCGGAAACCGAAACGAACAAGGGTTTCTTTGCGCGACCGGTCCCCGCGGTACATGCCCCGGAGCTGGGGCAGGCTGATGTGGGACTCATCGATGACGGTTAAATAATCGCCTTTAAAAAAATCCAGCAGCGTATATGGGGCCTCGCCTTTTTTCCTGCCGGTGAGGTAGAGGGAATAATTCTCAATGCCGGGGCAGTGGCCGTACTGGGTGAGTAATTCGATGTCGAAAAGGGTTCTTTCTTTCAACCGTTCGGCGTATTCGAGTTTGTCGCTTTCGATAAAATATTGTATCCGTTCAGCCAGTTCTGCTTTTATTTGCTGGATAATGTCGTAGGTCCTGCTTTTTTCATAGTGGAAATAGCTGACGGGAAATATACTGACGGTTTGCAGGGAGGAGATGACGCCGGCGCTGACGGCGTCGAAGATTTCGATGGCTGTGATTTTGTCGTCTTCCAGGACAAAGCGGATGGGGTTTTCTTCGCTGGTGGGGAAGAGTTCCACCATGTCGCCGCGGATGCGGAATTTACCGCTTTCCATTAGCCCTTCGGTGCGGGAATAGCCCAGGTTGACGAATTCCCTTACCAGGGTTTCCCGGTCCACGTTGGAACGGCAGGAATAGGTGATTTTCTGTTTGAAAAAATCATCCGGCGAGCCGATGCTGTAAATGGCGGAAACTGAAGCCACTACGACAGTATATGGGGATTCCAGGACATTCCGGGTGGCGTCGATGCGCAATCGTTCCAATTCGGGGTTGATGGATACTTCTTTGGCGATGTATAAATTGCGTTGGGGGATATAGGCTTCGGGTTGGTAATAGTCGTAGTAGCTGATGAAGTACCCGACCTTATTTTCGGGGAAAAAACCTTTGAATTCCTGGTATAATTGGGCGGCCAGGGTTTTGTTGGGGGAAAGCACCAGGGTGGGCAGGTTCAAGCGGCTGATGATATTGGCCATGGTAAAAGTTTTGCCTGATCCGGTAACGCCCAGGAGTACCTGGCGTTGGGCATTGTTTTTATAGCTGCCCAGGATAGCATCCACTACCCTACTCTGCTCGGCAGTAATGTTAAAATCGGCGTTTAGTTTAAACATGAGGAAATTATTATACCATAGTTGCTCTCCATCCTCCTCTTTATAAAGGGAGGCGCCGGTAATACTACCCGGCGCCGGTTTTTAAAGACTTTACGGTATTAAAATCAACACGCGAAGGTTCTGACAACACATGGATCGCATGTCCCATACGTGACCCAATGGGGACAGTTATCCGGATTGATACTATAATCTGTATCCGGGCAGTGCGCAGGGCATAGTGACACATCATTAGTGGGACAACCTTCGGTTTCTACTCCACCGCGGACAAGAACCAATTCCCTGGCATTCAGATTCACGAGTGTTTCTTTGTTTAAAATCAATTTTTTGTTTAATTTTTTTGCTTTCATGTTTTTCTCCTTATTTTTTTGTTTAAGGAAGTATTATAATTTCAATTCCTAATATTTCAATGAGTCAAAATTCCCATTTTGTAAAATAGTACTTTTTACTCAGTCCGATTTCGGTTATCTTTTTACCTTCATAATTCCAGCGCCAGGATTTTGTCTCCTACTTCTAACTTATGTACCACTTCCATCCCGGAAACCACCTGACCGAAAATAGTATACCTGCCGTCCAGGTGCGGGGTGGGCGAGTGAGTGATAAACCATTGACTGCTCTCGGTATCTTTCCCGGAGGAAGCCATGCCTACCGAGCCTTCCTCATAATAACGCGGGCCCAACTCGGAACCGATGGAATACGGCGGCGAGCCCCAACCATCCCCCCTGGGACAGCCATCCTGTATGACAAAATTGGGCGCAACGCGGTGAATATAACTTTCTTTGTAGAACCCATCCTTTATCAACTGCACAAAATTGGAGGCCGAACCCGGGGATTCATTCACCAGTAAACGAATCACAATATCGCCTTTAACGGTTTTTATTTTTACCCGACGGTCCGGAGCGATGGAGGTTACCAATTGCCAATCGATGGGTTTATTTTGCAACGGCGGTTTTTCCGCCGCTGTTTTAGTCCCGTTAAAAAAATCCATGGTCTGCCGAAGTTCCAGGTAGGCGTCGATGTCCTGGGGCAATTGGCATTTATCCAGGGCAGTGGTGAAAAAGGATATATCTTTGAAATATGATTTGAAATTCAGCGCCGGTTCGCGGAGTATGCCGGCCGCGGTCCCGATCAAGGCCGTGTCGCCGGTCCCGATGGCTTCCTGGAAAATCCCGGCAAAAACAGCCGCCATTTTTTCATCCTTCTTTTCTATGGCGTCGCGGCCCATCTCCACCAGCGCCGTGATACCCGTACTGCCGATGATGTTGCCTTTATTGGCGAAAGTTTCGGTTTGCACAAAGGCATAATGAACATAATCCCCGGCCAAAGCGCCCAAATAATACGCTTTCGCATAGTTGTCCGGCGCTTTTTTATAAGCAGCCATTATGACGCCGGATATTTTGTCCCGGAGTTCTTGGTTATCCCTGGCCGCGAATTTTAAAGCAGCAGCCAGCAGTGCGGCGCGGGTGCGCACGTGGGTTAAGCCCAACGCCGTATCAAGGTACACCTGGGCATCTTCGCCCTTGCCGGAGGCCGATAAAAACTCCGAAGCGGTAACGGAAACATTTGTATTCTCATCTTTTACTCCATTCAGCAGCAGTTCCCGCGTACTTTGATAAGCGAATCCTTGCAGCGCCCTGAGGGCATTGACTTTAACCCGGTAATCCACATGGCCCGCCTGGGTTAGCAGCGATTTTAAACAATTCAATATTTCCGGTTTAACGGCTTTGCCCAGGGCGGAAACCAGGTTCATGCGGGTAAAAAGGTTTTGTTCTTTTTCAAAGGCCTGGAGCAATTGGGCGGCGAACTCCTGAAGGTCGATCCCCCGGGTCCTACTCAAGTAGTTGGCGGCAATGAAACGTACTTTTTCAGGTACAGTGGGGTTTATCAGTTCGACGGCCCTGGCGGTTCCCGGTGGGAAAATGATGTTTCGTACGGCAAACCGGTAAAGTCCCCAGGCCTGTCCGGTTAAGAGATTTGTTTCTTCGGGTGGGATGTTGAGGCCGGTAAGGAAAGCCAGGCCTTCGGTGGTTCCGCATTTGCCCAGGGCTTCCAGGATATCCTGTTTAACCGTTGGTGATTTTTCCGCTTGATAGGTTTTAATTAAAATAGGCTCAGCGGAGTTGTTGGCGGTTTGGCCCAGGGCGTAAGCCGCGGTCGAACGGATACCTTCATCCGCATCGGCGAACAATTCGGCCAGTGGTAAGACGGCGGCGGGGTCCTGGACTGAGGCAAAAGCGTTCGCTGCTGCTTTGCGGTACACGGGGTTTTCGTCTTTCAAATAAGGTAAAAGTTGGACGGTGTTGCGTTGGTTTTGCAGGGTATAAATTTGTTGCAGGGTTTTGTTATGGAAAATGTTTTTTGCCGGTGGGGTACAGCAGGCGGCGGCGGTTAAAAGCACGCCTATACTTAAAATGACTGCAAATGTAAATTTAAATGAAAGTTTCATGGTATTACTCCTTATATTACGTTTGGAATCATATTTTATAAGAATAGGAAGCCATTGTAAAGAAAAAAGTTTGGCCACCAAAAGGAGGCGCGCCAAGACACCAAGGTTTTATTTATAAGCAAACTAAGGGTACGAATGATTGTGACAAACTTCACTGGCCAACTGGCTAATTTTTTTCTTGACAATCGGTTGGGATTTAGTTACATTGTACTCTAAAACAAAATTACAGGAGGATTAATCATGAAACAAAAGTTTTCAAAAAAATTAGTTTTAAACAAATCAACGGTTACCGATCTAAACTCTACAGAGATGTCCTACATCAAGGGCGGGTTAACCATAACCGATCCCAGGGCCTGTCATACCTACGAAGATAGGTGCAGCGAGTATCAGACCGTGATGTATACCTGCGTGGCTGGTTGCAAGCGCTGCATACCAATCTAAATATCATATCCCGGTGAGAAGTGAGAGGAGATAATTACTCCTCTCACTATTCACCAAATTTCGCCAATTATTTTTTTATAAAAAACCTCTTGGTGAACCTTTGTGCCTTCGTGTCTTGGTGGCTATTCTCAAATCATTCAAGAAAACTCAGAAAAACACGATGCGGGTTGGCTTTTTGATGCAAAAAAATCGCAAAACCACGTTGCTTTTGTATTTTTCACTGCAAATAAATGGAAATGTAACGGGGTTTCCCATTCTTTCGCTTCCGATAAATGGAAATGCAGCACGGTTTGGGGTTGATTAGTTAGCGGTTGGAAGCAATGAAAGGTGCAATTAGGGATTTGGAAGGGAAAAATCCAGGGGCAAGAGGCTATCCGAGAAGTCATGAATGTCTTGATATCAAAATTGTAGGGAACTGGCATTGCCTGTTCCCAAATTGGCATTGAAGGAACAGGCAGCGCCTATTCCAACGAAGCATTTAAAGGAACTATATAATAAAAAAAATCAAGGGAAAAGATAAAGAAGAGGGAAAGTGAATGTTCGACATTATACCCAGAGGACAGGGAATTGTTAAGCGGCATTAATTAAATATTTTCCAGTAAACGTTTTTTCAATTTTATCCTGGTATGGATATAAATCCCGGCCTTTAAAAGCAGGAATATAATAATGGAAATAAATATAATAGCCGCTCCTGAAGGTATATTTAATCGATAAGAGAGAAACAAACCGCAAAAGGACGCCAGGAAAGCGAAACCGGATGAATAGACGATGATGCGTTTGAAATTTTTGGTAATCAAGTTGGCCGTGGCCTGGGGAATAGTCAACAGGGATATTACCAGGATAATCCCCACTACCCGGATATTAATCACAATCGTCAACGCCACCAGGCTGATAAGCACGTAGTTAATAACCTTGGTAGGGATTCCTTGCGTCCTGGCGTAATCTTCATCAAAAGCCACGAAAAGTATTTCTTTATACAGCAGCGCAAAAAAAAGAAAAATCACCAGCGCCAGGCCGGTCATCAGGAAAATTTCCCAATAAGAAACCGTCAGGATACTGCCGAACAGGTAACTCATCAGGTTGGCCGCATACCCCGGCGTAATAAAAATAAAGATAATGCCCACGGCCATACCGAAGGACCACATCATGCCGATCAGCGAGTCCTCGCGCAGTTCGGATTTGTGCGACAACGCCTCGATACCGACGGCGGTGAGTACGGAAAACACGGCCGCCCCCACCAGCGGGGGGATGCCCAGGTAATAGGCAATACCCACTCCACCGAACGAAGCATGACTGATACCGCCGCTGATAAACACGATCCGGCGCGAGACGATATAGGTCCCGATAAACCCGCAGGTGATACTGGAAAGCACGGCCCCCAACAGGGCATTGATAAAAAATTGGTAGTGAAACAATTCCAACATGGTTATTTTTCTCCACCGGTCTTTAATTTTCCGGCACAGCCCTTGCAATTTTGATGGTCTTTCAAAACCCGGTGGGGCGTGTCCCCGTGGGCGATTAAGTCGATAGGACAACTGTAACTTTCCAGCACTTCCTGGGTGATTTCGCCGGAATCATGGTAATGAAGATAGCGGCACACACAGGCAATGGTTTTGACATAAGAAGAAATCATGCCCAGGTCGTGGGAAACCAGGATAATGGCCATTTCTTTATTCAACTCTTTCAATATCTCGTAAAAGCTTTTTTCAAAACTTTTATCTACAAAGGTATTGGGCTCATCCAGCACCAGTAGTTTCGGGGAGGAGATCAGCGCCCTGGCCAGGAAAACCCGCTGCATCTGCCCACCGGAAAGCTCGCCGACGGCCCTGTTCTTCAGGTGCAAGATACCCATTTGCTCCATGATCTCATGGGTCCGCGCCCGGTGCTGCCTGGAAAACCGGTGAAATAACCCTACGCTGGCGGCCAGGCCGGAAATGGCCACACTTTCAACGGTAATAGGGAATTTTTTATCGAACATCGAAGCCTGGGGGATGTAGCCGATATGTTTTTTGATTTGCCGGGCGTTGTCGATATAGAAATGAATTTTCCCGCGAATGGGGGGCAGCAGTCCCAGTATTACTTTTAAAAGCGTGGTTTTACCGCTGCCGTTGGCGCCGATAACGCCGATAAAATCCTTTTCGTAAACGGAAAGATTCACCTCTTCCAGCACGATTTGACCGTTGTAACCCGCGGTAACCCCTTGAAGTTCCAGGATTTTTTTCTTTTCCATTATGGCGACCTTATTCCGCCCCCAACGCCTCTTTAAATGTGCGGGCGGTTTTTCTCATGTTATCCAGCCAGTCCGGGGCCAGGGGGTCTACGGCGACCACTTTTCCAGCGATCTCATCCGCCACGGCCCGGGCATTGGCGGCGTCGAACTGCTGCTGCACAAAAATCACCCGGATGTTTTCTTGCCTGGCGGTATCCACGATTTGTTTCATGGTGGCGGCGCTGGGGCTTTTGCCTTCGATCTCGATGGAAAACTGGACCAACCCGTAATCGCGTGCAAAATAGGCCCAGGCCGGGTGGTAGACCATGAATTTCTTGCCGGTTACGGGCTTTAAAAGGGTTTCGATCTCAGTATGCAGCGCATCGATATCCCGCATGAATTCGCGGAAGTTTTTTTCATAAACCGCACGCCTGGCCGCGTCTTTTTCAACTTCCATAAAGGCATCCAGGATGTGTTTTGCCTGCACCTTGACCGCCGCCGGGGACAGCCAGATATGGGGATCGATGCCGCTGTGATCATGATCGCCGACATTTCCCCTGGGTTCTCCTGTCGCAGGGTCTGCCCCGGTAATAAGGGGAACCCCCGCGGAAGTATCCACGATCTTCATTTGCTGATTGAGGGAAGCGATCTTATCGATCCAGGCCTCTTCAAAGGCTAGATGACCGATGCGGAAATACAGGATGGAATCGCCCACGGCTTTCATTTCCCGGGGTGTGGGTTCATAGGTGGCTTCGCTCTGGCCCGGGGGGATCATGACATCGATTGTATAATCATCCCCGACAATGCGTTTTACAAAATATTCCTGCGGCAGGACGCTGACGGTTACACTTTTTATATTATTTAAATCATGCTTCTCATTTACCCCCCAGCCGCAATGGCAGAACAGGAGTAGGGGGAGTAAAATGATAAACCATGTTCTTCTCATATTCACTTTTCCGGGACTACAGAAAGTATTTTTTTCAGTAAGGCTTCATCATTGGGGAACTGGTTGACTTTAGGCAAACGTTTCAACAGTTCAGCCCAACGCTTATCTTGCTGGAAAACCTTTTTAAAGAGCGGCAGGCTTTCTTCCACTTTGCCGGTGGCAGCCATGGTCACCGCCGGCCAGAAAAACATCTCCGGGTTGCCGGGGTAGATGTTCATGGCGGTGGTGTATTCTTCCAGGGCCGCTTTCACATTGTTATCCGTCAGGTATCCGTCGCCGGCATTCATATGGTTATATGCTTTGGCTGCCGTAACCAGGCGCCGCATTTCCACCAATGGGGTGGGATGATCTTCAATGCGGAGGTCGTAAACCCGGTCTTTCCACGGCGCGCCCGAGGGGATTGCTTTCACCACCAGGATAGCAGCCGATTGCCGGCCCCGGATATCGCCGCCTTCCGCTTCGGCCGCTTCCAGGGCGGCCAGCAACCGGTCCACCAGCTCACCCTTCGTATTCTCATACGCATGGGCCATTGCTTTCCAGACCGTGTTCTTTTCCATCATGTTGGCCTGGCAGGAGAACCCATTGCCGGTGATATTTCCCGCGGCGTCGATGCACAGTTTCCCCGTATGGGCAGCGACGTTACCCTTAATATCCACCATGGCCACCTGGCGGACATCCGGGGTGGGGTCTGCCGCCAGCAAACCGGTCAGGGCTTGCTGCGCCGTTTTACCGGAACGCATCAGCGCCAGTCCCAACGGGCCGTAAGAGGATTCCACGAAAGATTGGGTCGCCACGGCGCCCACCCCTGATTCCGCCCAGGTTACGGAACTGCCCACGGAAAACCAATGGGACTGCACGGCCACGCCGATCTGGCCATTCTCTTTATCATAGGCCACGATGGAGTAAGTGGCCGATAAAAAAAACGGTGTTATGTAAAATATACAAACAAAAACGATAGCTGTGAAAATCCATTTCTTTTTCATGTTGACCTCCGCTATTTCTTTTCTTCGGTGGTTTTTTGTTCTTCGGTTGGTTTTTGCTCTTCCGGTGTTTTTTGTTCAGGGCTGAGCGTATTCTGCAGGTCCAGCATTACTTTTTGGAATTCCTGGAACGCTTTCATTACGTCGGGGTCTGTCATAAATTGAGAGATTTTCCCAAAGGCGACATCCATTTTAGGAGCCAATTCATTTATTTTTGCCAGGTCGGGTTTCAGGGTTTCCGGTGGATTGGTTTGCATTATTGCGGCCAGGTCTTTATGTTTCTGCGATACAGCGATTATCGTTGGGGTTATACCTTTGAAACCATCTTTGAAATTAGTAATCAATTTAACCACATCCGGGGCATTTTTGGCGTTATCGCAGCCGTCGATGAAGCCCTGGAATATTTCACTTTGTTTGGTCAAAAGATTTTTAATATCCGCATAGTCCTCTTCCCCCATTAAAAATGAGATGGAAAACACTGCCAGTACAAGACATAGTGTTAATTTTTTCATTGTTCCTCCAATTTTTTAGCATTCTTCATCATATCGTTATATGTGCGTTTTGTCAAGAGTTCCTTC
>Ga0315276_10002848_pt1 | contig 15806 bp, 14 predicted proteins | sample YL17G05_0_MG_FD_204542 | JGI IMG/M metagenome (GOLD analysis project Ga0315276, IMG submission 204542) | Sediment microbial communities from Yellowstone Lake, YNP, Wyoming, USA - YL17G05_0 | ecosystem: Environmental > Aquatic > Freshwater > Lake > Sediment | place: USA: Wyoming | collected... | reverse complement strand
CCCTGGATGGCGGCCTTGGCCGAGTCCATCAGCTGGGTGGGTGCCTTGGCGCAGCTCGTGAATACGAACACGACGACGAGCGCCAGCGTTAAGCCTTTCACGATGTTCTTCATGTTGTTACCTCCTTGTGGTATTTTTTTATGAATTCCGTGAGATAGGCGCATTGTTAGGGGTTTTTAGCGGGTCGTCTAGGGGGAATGGGGAAACTCTAGAAACGAGCCTTCGCTCTGTTCGTCCATGGATATGTCACACTCTTCATCCGGCCAGGCGGGATAGAAACCTGACTTGTATGAATTTATACCACAATCGCCAATCGCTTGTCAACCCCCTGCCGCCCCGCAGGATGCCGCGGTTTGCCCGGGTATAACCCTGAGCCTCTCGTCGCGCTGCGCGTCGCGCTCTGAAAAGCGGCGCATAGCGCTGGCGAACGGGTCAACCCCTCTGCCGCCCCGCAGGATGCCTGGGCCGGGCTTCCCACAGGCTTTGCAGTGCCGGTGCTGGAACGACCGGGGCTTGTTCGGGGTTAAATCGTAGATAAAAAAGGAGAGGGGAACCCGCGTTCCCCTCTCCGTCCTGACGAATTCCGTTATCTCTCGGGACCCGGGATCACTTGTCCGGATCGACGATGATGCCTTCCCTCATCTTCTTCTGGACGTCCTCGCGCGAGGCGCGGATCATCTCCTCGGCCATCTTGAAACGGACGTCGGCCGGGTAGTTGAAGCGGGCGACCCCCTGCTGGATGGCCATGCTGCCGACGGCCACGGCTTCGCGCGGGAAGACCTCCCATTCGTCCATGTTGGGGATGATGTAATCCTCGTGGATGCCCTTGTCCTCGGCCACCTTGGCCAGCTCGCGGGCGGCCGCGATGCACATCTCGTCCGTGATGGTCCTGGCCCGGACGTCGAGCGCGCCGCGGAAAATGCCCGGGAAGCCGAGCGAGTTGTTGACCTGGTTGGGGAAATCGGACCGGCCCGTCGCCACGACGCGGGCGCCGGCCTCCTTCGCTTCCCACGGCCAGATCTCCGGGATGGGATTGGCCTCGGCGAAGACGATGGCGTCCTTGGCCATGGTCTTGATCCACTCGGGCTTGATCGTCCCCGGTCCCGGCGTCGATACGCAGACGAGGACGTCGGCGCCGGCGATGGCGTCCGGGATCGAACCCTGCTTGCCCTTGGGGTTGGTCCGCAGGCAGAGGTCCCATTTCTCCTTGAAGTTCTTCTGGAGATTCTCCTTGTCGGCCCGGTCGCGGGACAGGATGCCCTTGGAATCGACCGAGAGCATGTTCGCCGGATTGGCCCCGGCGGCCATGATCATGCGGGAGATGTTGATGCCGGAAGCGCCCGACCCGACGACGGTGCACTTGACCTCGGCGATGTCCTTCTTGACGATCTTGAGGGCGTTGATCAGGCCGGCCACGGTGACGCAGGCCGTCCCCTGCTGGTCGTCGTGCCAGACGGGGATCTCGCACTTTTCCCTCAGCTCGTCGAGGATCCGGAAGCACTTGGGCTGGCTGATGTCCTCGAGGTTGAAGCCGCCGAAGGACGGCTGGAGCGCCCGGCTGATCTCGATGATCTTGTCCGGGTCCTTCTCGTCGAGGCAGATGGGGAAGGCGTCGACGCCGCCCAGGTACTTGTAAAGGATCCCCTTGCCCTCCATGACCGGCAGGCCGGCCTCGGGGCCGATGTCGCCGAGCCCGAGGACGCGGGTCCCGTCGCTGATGACGGCCACGGAATTCCACTTGTTGGTGTACTCGTAGGCCTTCTGCTTGTCGGCCGCGATCTCCTTGCAGACCGCCGCGACGCCGGGCGTGTACCAGATCGCGAAGTCGTTGAAATCGCGGATTCGGCACTTCAGGGCCGTGCCCATCTTGCCCTTGTAGAACTTGTGGAGCCTCGGGGCGTCCAGGGAAGGCTGATGGGCTTTCGCCAACAGCTCTTCAACGGAAACTTTCTTCATTGACGAACCTCCTCAAAATTTAGGAAATCCATCATAAAGACGCGGAGTCCAAAAGTCAATCGTTTTCCGGCCCGGCCGCAGGGACGAAATCCAAGCGTTTCCCGGAGCGCCGGAGAGAGCCGAACGGATGGCTGAGGTCATGGCTGAACGCGACGACCCAACCCTCCTCCGCGGCCCGCGCCAGGAGCGCCTTCTTGTTATTGAACGTGTCCACGGGGTAAAGGTCGTAGCTCATGATGTACGGCAGGTCGATGTGGGCCGCGGTCGGGACGGCGTCGCCGAGATAGAAGAACGTCCGGCCGCCGGAGACGACCTTGACGCCCTGGTGAAAGGCCGTATGGCCCGGGACGAGGACGGCCTCGACGCCAGGCGCTACCGGCGCATCGCCCTCGATGAGGGATAGGGTCCCGGGGCTGCCCAGCGGCTTCAGCCGGGCCGGGATGTAGCTGGGTTTGTCCCGTTCGACGGGCTGGAGGGCCTGCTCCCATTCGCCGCGCTGGACGACATAGCGGGCCTTGGGAAAGGCGGGCGCCCAGCCCCCGTCGGCCGTCCGCAGGGTGTTCCCGCCGCAGTGGTCGAAATGGAGATGGCTGTTGACGACGATGTCGACTGCGGAGGGTTGGAGGCCCAGGCCGGCCAGGAGGCCGAAGAGGCCCGGGTTCCGCTCGAACGAATAAAAGTCCACATAGCGCCTGCCGACGTCGGGACCAACCCCGGTGTCCAGGAGAATGGTCGCTTCGGGCGTCCTGATGAGGAAACAATTGAGGGCCAGGGTGATCCGGTTCTCGCCGTCGGGGACGGCCCGCTTGGCCCAGAGCGTCCTTGGGACGACGCCGAACATGGCCCCGCCGTCGACGCGGAACGTCCCGTCGAGGAGCCGGATGACCTCTATGTCGCCGATGGCCACCCTGTCGGACGGCAGGATCATCGTTTCACCAGGGGGAGCTCGAGCCCGGCCCGGGCGTCGGCGGCGAGGCGGATCTCGCCCGTGTCCATGCGGATGGCGTCGACCGGGCAGGCTTCGACACAGAAGCCGCAGAAACAACAGCGGTTGAGATCGACGACGAACCGGGACGGGTATTTCTGGACCTCGGGGTCGTCGGTCTCTCCGGCCTCGATAAAAAGGCATTCGGACGGGCAGACCGTGGCGCACATCATGCAGGCCACACACTGGGGCAGACCGTTCTCGCGGCGGAGGATCCGGTGGAGGCTTTTGTGGCGCGGCGCGAGGGGCTTGATCTCGTCCGGGTACTGGATGGTGACGGCGCCTTTCCGCCGGGTCTTGATCCCGAACAGCCTCAATGTGTGGAAAACCATGTTGACCGTGAAATGCCGGGTCGTGATCCAGCCGCCCCTCAGGATCTCTTTGAAGATGACCCAGCTCTTTTTCATGATCTCCCTATTTCAAGACCAGGATCAGCCCCGTCACCAGGATGTTCGCCGTTCCCAGCGGGACGAGGAATTTCCAGCCGAAATCCATGACCTGATCGTAACGAAAACGCGGATAGGTCCAGCGGATCAGGATCTGGAGCCAGCAGAAGAAGAAGACCTTGAGGTTGAACGCCAGGACCTGGAGCGCGGCGACGGCCCAGGGCGCGACCTTGACGCTCCCGCCCCATGGGAAGGAGAACCCCCCGGCGCCGAGCCAGGGGACCTGCCAGCCGCCGAAGAAAAGCGTCGTGGCCAGGGCGGCGAGGAGGATGACCTCGAGAAAATCCGTGAACATGAACAGGCCGAACTTGAGCCCGCCGTATTCGGTGTAGAAGCCGATGATCTCCGATTCCCCTTCCGGCATGTCGAAGGGCACCCGCTTCGTCTCGGCCATGCCGGCCAGGAAAAACGCGACGAAGCCGAGCGGCTGGAGGAAGATGCCCCATTTCGGCAGGAATCCGAACAGGAGCCCGCCCTGGAACCGGACGATCTCCGAAAGCCGCAGCGAAGGAAAGACCATGATCAGTCCGACGAGCGAGAGCCCCAGGGCCACCTCGTAGGAGATGAGCTGGGCCGCGCCGCGGAGGCTGCCCAGGAGGGCATAGCGGCTGTTGGAAGCCCAGCCGCTGACCAGGATGCCGTAGATGCCGAGGCTGAGCATGGCCAGCACGAAGAGAAGGGCGGCGTTGAGATCGACGACCTGGAGGGGGATCCTGCGGCCGAAGAGGCGGATCGCGTCGCCGAAGGGAACGGCGACGAGGGTCACTGACACGAAAAAGAACGAGAACATGGGGGCCAGCCAATGGAGGGCGCGCTGGGAGAACGCCGGGGCGAAGTCCTCTTTGAAGAGCATCTTGATGGCGTCGGCGAAGGGCTGGAAGAGCCCGAAGAGGCGGAGCCCGAAGACCGAGGCCCGATTGGCCCCGATGCGGTCCTGCATGACCGCGCTCTCCTTGCGCTCGACCCAGGTCAGGAAAAGGGCCAAGAGGAGCGTCCAGATAAGGGCCAAGACGACTTTGGCCAGGACGATCAGGACATCGGTCATGGCTTCATTCCAACTTCACTCCAAGCTCCGCCGCGAGGCGGGCCAAAATCTCGCTTTCCGGGAGCGGGCCCCGGGGCGCCGGCACCGCGCATTCGAAAGACTGAATCATACCGCCGATGTTCGTGTAGGACCCCGTTTTCTCGGCCGGAAGGGCGGTCGGCAGGACCACGTCGGCGACCTGTTCCAGCCCGCTCGTATGGGCCGCGAAGAGATATGTTATTCTTGCCTCCCTGAACCAGGCGGCCACCGTTTCGGCAGGAAAGTGTTCCAGAATGTGGAGCCCGAAGACGATCAACAGGTCGTTCGATCCTGGGGGTGCCTCCGGGTCCGGGAGTTTCGGCGAAAAGCCGAGCGCCGCAGCGCCCCGGCCGTTCGGGGCCCTGTCCGCCGTGAGAAGGTAGCCGTCGGCTTCTCCCGGCTTAGGGTCGGCAAAAAAGACGTTCCGAAGGTCCAGAAAATCCACAAAGATCCTCCGGCATGCCGCAAGCTCCTCGTTGGTCAGAGAACTGTTCAGGACGACCGTTATCCGGAAGGCCCGGCCGGACTCGACCAGTCCCTTGATGCCGGACGCGAGCCCGCGGATCGCCTTTCCCCAGTCCGAGGTCATTCCTTCCGGCCCGCCGTCCTTCTTCAGGACGATGGCCGTCAGCCGGTTGTCCTCGATATCGCGATACCCGTAGCGGCCGAGATCGCAGATCCAATAGCCGTTGACCTCCTTGTTCTCGGCCGGAACGATGCGGTAGATCCTTCTCTGGCGGCCCGGGAGCGGATAGCCGCGGACGGCGTGGACGACGATGTTGCAGCCCCGGCTGCAGCGCGGGCAGACCGTCCTCCCCTTCTTCAGGAACCATGCCCGTGTCTTGAACCGGAAGTCGCCGTCGGTGATGGCCCCGACCGGGCAGATGTCGACCAGGTTGCCGGAGTAGTTGTTCCGGATCGCCGTCCCTTCGTCGATCCCGATCTCGGCCTTGACGCCCCGTTCGAACACGCCCAGCTCCCCCGTGCCCGTCACCCGGCGCAGGAACCGGACGCATCGGGTGCAGAGAACGCACCTTTCCCGGTCCAGGAGCAGGTTTTTCCCGATCGGGATCTTCTTCCGTTTCTTTTCCTTGACCTCCGAAAAGCGGCTCGCATGGCGCCCGTGTTTGTCGTAGTAGTCCTGGAGGAAGCACTCTCCCGCCTTGTCGCAGATGGGACAGTCGAGGGGGTGGTCGGCCAGGAGAAACTCGAGGACGTCCTTGCGGGCCTCAATGACCTTCGGCGTCGAGGTCCGGACCTTCATCCCCTCGCGGACGACCGTCGAACAGGCCAGATCGAGCTTCGGCAGGCCTTCGATCTCGACCAGGCACATCCGGCAGCTGCCCTCGGGTTCGAAGGCCGGATGATAGCAAAAGCGGGGAATGACGATGCCCATTTCCTCGGCGGCCTTGAGAACGGTCGTCCCCGGCGCGACCTGGAGCGCCCGGCCGTCGACCTGGATGTTGATCATCGCCCTTCCGCTCCCCGGGAGATCGTCTCCCCGAGCTCTACGCCGAATTTCTCGACGATCGACAGAACCGGGAAAGCCGCCGCGTCGCCCATCGGGCAGAGGGTCCTTCCCTTCATGCCTTCCGCCAGATGGCGGATGAGGTCGAGGTCGCCCGCCGCTCCGCCGCCGGCCCCGATCCGGTCGGCGATCTTGCCGATCCAGGTCGTCCCGATCCGGCAGGGCGTACACTGGCCGCAGGATTCGTGAGCGTAGAAACGGGCCACGATCCTCAGGATGTCGATGATGGGCGTCCGGTCGCCGATGACGATGATGCCGGCCGAACCCAGCATGGACCGGGCGCGGGCCAGGGATTCGTGGTCCATGGGGACATCGAGCTCGCCGGGCGTGAGCAACGGCGCCGAAAGGCCGCCCGGAACGACGGCCTTGATCCCCTGGCCCTCCGCCGGCCCACCGGCCCAGTCATAGATGATCGTCCGGAGCGGGGTGCCCACCGGCAGCTCATAGAGCCCGGGCTTCTTGACGGCGCCGCTGACCCCGAACAGACGCATCCCGCCGTCCCTCGGCAAACCGCGGCCGGCGAACCACTCCGCGCCGTGCCGGAAGATCAACGGCACGTTGGCGATCGTTTCGACGTTGTTGATCACCGTCGGCCCCCGGAAGAGCCCGACCGAGGCCGGGAACGGCGGCTTCAGCCTGGGCCAGCCGCGTTTTCCCTCGATGGATTCGAGAAGGGCCGTCTCTTCGCCGCAGATGTAGGAGCCGGCGCCGCGGTGGACGAGGACCTCCAGGTCGAACCCGGAGCCGAAGATCCCTTTCCCCAGGAATCCCTTCCGCCGGGCTTCGTCGATCGCGGCCTCGATCCTCCGGGCGATGGACTCATACTCCGCCCGGATATAGATGAAGGCCGTATGGACGCCGACGGCGTAGCTCGCCAGGATGATCCCTTCGAGGAGCAGGTGGGGGTCGCGGGTCATGATGGCCCGGTCCTTGAACGTCCCGGGTTCGCCTTCGTCGGCGTTGACGCAAAGGTACCTCGGCTGATCGCCCGCCTGCGGCACGAAAGCCCATTTCGAACCCGCCGGAAAGCCGGCCCCGCCCCTTCCCCTGAGGTTGGCTTTCTTGACTTCCTCAATGACCTCCTGGGGCTTCCTGGTCAGGAGGGCCGTGCGGGCCGCTTCGTAGCCGCCGCGGCCGAGGTAGGCCTCGAGCCGGAAAGAATTCTCCCCGGTCGGGATGAGCGCCGCTTGGATGTCCGTCATCTCAGGACAGCCCCTTCAGGATCGCATCGACCTTGTCCCTGCTGACCGGGCCATAGTCGTCGTCGTTGACCATGAGGCAGGGGGCGTGGTCGCAGTTGCCGAGGCACTCGACCGCGACCAGCGTGTATTTTCCGTCCGGCGTCGTTTCCCCGGCCGGGACGCCGAGCTTCGCCTCGAGATGTTTGACGATCTCCTCGGCGCCGGCGAGAAAGCAGCTGATGTTGCGGCAGACCTGGATGACGTACTTTCCCGCGGGCTTGCGCCGGAGGAGCGTGTAGAACGATAGCACCTCCCGGACCTGAAGAGGCGAAAGGCCGAGCGTCGCCGCCACCCACTCCTCCGCTTCCGGGGAAATGTAGCCTTTTTCCCGCTGAACGATGTGGAGGACGGGAAGGAGAGCGGCCTCTTTCTTCGGATAGCGGCGGACGAGCTCCTCGATCCTTTTCAGGCTCCCGGCGGAAAGAGAGAAAATCATCGGTCGAGCTCCCCGCCGATCATGTTCATGGACCCGAAAGTCGGGATGACATCGGCCAGCAGCCGGCCTTTGATCAGTTGCTCCAGGGCGGAAACGATATGGAAACAGGGCGCCCGGAGGTGAAGCCGGTAGGGGCGGTCCGTGCCGTCAGAGACGATGTAGAACCCGACCTCGCCGTTCCCTCCTTCGACCGAGAAATAGACGTCGCCTTTCGGCGGCCGGATGCCGTACCCGTCCATGAAGAAGAGAAAATGGCTGATGAGGCCCTCCATGGTCGTGTAGGTATCTTCCTTCGGCGGCACGGCGACCGGGGCGTCGGCCGTCAGGATCTCCGGATAGCGTTCCTTCTCCGACCCCTCGAGGTTCGGGGAAAGGAGGATCCTCCCGGGCGGCCGGCGCATGCGGCCGCGGCGGACGGCCTCGGCCGGCTCGATCCCCGCGGTTCTGTCCAAAGGCTCCGCGTCGGGGATGAGCGCGGCGACCTGCTCGATGAGCCGGAGGCTCTGCTCCATCTCCAGCATCCGGACCGTATAACGATCATAATTGTCGCCGTGGTCGCCGAGCGGGATATCGAAATCCAGCCGGTCGTAAATGAGATAAGGATGGGCCTTGCGCACGTCGTAGAGGACCCCGGTCGAGCGGAGGCAGGGGCCGGTCCAGCCGTAGGAGAGGGCGTCCTCCCGCGAGATCGCACCCACGCCGCGGGTCCGGTTGAGGAAGATCTGGTTTTTGTCGAGCAGCCCGTGGACGTCTTTGAGGACGCCGCGGGTCTCGCGCACGGCCGTCTTCACGGATTCCCGCCACCCGTCGTGAAGGTCGGCCCTGACCCCGCCGATCCGGATGTAGGAAGTCGTCATCCGCGACCCGGAGGTGAATTCGATGACGTCCCAGAGGAACTCCCTGGCCTTCATCATGTAGAGGAAGACGGTGAACGCGCCGTTCTCCATGGCCATGGCAGCCAGGCAGGTCAGGTGGTCCGAGACCCGCGACAGCTCGCTCATGAGGACGCGGATCTTCTGGGCCCGCTCGGGCACCCGGACGCCGAGCATCTTCTCCATGGTCATGGCGTAGCCCAGGTTGTTGATCTGGGGCGAGACGTAGTTCAGCCGGTCCGTATAGGGCAGCAGGTTGAAATAGGTCTTGTTCTCGCAGGTTTTTTCGAAGCCGCGGTGAAGGTATCCGATCTCGGCCTCGGCGTTGAGGATCTTCTCTCCGTCAAGTTCGAGCATGATCCGGAACGTCCCGTGCATGGCCGGATGGGACGGGCCCATGTTGACGAGCATGCTGTCCGGACGGGCTTCCTTCTGGATCCTCGATTCCATCTCAGTCCTTCAGCGGCAGACGCGGCTGCTCCTTCCGCCACGGGTAGCTCTTGCGGAGCGGGTGCCCTTCGAACCCGTCGTACATCAGGATCCGACGCAGGTCGGGGTGCCCGAGGAAGGCGATGCCGAACATGTCGAAGACCTCGCGCTCGAGCCAGTCGGCGTTCTTCCACAGCCCGACGAGAGAGTCGACGACCGGGTTCTCGGCCCGGACAGAGGCCTTGATCCGTAGGCGGACGTCCCGCGAAAGAGAATACAGATGATAGACGATCTCGAACCGCCCTTCCCCGGCCGTGAAATCGACGCAGGTCAGGTCGAGGAGGACGGCGTAGTCGAAGGGGGCGCCGCGCAGAGAGGCCATGAGCCCGCGGAGGGACACGGGCCGGACGATGAGGACCTGGTCGCCGAAGGAATCCGAGACGCCTTCGACGGCGTCGCCGAGCCTCGTCCGGATCTCTTCGATCAGGGTTTCCGGGCCCATCGCCAATCCTGTTTCTGGTGTTGGATCTTGTCTTGGAGCTTCATCAGGCCGTCGAGGACCATCTCCGGGCGGGGCGGACAGCCGGGGATGTAGATGTCGACCGGGATGATCTTGTCGATGCCCTGGACGGCGGCGTAATTCTGGTAGATGCCGCCGCTCACGGCGCAGGCCCCGAAGGCGATGACCCACTTGGGCTCGAGCATCTGGTCGTAGACCGTTTTGAGAACGGGCGCGAGCTTGTGGCTGACCGTGCCGACGACGAGAAGGAGGTCGGCTTGGCGCGGCGAAAAACGGGTCAGGCCGGCGCCGAACCGGTCGATGTCGAAGTGGGCGCAGGCCGCCGACATGTATTCCATGCCGCAGCAGGCCGTGATGAACGGGTAATGGAAGAGGGAGAATTTCCGGCCCCAGCCGAGGGCCGTCTCGAGGCGCGTCGTGAGGAAGTCGAAGCCGCTCATGACCAGCGGAATATTCCTTTCTTCCACGCGTAGACGAACCCCAGGGCTAGGACGAGGACGAAGCCTCCGAGCGCGGCCAGGGCGCCCAAACCCCGGTCGCGGAAAGCGAGGGCCAGCGGATAGAAAAAGACGACCTCGACGTCGAGGAGCAGGAAGAGAAGGGCGACGAGGAAAAAGGGGACGTTGACGGGACCGATCCCTGTCTGGAGCGGCGGGCTGCCGCACTCGAAGGGTTTCTCGCGTGCCGGATTGGGCTTGCGCGGGCCGAGGATGAAGTTGATGAGGATCATGACCACGGAGAGCGCGCCGAAAACGAGAAAAGCTAGGGTCAGCTCCAGCATGATGCCTCGCGGGCCGCGACGATTGTATCGAATCGCCGCGGATTTTTCAACGGCGGTTCAGGGACTCTCCCCGTGCGCACTCGGTACAAGAGGGACTGTCCTCATCGGGTTTTGTCCCCGATAAGGGCTGTCCCTCTTAGTTTAAAATATGCAGGGCCTTGTTCTTGGCTTTGAGCGCAGCCTCGCCGATGGCCTCGGAAAGCGTCGGGTGGATATAGATGATGCCGTCCAGCTCCTCGAGCGTCATCCCTTTGGCCACGGCCATGGTCAGGACGGGGATCATGTCCGATGCGCCCGGGGCGACGAGGTGGGCCCCGATGACGCGATCGGACCCGTCGGCCATGACCTTGATCATGCCGTCCGCTGCGTCCATGGTCAGGGCCCGGCCGCTCGCCTGGAGCGGGAATACGCCGCACTTGACCTCGATGCCCTTGGCGCTGGCTTCCTCCTGGGTCAGCCCGACCGAGGCGAACTCCGGCTCGGTGAAGACGGCCATCGGCAGGGCCTTGTAGTCGACGGTTCGCAAGGGCAGCCCGGCCGCGTTGTCGGCGGCGACGAGGGCGTCGTGATAGGCCTTGTGGGCCAGGAGCTTTCCGCCGATGACGTCGCCGATGGCGTAGATGCCCGGGACGTTCGTTTCGAGCGCCGCGTTGACCCTGATGAAGCCCCGGTCCATGGCGAGGCACGGATCTCCGTCGAACAGGTCGGCCGTGTTGGGTTTCCGGCCGGCGGAGAGCAGGACTTTTTCGGCCCGGAATTCGAACGGCGCGTTGGACTTGAGTCCAAGCCCTCTAAGCGTGACGGCCCCTTCCTCCACGGCGGCTTCGTCGATCCTCATCTCGGTGAAGATCTTCAAACCTTGTTTTTTCATGGCGCGCTCGAGCCGCGTCACCGCTTCCTTGTCGGCCCCGGGCAGGATCTGGGGCATGATCTCGAGCACCGTGACGTCCGTCCCCAGTCGCTTGTAGATCGAGCCCATCTCGAGCCCGATGGCCCCCGCGCCGATGACGAGAAGGCTCTTGGGCACCTCGGGAAGCTCGAGCGCTTCCGTGCTGGTGATGACGGTCCGGCCGTCCGGCTTGAGGAAGGGCAGGCCGGCCGCTTGGCTTCCCGTGGCCACGATGACCTTGTCCGCCTCAAAGACCCTCTCCCCTTCCGGCGTCCGGACGATGACCGACCTGTCCGCCCTCAGCCGGGCCGGCGCCTTGACGATCTCGACCTTGCCCTTTTCGAGGAGAAAGACGATGCCGTTGACGAGTTTGTCGACGACGCCCTGCCGCCCTTCCTGGACCTTTGTCCAGTTCAAACGGACCTCGCCGACGGGCCCTTCAAGAGTTTTCGTTCCCGCGACCTCCTTGAGGATCTTCGTCTGGTGAAGGAGGTACTTCGTCGGGATGCAGCCGTAGTTGATGCAGGTCCCGCCGACGCGGTCCAGGTCGATGAGCGTGACGCTCTTCTCGAGCTGGGCGGCACGCATGGCGGCGAGATAGCCGCCGGGGCCGCCGCCGATGATGACGATGTCTCTTTTCTCGGCCATGGGATTTCCTTTCAGGTCGCCGCGGGGGCCTCGCCAGCCCGGCCGGTCCGTTTCAGGAACGTTTTCAAGAAAAGCGCGACGACGCCCGCGGACAGGGCGAAAAGAAGTACGTCCGCGGCCACGAGGATGTAGTTCCCCTTCTTGATATAGCCCGCGAGAAGTACGCCGAGCGAGACGAGGGTCGTCAGGACCATGAACACCGCGGGGACGAGCGTGTACCAATTCCGCCGTTTGCGCAGGAGCAGCCAGGCCGACACGGTCAGCAGGGCCATCGCGGCCAACAGCTGGTTGGCCGTGCCGAAGATGGGCCACAGGGCGGTGAAGGCGTTGGAATAGGCCAGGGTCCACATCAAGAGAACGGACAGGCCCGAATTGAACCAATAATGCCGCAGCAGGCGCGGCACTTTCTTGACGACGATGGACCACAGCTCCTCGAAGAGGTAGCGGTTGAGCCGGACGGCCGCGTCGAGCGTCGTGATGACGAAGCCCTCGACGAGCAGGATGCCGAAGACCGTGCCCAGGGCGACGGGGATGCCGAGTCCCTCATGGAACAGCCGCCCCGCGGCCAGCGAAAAGCCCAGGATGGGGTTGGATTTCACGGCCGGGTCGGCCGGCCAGACGATGGCCTTGTAGTCGGAGAAGGCCATGACCGCGCCGAGGGCCAGGAGGACGCAGACCGACAGAAGCGACTCGAGGAGCATGGCGTTGTAACCGACATGGCGGGCGTCGGTTTCTTTCGCCAACTGTTTTCCCGTCGTGCCGCCGGCGACGAGCGAATGGAAGCCCGAGATGGCCCCGCAGGCGATGGTGATGAACATCATGGGCCAGATGAAGCCCAAGTTCGCCGCTCCCTCCGCCAGGTTGAACCTGGGCATGGTCACCCGCAGTCCCTGGAAGCCGCAGCTGATGAGCGACACGACCATCAGGCCGATGCCGCCGTAGAGGATCTGGACGTTGATGAAGTCGCGCGGCTGGAGGATGAGCCAGACGGGCACGCCCGCCGCGACGAGGACGTAAACCGAGATGATGATCATCCAGGCCGTCGGGGCCAACGTCACCGGGAGGGCGATCCCCAGAAAAACCGAGGCGACGCAAATGGCGGCGGCCAGGACGTAGGCGTGGGCGGTCTTGAGCTTCTTCTTGTAGAGGAGGAAGCCGAGAAGCGGCGAGCAAAGCGTGATGAAGATGACCGAGGTCGAGGCGATGCCGCCGATCCTGCCCATGACGACGCCGTCCCGGACGACCGTCTTGAGGAACGTCTCCCCTTCCCGGGCCCCGATCTTGGCCAGCGGCCAGAGCGAGGTCAGCGAGATAGCCGTCGCGCTCAGGAAAGAGGACGTCACCAGCACGATCATGACCAGCGTGAAGGCGATGAACAGGTTGAAACCGGCGCTCCCCAGGGTCTTCCGGGCGACCTCGGCCATGGACTTGCCGCCCTCGCGCATGCTGATGAAGAGCGTCGTGTAGTCGTGGACGGCGCCGATGAAGATGCCGCCCAGGACGACCCAGAGCCAGGCCGGGACGAAGCCGTAGAGGATGGCCATGGTCGGGCCGAGGATGGGCCCGGCGCCGGCGATGGCCGAGAAGTGGTGGGCGAAGACGATGTAGCGCTTCGTGGGGACGTAATCCCGTCCGTCGTTTCGGGCGACGGCCGGGGTCGGGTGATTCGCGTCCTCGCCGAGACTCCGGGCGATGTAGCGGGAATAGAGGCGTCCGGCCAGGCCGAAAACGGCCACGGCCGCGAGCAGCACCAGGAGGACATTCATGTTCCGCTCCTCAGCGGGGCGGCGGCCCCGCGCCGGACTTGTCTAAATAGCACAGCCTGCCGATCGTGTCAAAACGTGGGACGCCGGGAGCGATTTGACAGGTGCGGCGCAAATCTGTAAAAAAGAGGCGGCTCAGAGAAAAGGAGACCCGGCATGCTGACGACCTGGGAAAAGGTCCTATTCGTTCTGCTCATCCTGGCCACGGCGGGGGCCTTCTGGGCGCCGATCATCCGCCGCCTCCGCATTATCGCGGCGGGCGCGGCCGAGAGCCGGTTCAAGGACCTCTGGAAGAGGTTCCGGCACGCCCTGGTCAAGGTCCTCTTCCAGCGCTGCACGCTCCGCGGCGAACGCCCCTTCACCGGATTGATGCACGTCGGCATCTTCTACGGCGCCCTGACCTTCGACACGATGACGGTCAGCCATACGCTCGAAGGTTTCGTCGGCGGATTCTATCTTTTCGGCGACTCCCATTTCGGCCTGTTCTTCTCGCTCCTTATCGACGTCGCCGCCTTCACGGTCATGGCCGGCGTCATTTTCCTCGCCTTCAGACGTTTCGTCATCCGGCCGAAGGCCTACGCCACCACCCCGGGTGATTCGGCCATCATCTATCTCCTCATCACGCTGGCCACGGCGACCTATCTTTATTTCGAAGGCTTTTCCATCGCCCATGACCCTGGAACGGCGCGGCTCGCGTTCCTCGGATCGTGGATCGCCGGCGCCATCGGCAGGTCCGGCCTCGGCGCCGAGGCCATCGCCACCCACTTCAGGATCGCCTGGTGGGCCCACGTCGTCACCGTCTACGCCTTCATCGCTTATGTCCCCCACTCCAAGTATCTCCACATGTTCGCCGGCCCCTTCAACGTTCTCTTCCGGCGTCCGACGCCGAGCGGCGAGCTGGCGGCGATCGACCTCGAGAGGTCCGAGGTCTTCGGCGTGGAGAAGGCCGCGGACTTCACCTGGAAGGACAACCTCGACGCCTTCGCCTGTATGGAGTGCGGCCGCTGTCAGGACGCCTGCCCGGCGTTCGCCAGCGACAAGCCGCTCTCGCCCAAAATGATCATTTTCAACATGGAGAAGGCCCTGCTCGCCGGCGGCAAGGCCTTGATCGCGAAGAAGCGCGACGACCTCGCGGAGCTCGTCCCTGCGACCTTCACGGAGGGCGAGATCTGGACCTGCACGACCTGCGGCGCCTGCCAGAAGGAATGCCCGGTCGAGATCGAGCACATCCGCAAGATCGTCGGCGCGCGGCGGAGCCAGGTCCTGATGCAGAGCAAGTTCCCCCAGGAGCTCAACGCCTTCTTCCGGAATATGGAGACCAATTCCAATCCATGGGGTCTCGGCTTCTCCAAGCGGGCCGAATGGGGCGAGGCGCTTGAGGTCAAGCACTTCAAGGACGTCCCCGATGCCGAAGTCCTCTTCTGGGTCGGCTGCATGGGAGCTTACGACGACGCGGGAAAAGGGATCGCCGGGTCGCTCGTCAAGATCCTTCGCGCAGCCGGGATCAAGTTCGGGACGCTCGGGACCGAGGAAAAATGCTGCGGCGATTCGGCCCGGCGCCTCGGCAATGAATACCTCTTTCAAAGCCTGGCTCAGGAGAACATCGCCCTCTTCATAAAGTATGGCGTTAAGAAGATCGTCACCATCTGCCCCCACGGCTATAACACCCTCAAGCACGAATACCCGAAGCTCGTGGAGCTCGTCCCCGGCTTGACCGAAGATGACAAAGCGAAGCTTCGGACGATCGAAGTCGTTTCCCACACGGAACTCATCTACGACCTAATCGACGCGGGCAGGATCGCTCTCAAAGCTCAGGCGTCGGAAAAATACACGTTCCACGACCCCTGTTACCTCGGGCGTCACAACGGCCTGACCGCAGAGCCGCGGGCCGTCTTGCGTTCAGCGCTCGGCGGCAAGCCCAAAGAGCTCAAGCGCCACGGCAACGACAGCTTCTGCTGCGGCGCCGGCGGCGGGCTGATGTGGACGGAGGAATCGCTGGGCACGCGGATCAATCACTTGCGGACAGATGAGGTCATCGCCTCGGGCACGGGCCTGGCCGCGGCCGCCTGCCCCTTCTGCCTGACCATGCTCCGCGACGGCCTCAAGGACAAGGGCCGCGAGGACGTCAAGGTCAAGGATATCGCCCAGATAGTCGCTGAAAGTCTCTAGAACTTCATCGAAGATCAGGGACGAACATTTTTTCGTCGTTGCTTGACCTACTTTTTGATACTTACGGCTTTATCTTCGAG
>Ga0315276_10002843_pt1 | contig 15815 bp, 16 predicted proteins | sample YL17G05_0_MG_FD_204542 | JGI IMG/M metagenome (GOLD analysis project Ga0315276, IMG submission 204542) | Sediment microbial communities from Yellowstone Lake, YNP, Wyoming, USA - YL17G05_0 | ecosystem: Environmental > Aquatic > Freshwater > Lake > Sediment | place: USA: Wyoming | collected... | reverse complement strand
TTGGGGAATTCGGACCAATCCAATCCTCTTTCCAATATGACGCAGAAGCCCCCCGTTTGGTGACAGGTTGGCGCACCAGAAGTCAGGCGTTCCGTATGTTGGAAACAGACCGCCTCAATGGGGTCTGACCCCATTGCGCGTTAGTTCCGGGCGATGACGTTGTAGAGGGTGTCGCGCTCGACGGGCGCGCGGCCCGCCGCGCGGATGATTCGCTGGATCTCGAGCGGCGTCATCATCTCCGGCGTGCGCGCGCCGGCCATGTGGTAGATCTTCTCTTCCTGCACGGTGCCGTCGAGATCGTCCACTCCGAACCACAGCGCGGTCTGCGCCAGGTCGACGCCGGTGGCGATCCAGAACGCCTTGATGTGCGCGACGTTGTCGAGCATCAGGCGCGCCACCGCGTGCACGCGCAGCGTCTCGGACGCCGGCGGCGCGGGGAGCTTCCGCATCTGGTTGTTGTCGGGATGGAACGCGAGCGGGATGAACGCCTGGAACCCGCCCGTCTCGTCCTGCAGCGCGCGCACGCGGAGCATGTGATCGATGCGCTCCGCATACGTCTCGATGTGCCCGTAGAGCATCGTCACGTTCGAGCGCATGCCGAGGGCGTGGACCGTGCGATGGATGGCGAGCCATCGATCGGCGCCGCACTTGTCGGCGCAGATTTTCTGGCGGACGCGCTCGGCGAAGACCTCCGCGCCACCGCCCGGCAGCGAGTCGAGCCCGGCGGCCATCAACTCGCGCAGCACCTGCTCGTCGGTCATCTCATAGAGGTCCGCGAAGAACGCGATCTCCACCGCCGTGAAGCACTTCAGGTGGATACCGGGCTTGATGGCCTTCAGCCCGCGCAGCAGGTTCGTGTAGTAGTCGAACGGCAGATCCGGGTGCAGCCCGTTGACGACGTGCACCTCGGTGATGGCCTCGTGGGCACGCACGCGCAACTTCTGCAGGGCCTGCTCGAGCGAGAGCGTGTAGGCATCCTTGTCGCCCGGCATCAGACGCGCGAACGAGCAGAAGAGACAGTTGGCCACGCACACGTTGGTGGCTTCGAGCCGGATGTTGTGGTTGTAGAACGCGAGGTCGCCGTGACGTTTTTCGCGCTCGCGGTTGGCGAGCCAGCCCAGCGCGAGCGTATCCGGGCACTCGAACAGCCGCACGCCGTCCTCCGGCGTGAGGCGCTCTCCCTCGAGGAGCTTCCTGGCGATCGGCGCGAGCCCGGCGCGTTCGAGTCTGTCGCTACTGAGCATCCGCGGCGATCCCCCACACCTGCACGCGAAGCGCGTATCGCGCCCGTTTCGTTCGATCTTGCCATGCTATACTCACCACTGGCAACTGAAGGTCCCGGTCGGTCGACCAGGGAAGTTGGGTGAAACACCCACACGGTCCCGCCACTGTAAGCGAGGAGCGTGCGCATCATCTGCCGCCGAGTCCGGCGGCACGTCACGGCGCTGAAAGGCGCTGGAAGACGCGAGGCGCGCGCGACGAATCGCAAGTCAGGATACCTGGCGACATCGACCACCCGACAGCCGGGCTCATCACCCGTTCTCGCGGCGTGCAACAGCCGCCGAACGCAGGTGATCAAACCGACTGTATGAATCCTTCGAGGTACGCCGTCCCACGGCGCGCCCCGGACTCGCTGGTGCGAGGAAACACCAGCAGGAGGTCGCATGGCTCGCTCTTCCCTTCTTCTGCTCATCGTCGTGGTGGTGGTGTGCGCGCTGGCGCCGGCGCTGTCGGCGGCCGGCCCCGCGTCTGTTCAGGGCCGCGTGATCGATCCGTCCGGCCAGCCCGTCGCCGGGGCAGCCGTGACACTGCGCGCGCCGTCGGGAGCCGCCCGATCCGCACGCACCGCACGGGACGGCTCGTTCGCCTTCACCGAACTCGCGCCTGGCGCGTATGACGTGACCGTCAGCGCCGACGGGTTCCGCGCGGAGCCGGCGCGGGTCACGGCGGGCGCGGACGAGTCGGCGGCGGTCGTGATGGCGCTGCGGCTGGCGGCCCTCACCGACTCGGTGGTCGTCTCGGCCTCGTATGTCGACGTGCCCACGTCGGAGGCCACCAGCAACGTACTGGCCATCACGCGCCGCGAGATCGCCGATCGCCAGTTCGTGTCGGTCGCGGATGCGCTTCGGCTCGTACCCGGCATGACGATCGCGCCCACGGGCGGGCTGGGCAGCGTCACGTCGCTCTTCCCGCGCGGCGGCGAATCGGACTACACGCTCGTGCTCGTCGACGGCGTCAAGCTGAACAGCGTCGGCGGCGGCTTCGACTTCGGCCACCTGACGACGTTCGGCCTGAAGCAAATCGAGGTCGTGCGCGGGCCCCAGAGCGCCGTGTTCGGATCGGATGCCATCGGCGGCGTGGTGCAGCTGCGATCCGCCATCGGCGGCCGCCCGGCGGCGCGCGGTCTGATCGAGGCCGGCTCGTTCGGCACCACGCGACTGGCCGTGGGCTCCACCGGCACGCGCGGCGCCTTCGACTGGGGCGTCAGCCTCGAGCGCGCGTCCAGCGACGGCTGGACCGACGTCGCGCCCGGATCGACCGACATGGTGACCAACGACGACTACCGGGCGTCCGACGTGGCGCTGGCGGCCAACTGGCGAGCGGGCGCCAGCTCCACGTTGCGCATCGACGCCCGCGTCGGCACGAACGACCGCGGCAACCCCGGGCCGTTCGGGTCCAATCCCGTCGGCGCGTTCGGCGGCATCGACCGTGTGTCGCGCGGCGCGAACGACACGGGCACCGGTTCGGTGCTGTTCACGCACGAGTGGAATCCGCAGACCGCGCTGCGCGTGCAGACGACCTACGCGGACCTGCGATCGCACTTCACCAGCGCGTGGGGAGACTCGGATGCCCGCTCGCGCCGCGTGACAGCGCAGGCGCAGGTCGATCGATCCTTCGCCGCCGCCTTCAGCGCCACCGCCGGCGCGGCCTTCGAGACCGAGCGCGCCGACAGCACCTACATCACCGGCGCCCAGTCGCAGCAGATCCCGGTCGAACGGTGGATCGCGTCGCTCTTCGGCGAGGCGCGCTGGCACGCCGCCTCGCGGATCTTCGTCACCGGCGGCGTACGCGCCAGCGCGGTGACCCGCGGCGCCATCGAGGCCGACCCGTTCGCGTGGACGCCGCGCCCGCTGCTCGCCCAGGACCAGCTGGTGTCGGTGAACCCGCGCGCGGCGGTCAGCTACTACGTGCGGACGTCTGACGATGCGCGCGGCAACTGGAGCCGCGTCCACGCCAGCGCGGGGACGGGCATCCGCCCGCCCGACGCGTTCGAGATTGCCTACACCGACAACCCCTCGCTGAAGCCGGAGCGCAGCCAGAGCGTCGATGGCGGCTTCGAGCAGGCGCTGGCCGGCGGGCTCGTGGTGGTCGACGCGACGGCGTTCCTCAATCACTACGACGACCTCATCGTCGCGGTCGGCCGCTCGCTGCAGGACTACAGCCGCTACCGCACCGACAACATCTCGAATGCGCGGGCGCGCGGCGTCGAGACCTCCGCGGCCGTCCGGACGCGTCACGGCCTCGAAGTGCGCGTCACCTACACGTTCCTCGACACGGAAGTGCTGGCGGTCGACGGTTCGGCGGGCGCGGCGCCGCCGCCGTTCGTGCCGGGAGATCCGTTGGTTCGCCGCCCGCGCCACCAGGCCGGGCTCGACCTCGTCTGGAACATCAGCCGGGCGACGTTTACCGCCCGCGCGGGCGGCCGCTCGAGCGTGCTTGACGTCGAGCCGAACTGGGGCGCGTCGGGCGGGCTCTTTCACGCGCCGGGCTTCGCCGTGGCCGACCTGGGCGGGGCGTTCCACGTGACCCCGACGATCGATGTCACGGCCCGCGTCGAGAACCTGTTCGATCGTCCCTACGAAACCGTCCTCGGGTATCCTGCGCCGCGCCGATCGTTCACCGTCGGAGTGCGCGTTGCTACGGGCCGATAACCTCACGTTCGTGCACGGCGGCGCGCCGAAAATCACTCCCGGAGTGATTGCGCCGAACACGACGGGAAATCAATCCGGGAGTGATTGTCAGTCCGGGAGTGATTTTCAGGCGCTCCCGGGCGTCCAGGGCGTCTCGCTCTCGGTCGCGCGCGGGAGCGTCGTGGGCCTCCTGGGCCCCAACGGGTCGGGGAAGACCACGCTGCTGCGGCTGCTGGCCGGCATGCTCGAGCCGGCCTCGGGCACGGTCTCGCTCGACGGCAGGCCGATCGCGGAGATGGACGCGAGGGCGCGCGCCCGTCGCATTGCGGTCGTACCGCAGGAAACGCATCTCGCCTTCGACTACACCGTGCTCGAGATCGCGCTCATGGGGCGCTATCCGCATCTCGGTGTGTTCGAGCTCGAGGGACCGCGCGACGTGCAGCTCGCACGAGAGGCGCTGGCGGCCACGGGAACCTCCGCGCTCGAGCGCCGCCTGTTCGCGACGCTCTCGGGCGGCGAGAAGCAGCGCGTCGTCATTGCCAGCGCGCTGGCGCAGCAGGCCGACATCCTGCTGCTCGACGAGCCCACGGCGTCCCTGGACGTCGGCTACCAGTTCGAGATTGCCAACCTGCTCGGCCGGCTCAACAAGTCACGCGGACTCACCATCGTCGTCGCGACGCACGACCTCAACTTCGCCGCCGGGCTGTGCCATTCGCTGGTCCTGGTGTCGGAAGGCCGTGTCGTCAACGCCGGTCCGACCAACGACACGCTGACCAGTCTCAACATCCAGGCGCTCTACGGCGTGGTCGCCGACGTCTACCCGCACCATGCGGCCGGGCACCTGACGGTCGTCCCGCTCCGGAAGGTGAACCGTGACTGACGGCGGCACCCTGGCCGGCGCGACGGTCCGACGCCGGCTGCTCGTCTGGGTGCCGATCTTCGGCGCCGTCGCCTTCCTGGCCGTCATCGGCGCGCCGCTCATCGGCACGACGCCCATCCGGCTCGCCCGGGTGTTCGATCGCAGCATTCCCTTCGCCGACAACGTCGACGCGCAGATCTTCTTCATTGCACGATTGCCGCGCGCGCTTGCTGGAGCTCTGGTCGGATCGACGCTCGCCGCCGCCGGTGTCGTCTTCCAGGCGCTCCTGCGCAACCCGCTCGCGACGCCGTTCACCCTCGGCGTGTCAGCGGGCTCGGCCCTCGGGGCGATGCTGGCGATCACGTTCCGCCTGCATCTCTCGCTCTGGGGCGTCTCGGCCGTCACCGCCGCGAGCTTCGTCGGATCGATCGGCGCCGTGGCCATCGTCTACGCACTCGCGCGGGCCCGGCACCGCGGCTTCTCCACCAACGTGCTGCTGCTGGCCGGCGTGACGCTGAACTCGTTCTTCTCGGCGCTGATCCTGTTCGTGCAGTACCTCGCCGATTCGTCCGAAGCGATGCGGACGATGAGGTGGCTGATGGGCGACCTGGACGTGGCGGGCTTCGGGCCGATCGTGGCCGCGCTGCCGCTGTGTGCCGTGGCCTTCGTGGCCTTCGCCTGGCTGCCGCGCGCCCTGAACCTGCTCAGCCTCGACGCCGATGCGGCCGCCTCGCGCGGCGTGAACGTGCTGCGCGTCCAGCGTGTGGCGTTCTTCAGCGCGTCGATGGCCACCGGGGCGGCGGTGTCGCTGGGCGGCCCGATCGGGTTCATCGGGATCATCGTGCCGCACCTGGTGCGGCTGATCGTCGGCGCCGATCACCGCGTGGTGCTGCCGGCGTCGGCGCTGTTCGGCGCGGCGTTCCTTGTCGCGTGCGACGTCCTCGCGCGCACCGCCATGTCGCCCGTGGAGGTGCCGGTCGGCATCATCACCGCGCTCATCGGCGGGCCGTTCTTCCTGTGGCTGCTGGTGAGGCAGCGATGACTGGAGACGGTGTCGTGACCTACGTGCGGTGGACAACTCGAGTCACAAAGACGGGTCATGAAACCGGGCGCCTTGAGCGCCAGGGCTCGGAACTCGGGATTCGGGATTCGGGATCGAACGCGCGCCACGCCAGCATTCATGACTGTCGTGGGAGCCGGCTTCCCTGCCCTGAGCCGTGCCGAAGGGAGCCGGCTCCTGTGGCCGCGATCGCAGTGTGTCTCGCGATCTGCGCTCTTGCGACCCTCAGCGACGCGCAGACGGCGCCGCCGCAGCCCAAACGCATCGTCTCCCTGGTGCCCTCCGTCACCGAGACGCTGTTCGCGATCGGCGCCGGGTCGCGCGTGGCCGCCGTCAGCAGTTACGACAATTTCCCCCCGGAGGTTGAAGCGCTGCCGCGGGTGGGAGCGCTCTTCGACCCGGACGTCGAACGCATCCTCTCGCTGCGGCCGGATCTGGTCATCGTCTACGGCAGCCAGACCGATCTGATTGCCAGGCTCGGTCGCGCGAGCATCCCGTTGTACGTCTATCGGCACGGCTCACTGGCCGACGTCACGACCGGCATCCGCGACCTCGGTTCCAGAATCGGCCTGGCCGGCGAGGCACGCACGCTGGCGGCGACGATTGATAAGGCGTTTACCGACATCCGGGCACGCCTGAAGGGCGCGGCGCGGCCGCGCACGATGCTCGTCATCGGCCGGGAGCCCGGCTCGCTGCGCGCGATCAACGTGAGCGGGGGGTTCGGGTTCCTGCACGACCTGGTCGAGCTGGCCGGCGGCGCGAACGTGTTCGGGGATGTGAAGCGCGAGTCGATGATCGTGTCGACCGAGACGGTCCTCGCCAGGAAGCCCGACGTGATCATCGAGCTGCACTACTCGGAACCGCCGCTGCCCGAGGCGCTGACGCGCGAACGGGTGACGTGGCGGCAGCTGCCCAGCGTTCCCGCGGTCAAGGCGGGCAAGGTGTACCTGCTGTACGGCGGGGAACTCGTCGTGCCGGGCCCGCGCGTCGTGCTCACGGCGCAGACCTTCGCCCGGGCGCTGCACCCGGACCTCATGCCCTGGGGCAAATAGATGGGGTCAGACTCGATCTGCAAGAGGTGGAAACGCGAGTTTCCCACCATGCGGGATTGGTCCGACCCCGGTAGCCGAAAGCGGAAACGGCAGTTTCCAGGCGTGCCTGATCGAGTCTGACCCCAAGGTCGCGTCAGGTCCGAAAGCGTTTCCGATCGGCGAAGATGGTGTTGTAGAGCGAGCCGGCGCAAGCGACGTAGCCGCGCGACTCGAGGAGTTTCGCGATCGCCGACTCCTCGTGCGACTCCCAGGGCTTCTTGGTCTCCGCGCAGATCGCGGCCGGCCGGTGGGCCTTGAAATCCATGGAGCGCAGCACATCGAGGTCCATGCCCTCGATGTCGATCGACATCAGGTCCGGCGCCGTCGTAAAGTGCTCGGCGAGAAGCCGGTTGATCTGGATGAGCGGCATCTTGATCACCTTCTCGACCGGGTCGTCCTTGTAGCGCTTCCGGATGATGGCCACGTCTTCGGGCGAGAACGTGTTCAGCGGCCACTGATCGCGGATGACGTAGTAGTCGGCCGCGCCCGAGTCCTTCACGCCGACGCCGGCGTTCACCACCACGTCGCCGGGCCGCACCGTCTTGAGCGCCTCCACCAGCGTCGGGTTCGGCTCGACCAGCACGCCGCGGCTGCCCGTGAGATACAGCGCGTAGGTGTTGTTGCTGAGCACGGGATCTCCGGCACCGATGTCGATGTAGGACGGGTTCTCGATCCCCATCGCATGGCGCAGCAGGTTGTAGAGAATCAGGTCCTCTCCCTGCTGCGCGTACGACACGCGTCCCTTGTACTGGTTGGCCGCGGGCGCCGCCGCTTTCGGCGGCGCGGCTGGATCCGAAACGGGGGCGGCCTTCGGGGCCGCCGGGGCCGGCTGACCGTCTGCTGGCCGGCTGAGCAGGGAACGCCCGGCGATTCCGATCACACCAGCCGAGGCCACACCGGTGGCCGCTCCCGCCAGGAAGTCGCGTCGATTCATCGTTCAGATCCCTTCGCGCGCTACGCGGCGAACTCGACGTTCACCTTGTGCGGAATGAGGCCGTTCTCGTGTGCCTCGTTGAGGAACAGCGAGACGGCGCGGCGGCTGGCGTCGGTGTACCCGAGCGTGAGGTTGTTCACGTACATCCCCACGAAGCGGTCGGCCTTGGCCCGGTCCAGGCCGCGGCCGTACTGCAGCGCGTAGTCGAGCGCCTCCTCGCGATGGTCCAGCGCGTACTTGACGCTGGCGTGCAGCATCCGGCTCACTTTCGTGATCATCTCGGGCCCCAGGTCGCGGCGGATGCAGTTGCCGCCCAGTGGCAGCGGCAGCCCGCCCGTGCGTTCGGCCCACCACTCGCCCAGGTCGACGATCTTGCGCAGGCCTTCGTCCTGGTAGGTGAGCTGGCCCTCGTGGATGAGCAGGCCCGCCGCCACGTCTCCGCGCTTCACGGCTTCCTGGATTTCATCGAACGGCATCACCACCGTCTCGAGCGACGGATCGTAGAGCTTCAGCGCGAGGTACGCCGAGGTCAGCAGCCCGGGCACCGCGACGCGGACGCCGTCAAGAGACGTCGGCCCGTCGTTGCGCACGACGACCAGCGGGCCGTAGTTTTCGCCCATGCTCGCGCCGTGGGGCAGCAGGAGGTACTTGTCGTGCAGAAACGCGTACGCGTGGAACGATACGGCCGTGACTTCGTACCGGCCGTCGAAGGCCGCGCGGTTCAGCGTTTCGATGTCCTGCAGGACGTGGCCGACTTCGACCCCGCCGGTGTCCACCTGGCCGCTGGCCAGGCCGAAGAACATGAAGGCATCGTCCGAATCAGGGCTGTGGGCAACGGTGATGCGCATCCGACGAGTGTACTACGCGGACGCGCCGCCCGGCGGAAGCGGCTCAGGGCCTCGGCTCGGGATGCCCGGGCCCCTTGGGCGGGGAGACGACGATGGACTCCTTGAGCTTGCGCTGCCGCTCCCGCTCGGCCTCGATCTTCTTCCGGCGGGCCACTTCCTTGGCCGTGCGCGTCTGCGTTTCCCAGAAGTCCTGGCCGATGAGCGTCGGTGGTCCTCCCCTGGAACCGCCGATGGACATGATTGTCGCGGCTGGCGCTCTGAACGGCTGCGGCGTGAGGTGACGCATCATGTCGCCGTGGCTCGGCGCGACGCCCGGGACCAACCCGAAGCTCAGTTCGTCCGGGGCGAACAACTGGAACGGCGGCGCCACCCCGACGACTTCGACGTAGAAGTCCAGCTTCAGCGACGTCTGGTTCGTCGACCCGGGCTTCTGGCCCATCTGGCGCTTGATGCGATCGAACGAGACGCCCAGCGACTCGACGCTTGGCAGAGGAGTGGTCTGCTGTGCGCTCAGCACGGCCGGCTCGGAGCCGATGAGGGTGGCGAGGAATATCGCCAGCGCGCCTCGCATAAATGGTGAGGGTTTCTCAGCCTGCGTACCGCGGCTGTTATCGGGGCCGCGAGAACGGGCTGTGAACCCCCGGCGTTTTAGACGGTGGGTGGAACCGCCTGGACGGATTGTAGCGCCTCGGACGCCTAGTCCCCGTCCTTCCACTCCTCGAACCACGCCATCTGGATGGCTTCCAGCTTCGGCTCGTTCGAGGCGTGGGGGTCGTCCGAGAAGCCGTCCAGCGCCAGCACCCGCTCGCGCAGGTCCGTGAACCGCACGGTCAACGGATCGATCTCGGGAAACTTCTCGAAGAGCGCAATGCCGATGTCTTCCGAGTCGGTCCACGTCATGACCGCACCGCCGGGGATCCGGGCGCGGCGGCCGGCGCCGTGCTCTTGCCGAGCTGGATCGCGCCGCCTTCCTGGACGTAGTTGCGCGTGTACATCGGGATCTCCACGACGACGTCGCCGGTGACGACGGCCTGGCAGCCGAGGCGGGACTTCGGCGTCACGTCCCACGCCGTGTCGAGGCGATCCACCTCGTCATCCAGCATCTCGCTGAGATGGTTCCCTCCTTCGCGCACTACCACATGGCACGTCGTGCACGCGCAACTGCCGCCGCAGGCGTGCTCGAGGTGGATGTCGAAATGCTTGGCGATGTCGAGCAGCGAGCCCTGCAGCCCGTGGTGCGAGTACGGCACCGCCGCGAGATCGACGTCGACCACCGTCGTCTCGCCGTCTACGATAAAGGTGACTTTCGGCATGGTCCTTGTGCCTTCATCTCTTACCGCCCCTTGGCGGCGACATCATCGGCCGACCGCCCGGCGAGGGCGGCCTGCACGGTCCAGTTCATCATCACTTCCGCCAGATGCTTCGTCGCGTGGTTGAGCGCAGCGGTCCCGTCCTGGATCGCGGCGCGATCCGCAGTGCCCATCGCCTCGCGCAGGGCGGCGGCCGCCGCACGGACGCGGGCCACTTCGTCCGGCGTCAGCTTCGCGGCGGCGATCTCGCCGAAGTCCGGCCGCCGGAGCGCCTTGTCGGTGCCGGCCAGCACGGTCTCCGCCTCGTTGCGCGCTTCGATCAGCATGCGCCCCTCGACGTCTTCCCGCGCGTGCTCGAACGACTCGAGCAGCATGCGCTCCACTTCCTCGTCGGTCAGGCCGTAGGACGGCTTCACCTCGATCGCCTGCTCGATCCCCGTGCGCAGCTCGTGGGCGGAGACGCTGAGAATCCCGTTGGCGTCGATCTGGAACCGCACCTGGATGCGCGGCAGGCCGGCGGGCATCGGCGGGATGCCGCGCAGCTTGAAGCGGCCGAGCGACCGGTTGTCGGCGGCCATCTCGCGCTCGCCCTGCAGGATGTGGATGTCGACCGCCGTCTGGCTGTCGACAAACGACGTGAACATCTCGCTGCCGCTGGCCGGGACGGTCGAGTTGCGCAGAATGATCTTCGACACGATCCCGCCCATCGTCTCGATGCCGAGCGAAAGCGGCGTGACGTCGAGCAGCAGCATCTCGCGGCGGCCGCTCACGAGGATGTCGGCCTGGACCGCGGCGCCAATGGCCACCACCTCGTCGGGGTTGAGATCGGTGTACGGCGGCCGGCCGAAGAGCGTCGCGACCTCGCGACGCACCATCGGGATGCGCGTCGAGCCGCCGACCAGCACGACCGCGTCGACCTGGCTCGCGGTGAGACCCGCGTCCTCGAGGGCGCGCCGGCACGGTTCGAGCGTGCGCGCGACGATCGGGGCGATGAGCGCTTCGAACTCCGCCCGCGTGATGTGCTTGCGGTACGACATCGGGAGTCCCGGCACGACGGGCAGATCGATGTCGGCCTGGTCGAACTCCGACAGGTCCCACTTCGCCTGGATGACGGCCTTGCGGACGGCCTGGATCGCGTCGGCATGGGCAGCGGGATCCAGGCCGAGATCGTGCGCGATGATCTCCACCAGCACCCGATCGATGTCGTCGCCGCCCAGGTGCGTGTCGCCGTTGGTCGAAAGCACCTGGAAGACGCCGTCCTCCACCTTGAGGATCGAGATGTCGAAGGTGCCGCCGCCCAGGTCGTAGACGGCGATGGTGCCCTCGTGCCGCTTGTCGAGGCCGTAGGCCAGGCACGCGGCGGTCGGCTCGTTGATGATACGCAGCACCTCGAGGCCGGCCAGCCGGCCAGCGTCGCGCGTGGCGGTCCGCTGCGCGTCGTTGAAGTAGGCCGGCACCGTGATGACGGCCGCGGCGACCTCCGGATCGAAGTCGCCCTCCTTCATGAACCAGCTTTCCGCGCGGCGCTTGAGCTCGCGCAGAATGAAGGCCGAGATCTCCGGCGGCGTCAGCTCGCGCTCGCCCAGATGGACGTGCACGACGCCGCCCGTCTCGCCGCTCACCTTGAAGGGGAACCAGCGCGCTTCGTCTGTCACGTCCTCGATGCCGCGGCCCATGAAGCGCTTCACCGAATAGACCGTGCGGACCGCGTCGGTCAGCAGGCGCCGCTGCGCTTCGCGCCCGACGTAGATCGTCTGCGCCGCGTCGATCGAGACGATCGACGGCAGCAGCCTGTCGCCGGACTCGTCCGCGATGACCTGCGGCGTGCCGACGCTGGCGAACGCCACGAGGCTGTTCGTGGTGCCCAGATCGATGCCCACGACCTTGCTCATGAGCGGGCCGCCTCTCCCCCGCTCATTTCCCGGCGGACCGTCGCGAGCAGATTGGTGAGATACGTCCGTTCGAGCAGCAGCGTCCGCATCGCCTCCAGCGTGGCGTGGCGCCCCGCCGCATCGCCCTCGTTGAACCGGGCGTCGTGCGTCACCATCAGCGCCGCGAGCTGCCGTTCGTGCGTCGCGAGGTTCTCCTCGATGGGGATCCGCGCGCCGTCCAGCCTCGCCGCCACCTGGTCGGCCGGGGCGCCCTCCGCCTTCAGGTCCTGGATCGCCTCGAGTTCCTCGTTCAGCTCGAACACCTCTTCAAGCAGCCCGGCCGGCACCTGCGACGAGGCCGCCCGCGCCTCCTTCGGCGCGAAGCCCTCGAGCTTCAGCAGGTACTCAAGCCGCGCGACCGGGTCGCGCAGCGTCCGGAACGCGTCGTTCAGATAGGAGGAGCGCTCGAGGCTGGCGAGGCGCTCCGTGCCCGACGAATTGTGGAAGTAGTCCGGATGAAACTGGCGGCTGAGCGCGCGGAAGCGCTGCTCGAGGTCCCGCGGCTCCACCTGCAGCCGGCGGTGCAGGCCGAAGAAGGTGAAGTAGTCGCCGTGGCGGCCCAGCGTCAGAATGCGATCGCACCGCGGGCAGAAGTGGACGTCCACCGGGGCTTGGGTGCCGCAGTTCTTGCAGGGCTGAACCGGAATGGCGGAAGTGTCGGGTTGCATAGGTTCACTGACCGCACAATGGCCCGTTCTCGCGGCGGAGGGGACCGGCCGCCTCACGCAGGCCATGCAGGCGAGGTTTAAAGAGACCCCACCGGTTTCCCGGCGGGGCCCCCGTGCGCTCGGATCGGATTGGGGGCCGTGGTGATCCGCCCCGAGCGCGCCACCGTGCCGGCGTCACCAGCCAGCAGGAGTGCGCTACACCTGGAACGAGCTGCCGCAGCCGCACGAGGCTTTGGCATTGGGGTTGATGAAATGCAACCCCTTGCCCATCAGGGCCGTGTCGTACTCCAGCGTCGTGCCGTCCAGGTAGAGCAGGCTCTTCTTGTCGACGAAGACCTTCGTCCCGCCCGGCCCCTCGAAGATTTCGTCCCCGAGGCGCGCGTCCTTCTCCCAGCTGAACGTGTAGCTCAGGCCCGAGCAGCCGCCGCCCTTGATGCCCACGCGCAGACCGCCCTCGGCGAGCCCCTGCTTGACCATCAGCTTCCGGATGTGCGCGGCGGCCTGTTCCGTGATTCCGATCATGGCTACTGCCCTGCCTGCTGCTTCTGCTTGTAGTCCTCGATGGCCGCCTTGATGGCGTCTTCCGCGAGGACCGAGCAATGGATTTTCACCGGGGGCAACGCCAGCTCCGCCACGATGTCGGTGTTCTTGATGGCCAGGGCCTGGTCCACCGTCTTGCCCTTCAGCCACTCGGTGGCGAGGCTGGAGCTGGCAATGGCCGACCCGCAGCCGAACGTCTTGAACTTCGCCTCGTCGATGACCCCGGTCGCCGGGTTCACCCTGACCTGCAGCTTCATGACGTCGCCGCACTCGGGCGCGCCCACCAGGCCGGTGCCCACCGTCGGATCGCTCTTCGACAGCGATCCCACGTTGCGCGGGTTGTTGAAATGATCCACGACTTTGTCTGAATACGCCATCTGTCTATCTCCGTGCGCCCTCGCCGGGCGGCTGCTCTGGATGACTAGCCCCTAGCGCCTGGCCCCTAGTCCCTGCCTAATGCGCCGTCCACACCATCTTCGACAGGTCCACGCCGTCCTTCACCATCTCGTAGAGCGGCGACATCTCGCGCAGCTTGCTCACCACGCTCACCAGCTTGGCCGCCACGTAGTCCACTTCTTCCTCGGTGTTGAAGCGGCCGAGGCCGAACCGGATCGAGGAGTGCGCCAGCTCGTCGCCGGCGCCCAGGGCCTTCAGCACATAGGACGGCTCGAGGCTGGCCGACGTGCAGGCCGACCCCGAGGACACCGCCACGTCGTTGATGCCCATCAACAAGGACTCACCTTCGACATACGCGAAGCTGATGTTCAGGTTGCCGGGCAGCCGGTGCTCCGTCGATCCGTTGATGTAGAGCTCGTCGAGCGACGCGTGCAGCTTCGTGTTCAGGCGGTCGCGCAGGGCGCCGATCCGCTTGCCTTCCTCGGCCATCTCGAGCCGGCAGATCTCGGCGGCCTTGCCGAAGCCGACAATGCCCGGGACATTGAGGGTGCCGGAGCGCATGCCGCGCTCGTGGCCGCCGCCCTCGATGATGGGGGTCAGCAGCACGCGGGGGTTGCGGCGACGCACGTACAGAGCGCCCACGCCCTTCGGGCCGTACATCTTGTGCGCGGTGATCGACGCCATGTGCACGTTCGCCGCGTTGACGTCGAAGGGCACCTTGCCCACCATCTGCACCGCGTCGGTGTGGAAGAGGACGTTCTTCTCCTTCGCGATCGCGCCGATCTCGGCGATCGGCTGGATGACGCCGATCTCGTTGTTCGCCGCCATGATCGTGATGAGCGTCGTCTTGTCGGTGATGGCGGCGCGCAACTGGTCGAGATCGACCAGGCCGTCCTTCTTCACCGCCAGGTACGTCACCTTGAAGCCTTCCTTCTCGAGGCGCTTGCAGGTGTCGATGACCGCCTTGTGCTCGGTCTGGGCCGTGATGATGTGATCGCCCTTCTCGCGATACATGTAGGCCGCGCCGCGAATCGCGAGATTGTCCGACTCGGTCGCGCCGCTGGTGAAGATGATTTCCTTCGGGCTCGCGCCAATCAGGTCCGCGATCTGCTTGCGGGCGATCTCGACGGCTTCCTCCGCCTCCCAGCCGTACTTGTGATTGCGGCTGGCCGCATTGCCGAACTTCTCGATGAAATAGGGCAGCATCGCCTCGAGCACCCGGGGGTCCATCGGGCTCGTGGCGTGGTTGTCGAAATAGATCGGGAACTTCAACATGACCGTCTCACCTACGCGCGGCTGTGCACGGCCACCATGCGGGCCGGCTGGGGGGTGCCGATGGGTTCAGTGTCGTTCGCCAGCGCCGACACGGTCGTCATCGCCAGGGCCGACACGATGATTTCGCGGATGCGCCACAGCGGGTCGCGCACATTGCATTTCGCAAACTGGCCGCAGCGGTCGGCATGAGCCGAGCACGCCGTGACCGACACGGGGCCGTCGATCGCCTGAATGACGTCGGCCACGGTGATCCCGGTCGCGGCCCGTGAGAGCTGATACCCGCCGCGGGTGCCCTGCTGCGACGTCAGCAGACCGCGCCGTGTCAGCCGCTGGAGCACCTTGGCCATCAGCTCCGTCGGGATGTCGTAGCTTTCCGCGATTTCACGGGCGCTGGACGACCCCGACTTGAGGGCCAGGTGGGCCATGGCGATGAGGGCGTAATCTGCTTTCTTCGACAGCCTGAGCATATGGTGTTGCCCCTGGCCGCCGTAGCCCTCGCGAAGGCGGCTATCTACGACCGTGATAGTCCTATATTAGCGCCCCATACAGGACCAGTCAAGTCGGGTTTCTGCGGAAATTGGGGACGGGGCCAATTTCCGGGTGGGAACCATCGAAATTAGCCCCGTCCCCAATTTCGTATTGGTCGGGGTTCCCGCCTTCGCCCTCGGGGCTACGGCGGGCAGGCGGGCGAGTCCCTAGTACCGGGCCATGGAGGGATCCACCTGCGTCGCCCAGCGGTCGATGCCGCCCTGGAGGTTGCAAGCCCTGGCGAAGCCGTGGTGCCGCAGGAACGACGTCACGTTCGCGCTGCGGATCCCGTGGTGGCAGTACACGACGATTTCGTCGTCCGGGTCGAGCTCCTGCTGGCGGCGGGCAAGCTCGCCCATCGGGATGAGCACGGCGCCGGCGAGGGCGGCAATCTGGTACTCGAAGGGCTCGCGCACGTCGAGCAGGAACGGCCGGTCGCCGCGGTCGAGGCGGGCCTTGAGGTC
>Ga0315276_10002841_pt1 | contig 15817 bp, 13 predicted proteins | sample YL17G05_0_MG_FD_204542 | JGI IMG/M metagenome (GOLD analysis project Ga0315276, IMG submission 204542) | Sediment microbial communities from Yellowstone Lake, YNP, Wyoming, USA - YL17G05_0 | ecosystem: Environmental > Aquatic > Freshwater > Lake > Sediment | place: USA: Wyoming | collected... | reverse complement strand
ACGACGTTTGTGACCCTGATGTGCGCGTTGCACGGCCCGACCCTGTCCACAGTCTCTATGGTCGCGGCAATTATCGACGTCTCCACCATGTCCAAGCTCGAAGGCACTATAACCGTCCCCGTCGACTTACCGGCCTTGGTCTTGATGTCGACCTCTATCCTGCCTATCCTACCCGTCTTCTGCAGGTCCCTGAGTTCGAGCTCCTCGCCCAAGAGGCCCTCCGACTGGCCGAACAAGGCCCCTACGACGTCTGGTTTCTCAACTACTCCATCTATCGTTATCTCTGCATATACGTTGTACTTGATTGTGTCTGCTGGCGCTTTAGCCATAAATCATCCCTCCCTTTTTCACCTACTTTACGCTCAAGCCAAGAACACACCGGCCTCTGCGGCGGCAACACAACCTCATGCCGCATGCCCCTATTCAACAGCGAATCTGATGAAAGTGAAATTCCTGACTTGGGAATTTGACGCTTAATTGTACGCAGTCGCGGCTTATATACGCCGTCCATCCTGCCCTCCGCCCCCGATGCGCCTTAAAGCCGCACATACCTCCTCCAAACTGACGTTCCTGACCAGCAGGGTCTTCCTCCTGGACGAGAGGCCAGAGACGATGTCGCACGGCCCAAAGACCTTTCCCACCAACTTGATGACTGCCTTGTTGGCCTTGCCCTTGTCGGGGGGCTCCTTCGTCCTCACGCGGACGATGCCGTCCGAATACGATACGGAATCCTCACACGCCTTCGGTGCGACGTGCACGTCCACGAGGACCCCATCCCCTCTCTTCTTGGCGGGGGCTTCTTCCATCACTGGAGTGAGTTCGCCTTTATCACGTCATCGAGTATCCTCAGGAAGGTGTTCTGCTGCTCGTCAGTAAGGTTGACGCGGCCGCCCTCCTCTATCCTGAGGTCGTTGTTGTCGGCTACTATAACGAGCGCCCTGGAAACCGGGACGCCGAATATCTTCTGCAGCTCCGGGTTATCGTTCAGGTCGCTGATTATGTTGTCCAAGACATCCATGTATATGCCTATCCTATCCGGGTTCACACCGGCGGCAGGTTCTCTGTCACCCATCATTTCACCTCAAATCGATAATGATTGACAATATATTCCCCCCAGCCCTATAAAAACCGGATTAGCGGCGGCCCACTTAAGGCGACTATGCCGCCTAATCTACTCAATCGCTAGGTGACGATGTCAGGTAGCCTATCCAGCCTTATCGCGTCCTTTATCTCCCTGGCCATCCTCTTGCCCATGTACATGGGCTCGTCGTACATCAGGTACATGTACGGGCTCTGGCCTATGAGGGCGTTGCAGCCCGCGACTATCCTGCTTGAAATCTCGAATGCGACTATCTCCAGGTTCTCGCGTATGATGGTCTCCATGCAGAAGGCCCCTATTATCCCGGGCGGCGCGAGCCTCTGGCTTTCAGCGACTATCCGCTCCCCGATCCCGAATATCTCGTCCAAGAGGGACTCCCTCAGGACCATCGGGAAGTTGCCGACTATCGTGAAGGAAGGGCTTACCTCCTGGCCTATCTGCTCGGGGACCGGTATCCTGTAGACGCCGTCGACGCTCGACTCGTACCTCTTGTCGACGCCCATGAACTCGGTCTCGCCGGAGAGCACGCTGTGGAAGTAGTGCGGGTAGACGTTCACACCTATTATGTACTCCTGTATGTACGGGCTCTTAGCCTCCTCAGCGGTGATGAGCTTGCTCTTGACCATCAGCCGTATCTTCTTCTCGAACGCCTCCTCGTTGTCGACGACGAAGTACCCCTTCCCGCCCTTCGCCCCGGGGAACTTCACGAATGCGAGCCCCTTGATGTCGGAGGGGCTCTTGTATACCTTCGGCACCTTCAGGCCTGCGCCCCTCATCCACTCGTGCTGCCTCACCCGGGAGGTCTCCACGTCAAGGAGCGTCCTGTTCCCGAATATCGGCACAGACCACTCCCTCAGCCTCTTCTGCTCCAGGTACGCGTTGAAGCTGCCGTGGGGTATGACGACGCTGTTTAACTCCTTAAGCCTCTCCTGTACATCCTCGCCGGTTATGTCCTGGAGCTTGTCTAGTATGATGTACTCGTCCGCCAGTCGGAAGCGGCGGTAGAGTTTGTCGCGGCCTTTCGCGCACACGCAGACGGTCCGGAACCCCTCCTCCCTCGCGCCCTTGAATATGTTGAGTGCCGAATGGCTGCCTATTGTGGCTATAGAAACCTTCTTCGGGTCGTAGCGGCCGACGACACCCGCAATCTCGCCTGCACCAACCATTAACAAATTATAGAAAAAGCCGTTTATAAATACGTTCAGGCGCCAAGCAGCTTCAGGGCCTTCCTCCTGGCCTCCTCGTCCGCGTTGCGCATGTTCGCGGCCGCCCACCTGACGGCCCGCCTCATACCCTCCGGGTCGAAGCCATACCCCCCAATCAGTCCTTTCTCGTCGGCCGGCTCTCCGACGAGCCCCCCATAGCCTAGCATAACCCCTAAGGCCATGTGCGCGATTTTCTTCTCTTCCATCACGCGCTCGTCGCTTGGCGCGTCGGCGGCCGTTTTCACGGCGCTTCCGGTGTCTGCGACGAACCTGACCCTGCCGTCCGGGCAGACCATGTAATTCCCCCAGTGCTGGTCGTCTGACAGCAGGTATCCGCTGCGATGCGCCATCGAGGAGACGGAGAACAGGGTCCTCACGGAGTCCATCACTATGGACTCGGGTTTGACGCCGACCCCTCCTGCAATCCTAACAATCTCCCCTGCCGGGATTAGGTCCTCCGCTCCCGCCGGGCTTAGGCCGCCGACTGACATCCTCAACCCCCCCAGGTGTTCCCTTATCAGCATGTTCGTGGAGAAGCCATCCCCTGAAGAGCCCTCCCTCCTGCCGTACTTCCTTATCGGGAACTCTCCGCCGACCCCCGCCAGCATTATCGGGCATGACATCGGCGGCTCGATGCCATGCGAGACGAATCCGTGGTAGATGCGTACGGCGGACACGAAGTCGTCCACCTCAATCACTCCGTGCGCGAAGTCCTCCCCCGGAATCTTGATGTCGGCCGACTGTTCGGCTTGGCCGCCCACCTTCCACCTCATCACATGGTTCCTGAAGGACTGGGGGTCCGGAGTGTATTCGACGTCAACCCTGCTCCTAGTGGATAAGACGACCCCTCCGGGCCCGCTCGCCTTCCGCTGCCTGCTGAGTCTGGAGATGAGAGCAACCCCGTCTTCGCCTACTAGGTCGAAGGCGCTGTGCGGGAGGGCGAAGCCGAGTCTCCTGAAGCCTTCGTCGTAGGAGTAGACTTCGCCGAGGAGGCGGCTGCCGCGGTAGACTTTCGCCCTGGAGTATGGGCCGTCGGACGGAACATTCTCGACCCTCCCCCCCTTCGCCTGGAAGAATCCGAGGCCGACGACGCCGGACAACTCGTTGTCCCCCTGGTTTCGGGCAACCTTCTCCATGATAGGATAAGGGCATTATGCGGTTTAATATGTGCCGCAGCCTTCCATAACGCTCAGTTGGCTTTGCCAACTGGCGCCCGAAAACACCATTGATGTTTTCAGGGAGGCTGGCGAAAGGACGCATGCGACTGCGTCACATGCACCTGACTGCTATCCACGTAAGTCAACAGCGGTTAAGTGACTATCTCGGCGACTCTCTCCTGTTCTAACGCGTCCTTGATTAGTCTCGCCGTCCTCCTGCCTGTGCTCATGTTCGTGTGCCACAGGCTGTTGCCGTATGGGTGGCCGACTGCGACGTGGACGTTGGTGCCTCCGCCTATCCTCGGGGCGACGTCGTATATGTGGAAGTGTAGGTCCTTGTCGACGCATGTCTGCAGGCAGAACGCGCCTATGATGCCCGGGCTATAGTGTTCCTTCGCGGCCAGCACGTATTTTTCAGCGAGGTCGTATGCGCCCTCAAGGAGGCTTTCCCTGAGTGTGGCGCTGTTGTGGCCGCAGACGGTGTATTCCGGCAGCCTCTGCCTTTCGTTGAGGGAGAGTTGCTGTTGGGCGGGGAGGCGGACGTGTCCGTCCAGGCTGGACTCGAACCTCCAGTCGACTCCTAGGAGCTCTATTTTAGGGCATTCGTCCTCGAGCGGATTGTAGAAGAAGTCGAGGTTGAACACGGGTCCGATGACGTACCTCTCGATTCTAGCCCCCTCCAAGTCAACGGCTGTGATGACTCCCTGCTTTATGAGGTTCCCGGCCTTGATTTTGTATTCCTCGAAGCTGCCGGCGGTGAAGAATCCGCGCTCGAGCTTCTTTTTCGCGTGGTGCAGCTTCACGACGACGAGCTCGTCTATGTCTTCCGGGGAGTCCACCCTCTCCGGGTACGGGAGGCCGGCTTTGTCGAGGAGCCAGTAGTAGCTTTTCTTTTCGCTCCGCTCCTCGGAGCGCAGGAGGCTTCTTGAGCCGACCATCGGCACCTTAAAGTCGTTTTCCACGGAGTCTATGCTCAGGTATGATGTGAACGACCGGTTCGGGACGAATAGGACTCCGTTTCTGCGCATCTCCTCCTGCTCCTTCAGCTGGAGGATGTCCTTGAATTTCTCGTAGACTCTCGCCTCGTCCACGGAGCCGCGGACTACCCTGTCGCCTTCGCGTTTGGCCTTGTTGTAGATGGCGTAGGTCTTCTCCCTCCCGCGCTGGCAGTATAGGATGGTCCTGAAGCCTTCAGCGACAGCGCCTTCGGCGACGTCTAGCGCGGAATGGCTTCCTAGGACGCCGACTTTAACGGCTTTCTTTCCATACCCTTCCGCGATGTCCTGTACTATCTTCCTGTCTATCATGGATGATGTTACACTCGATTTCTGGGAATATATATCCGCTCCCATAATGTAGTGCCTAACCATCGGCTACGGGCCCGCCCCACCCACCGGCGCGGCTCCGCTTCCTCTAGCCGTGCTGTTCGTGACGGTCGCATAAAGCCTCCTCACCTCGCTGTCCCTCGGCTCAAGCTCAAGATACCTCTCCCACATGCCGGCCGCCTGGGCGGTTCTCCCGGCCCTGTAGTATATGAGCCCGAGGTTGAAGTACGCCTTCGCGTACCTGGGGTCGGACTTGAGTATGTCGACGTACTGTCTCGCAGCCTCCTGTAATTCCCCCTTCTTCATAAGGATTCCGGCGAGGTTGGCCTTAGCCATAAGATACGTCGGGTCAAGCGCCAAGGCGGCCGTATACTCCCTCAATCCCCCCTCCTCGTCGCCGGACATGGCGAGCGCGTAGCCTAGGTTGTTATGCGCCTTCGCACTGTCCGGGCTAATCCTCACCGCCTCCTCGAACATCCTGGCGGCCCCGGTAAAGTTGCCTCTTGAGAGGAGTATCGTGCCGGCATCGTACCTTAAGTTCATGTTGTCCGGCACTATCGCAGCCGCTTCGGCGAGCAAACTCAGAGCCAGGTCCGGGTTCCTAATCCTCTGCCAGTCTGCCATCCTCGCATAATACGACGCCCTGATGTTCCGCGACATGTAGTCCAGGTGTATCGTCGCGTTCCAGACCTGTCTCGTGTCGTAGAGCCCCCAGTAATCGCGATTCGGGAGAGTCTCGTTTTCCGGGACTACCCTGTAGAGGAGACCGGTCTGCTGGAACATGTAGCCCGGGTACTCAAGGTCAGGCTTGAACGTGTAGTAGACCGGCCTGCCGCCCTCAACCATGGCATATTCGACATCGTACTGTCTCTTGTCGCGCAAGCCCTCCGGCATCCAGAAATAATCAGGCCCGTAGAGCCCGTGGCTTAGTATCCCCTGGCGGTCGTAGACGCTGACGTCCCCCCTGGCCTTCTCCACAAGCATAAGGTACATGAGCGGCATCACAGTGTTGTCACCCTCGGCGAATATGACGGCTCCCTTGTCCACGGTCCTCAGGACGTTCGTCGCATAATCGTATGCGAGGAGATTCCCCGACTTGTCGCTCAACCCATAGTTCGCGGCCAGGGCGCTGCCTAATACAACCACTACGAATACGTAAGCGTAAGCCGCCCCGGCGCCCTTCCTTCTCAGCCACCTGAAGGAGTCCTCGAACCCGAAAGAGCTCCACACCGCAAGCACAACTATGGTCGGCATGAAGAACGTCGTCACCTCAAGCGACACATCGTTCAAAAACAGCGTGTAGACAAGGTCGGCGCAAGCCATGATGGCGGTGAAGTTGAAAAAAACCCTGTTTCTCCTGGAATGCGCGTATAGGCCGTATGCGGCGAGTACGCCGGCGACAGAGCACTGGCCCATCAGGTACCGCAGTATGTCAATGAACCGCTCCACGTATCCTGACGCGGTCAATGTGAGGACGACGGTCTGCCTGTGGACCGAGCCTGTGACATGTCGTAGGAAGCCTTCTATCGTGCTCGGGTCACCCCAGTTGTAGGGGGGATTCGCCATGGCCCTCAGGGGTACGTACAGGTAGAGGGAGAGCGGGGCCGAGAACGCTGATGCGATGCGCCCCCAGCCTAACCCCTTCGGTTTGGATTTCACCCCCGACGAAATCAGGTAGATGTATGCCGGGGCATAGAGGAGCATCGACAGGTGGTTAGTCAACGCTAGGCCGTAGGCAACCGCAAACCAGATGAGCGTCCCCCCGTCCCTCTTCAGCCTCCACCTGAGCGCAAGCCACGTCAGCGCCGCGGCGAAAAGCCCGTTGAGGCCGTACACTTCAGCGACTGTTGCCTGGTCCCAGTAGGCCTGAGAGAACGCGACTAGGAGCCCGGCGCCTGCCGAGGCAAGCCACGACTTCACAAGGAGCCTTGCCGTAAGGCATGCGAAAACAGCGGCGGCGGCCGCGAAAACCGCGCTCAACACGTTATACCTGTACGCGACGTTCCCGAACGGGATTGTGGAAAAGGCCTTTCCAAGGAGCATGTACAGCGGGTAGCCGGTAGGGTGGGCGACGCCTAAAGTATATGACGCCGTTATGAAGTCTCCGCTGTCGCCGGCGTAGACGGTCGGACATAAAGTCAGAAGATAAGCGGCCATAGCAGCCGAGAATACGGCTGCACAGGCCAGTAGGCCGTCATCGAGCCTCATCGTATAAGATAAGGCGGACGGCTAATAAACGCCGCGCCCCTTGTTCTTCCCCTTGTTGAAGATGGTCTTCCCCTTATGGATCCTCTGGACGTCCAAGGCCGCCCTAACCGGCTGCCCGCCGTGGAAGACCCTGTTAACTTCGACTGCCAACTCCTCAGGGCCGAGCTTGTACTGGTTGGCGGTAACGAACCTCAACTCAGGATAAGTCCACATCCTGCCGTGCGACATATACATGTACAACGGCAGACAACATTAAATATGTGCCCTTGCAGGCGGCGGAAACCGAGCATTTTTTTATCCGAAGTCTTCCATATGGTATTTATGGAAGTTCTCAGGAACTCCACCGGGGGAGTGGGTGACGCAGGCGGCGGGCCGCTGGAGCGTATCGAGCCTTTCGCCTCTGCTGAGTCCCCTGAGCTGCGGAGGCTGCGCGAGGGGCTATTTGATGTCGGATGCAGGCTCGGCGAGGTTGCCAAGAGTCTTGGCCGGCTGGGGCGTCCGGCGAACGTCCTGATTACCGGGCCGTCAGGGTCGAAGAAATCCACCTTGTTAGGCGTCATGCGGCATCTGGTGGAGTCCTCCGGCTTCCCATCGGAGAAAATGAAGGATGGCCGTGTCAGCACTCTCATCAATCCCAAGGGCTCAGTGGCCTATACTGCGGCAGAGCAGGGGACTGCAATAATCTTCTGGGAGGCCACGAAGACTCTGCCGCAGAAAGTGGGGGGCATAGATTTTTACCTCGAGATTGAGGGCAGCCCGGGCGTGAGGATTGAACGGCTAAGCAACAAGACCGGAAGCTACGAGTTCGCGCTTCAGGTGGTTGAGTCGTCGCAGAGGGCTGAGCGGCTTAAGGACAGGGAGCCGGACTTGATAATCAACACGGACCCGCTCAAAATTGAGATGGAGCAGAGCGGGTGGGTGACTCGTGCGCTGCAGGAAGGCTGGAGGAAGTCCGTGCAGGGTTCTGGCATCAACGTGCCGACAGACGAGGAGAACAGTCAGCTTCAGTCTAAAATCTCAATGCTTCGTAGACTAGGGCTGGGGGGCTACCTGTCTGTCGCACAGCTCGAGTTCATCGCGGTCAGACTTAGATCTGAGTCAGTAATAGGCCTCCAGGACGGGAGGGATGCAGTCTATTTGCCGCGCATTAACCTCATAATAGGCGAGCGTGCTACCGGGAAGATTCCGCTGGAGCCGGTGAGGGTGGACAACCCCCCGCCCCCTAAAGCGGAACCATCATCTGGCCCGGATGAGTACTACCTCCGGCATATCCCCCCGTCTTCACATTCGTTCTTCGCCATATCGGCGGGCCCATCCGACATACACCTGGACTCAATATCCCGCCCCAACACGTGGCTGACGTCCAAACACTGAGTCATGACTTAAACCCACCAGTCCTGTGCATCCACTCGCAATCACGCTCAGCGGCTAGCTTGTACTGGTTGGCGGTAACGAACCTCAACTCAGGATAAGTCCACATCCTGCCGTGCGACATATACTAAAAAGATACGCGGCGATGGTTAAAAACATTCAAGCCGAAAACGAACTTCCTAGAAGCCATGGTTGCCGCGCCGGCAGCAAATTCTACGACGACCGCCCCTGGGGGCAGATGCATCACCACTGACGCAACCAAGTCCCAGCCATTAACGGCCTTCCGCGGTCACAGACAATCCTCCGGGCAATTGCATCGGTCCTCCGGTTTCTTGCATATACCATTCCCGCACAGCATGCAGTAGCCTGATCTGTCTTCCCCCCCGCCCGACGCATCTATACAATGCCCATTCTGCCCCCCAACGTACCTGGTTAGGTTGATAAGAGCGAGCCCCTTACAACATCCTGGAGCCCCAGGGTAGTCGACAAATCCCCCTCCATTTGGGATGCACTTCACCGGACTCATAGCGTGCAGTGAATGCCCCCTCACAGTCGGCGACTTATCGTAGTCTCGACCTATGCCAAAGTCCTCCAAAAGCGTCGGCGCCAGGTCCATGCGGTCCCCGCTTCGGACTATCCCCCCATCATTGGATGCGATGAAACCGTAGGGTGCGTTCAAGTGGCCGGCTACCGGGACGTGGCCGTGGTCCGTCACAACGTATACGAGCGTGGTCTCTGACATGTTGAGTTCATCAAGCTTCCCCATAATCCTCCCGAGCCTTGCGTCCGCATCAACGATTGATTTCCTGTACTCGCTGCTGTCACCGCCTATTTTATGCCCACTCACGTCTGGGCCGACGAAGTAGAATAACGCGAACACACGCCTTCTGCTGTTGTTCTCAAGGAATCCCTCGGCCTTGGCTGCGACATCATCCTCACCCAAGCCGGTCTGGAAGTAATCGATGCTTTCTTTTGTCGTGCACCACGGCTGGCGGCTAGTGCAATCCCCGCTGAACATCGGATTTCCGGCTGCAAAAACAGCAGTCACAACATCGCCCCCCGAGGCCTCCTCGACCTTCTCGAAGACGGAGTATCCCTTCGGGAGCGGCCTGTACCTGTCGTTGCTGTAACTACCCGTGGTCGCGTCATCATAGCCTGAAAACAACTGAGGCCATCCAGCCCTCGTATCGGTAGCCCCGCTAGTCACAGTCAGGTTGAATACCCTGCCGCCACTAAGCCTCATGAGATTCGGCAGGCCGTTCGGGCACTCGGGCAATTTCTTGTCGATGCAGGCCCTCAATATATCCCTCTGTACACCATCCCATCCGACTACAATCACGCTCAACAACCGGCCTTCGTCAACCCTATCCACTCTTGCCTGCCAGTGCCATGCAGCACAGCCCAGCAATATGAACGAGAAGACAACACCTCCAAAAAAAACTAGCCTACCACGAGACGCCCGAATTTCCATAACGTACGGGCCGGGTGGGATTCGAACCCACGATTTGCAGCTCCCTCCGCGAGCCCCTTTTCTTTTCCAAAGAAAAGGTGCTTCACCCCCAAAAGAAAGACTTCCTTTGGAGGCGCCTTAATGAACGTGTGTTTTTCCGGCTCTTAGGAGGCTGCCGCCATATCCAGGCTTGGCTACCGGCCCATTTTTTTCTTTTTCGGCTGGTGCCGAGCGTTGGAGACTGCCGCCTCCCCGGACAGCCGTGCTGTACGGGTGAGCGAACCCCCGGGGTTCGCGAATGTCCAAGGCTGGCTTTTTGCCGAAGTACTTCGGGTATAGATAATGTTTAAGGCGGATAAAAGCATAGCGCATTATACTGTAGCAAAGACAACCCTTTCGTGGAAGCAGCCATCAGGCACAGTCTTGGGGGCAATTGCATAGGTCTTCTGGTTTCCTGCAATTCCCCTCTCCGCATAGGGTGCACTGACCGGACATGTCGCCTTCGCCGCCGGTTGCCTGCACGCAATTTGGGGGAAAAAGCTTGAGATGAAAATTGCGTTGAACATACTTTGTGAGGTTAAGCTTGGTTAGTCCTCTGCAGCATTCAGGGGCCCCAGGATAGTCGACGTATCCTCCACCCTCGGGTATGCAATCCACAGATGGTATCGAATGCATTGAGCGTCCTCTTAAAGGGGGCGTCCCCTCCTCATCAACTCCTATGCCGTAGTCCTCAAGGAGTGTCGGCGCGAAATCAAGCCTGTCTCCACTGCGCACGATGTTCATGTCATTTGAGGCGAAGAAGCCGTATGGCGCATTCAAATGCGTCCTCCCAGTCTCGTCAAATCCGTGGTCCGTGACCACGTAAACTCTCGTATCCCCGCTTAGGTTGAACTCATCCAAAATATCCAGGAGCTCACCCAGGAGAGCGTCATCCTCGATGATTGCGTTGACATACTGGCTGGAATTCGAGCCACCACCATGGCCAGCACCATCAGGGTTATGAAAATATATGAAAACGAAGAATTTTTTCCCTCTGTTGCCTGCCAGAAACTTTTTGGTCTCGGACAACAGCTTATTCTGGCTTAAACCTGTTCTGAAATAGTCAACACTATCTTTCGTCAGACACCATGGCTCGCCCGTGCTGCAGTTATCCATCATATTCCACTTCTTGCTGGCGATGAAGGCGGTGACGATGACACCATTAAAATGAGCCTCTATCTTCTCGAAAATGGAATAACCTTTCGGCAGAGGCTGGAATAACGCGTTGTTATAAATCCCCATGGTGTCATCATCGTATCCTGACAGGAGCTGGGCCCACCCGGGTTTTGTGACGGTGTCTCCATTGGTGATGGTCATGTTGAATATCCTGCCTCCGCTCAGCCTCATGAGATTCGGCAGGCCGCTTCGGCACTCAGGTATCCTCTTGTTGATGCACTCCATCAGGCGGTCCCGCTGGACCCCGTCCCAGCCTACGACGATCACGTTGTGTTGCGCGGTAGGTGCACTCGCCTCTCCGCTTCCCCGCCAGTATAATGTTAATGCAAAAGCGGCTAGCAGAATGAGTGCTAATAAGGCAAGACCTGGAAACAGCAGTCTTCTGGCCGCCGCCCCCTCGGCAACCCGGGGTTCGCGAATGTCCGATTTTGACTCTACGTCCATATTTCCGGGTATATAATGTGTATGGTGGATAAAAGCCAGCTCCCGTATTCATGCGGTCTTGGTCTAGGAGCGTCTGCCCACGGTTTTCGCTGCCAGGAGTCCGATTCCCAGGCCTGCCGCGGCGGCTGCCAGGGTTATAGTCAACACCGCGATTGTAAGGTACGTCAAATCGGATTTGGTGGCGTCGGAGTTTATCACCGCCATACCATAGAGGCCTACCATGTACCGGAGGTATTCCGACGTCACCTGGGACATGATTTCGATGGTCTTGCCGTATATCCTGCTTTTCTCAAAGAGGTATCCGGCCGCGTATAGGAGTGCCGCCGCGAATCCGGTGACTGCGCAGGTGAGCGTCCACATGGTGAAGACGAACCCTCTTTTCACCCAGGCGGTTCTCTTCCCCGGAGTATCCTCCTTCAATGTGACCAACACCCTCTCATGGACTCCGCTACGTTTCCTGAGGCCTCCCACCGCCCCGAATGCGAGGCCTAAGAGCGGGTACGCCGCAGTCATCGCTCCTGTGAGTATGGCGTTGACGACTGTCGAGTATATGAAGGCCAGGAAAGCGGTTTCTCCGCCGTAGTATGTGTACGACATTTTGTAGAGGGTGACCGTGTTGAGCGCGAACGCGAGCCCGCCCACGAAGAGGCCAGTGACGATGCCCGCCGACAGCCCGGCTTTCGCGGCCTGCGATATTCCGCCGTCAACCGCGGACGCCATCCTGCGGCCGCACCATGCGTAGGCGGGGAGGCTTATGAGGAACACCGTCAGCCCCGCCTTCGCTGTTAAGGTCGCAGGAGGATTGGTTGTGGGTAGGAGGTAAAATATGCCGGGGAGCAGTATGCCCTCCGTCTCCCCGGAGGCGTGAATCAGCATGGCGGAGACTAGGCTGAGGGATATAGCGATGGATACTGGCAGGACGGTAAGCCGGTTCACGAAGCCCATGTTTTTATATAGCATATTACTCAATGATAAACATGCGCTTTTTGGCTCTCCTGGTTTTTACGGTCGTCCTCCTCTCCGGCTGCCTCGGCGGCGAGAGGTACGTCTGCGCGGACGGCAAGACGGTCGTCGAGGAGGTGTCACGCTGCCCGGGGGTCAGGATACTCTGCCCGGACGGGATGACCATCGTCGACAACAAGGCGGATTGCCCGGACTTCGACTTCAACATCAAGGCCTGCGAGAACATACCCGTGACGTTTTCACAGAGCCGCGACTCGTGCTTCATGGCGGTCGCGGCCCAGAGGAACGACTTCAAGCTCTGCGGCCTCGTCTCCTCCTACTCGGAGAGGCAGTCCTGCTACAGCGGTATAGCGTCGGCGACCAACGACGCCGGCATATGCGAGAAGATAGGGTACGGGAAGAGCCAGTGCTACGCGGCACTCGCGAGCAGGCTCCAGGACCCCGAGATGTGCGGCAAGATTACCGCGGTGTCCGAGCGGGACAGCTGCTACTCGAACCTCGTCTACAGCGTGCAGGACGAGACGCTATGCACGAAGATAAGGAACCCCTCCACGAAGAGCAGCTGCTACTACAGCCTCGCCACGTACACCTACAATCCGGCGTACTGCGACGTCGTCATGAGGGCGAGCGACAGGGACAACTGCTACAACAGCGTTGCCCAGTCGGTCATGAACATGACCCTCTGCCACCGTGTGCTGAATCCCTCCGTTCGGGAAAGCTGCGTCAGGTACCTGAACAACACGTACTCGGAGTCGGGGGGTTACTATCCCAGCGCCGTCCTGATGGGCGTGGACTGAATCCCGTTTACTGTTTAGGTGCCCACTTCCTCACGGCCTCGGCAAGTTCCGGGTGAGTCCCCCCGTATTCCTCGAGCGTCTTCCCATCTCTCACCGCGTCCACAGCCTGCCTGGCGGCCATGGCGCCCTTTGTTGTCCCGCCCGGGTGCCCGTGTATGCCGCCGCCCATCTGTATTATCACATCATTGCCCATGAACTCCATCAGCTTCGGCACGTGGCCCGGGTGCAGCCCCCCCGATGCTACGGGGAAGACCGGCTTCATCCCCCACCACCTCTGCGGCAGCCTGTCTTCGGCCGCTGGCACGTCGTCCGACACTATCTCGTCGCGTATGCCCATGACCTCCTCCTGGGGGCCCTCCATCTTCCCGACCGCGGTGCCTATGTGGAGCTGGTCCATGCCGATGAGCCTGTAGAGCTTCGCGAGCGCGAGCATGGTGATGCCGTGCCTCTTGTTCCTGGTGAGGGCGGCGTGCATGGCGCGGTGGGCGTGGAGGACGAGCGACATGTCCTCGTTGGCCTCCCGCACCGTCTGAAGCGCTGAGGGGCCGATGGTGAGGACGTCGACCATCGCGTAGGTCCCGCCGTTCTTCTTTACGAACTTCATCCTCCTGAGCATCTCGTTTGTCTCGGCTGTGATGTTGGCCATGTAGGCCTTCCGCTCCCCGGTCTCATTCTCAGCCTTGCGCAACGCCTGGAGCGTGAGTTTGACCCTTGCGTCGAACCTGTTGAATCGCTGGTCTGTGAGGTTCTCGTCGTCCTTGACTATGTCGCAGCCGCCGACCCAGGCCTCGTACGCTACCCTCGCATGGTCCTTCGGTGGGAGGCCGACCTTCGGCTTGATTATCGTGCCGACGAGCGGCCTGTCCCGGACGCCAAGGAGCTTCCTCACACCCTTTATGCCATGTTCCGGGCCGGGGAACGATTTCACGTACTTTTTCGGCAGCGTCATGTCCATGAATCTGAGGTTCTCTATCGCCTTCATCCCATAGACGTTTCCGGTGACGCTGGACATGAACTGGGGGACGCTCCCGAGCTCGAAGAGCTCAAGCGGGTAGGCGACCTTCACGAGACCGCGCGCCTCGTCCATCGAGTAGATGGTCGGCTTCAGCCTGGTGAGGACGCTCTCCTTCATCGTGCACACGTCGGTCCACGTGCCTATGCTCGACTCCGCGGTCAGGTGGACGGCGGCCTCCCGTAGGCTAATCCCCTCAGCCGGCTCAACCCGGAACATGCAGACTAAGTCGTCATCGTCAGGCGAGTACCCCAAGTCAACGTATCCTTCGGCCATGGAAGATATAACCCCTCTAATAATATTAGCTCAGTGCCGCATGACGTTTAATCCCCCTGAATACGAGGAATTAAACATTGTCTTACTTAATCCACCCCGGGTATTAATCCAGACAGCACCATCATCTACTATGTCTGGGATTCGGCATGAAATATCCCTCGCCACTAGGCACATCATCGGCATAGCAGTCTTTCTGCTCTTGGCATTGCTTATCTGCGGCTGCCTTGCTGAAAAATCAGGTGATGACGGGCAGGTTCCATCTTCGAAGGAAGCAAAATTTGCATCTGTTGGAATAAACCCCCCCTCAGTAAATGTTACGTCCGAAAGGTTCAACGTCGTCCTGATAGTCGTCGATGACCTTAGGGCGGACCACATTGGAGCCTACGGATACGGCCTGGACACAACCCCCTTCCTGAGCAACCTGTCTAGCCGTGGAATCCTTTACAAGAACGCATATTCCTGCTCTTCGAGGACTATTTCGGCGTCGGCGTCAATGCAGACGTCACGATATCCATTCGAGCACGGCGTCGAGACGGGAGGTTCAATACCCATAAGAACTCAAGGCAACGACCAGCAGGTGAGGATTAACGACATGCCCGCTGAGATGAGTACGCTGGCGGAGGTTTTAAGGGAAGCCGGCTACAGCACATACGGTTTTTCAGAAAACCCCTATCTTAAACCAGCCACTGGCTTTGGCCGTGGATACGTGAAATTCGAAACCCTAAATAGTAAATTGCCAAACAGCAGCATAAACGATAGGATGACGGAGTTGGAAACTGAAATAAGGAACTCCACCCCATACTTCCTTTTCATCCATTACATGGACGTCCATGGGCCATCCAGGCTCACGGAACCATGGTTCACAAAATACAAGCAGGTCGAGCCTGCTAAAATAGCTGCATACGATAGCGCGATAACCTCCGTGGACTCGAAAATTAAAGAACTCTACCTCAAGTTCGGATGGGATGAGCGCACGGTAGTCATTTTTACCTCAGACCACGGGGAAGGGTTCAAGGAGCATGGCCTTCCAGGTCATGGAAACTCGCTCTATCAGGAGCTCGTACACGTGCCTTTGTTGGTCTCCATACCCGGCGTTAACTCTACAGTCATAGTCGAGGACGATGTAAGCCACCTCGACGTCCTGCCGACAATCAGGGAGGTTGTCGGCTTACCACCAGATGGCGGTGACCGTGGCATAAGCCTCCTTCGACCCCTCAGGCAGAAGCCTCAGGGTGGTAGACTCATAATCTCCCGCCTCCTGCGGGGAGAAGACGAGCACAATCCCGGAATTGATA
>Ga0315276_10002840_pt1 | contig 15821 bp, 12 predicted proteins | sample YL17G05_0_MG_FD_204542 | JGI IMG/M metagenome (GOLD analysis project Ga0315276, IMG submission 204542) | Sediment microbial communities from Yellowstone Lake, YNP, Wyoming, USA - YL17G05_0 | ecosystem: Environmental > Aquatic > Freshwater > Lake > Sediment | place: USA: Wyoming | collected... | reverse complement strand
CGAACGCGGCGGCCATGGCACCGTCGCGCACGGCCGTTCCGACCGCTTGCTGCCGGCCCGACATCGGCAGCAGCAGGGCGATGACCGATGCCGCGTTGCCTGGAACCATCCCTGCCGCGCCCTGTGCGGCGGCCTCGGAGCCCGCGAGCGGCAGGTAAGCCGCGCCCGGGTGGCCAGGATGGCGCAACTGCCACTCCGCCGACCGCTGAGCGACGGCTTGCGGATCTGCGCCCGGCGCCGCAGCCATGAGTTGACCGAGTTCGAGCCAGGCGCGCTCGCTGTCCGTCGCTCCTGGTGACGGGTTCGCCGGCGCCGGATACTTCGCGAGCAAATCGGCCACCTGCCGTTCATTGGCCTCCCGCGCTTCTGCGGTGCCGAGGATGCGACCGCGCTCATCGTAGGTGCGAATGCCTTCGAGCGGCCGGCCGGATGCGAACTCCGCCTGTCCCCGCAGCTGCAGCAGTTCGGCCGCCATCGGCGCCGGATAGGGTTCGCGCAGGGTGTGAATGGCCGCGAGCGCACGCTCGGGATCGTTTCGCGCCAGCGCGATCTCGGCTTCGATGCCGGCCAGCAGGACCGCATCGTCGCCCTTCGCGCGACCCTCCGCCTTGCCGAGCATACGTTCCGCGTCTTCGTACTTGCCCGCTGCCGCGTACTCGCGTGCCGCCAGCAGCGCGAGGCGGGCGTCCCAGCTCAGGAAACCGCGCCTGGCCGACTGTTCGTACAGGCGCGCAGCTTCTGCGTGCTGCCCGCTGCGCGAGAGCACGGCGGCCTCGTCCGCAGCCGAGCCTTGCTGCGCGAGTGCGCCGGCGGGCGGCCACGCGACAAGCAGCATCGACACCAGCAACGCCGCGATCAGCGAGCGAACTTGCGGGCCGCGAAGGTGAACGTGCAGCATGCCGTGGTCCTGAGGAGGCGCCCGTGACGCGAGATGCCGCTGATTCTATAGGCAGGCCGCCGGCCGGCACACTGTTCGTGGTCGCGACGCCGATCGGCAACCTGCGCGACCTGAGCCCGCGCGCCGCGGAGATCCTGCGTGACGTGGACGTGCTGCTGGCGGAAGACACGCGCCACACGCAGCAGCTGCTCAATGCCTGCGGCATCGCCCGTCCGCCCGGCGCCCTCGAATCCCTGCACGAGCACAACGAGCAGCAACGCGTCGAGGGGCTGGTCGAGCGCCTGCGGCGCGGCGCGAGGATGGCGCTCGTCAGCGACGCGGGCACGCCGCTCATGAGCGATCCCGGCGCGCTGCTGGTGGCCGCGGCCGCAGGCGCGGGGGTGAACATCGTGGCGGTGCCCGGTCCATGCGCCGCAATCGCCGCGTTGTCGATCGCGGCATTGCCGGCCGGAAAGTTTTCTTTCGAGGGCTTCCTGCCGGCGAAACCCGTCGCGCGCCGGCGTGCGCTCGAGGCACTCGCCGCGGAAACGCGCACGCTCGTGTTCTACGAGGCGCCGCACCGCGTGCGCGAATGCCTCGACGATCTTGCCGCCGCATTCGGCGCCGGGCGCGCGGCTGTCGTCGCGCGCGAGATCACGAAGAAGTTCGAGTCGGTCTATCGCGGCACGCTCGCGGAACTCGCGCTGCGCGCGGCGAGCGATGCGGACCTGGCGCGCGGCGAAATCGTGATCGTCGTGCAGGGTGCGCCGGCGCGGCAGGAGGGCGACGAGGACGGCGCCGCGGCGCAGGCCGTGTTGCGCGTGCTGCTCGAGGAGTTACCCGTTTCACAGGCCGCGAAGCTGGCCGCGCGCATCACCGGCCGCGGACGGAACGAACTGTATGAACTTGCGCTCGCGCTAGCCAAAACACCGCAGGAGTAAGGCGCGCGCGGTACAATGCGCGCGGGAGTCGGCCAGGCAACCGCTGCGCCAATAGCAGAGGAAAGTCCGGGCTCCACAGGGCAAGGTGCCAGGTAACCCCTGGGGGGCGTGAGCCCACGGACAGTGCAACAGAAAGCAAACCGCCTAAGCGCCGCAGCAATGCGGTGACGGTAAGGGTGAAAGGGTGCGGTAAGAGCGCACCGCGCCGGTGGCAACACTCGGTGGCACGGCAAACCCCACCTGGAGCAAGACCAAATAGGGAAGCGCGCGAACCTTCGGGTTCGTTCCTGCGGCCCGCAGGGGCTTCCGGGTAGGTCGCTCGAGGCGCACGGCGACGTGCGTCCCAGATGGATGGTTGCTCTCGACAGAACCCGGCTTATCGGCCGACTCCCACTTCTTCTCCGCCCGTCCCACAAAATCCCACCGGTGGCGGGCCCACCGCGGGCTGCCCCGGCGGCCTGCTCGCCGAGCCGCGTCCCACCTGATTCCATTGGGCAGCGGCCAGTCCCGCCTGTGGTGGCCACTCCCGGACCTGCGGCGGGGTCCTGCGGGCGCCGAATTCCCACAGTCGCCTACTTCTCAGCCGTCATCAAGGAAGTATTGCTAACTAATTGATTAAGCTGGCAATGCCCTTATGACGAGTTGGACCCAGTCCCGCCCTTTGAGTCTAAGTTCCTGTCGTCCCTAGGAAATTTTTATGTTCAACCGTTGACTCGGCCGGCAACGCGCACCTATAGTGGCGCGGAGTGGGAAAAAGTGGGATGAAATGGGCCGCAGGCCCTACAGCTAGCTGACATGTTTCGCGGAGCCAACAAAGTCACCCTCGATGCCAAAGGCCGCATGGCCATGCCTGCGCGCTACCGGGACACCCTGGTGGAGCGCAGCGAAGGGCGTCTCGTGGCCACGGTGGACCGCAGCGACAAGTGCCTCCTGATCTACCCCCTCCCGGACTGGGAGGAGATCGAGCGAAAGCTCATGCGGTTGCCGACCCTGAATCCTCAGGCGCGCCGGTTGCAGCGGTTGATGGTGGGGCATGCGACGGATCTCGAGCTCGACGCGCATGGGCGGGTGCTGGTCCCGCCGAAGCTGCGCGAGTACGCGGGCCTGTCGCGTCAGGCGATGCTGATCGGGCAAGGCAGTCGTTTCGAGCTCTGGGACGAGCAGCACTGGAACGAGCGTCGCGAGGCGTGGCTGCAGGCGGGCGAGGAAACGGGCGACCTGCCCGTCGAGCTCGAGCAGCTGTCGCTGTAGGCGGGGACGTGGCGGAGCACACGCCGGTACTTCTCGACGAAGTGCTGGCCGGTCTCGAAGTGCGGCCCGATGGCCGCTACTGCGACGCGACGTTCGGCCGCGGCGGGCATACCGCCGCGATCCTCGCTGCGCTCGGCCCGGCCGGTCGCATCTACGCGATCGACCGCGACCCGGAGGCCATCGCCGCCGGGCGAGCGCGTTTCGGAGCGGAACCACGTCTCACGCTGATACGGGGGTCGTTTGGCCGGCTCGAAGAGCTGGTCCGCGCGGCCGGTCTGGAGGGGGAGTTGCACGGTGTGCTGCTCGACCTCGGGGTTTCGTCGCCGCAACTCGACGAAGCCAGGCGGGGCTTCAGTTTCATGCAGGACGGGCCGCTCGACATGCGGATGGATAACGAGTCCGGACAGAGCGCAGCGCAATGGCTGGCACGGGCCGGCGAGCGCGAGATCGTCGATGTCCTGCAGACCCTCGGTGAAGAGCGTTTCGCGCGCCGCATCGCCCGCCGCATCCTCGAGGCGCGCGCCATCGAGCCCATCGTCCGCACCTCGCAACTCGCCGGAATCGTCGCCGCGGCCGTTCCCACTCGCGAGCCCGGCAAGCATCCCGCCACTCGCACGTTCCAGGCCATCCGCATCCACGTGAACGCCGAACTCGACCTGCTGGAGACCGTGCTGCCGCAGGCCGTGCGTCTGCTCGCGCCGGGCGGGCGGCTCTGCGTCATCAGCTTCCACTCGCTCGAAGACAGGATGGTCAAGCGCTACATCCAGCGCGAGACCCAGGGGGATCCGGTCTACGCCGGCCTGCCCGACGTGCCTCCCCACGCGCGAGCGACACTGCGGCGCATCGGCAAGAAGGTCGTCGCCTCGCCGGCCGAGGTCGAGGGCAATCCGCGCGCCCGCAGCGCGGTGTTGCGCATCGCCGAGAGGCTCGCCGCATGAACACGCGCACGCTGCGCCTGATCGTCGCGGTGCTCTGGGTGGCCGTGCTCGCGTCCTCGCTCGGCGTGATCTACGCCAAGCAGGAAGCGCGCAACCGCTTCAACGAGCTGCAGAAGCTCACCAAGGCGCGCGACGACCTCGACATCGAGTGGGGCCAGCTGCAGCTCGAGCAGAGCACCTGGGCCACGCACGGCCGCGTCGAACAGGTGGCGCGCGACGACCTGCACATGACCATTCCGCAGGCGAACGACCTGCGCATCGTGCAGCCATGATGCGCGAGAAGAACGGCAAGCGGGAGGGCGCGGTCGAGCACCAGGCATGGCGGCACTGGTTCGTGCTCGCGCTGCTGTCGCTCGGCGCCGTGGCATTGCTTGCGCGCGCCATCTACCTGCAGGTCATCGACCAGGAATTCCTCGAGAAACAGGGCGACGCGCGCATCCTGCGCGTGACCAAGCTGTCGGCGAACCGCGGCATGATCCTCGATCGAAACGGCGAGCCGCTCGCGGTCAGCACGCCGGTCGACACCGTGTGGGCCGACCCGCGCAAGCTCTCGGGCGTCAGCCAGGACGTCTACCGCAAGCTGGCGAAGCTGCTCGACCGCGACCCGCAGTGGCTCGCGCGGCGCGTGACGAGCAGCCTCGACAAGGAGTTCGTGTACCTCGCGCGGCACATGCCGCCGGCCGAGGCGGCCAAGGTGAGGGCGCTCAACATTGCCGGCGTCGACACGCTGCGCGAGTACCGCCGTTACTACCCGGCCGGCGAAGTGACGGGCCACCTGCTCGGCTTCACCAATGTCGACGACGTGGGCCAGGAAGGGCTCGAGCTGGCGTTCGACCAGTCGCTCGGCGGCGAGCCGGGCGCCAAGCGGGTGATGCGCGACAGCCTCGGCCGCACGATCGAGGACATCGAGCGCATCAAGGAAGCGCGCCCGGGGCAGGACCTGCGCACCAGCATCGATCTGCGCGTGCAGTACCTGGCCTACCGGGAGCTGAAGGCCGCGCTGCAGGAGAACCGCGCGCGGGCCGGCTCGGTCGTGGTCATCGACATCGCCACCGGCGAAGTGCTCGCGATGGTGAACCAGCCCGCGTTCAACCCGAACGACCGCGAGCAGTACCTGCCTTCGCGCTACCGCAATCGCGCAACCAACGACTTCTTCGAGCCGGGCTCGAGCATCAAGCCGTTCATCGTGGCGAGCGCCATGGAGACCGGCCGCTATCACGGCGACACGCTGGTCGATACCTCGCCGGGCATGATGCGCGTCGGCATCAAGACGGTGAAGGACCACAGCAACCTCGGCATGATCGACGTGACGACCGTGCTCGCGAAGTCGAGCAACGTCGGCGTCGTCAAGATCGCGCTCAGCCTCAAGCCGCAGCAGATGTGGCAGGAGCTGGACCAGATCGGCTTCGGGCGGGTCACCGGCTCGGGCTTCCCCGGCGAATCCGCCGGCATCCTCACCAGCTACGAGCACTGGCGGCCGATCGGCCAGGCGACGATGGCCTACGGCTATGGCCTGTCCGTAACGCCGCTGCAACTCGCCCAGGCCTACGCCACGCTCGGCGCCGGCGGCGTTCACCGCCCGATCAGCCTGCGCCGCCTGGATTCGCCGCCCCCCGGCGAGCGCGTCATCTCCGAGCCGGTCGCGAAGGAACTGGTGCGGATGATGGAGCGCGTCGTGAGCGAGGAGGGCACCGCGCGCCGGGCCGCGGTGATGGGTTACCGCGTTTCCGGCAAGACCGGCACTGCGTGGAAGGCCTCGGACACGGGGGGTTACTCCACCAACAAGTACATGGCCATCTTCGGCGGAGTGGTGCCTGCCAGCAACCCGCGGCTCGCCTGCGTCGTGGTGATCGACGAGCCGAGCGCCGGGGCCTACTACGGCGGCGAAGTGTCGGCCCCGGTGTTTTCCGCGGTGATGTCGGGCGCGCTGCGCCTGCTTGCCATTGCGCCGGACGACCTGAGCAGCGTGCCGGCGACGACGCTCGTGCGCGCGCAGGACCCGTGGTGACGCGCATGAATGCCATCCTCAAAGGCGCCGCGCCCGGCCGCTACCGCACGACCCTCGGCAAGCTGCTCGAGGGTTTCGACGTGACGGTGCCGGAGACCACGGTGACCGACCTGTCGCAGGACAGCCGCACGGTGACGCGAGGCGGCGCGTTCATCGCGTGCCGCGGCCGCACGACGCATGGGCTTGCGCACGTCGCGGCCGCGCTCGAGCGCGGTGCCGCGGCCGTGTTGTGGGAGCCGTCACCCGACATGGCGGCGCCCGTCGTACCCGAGGGCGTTGCGTCCGTTGCGATTGCGAACCTCGGTCGTCGCGTGGGCGAGATCGCCGACCGGTTCTTCCGCCAGCCGTCCGCAGACCTGCGCGTTGCCGGCTTCACGGGAACCAACGGCAAGACCACGTGCGCGTACCTGCTGGCGCAGGCGAGCGACCTCGTCGGCCGGCGCGGCTCGTATCTCGGCACGCTCGGATTCGGCCGTGCGGGGGCGCTCACCGACGCGGGCCTCACCACGCCGGACGCGGTGAGCGTCCACCGCCGCCTCGCGCAGGCGCGCGACGCGGGCGCGGCCACGCTTGCGATGGAAGTTTCCTCGCACGCGCTCGACCAGGGACGCGTCGGCGGCGTGCGCTTCGACACGGCCGTCTTCACGAACCTGACGCGCGACCACCTCGACTACCACGGCACGCTCGAGGCTTACGGCGCGGCGAAGACGCGGCTCTTCCACAGCCCCGACCTGCGCTGTGCCGTGATCAACGTGCGCGACTCCTTCGGGCAGGATCTCGCGCAGCGGCTCGACCCGTCGATCGAGAGGATCGTGTTCTCGACGGCGAGCGAGATCTGGGCCGGGCGCGATGACGGCTGGATCCGGGTCTCCGAAATGCGAGCCGGCAGCGGCGGAGTGACGCTGCAGGTCGAGAGCCGCTGGGGCGCCGGCACCCTGCGTTCGCGGCTGCTGGGCGAATTCAATGCAGAGAACCTGCTCGCGGTGCTCGGCGTGCTGCTCGGCTGGAACGTGCCGCTGCAGACCGCGCTCGTGGCGCTCGCCGCGTGCGACGCGCCACCCGGACGCATGGAGTCCTTCGGCGGCGGCACGTTGCCGCTCGCGATCGTGGACTATGCGCACACGCCGGATGCGCTGTCGAAGGTGCTCGAGGCCGCGCGGGCCCACACGCGCGGGCGCTTGTTCTGCGTGTTCGGATGCGGCGGCGACCGCGATCCCGGCAAGCGTCCGCTCATGGGCGCCATCGCCGAGAACCACGCGGACGTGGTGATCGTCACCGACGACAACCCGCGCACCGAGGCATCCGGGGACATCCTGGCGCAGATCGTCGCCGGCATGGCCTACGGCGAGACGGTGCAGGTGATCGCCGATCGCGCCGAGGCAATCCAGCACGCGATTGCCGAAGCCGATCCCGGCGACGTCGTCGTGATCGCCGGCAAGGGGCACGAGGATTACCAGATCGTCGGCCGCGACGTGCTGCCGTTCAGCGACCGGGAAACCGTGCGGCGCGCGCTCGGGGAGATCGCGTGATGCTGCGCGATCTCGAGCACCTGGCGCGTGCGGCGGGCGGGGTCGTGCAGGGCGACAACGTGTCGTTCGGGCCGGTGATGTCCGACACCCGCGCGATCCAGCAGGGCGCGCTGTTCGTCGCGCTGCGCGGCGAGCGCTTCGACGGCCACGATTTCGTGGCGGATGCGGCCGGGCGTGGCGCCGTCGCAGCGCTGGTGAGCCGGCACGTGCACGCGCCGATCCCGCAGGTGATCGTGTCCGACACGCTCGCAGGCCTGTCCGCGTTCGCCAAGGCCTGGCGCCGGGCGTGCGCCGCGAAGATCGTCGGCGTCACGGGAAGCAACGGCAAGACCACCGTCAAGGAAATGCTGGGCGCGATCCTGTCGCGCGTCGGTCCGTGCCTCGTCACGCAGGGTAACCTGAACAATCATATCGGCGTGCCGCTCACGCTGTGCCGGCTCGAGAGTACGCACCGCTTCGCGGTGATCGAGATGGGCGCGAATCACCAGCGCGAGATTGCAGGCCTTGCTGCCATCGCCGAACCGGACGTCGGCCTCGTGATCAATGCCGGCCCGGCGCACCTCGAAGGCTTCGGCGGCATCGAGGGCGTGGCCAAGGGCAAGGGTGAGATGTTCGCCTCGCTCGACACGGCCGATACGGCGGTGATCAACGCCGACGACCGCTTCGCGACCTTCTGGCACAACCTCGCGCGCGCCGCCGGCAACGTCGTCACGTTCGGCATGCGCGAGCGCGCCGAGGTGAGCGCGTCGGGTCTCGTGGCGAAGCCTGCTGCCGGCGGGTTCGTCACCGGGTTCGACCTGCACACGCCGAAGGGCGAGTGCCGCATCGCGCTGCCGCTGGCGGGCGAGCACAACGTCATGAATGCACTGGCCGCCACGGCCGCCGCCATGGCCGCAGGCGCCGACCTCGCGGCCGTCCAGCAGGGACTGCAGTCGATGCGCCCGGTGTCCGGCCGCCTGGAGACAAAGAAAGCCCTCCACGGCGCCCGCTTGATCGACGACTCGTACAACGCGAATCCCGGATCCGTTCGCGCGGGCCTGCGTGCGCTGGCCGACGGGACCGGCGAGCGCTGGCTGATACTCGGCGAGATGGCCGAACTCGGCGAGGAGTCGTCGCGGCTGCACGCGGAGGTCGGCGCCTATGCGCGTGAGTGCGGCTTCTCGCGCCTGTATGCGATCGGCGGCGAAGCGCGCAATGCAGTGGAGGCCTTCGGACCGGGCGCCAGCTGGTTCGCGAGCGCCGAGGAAATGGTCGCCGCCGTGAAGCCCGGCCTGAAGCCCGGCCTCACCGTGCTGGTGAAGGGTTCGCGCGTGAACCGGCTCGAGCGCGTCACGGCCGCGCTCGTCGAGCAGGTCCCGGCCGCGGCGGCGGGAGGGCACTGAGATGCTGCGCTACGTCGCCGAGTGGCTGGCCGAGTTCTACCCGGCGTTCCGCGTCTTCAACTACCTGACGCTGCGCTCGATCCTGGCGGCGCTGACGGCGCTGTCGATCTCGCTGCTGGTCGGCCCGACGATGATCCGCAAGCTGGCGGAGCACCAGGTCGGGCAGCGCGTGCGCTCCGACGGCCCGCAGTCGCACCTCACGAAGGCCGGCACGCCGACGATGGGCGGCCTGCTGATCCTCGTCGCCATCGTCGCCTCGGCACTGCTGTGGGGCGACCTGTTCAACCGCTTCGTGTGGGTCGTGCTCGGTGTCACCGTCGCGTTCGGGTTGATCGGCTTCTGGGACGACTACCTCAAGCTCGTCGTCGGCAATTCCCGCGGCCTGGTCGCGCGCTACAAGTACTTCTGGCAGTCCGTCGCGGGCCTCGGCGCGGCGTTGATCCTGTATCTCACCGCGCACTCGCCGGCCGAGACCACGCTGTACGTGCCCTTCTTCAAGCACGTGTTCATCCCGCTCGGCGCGCTTTTCATCCCGCTCACGTACCTCGTGATCGTCGGCTCGAGCAACGCCGTCAACCTCACCGACGGCCTCGACGGCCTCGCGATCATGCCCTCGGTGATGGTGGCGGGCGCGCTCGGCGTGTTCGCCTACGCGTCGGGTAACATCGTGTTCTCGGCTTACCTCGGCATTCCCTACATCGCCGGAGCCGGCGAGATCCTGGTCATCTGTTCCGCGATGTTCGGCGCGGGGCTGGGCTTCCTCTGGTTCAACACCTACCCCGCGCAGGTGTTCATGGGCGACATCGGCGCGCTGGCGCTCGGCGCGGCGCTCGGCGTGATCGCCGTAATCGTCCGCCAGGAAATCGTGCTCTTCATCATGGGCGGCGTCTTCGTCATGGAGACGGTGTCGGTGATCCTGCAGGTGGCGTCGTTCAAGCTCCGCGGCAAGCGGATCTTCAAGATGGCGCCGATCCACCACCATTTCGAACTCAAGGGCTGGGCCGAGCCGAAGGTGATCGTCCGTTTCTGGATCATCACCGTGGTGCTCGTGCTGCTCGGCCTCGCGACGCTGAAGCTGCGATGACCCCTGTGTCGCCCAACCTCGCGCCGCTCGAAGCAGGCACCCGCGCACTGGTGCTCGGGCTCGGACGCACGGGCCTTTCCTGCGCGCGCTACCTGCAGCGCAAGGGCCTCGCGGTGCGCGTGGCTGACACGCGCGCGCAGCCGCCGGGCAGTGAGGCGTTGCGCGCGAAAGTTCCGGATGCGGAATTGCGCACCGGCCCGTTCGAAATGAGCCTGCTCGAAGAGGCCGCGCAGGTAGTGATTTCGCCCGGGCTGTCGCTGCGCGAGCCGGTCGTCGCCGAGGCGCTGCGCCGCGGGCTGCCGGTCGTCGGCGACATCGAGCTGTTCGCCCGCGAGGCGCAGGCGCCGATCGCCGCGGTCACGGGCACCAACGGCAAGAGCACGGTGACGGCCCTGCTCGCGGACCTCGCCAATGCCGCGGGCCGCACGGCTATCGCGGGAGCCAACCTCGGCGAGCCGGCGCTCGACTTGCTCGAGCGTCCCGTGCCCGCCCTGTACGTGCTCGAACTGTCGAGCTTCCAGCTCGAGACGACGCATTCGCTGCGTGCCGCGGTCGCCACGGTGCTGAACGTCACTCCCGATCACATGGATCGCTACGGCTCGCTGGCGGAGTATGCCGCGGCGAAGGCGCGCATCTTCGACGGCTGCGACGTGGCCGTGATCAACGCGGACGATGTCGTCGTGCGCGCGATGCCGCACCCCGGCCAGGACGTGATCTCGTTCTCGCTCGAGCAGGGCGAGGCCGATTACACGCTCAGTCACGAACCCGAGCCGATGATCGTGCGCCGCGGCGAGCCGCTGCTGCCGCTTGCCGCGATGCGCATCCAGGGCTTGCACAACGCCGCGAATGCGATGGCCGCGCTCGCGATGTGCGATGCCCTCGACATCCCGCGCGGCCCGGCGATCGACGCCCTCAGCGCATTCCCGGGCCTGCCGCACCGCTCGCAGTGGGTGGCGGACGTCGGCGGCGTGCGCTTCGTCAACGATTCGAAGGGCACGAACGTCGGAGCGACGCTCGCGGCAGTCTCGGGCATGAGCGGTCCGCTGGTCGTGATCGCGGGCGGCGACGGCAAGGGCCAGGACTTCGGCGAGCTGCGCGAAGCGTTCCGCGGCAAGGTCACGCACGTCGTCCTGATCGGCCGCGACGCGCCGCAGCTCGAGGCGGTGCTGCGCGAGGCCTGCGCCACCGAGCGCGCGACCGACATGGCCTCGGCGGTGCGAGCGGCACGCCGTGTGGCGCAGCCCGGCCATACCGTGCTCCTGTCGCCGGCCTGCGCGAGCCTGGACATGTTCCGCGACTACGCGCATCGCGGCGAAGAGTTTGCGGCTGCCGTCAGGAGCCTCGCCGCATGAGCGCCACCGCCGCCACCATGTCCTTCGCCCGCTCCAGCGGGCAGCCGCGCCGGCTCGCGGTCGACCCATGGGTGATCGGCACGGTGGCCGCGCTGCTGCTCATCGGCCTGGTCATGGTTGCTTCGGCGTCCATCGGCATCGCCGAGAAGGAAACGGGCCAGGCGTTCTATTACTTCAAGCACCAGCTCTTCTACGTTGGCGCGGGTCTCGTCGCGGGCCTCGTCGGGCTCGCCGTGCCGACGCGCGTCTGGGAGAAGTACTCGATCTACCTGCTGGTCGGCGCGTTCGCGATGCTGGTGCTCGTGCTCATCCCGGGCATCGGCGCGTCGGTCAACGGCGCGCGCCGCTGGGTGCGGCTCGGCATCATGAACTTCCAGGTGTCGGAAGCCGCGCGAGTGATGCTGCTCACGTACATCGCAAGCTTCGCGGTGCGGCGCGCGGACGAGCTGCGCGGCGATTTCAAGGGCTTCCTCAAGCCCGTCGGCGTGCTGGCCGCCGCCGCGGCCCTGCTGCTGCTCGAGCCGGACTTCGGCGCGGCGACGGTGCTGATGGCCACCGGTTTCGCGGTGCTGTTCCTCGCGGGCGTCCGCATCCACCACCTGCTGGTTCCCGTGGTCGCCGCGGCCGGCGCGATGGGACTGCTCGCGGTCTCCTCGCCGTATCGCATGCGGCGGCTGATCGCGTTCCTGAACCCCTGGGAAGATCCATTCAACAGCGGATTCCAGCTCGTGCAGTCGCTGATCGCCATCGGCCGCGGCCAGTGGTTCGGAGTCGGACTGGGCGCGAGCGTGCAGAAGTTGTTCTACCTGCCCGAATCGCACACGGACTTCGTGTTCGCCGTGCTCGCCGAGGAATTCGGCTTCGCGGGCGTACTCGCGGTGATCGGGCTGTTCGGCCTGCTGGTGTATCGCGCGATGAAGATCTCGCGTGAAGCGGCGGCGGCGGGCCTGACGTTCCAGTCGTATCTCGCCGCGGCGATCGGCATCTGGCTGGGCCTGCAGTCGTTCGTGAACATCGGCGTGAACATGGGCCTGCTGCCGACCAAGGGCCTGACGCTGCCGCTGCTCAGCTACGGCGGCAGCAGCATGCTGGTCACGCTCGGCTGGCTCGGCGTCCTGCTGCGCATCCACCACGAGACGCAGTCGCTCGGTCGCGGCGGCGCGGTGACGCGCGAGGGCCGGCGCACATGACCGGCAAGGTCGCCATGATCATGGCGGGCGGCACCGGCGGCCACGTGTTCCCGGCGCTCGCGACTGCGCGCGTGCTGCGCGATCGCGGCTACGACATCGTCTGGCTCGGCACGCAGCGCGGCATCGAGGCGCGGCTCGTGCCGGCCCAGGGCATCCCGGTCGAGTGGCTCAGCGTGAGCGGACTGCGCGGCAAGGGCGCACTGACGTTGCTGGCGGCCCCGTTCCGGCTGGCGTTGGCGCTCGTCCAGGCGCTGCGCGCGGTGCGCAGGCACGCGCCGCAGGTCGTGCTCGGTGCGGGCGGGTTTGCGTCCGGGCCGGGCGGCGTGGCGGCCTGGTTGCTGCGCCGTCCGCTCGTCGTGCACGAGCAGAACGCCGTCGCGGGCCTCACCAATCGCATCCTTGCGCGGCTGGCCACTCGCGTGCTCGAAGGCTTTCCGGGCAGCTTCGGCGCCGGAGTGAAAGCCGAGCGCGTGGGAAACCCGGTGCGGCCCGAGATCACGGCGATCGCGCCGCCCGAACGCCGCTACGCCGGCCGTGAAGGTCGCGCGCGGCTCCTCGTGTTCGGCGGCAGCCAGGGCGCCCAGCGCCTCAATGCGGTCGTCCCGGCAGCGATTGCTGAATTGCCCGCAGCGCTGCGTCCCGAAGTGCTGCACCAGACCGGAACCCGCGGGCTCGACGACACGATCAATGCGTATCGCGCGCGTGGCATCGAGGCGGACGTGCGCGCCTTCATCGACGACATGGCCGGCGCTTACGGTTGGGCCGATCTCGCGGTGTGCCGCTCCGGCGCGCTCACCGTCGCGGAACTTGCGGCCGCAGGCCTGCCCGCGATCCTCGTGCCGTTCCCGGCCGCGGTGGACGATCACCAGACGCGCAACGCGCAGTTCGTGGTCGCCAAGGGCGCGGCCGTGCTGCTGCCGGAGAGCGCGTTGACGCCGATCTCGCTGGCCGGCGCGCTGCGCGAGCTGCTCGAGGCCGGCCGGCCGCGCTTCGTGACCATGGCGCTGGCCGCGCGCAGCACGGCCATCACCGATGCCGACCAGCGGCTCGCGGACGCCTGCGTGGCCGTCTCGCTCGGGGAGGCGGCATGAAAGACCGCATGCGCCGCATCCACACGATCCATTTCGTCGGCATCGGCGGCAGCGGCATGAGCGGCATCGCCGAGGTGCTGCTCAATCTCGGCTATTCGGTGCAGGGCTCCGATCTCAAGGCGAGCGCTGCGTCGGCGCGCCTGCAGCAGCTCGGCGTGCGCGTCATGATCGGGCATCGCGCCGGGAACGTCGCGGACGCGGATGTCGTGGTCGTGTCGAGCGCCATCAATCCGGACAACCCGGAGGTCGCGCAGGCGATGGCGACGCGCATCCCGGTCGTCAAGCGCGCGGAGATGCTCGGCGAGCTGATGCGCTTCCGTTACTCCATCGCGGTTGCGGGAACGCACGGCAAGACCACCACGACCAGCCTCGTGTCGAGCGTGCTGGCCGAAGGCGGCGAGGACCCGACGTTCGTCATCGGCGGTCGCCTCAAGAGCGCGGCCAGCAACGCGCGGCTCGGTGCGGGCCAGTATCTCGTGGCCGAGGCCGACGAGAGCGACGCGTCGTTCATGCACCTGCAGCCGATGATCGCGATCGTCACCAACGTCGACGCCGACCACCTGGGCACGCACGGCGGTGACTTCGGCAAGCTCAAGCTCTCGTTCGTCGAATTCCTGCACAACCTGCCGTTCTACGGCCTGGCGGTCATCTGCAACGACGACGCCGAGGCGCGGGGGCTCATCCCGCAGATCGCGCGCCCCTACGTGACGTACGGATTCGACGAGCAGGCCGACGTGCGCGCCGTCAACGTCGTGCGCCACGGGCCACGCTCGCAGTTCGATGTCGTCCGCCCGCAGTCGACATCGCCGCTGCACATCACGCTCAACCTGCCGGGCCGCCATAACGTGCTGAACGCGCTCGCGGCGATCGCGGTGGCGACCGAACTCGAGATCGACGACGCGGCGATCCAGCGCGCGCTCGCGGGATTCCAGGGCATCGAGCGGCGGCTGCAGTTCCTCGGCGACATCGCGACGGCGAGCGGCACGGTGGCCCTGGTCGACGACTACGGGCATCACCCCACGGAGATTGCCGCGACCGTCGAGGCTGCCCGCCAGGGCTGGCCCGGCCGTCGAGTGGTGCTCGCATTCCAGCCGCACCGCTACACGCGCACGCGCGACCTGCTCGATGAGTTCGCGCAGGTGCTTTCGGATGCCGACGCGCTCGTCGTCGACGAGGTGTATGCCGCCGGCGAGACCCCGATTCCCGGCGCCGACGGCAAGGCCTTGTGCCGTGCGATTCGAACGCGCGGCCGCGTCGAGCCGGTGCTGCTGAAGGGCATCGACGAACTTCCGACGGCGCTGGCCGGCATCGTTCGCGACGGCGACCTCGTGCTGACGATGGGCGCCGGCAGCATCGGCGCTGCAGCGCACGACTTGCCGCGCTCGCTTCCCGCCGCGGTGGCAGCGCGAGGAGACCGTTCATGACCCGGCCGCACCCCATCACCGATCCTGCCCGCTTCGGTCGCGTGGCCGTGCTGCTCGGCGGGACGTCCTCCGAACGCGAGGTGTCGCTCGACTCCGGCCGCAACGTGCTCGAGGCGCTGCAGCGGCGCGGCGTCGACGCCACGGCGATCGACGGCGTTCCGGAACTCCTGCGGGCGCTGACGGCGCCCGGCGGCGGGCGCTTCGATCGCGTCTTCAACATCCTGCACGGCAGCCGCGGCGGCGGTGAGGACGGAGTGTTGCAGGGCATGCTCGAATCGCTCGGCGTGCCGTACACGGGCTCAGGCGTGCTCGGTTCGGCGCTTTCGATGGACAAGATCCGCACCAAGCAGGTGTGGCTGTCGATCGGCCTGCCGACTCCGCCGTTCGTCAGCCTCGAGCGCGGCGAGGACGTCGTTGCCGCGGCCCACAAGATCGGCCTGCCGGTGATCGTGAAGCCGGCCTGCGAAGGTTCGAGCGTCGGCGTCAGCCGCTGCTTCAAGGATGCGGACCTGGCCGCCGCGGTGGAACTGGCGGCGCGTTACGAGGGGCAGCTGCTCGTCGAGAAGCTGATCCAGGGCGAGGAATACACGGTGGGCGTGCTCGGCCTCGAGGCGCTGCCCTCGATCCGCATCGTGCCCGCCGGCGAGTACTACGACTACCACGCCAAGTACGTCGCGGAAGACACGCAGTACATCTGCCCGGGGATGTCGGGCGCCGCGGAACAGGAACTTGCCGGCCTGACCATCGCCGCTTT
>Ga0315276_10002839_pt1 | contig 15823 bp, 15 predicted proteins | sample YL17G05_0_MG_FD_204542 | JGI IMG/M metagenome (GOLD analysis project Ga0315276, IMG submission 204542) | Sediment microbial communities from Yellowstone Lake, YNP, Wyoming, USA - YL17G05_0 | ecosystem: Environmental > Aquatic > Freshwater > Lake > Sediment | place: USA: Wyoming | collected... | reverse complement strand
TGGAACGCGTCAGGCCTGTACACGAAGGTCGCGCTCGCACCCGCGAGCGCCAAGCTCGAGGGGTAACCCTGCGGCCCTACGGCGCGAGTCGCTCGCGGCTCCAGCCATCGCCGGCGAGCTCGTAGCGTACCCGATCGTGAAGTCGGTCAGGCTGCCCCTGCCAGAACTCGATCGCGGACGCAACGATGCGGTATCCGCCCCAGAAGGGAGGCAGCGGCACCTCGTCCTGGCCAGCGAAGCGGCGCTCGACCTCTGCCGCCTGTCGCTCGAGCTCCGACCTGGTGGCAACCGGCTGGGACTGGGGTGACGCCCAGGCGCCGATCCTGCTCCCTCGAGGGCGGGTCCGAAAGTACGCGTACGACTCCTCATCCGACACCGCCTCGGCAGCACCCTCGACGCGGACCTGGCGGTTCTGGAGCTCCCAGTGCAGCACCGCAGCGCAGAGGGGGTTCTTGGCGAGCTCCGTCGCTTTGCGGCTCGAGCGATTGGTGTAGAAGACGAAGCCCCGCTCGTCGTGACCCTTCAGGAGCACCATCCGAACCGAGGGCACCGCATCTCGGCCCGCTGTGGCGAGAGCCATCTGCTCGGGGTAGCGCACTCCCGCCTGCGCCGCCTCGGCGAACCAGCGTTCGAACTGGGCGTGGGGATCCGGGTTGAGATCGTCGAGATCCACCCCTTGAGAGTATCCCGCCCACCCTCCGGTACGCTCCCAACGTGGCCGTGACCAGGACGATCGAGATCCGCACCGAAATACCCGGGCCGTGTTCGCGGGAGCTCCTCGCGCGCGGTGAGTGCGCCGTCGCTAAGCCCCTGCAGGTGTACCTGCCGGTGTTCGCCGCAGAGGCCCGGAACTCGACCATCACCGACGTCGACGGCAACACGCTGGTCGACTTCGCGGGTGGTGTCGGCGTCTGCAACGTAGGCCACTCGCACCCGCACGTCGTCGAGGCGATCCAGGATCAGGCGGCCAGGTTCGTCCACACGGATTTTACGGTCGTCCCCTACGCGTCATACATCGAGCTTGCCGAGCGGCTCGGCGCGGTCGCCCCGTTCGCAGGGCCGACCCGGGCGGCGTTCTTCAACTCCGGCGCGGAGGCGGTCGAGAACGCGGTCAAGATCGCGCGGCTCGCCACCGGGCGTCCTGCAGTGATCGCGTTCGACGCCGGCTTCCACGGCCGCACGATGCTCGCGATGACGATGACATCCAAGGTGCACCCCTACAAGACGGGCATGGGCCCGTTTGCAGCGGAGGTGTACCGCGCACCGTTCCCGAACGAGTACCGCGGCCCCTCGGCAGCGACAGCCCTCGCCGAGCTCGAGCAGATGTTCTCGTCGCACGTTGCACCGTCTCAGATCGCCGCCATCGTCTTCGAGCCACAGCTTGGCGAAGGCGGCTTCGTTCCCGCACCGGCGGAGTTCGTCGAAGGGCTCCGTGAGATCTGCGATCGCGAGGGCATCGTCATGGTCGCCGACGAGGTGCAGACCGGATTTGGCCGCACAGGGCGGATGTTCGCAATGGAGCACTACGGGGTCGAAGCCGACCTGATCACCGTCGCCAAGTCGATTGCCGCAGGGCTCCCGCTCTCCGGCGTCGTCGGCAAGGCCGAGATCATGGACGCGCCGCACACCGGCGCGATCGGTGGCACCTACATCGGCAACCCGGTCGCTCTCGCGGCTGCGCTGGCCGTTCTCGACATCTTCGAGGAAGAAGACCTGGTCGCGCGGGCCAACATTATCGGCGCAGTCATTCGCGAGCGCATGCTCGCCTGGCAGGCCCGCTGGCCCCAGATAGGCGACGTGCGTGGCCTCGGCGCGATGCTTGCAATCGAGCTCGTTCACGATCCGGCCTCGAAGGAACCGGCGCCTGCTCTCGCTGCAGCCGTGATCGACGCAGCGCTTCAGCGCGGGCTGATCCTGCTCAAGGCCGGGATGGCCGGCAACTGCATCCGCGTGCTGTGCCCGCTCACGATCGAGGATGCGGTCCTCGAAGAGGCGCTGGCAACCTGGGAAGACGCGCTTGCCACCGTGCTGGCGTAGCCGAGCCTAGAACGCGAGTGCTTTCCGGCTTTCGTGCCGCTCGAGCGCGAGCCGGACGAGGTGGTCGAGCAGCTCGGCGTACGGAATCCCACTCTCGGCGAACAGCTTGGCGTAGACGCTCGTGGCGGTGAAGCCCGGGATCGTGTTGAGCTCGTTCACGACGACCTCACCGTCCGGTCGCACGAAGAAGTCGACGCGGGCCATCCCCTCGCAGTCCGTCGCAACGAACGCCGCCACCGCGAGCTGCTGCACGCGCTCGGTCGTCTCGGCCGGGATCCGGGCCGGAACGATCAGTTCCATCCCGCCGTCGGCGTACTTCGCGTCGAAGTCGTACCAGTCGGCGTTAGCCACGATCTCGCCCACCACCGACGCGACCGGCTCGCGATTGCCGAGAACGCCGACCTCCACCTCGACCCCTGGCTGGAACTCCTCGACGAGCACCTTGTCGTCGTGGAGGAACGCCAACGTGACCGCTGCGTCCAGCTCCGCCGCGCTCTGTGCCTTGGAGATCCCCACCGACGACCCGAGGCGCGCCGGCTTCACGAACACGGGATAGCCGAACGGGTTTTCGTTTGCATCTCCGGGACGGAGTGTGACGCTTCGCGCGACCGGGATCCCCCCGTCGCGGAGGACGGCCTTGAAGAGGTCCTTGTCCATGCACAGCGCCGACGCCGTCACGCCGGAGCCGACGTAGGGGAGGCCGGCGAGCTCGAGCAGCCCCTGGACAGTGCCGTCCTCGCCGAACGGCCCGTGCAGAACGGGGAACGCAACGTCGATGGCTCCGAGGGCGGACGGCGACGCGGCAGTTGGGATCGGCAGCGTTCCGCCTGCTCCAGGGAGAGCGGCCTGACCGGGCGCCGGTGGGAGGGCCCACGCGCCGTCGCGTCCGATCTCGATCATCTGCGTCTCGTAGCGACCGGGGTCGAGCGACTCCACAACCGAGCGTGCGGAAGCAAGGGAGATCTCGTGCTCGCTCGAGCGTCCACCGGCGAGCACTGCCACGCGCAGACGTGCGGTCACGGGGTCGTCGTCGTGGCGGTCGTGGTCGTGACCGCGGGCGTCACGTAGGCACCGACGAAGAGCGTCACGACCGTGTTCGGATCCTGCTGCGTGTTGCCGGGGGGATCCTGCGAGATGACGATGCCGTCGAAGGTCTCCACGTCGGTCTCCTGCTGTGTCACGGTCACCTTGAAGCCGGCGGCCTTCAGCGTCGCCTTCGCATCCGCCTCGGTCTGGCCCGAGACGTCCGGCAGCGGCGTCGTCTGAGGGCCGTTCGAGACCGAGAGATTGACGGTCGAGCCCTTGGTCGCCGTCGACGATCCGCTCGGAACCTGGCTGACGACGATCCCGGCGGGCTGATCGCTCTCGACGTCGGTTCGTCCCACTGCGAAGCCCGCAGCCTGCAGCTGCTGCAACGCGGTCGAATAGTCGAGGCCGACGACCGGCGGCACTGCAACCTGCTTCGGCCCGGTCGAGTAGTTGATCCGCACGGTTGCTCCCTCCACGAGGGACGTCCCGGCCCGCGGATCCTGGGCAGTCACGGTGCCAGACGGCTTGTCGGACGGAACGCCGACACTCTTGGCCACGAGGCCGGCCCTCGTCAGGGTCGCGACGGCGTCGGTCAACTGCTTGCCGACGACGCCGGGCACGTCGACGGACTTCTTGCCCGTGGAGACGAGGATCGTGACGATGCCGCCCTTCGCGAGACCCGTCCCTTCCACGGGTGACTGCTCGTACACGATTCCGGCCGGCTGGTCGCCGTTCGCCACTCGGCGAACCTTCGGCTCGAAGCCGTCGCCAAGGATCAGGTCGACAGCCCGGCTCTCGACGATGCCGGTGTACTGCTGGACGACGAGCGGCTTGCCTTCGTCGATCTGCTTCTGGACGTTGTCGTACAGCAGCCAGCCGCCGAGGCCGAGAGCGGCCACTGCGAGAATGCCGAGCACCCACGGCCAGGGGCTCCGCCGTCGCACTGGACCGTCGTAGGCGCGGTAGCGCTCGTCGCCGCCGTACGTTCCTCCCGTCGAGCCGGCGAGCGGGGCGGCGACGCGCGTTGCAGCCGTGGCGTCCATTGCACCGGCGCCGGCCAGCACCATCGTCGCCGCTGCCTCGGTCTCCGTGCCGACCGGATCTCCCCGCGCCACGAGCTCGAGGTCGCGGTCGAGCTCGGCTGCGGTGCGGTAGCGGTCGGCAGGCTCCTTCGCGAGCGCGCGGAGGACGACGAGGTCGAGGTCGTGCGGGATGTCAGGGCGGCGGGTCGACGGCGCATCCGGCGTCTGCGACAGGTGCTTCATCGCGATCTCGACGGGCGTCTCGCCCGTGAACGGGACTGTCCCGGTCAGGAGCTCGTAGAGAACGATTCCTGTCGAGTAGAGGTCGGAGCTCTCGTCGACGGGGGCGCCTCGCGCCTGCTCGGGAGAGAGGTACTGTGCCGTCCCGACGATCGAGCCGACCTCGGTCATCTCGCTGGCCCCGGCCCGGGCGATCCCGAAGTCGGCGACCTTGACGCGGCCTTCCCGGTCGACGATCACATTGTGGGGCTTGATGTCCCGGTGGATGATCCCGTTCTTGTGGGCGTAGCGGAGCGCGGCGAGGATCTGGCGTGTGTACGAGATCGCGACCGGAACCGGGCAGGGCCCCCGGGTCACGATCAGCTCCTTCAGCGTCCTGCCCTCGATGTACTCCATCACGATGTAGTACGAGCCCTCGACGACGCCCCGGTCGTAGATCGAGACGATGTTCGGGTGCGACAGCCCGGCGGCGTGCGTCGCCTCGCGCCGGAAGCGCTCGACGAACTGCTCGTCGTTCGCGTAGCGCTCGTGGAGGATCTTCACCGCGACGCGGCGGCCGAGCTCCTGGTCCTCGGCAAGCCAGACGTCGGCCATCCCGCCCGATCCGAGCTTGCGCTCGAGGCGGTAGCGGTCTGCGAAGAGTGATCCGGTGAGGTCGTTGCGTGCCATGGATGTCGTACGTTACGGATTCGCCGTCGGGGTCAAGAGTGCCTGCATCACCTGATGTGCGATCGGAGCGGCCGTCGCCCCTCCGGTGAGCGACTGGTTCTGAAGCACGACCGCGATCGCGAGCTTCGGCTTCCTGCCCGGATCGCCGGCGAACGCGATGAACCACGTCGTGTTGTTCCCGGAGACGCCGGTCTCCGCCGTGCCGGTCTTGCCGCCGATCCGGAAGCCGGGGATCTGCGCCGCTGTTCCGGTACCCCCCTCGACCGCGTGCACCATCATCGCACCCACCTCCGCCGCCGTCGTCGGCGAGACGGCCCGGCGGATCTTCGTCGGCTTCGTGCGATCGCGGGTCTTGCCGTTCGGGGTCACGATCTTGGAGACGACGAACGGGCGCATCAGGATGCCGTCGTTGCCGATCGCGCCTGCCACCATCGCCATCTGCAGCGGGGTCACGAGGAGCCGCTCCTGACCGAACGCCATCCGGCCGGCGTCGACGTCGCGATCGCGCTTCGGCTCGTAGAGCCTGCCCTTGCGATAGAGCCCGCTCGGCAGCCGCTCGCTCTCGGGGGTCTCGAGCGGCGGCCGCTCGTAGAACCCGAACTTCTTCGCCTGCTTGACGATCGCGCGCGCGCCGAGGGCGAGCCCGATGTTGCAGAACACCGAGTTGACGGAGAACTGGAGCGCCGTCGCCAGTGAGACGTTGCCGAACGGGCGATTCGTGTCGAAGTTGTTGACGCGCTTGCCGTAGACGGTGCAGTAGCCGGGGTCGGAGAACGTCGAAGCGGCGGTGTACTTGCGGGAATCGAGCGCGGCGGAAGCCGTCACGACCTTGAAGGTCGAGCCGGGCGGGTAGAGGCCCTGGCTCGCGCGGTTGAGCAGCGGCGAGGCGGGTGTGCAGTCGGCCCGGATCTTCTCGATCCGCCCGAAGTCCGTCTCGACGAAGTTGGGGTTGTAGCTCGGCGACGACACCATCACGCGTAGTCGCCCCGTCCGAGGATCGAGCACGACGATCGCGCCGCACTTGGTGCCGAGAGCGTCGAGGGCCGCCCGCTGGCCGTTCACGTCGAGGGTCGTGACCACGGTGTCCCCGACGATCGGCTTCCCGTTCAGCTTGTCGAGAGACTGATCGACGAGCGACGAGAGGCTGCGGACCGAGCCCGTGAGGATCGGGTTCAGCGACCGTTCGAGCCCGGTGCGCGACCGGGCGGCAGTCGAGTACCCGACGACGTGCGCTGCGAGCCGGCCCTGGGGATACCGGCGGAAGTAGAACGTGCGTCCATCGACGCGGCGTTCCTTGTTGCGCGCGAGCACCCGGGAGGGAGAGAGGATCAACCCTCGCTTGATCTCGAACTGGGCGACGCGCTGGATCGCGTTGTCCTGACGCTCGGCGAGGGCCGGACGGGCCCAGGTCTGCCAGTACGTGGTAGCGACGATCAGGGTGATCATCAGCGTCATCGCGAGTCCGGCAATCCGGGTGATCTGCCTGTTCACCGGTGCACCGCCGTCGCGGCCGCACGATTCGAGACCAGCATCAGCAATCCCAGCATCACGAAGTTGGAGACGATCGACGAGCCACCGTAGGAGATGAACGGGAAGGTGATCCCGGTCAGCGGCACGACACGGAGGACGCCGCCGACGATGATGAACGTCTGCAGGGCGAGGCCGAACGTGAGGCCGGTCGCGAGGAGCTTCGAGAAGCCGTCCTGGGCGATCAGTGCGATCCGCATGCCGCGGGCGACGAAGACCATCACGAGCAGGAGCACCGCGGCAGCGCCGATCAGGCCGAGTTCCTGGGCGATCGCCGAGTAGATGAAGTCGGTGTTCAGATAGGGGATCAGCTGAGTTCCGTCGACGGTCGTGAACGTGCCCTTCCCGAGCCCTGTGCCGCCGTAGCCGCCGTTCGCGATCGAGTAGAGGCTCTTGACGAGTTGGTACGAGTCGCAGTTCTGGCGGAAGTCGAGCTTGCCGTTGATCGAGCAGTAGACGCGTTCGTCGGTCCAGGGATGGAGCCAGACCGTGACACGCTGCTGGACGCGGCCGAGAGTGGTGTAGAGCGCTGCTGACCCGGCGAGGAAGAGGGCGATTCCGACGCCGACGTAGAGCGCGCGCCCCGTCGCGGCGTACACCATGGCCAGGAAGATCCCGAAGTTGAGCAGGGCTGAGCCGAGATCGCTCGTCTGCACGAGCACGAGCATCGAGGCACCCCAGATCACGAGCAGCGGCCCGAGATCCTTGAGCCGCCCCTGGGCGAGCGACTCGCGCTTGTCGCGGAGGTAGCCGGCGAGGAACACGATCATCAGGATCTTCGCGAGCTCGCCGGGCTGGAACTGCATCGGCCCGACCTTGATCCAGAGCTTGACTCCGTTGACACGGTGGCCGAGGCCGGGCACCGACGGCAGCAACAGCAGGACGACTGCCGAGATCCCGAACAGGTACTTGTAGCGTTCGAGCACGCGGTAGTCGAAGCGGAGCCAGATCAGCGTCGCAACCAGAACGCCGATCCCGACGGCGACCCAGACTGCCTGGCGCCGGGCATCCTCCGGCCCGAGCCGGTAGATCACCGTCAGCCCGAACGCGGTCAGGAGGCCCACGAGCGGCAGCAGCGTCGGGTCGGCGTACGGGACCGTGAACCGGGCCACCACGTGTGCCACGAGGTAGAGGCCGAAGATGACGCCGATATAGCCGAGCCAGCGGGCCGAGACGAGCCCCGTGTCGACGATGGAGACGCTCGCGAACGCTGCGGATGCGACGATCGCTGCGAAGCCGAGGTTGAGGAGCTCCTTGTTGCGCGCGCTCACCGGGTGAGGCTCCACCAGATGAGGAGCGCAGCGACGGCGATCGTGAGCAGGATCGCTCCGAGTGCGAGCCAGCGTCCTCCCGGCCCGGCGCCGTGGCGCTGTACGGGCACGTCCGGGACGACGGGCGGCACGTCCAGCGCCTGCTCCATCGTGTCCTCATCCGGCTCGACCGCGACGGGGGGCTCGGGAATCGGAGCCGGCTCGCCCTCCACGATCTCGAAGAGCACGACCGTGATGTTGTCGATCCCGCCGGCGTTGTTCGCAGCCGCAACGAGGGCTTCGGCTGCCGTGTCGGGATCGTTCTCGGCGGCTGCGATCAGCCTCGCGATCTGCCCGTCACGCACCATGTCGGTGAGGCCGTCCGAACAGATGAGATACAGGTCTCCGGGCTCGGCCACATCCGTCAGGGTCTCGACCTCGACGAACGGCTCGGTGCCGATGGCCCGTGTGATCACGGAGCGGTGCGGATGCTGCTCGGCCTCCTCCGTCGAGAGCCTGCCGGCGCGGACGAGCTCGCCCACGAGGGAGTGGTCCGGAGTGAGCTGCTCGAGCACCCCGTTTCGGAGCCTGTAGGCCCGGGAGTCGCCGACGTGACCGACCGCGACGGTTCCTGCGGCCTCGTCGACGAGCAGAGCGGTGGCCACCGTGCCCATGCCCGACGCCGCGGGGTCGGCGAGCGCGTGCCCGTAGATCCGGGTATTCGCCTCCTGGAGCAGCCCGGCGAGCGCTTCCTCGCCGAGTGCGGCGGGAGGACGCTCCTCGAGGGCAGTGGCCGCAAGACGCGATGCGATCTCGCCGGCCTGCGCACCGCCGACGCCGTCGGCGACTGCGAAGAGCGGCGGGTCGCAGACGAATGTGTCCTCGTTCTGCGGCCGGCGCCTCCCCGTGTCGGTGAGCGCGCTCGCGCGGCCCGTTCTCATGCTTCCACCCTGAGATCGGTCTGGCCGATCCGGACGACGTCTCCCGGGGCCAGCAGACGGGCCGTCGTGACGCGGGCGCCGTTCACGAACGTGCCGTTCGTCGAGCCGACGTCCTCGACCCAGAGCCCGTCGGGGCGAGGCTCGAGGAGCGCGTGGCGCGTGGAGACGAAGTCGTCGCCGTCGAGCCGGATCGCGTTCTCGCCGCCGCGCCCGAGACGGGTGGGGACACGTACCTCGACCGTCGTCCCCTGCTGTAACGCAGGGCTGGCGAGCACGAGCATGCGACCGACCGGGGTCGGAACGACGGGCTCGTAGCGCGCCCGCAACTCGTTGGCCTCGGTGGCGCTGAGCACGATCGACTCCTGCGGAGCGGAGCGGAGATCCCGGGTGACGGAGCGCACGACAGCCCAGATGAAGAGATAGAGAAGCACGAGAAACCCGATCTTGAGCACGAGCAGGGTCTGCTCGGTGTCGAGAGCGCCGATCACGTCACGGGCGCGAACGGCCGAAGACGATGTCCGTCGCGCCGATCGTGATGCGATCGCCGTCGCTCAGCACTTCCCGCGTGATGCGCCGCCCGTTCAGCTCCGTGCCGTTCGTCGAGCCCAGATCGACGACGACGTAGGCGTCACCCTCCAGCACGACCTCCGCGTGACGGCGGGAGGCGTTGCCGTCGGCGACCCGGAGATCGCATTCCCGCGAACGGCCGATGACGGCGCTCTGCGAGGTGATCGGGTGCGCACGCCCGTCGACCGTCAACGTGACGAACTCGCGTGGCGGCACGGTCGTTGCGCTCTCGTGGGCTTCGTCGGTCTTCCCACTCGGCCCGTAGATCATCGTCGTAGCCGGCGCGGCAACGGGAACCGGCGCCACCGTGGCGACGGGGGCCGGTGCGACCGGAGGCGGCACCGCGGGGATCGAGACGCTGCGGGAGGGAGGCGGCGCGGCCGTTGCGGGCAGGGAGGGAACGCCGTCCTCCGGCTGCGCGACCCGGGTCGCGATCCCGAACTCCCCGACCGCCAGGTCGTCGTCGACCGCAAACCGAACCCGGGGAGGCGTCAAGAGGGCGTAGGCCTCGCGCCGCGCGTGCTCGGTCAGGTACTCCTGCAGTTCGCCGATCAGCGACCCCTCGTAGGAGGCGAACTGCTGCCGGTCGGCGCTCGACAGGTAGACCGTGTACTCGTTCGGCACGTACACGCGCGAGACGGAGACGGAGCGGTGCTCGTCCATCTCCTTTGCAAGCTTGCGGGCAAGCTCGACGGGCTGGACGTGGGTTCTGAAGGCGCGACCGAAGACGCCCTCGAAGAGGCCCTCGATCTTGCTTTCGATGGTGCGCAGGACGCTCATTGCGGGAGTGGCCGCCTCGCGGCTAAGGGTAGCGGCCGGTCTTGAGCGTGAGGAGTGCGAGCAGGCCACACAGCGCGCACGTGCCGAGTACCACCGGAAGTGCGGGGAGCGCGGGGGCAAGGACGAGGACGAGGGCGATCTGGCAGGCGCCGAGCGCCGCGACCCCCTTCAAGCCCCGCCGACGCGCGTCCGGCAGCACCGCGGAGGCGAGCGCCAAAACGAGGGCGAGGGCGACGAGGCCCGTGTTGGCCTCGAGAATCACGGCCAGGGCCTGGACGACGTCGGGGACGCGGTTCGAGCCGTCGACGCCAAGGTTGGGCACGATCGACCCGACGAGCGGCAACGGCTGCCCCCGTAGGCCTGCGACAGCAGCAGCAGCGAGGACTCCTGCGAAGGCCTGCAGGAAGCGCCGGGTCCGACCGCGTGCGGGTTGCACGGCGAGCGGGAGGAGTGCGATCGCCCCGATCGTGGCGAGCAACGGGCCTGCCACGAACAGGAGGCCGGCCCGGGCGTCCCGCCAGGACACGGCCAGCCAGGCGACGGCGAGCGCCGCATACGTCACGGCGGCAGCCTGAGCGATGTTCCCGAGCGGGAACACGGGTACGAAAAGTGCGATCGCGAGCCCGAGACGTGGCGCGCGGAGCATCGCCGCGCTCGCGGCGAGCGCGAGCAGGAGCACGAGGCCCGGAGGCCAGAACGGCAGCAGCGTTGCGGCGAACGCAACCGTGACAGCTGCAAGCGTGGCGGGAACGAGGCGCTGCTCGAGCGGGAGTGAGACCGGGACGGGCCGCGGAGCGGCCGCCGCCTGCCGCGGTCGCGCCGCCTTCGTGCGATCACGACGGGGCGAGGTGAGCGCAGTCCGCAGATCGGTGGCAAGAAGCTCTGCCGAGGGGCGCCGCGACGGCTCGATCGTGAGCGCCGACGAGACGGCATCGACGAGCGCAGGAGAGAGGTCGCTGCGGGCTGTGCCGAGCGGCTTTGCCCCCGCCTCGATCGCGGCGGCGACCTGCGGCAGCGGGACCCCCCAGAACGGGTGCTCGCCGACGAGCGACTCCCAGAGCACGACCCCGACCGCCCAGACGTCGCTCGCGGCCGTGGCATCGCCTCCGCGGAGGCGCTCGGGCGCGATGTAGGCGAGCGTGCCGGGAACGTCCCCGACGGCGGTCAGCGTGTCGGCCTCGTCGAACTGCGCGAGGCCGAAGTCGAGCAGCCGGATCGAGATCATCGCCGACTCCTCGACGAGGACGTTCGACGGCTTCACATCCCGGTGGACGATTCCGATCCGGTGAGCGTGCGCGAGTGCATCGAGGATCTGCGCCGCCGCTTCGACGGCGTCGTGGTCGCCGAGTTTCCCGGCGCGCAGCGTCTCGCGCAGCGTGTTCCCTTGCACGTACTCGTAGGCGATGTAGACGTGACCGCTGTCGCCGCCGAAGTCGTAGGCGCGGACGCAGCGCTCGTGGCGAAGCCGCGACGCAGCCTCCATCTCCCTGGCTGCCCTCGAAGCGCGCTTGCCCTCGCGCGGGACGATCTTGAGCGCGACTTCGAGCCCGGTCCGCTCATCTCGGGCGAGCCAGACGGAACCCGAGCCGCCGCGGCCGAGCGGCCGGAGGGGCCTGTAGCGGTCGAGGACGAGGGCGGGGGCAGGAAGGGCGTACGCGGTGCTCGACACGGTCATCGCCTCTTCGCCGCGGCGGTGGGCCTCCCTTCAGGGCCGGGACATGGCGTAGACTCAGCCCGTCCCCCGACGGGAGCACATCTGTGAGCTCGCACGACGACGACAATCTCGATTTCGACTTCTTCGAAGACGACGCCACGCACGAAACGCACGGTTCCGACCGCGGCGGCGCAGCTCCGCGCCCGTCAGGCGGCGGCGGTGGCGGAACCGGCGGATCGGGCCCCAGGCGGCCACAGTTCCACGCACCCCACGGTGTCACGCCGCTGCTGCGCCTGATCGGGTTCGTCGCCTTCGCGATTCTCATCGTCGTGCTGCTCATCGTCTGGGGCCAGGGGTGCTCGAGCGACAAGAAGCGGAGCAACTACTCGGACGCGATGACCGAGCTCGGGACGATCGGTACCAACTCCGCGAAGATCGGCGCCGACCTGGCGGAGCTCCTGACGACGCCGGGGCTCAAGCAGGCAGAGCTCGAGACGTCGCTCGGCGGGCTGATCCAGCGGCAGCAGCAGGACGTCGACACCGCCACCGGCCTCGACGTGCCGGGGCCGCTACGGCCGTCCACGGATCACGCCGTCGAAGCGCTCCAGTTGCGCGTTGGCGGCATGCAGGGATTGCTCGACACCTTCAGGGCGACGAAGGGCGATGACTCCAAGAACGCGACCGCCGCCGGCGAGAAGCTGGCCGAGCAGGCCCGCCTGCTCGAGGCCAGTGACGTCGTCTGGCAGTTCCTGTTCCGCGTACCGGCGCAGGCGACCTTGCAGGACGAGGGCCTCGGAGATGTCACCGCACCGCCCTCGGTCTTCGTGGAGAACGTCGAGCTGTACACCGCCCGGTCGATGACTGCGATCTGGCTGCGCATTCACGGTGCCTCGACCGGAGGCAGCCCATCGGGTGTTCACGGGACGATGCTGGAGAAGGTCGTGGTCATGCCCGCGGGCACGCAGCTCTCGACCGATACGGAGACGACGATCAAGGCGTCGACCGATCTCGCGTTCGACGTCTCCGTCAAGAACAGCGGCGAGAACCAGGAGGTCAGCATCGAGGTGACGCTGACGATCCCGAAGGGCACGACGCCGATCGTGAAGAAGCAGACGATCGACATCCTCGACATCGGGGCCGTCAAGACCGTCACCTTCAAGGACTTCCCCGAGGTGCCGTTCGGTGAGAAGACCTCGGTGCAGGTGAGCGTGAAGCCCGTCCAGGGTGAGCAGAACACGGCGAACAACAGCGCCGAGTACCCCGTCATCTTCTCGCTCGAGTAATGGACACAGCGCTTGCCGTTGCGATCACGGCGTGCGCGGTGGCGGTCGTCGCGCTCCTCACGACCGTGTGGCTCGCACGAAGGCTGCGCCGGCTCCAGGGTGCGCAGAAGGCCGTTCTCGGCGGCGCCTCCCACGACATGGTCGACTTCGCCGTCTCGCTGCAGGGCCGGATCGACGATCTCCACCGCGCCGTCGACGAGGTAGCCACGGGCCTGTCCCGCGTCGATCGGCGCGTGGACGGGGCCATCACGAACACGGCCGTCGTGCGGTACGACGCCTACGAGGACACGGGTGGAAAGCAGTCGGCGTCGTTCGCATTCCTCGACGCCACCCGCACGGGCACGGTCGTCACGGCGATCCAGGGCCGCGACTATGCACGGATCTACGTGAAGGACATCGAGAGAGGCACGGCGGCGATCGCGCTCTCGCCCGAGGAGCAGACGGCCGTGGAGCGGGCCATGGGGCGCTGAGCCCTGCCGGGCGCCTTCCCGACCGTGGTCCGGGGGCGATGCCGCCGTCACCCTCTGTGACGTCGCTCCCCGCGACGGCCTGCAGAACCACACAGCGATCGTCGATCCGGGAATCCGCGTCGAACTGGTCGACCGCCTCGCCGCGACAGGGCTGCCGCGGATCGAGGCCGGCAGCTTCGTCAACCCCGCTCGCGTGCCGCAAATGGCCGGGACCGAGGAAGTCGTCGCCGGGGGCTACGAGACCGGGGTCGACCTCGACGCGCTGATCCGGGTCGCCGAATGGCTCGAGGGCGTCCTCGGACACGGTCTCGAGGGTCAGGTCTACCGAGCCGGCCGGTTCCCACCGGCGAGCGCCTGACAGCCGCGGGTTTCGCGCCGGAGAGGCATGTGCCCCGCTTCGCCAGGTACGCTCGCGGCACGTGCACCAGGTACTCGTCCTGAACGCAAGCTACGAGCCGCTCAACGTGTGCTCCGACCGGCGCGCGCACGTGCTCGTCTGGAAGGGCAAGGCCGAGGTCGTCGAGCACCACGACAAGCCTCTTCGCTCGGCTGAGCGCTCGTTCGTCAGGCCGCACGTGATTCGTCTGCTCCAGTATGTTCGTGTGCCCCGCGCCGTCAAGCGGCGGATCTCCCGGCGCGCCCTCTTCGCCCGCGACGGGTGGAAGTGCGTCTACTGCGGCACGGCCGGAGGGCGTTTGACGCTCGACCACGTGATCCCGCGCTCGAAGGGCGGCGACTCCGTCTGGGAGAACGTCGTTACCGCCTGCGCTCCGTGCAACCTGCGCAAGGGCGACCGTCTGCTCGAGGAGGTGGCGATGTCGCTCCCTCGTCCGCCGCGGGCCCCGGCGCCGGTTCTCTTCATCCGCCTTGCGACGCACCGCGTGCCGGACAGCTGGCGCCAGTATTTGCCGACGCTCGACCAGTACGAGCCCGCGGCAGCCTGAGAGCCGTCCCGCCCGCTCAGACGCTGCGCGCGGCGACGCCGCCTTCGTGGTCGGCGCGGTAGGAGCCGAAGACCCGTAGCTCGGCCGTCAGGTCTCGCATCTCTCGCAGGGTGGAGGCGATCTCGGGATCGAGCGGATGCCCGCCGAGGACCGCGTCGAACCGGTAGCTGAACGGCCGCGAGGGGATGGGGCGAGAGACGAGCAGGTTGAGGTCGATCGCATGGCGGGCGAGCGGCTCGAGCGCGTGAAACAGGGCGCCGGGTCGATGGTCGGTCGTGAAGGAGAACGCCGTCCGCCACTGTCCGTCCCTCCGGTCGAGCCGCGTGTACGGGGCGACCGAGACGAACCGCGTGAACGCTTCCGGGTGATCCCCGACGTTCGCGTCGATGACGGTGAGGCCGTTGAGCCGTGCGGCGCGGTCGCTCGCGATCGCGACCACGGCCGGATCCGCGATCCCGGCCACGATTGAGGCGGCGTCAGCGGTGGTTGCGGCGGCTACGGCGACAGCGTTCGGGAGCGAGGCCAGCAGCTTCCGGCACTGGTCGAGCGCGACGGGGTGCGAGTGGATCTCGCGGATGTCCGAGAGGGAGACAGCGGCGGGTCCCACGAGACAGTGGTTCACGGGCAGGATCGCCTCGGCGACGATCGAGAGGGGCGACTCGTAGAGCAGGTCATGCGTCTCTGCGACGGGCCCGACGAGTGAGCTCTCGATCGGGAGGACGCCGTAGGGAACGCGGCCCGACGCGACGGCATCGACGACGTCGGAGAACGTCGGGAGCGGCACGAGGCGCGCCGCTGGGAAGAGTCGGTCACACGCGGCCGCGGAGTGGGCGCCTTCGCGTCCTGGGTAGGCGACGGTCAGTTCGTTGGAAGCCATGATGAGGAGTGCGCCTTTCGATCGAGGTCGGTTCGCCGGAACTCAGCTAGACGGCGCGAGGCAAGGTCGAAGGCGCCGGCTAGCCCGTAAAGGCGAAGCCGAAGGGCGCGCGGGCAAGACGGAGGGCAGGCGCGCATCGCATCGTCGTCACAGGGTACGGGTAGCGTCGAGGGCGCGCAAGACTGCGTCGCCGACGTCGCCTGTGCCGGCGGTGCCCCCGAGGTCGGGCGTCGGCGCCTTGACGAGAGCCAGATCGACGGCTTGCTCGAGGGCGAGAGCCTCGTCGCTGCGGCCGAGCCCGTGGGAGAGCATGAGCGCGACCGAGCGGATCATGGCCGCCGGGTTGGCGATCCCCTGGCCGGCGATCTGCGGCGCCGAGCCGTGCACGGGCTCGAAGATGCCGGGCCCGTCGTCGGCCAGCGACGCCGAAGCGGCGAGCCCGAGGCCGCCTGTGACGGCTGCGGCGATGTCCGAGAGGATGTCGCCGAAGGTGTTCTCCGTGACGACGGTGTCGATCGTCTCGGGAGCCTGCA
>Ga0315276_10002837_pt1 | contig 15830 bp, 9 predicted proteins | sample YL17G05_0_MG_FD_204542 | JGI IMG/M metagenome (GOLD analysis project Ga0315276, IMG submission 204542) | Sediment microbial communities from Yellowstone Lake, YNP, Wyoming, USA - YL17G05_0 | ecosystem: Environmental > Aquatic > Freshwater > Lake > Sediment | place: USA: Wyoming | collected... | reverse complement strand
GTATGATTCTTCGAACAACCACAAAGAACCGCCCGCAATCCAGCCATGACGCCTTACCTCCCCCACGGGCTACCGCGGATATTGATGATACTCATCAGACAGCTGAAGGGGTGAGTCCCTCGGAACGTCTTCCCGCAAAGGGGGAAATATCACAAAACGCCTGTCTACACTTCCGCTCTTTCCAGCGTGGGACTGAACAAGTTGATCCCTTTTGTGGGTTTGGCTATGTAGTGCACCGCACAGCTCGACCGAGTAGCCGCAGGTAAGTGGTTGAAGTGCAATCACTTGAATTTCATGATTGTATCTGGCATTGTAACTCGAATGGTTCGCAAAGCGTTCAATCCGGGGAGCTTAAATTGATTTTGAACCCCTTCGGCAATCAAGTCGAAGGGTTTCTTATATGTGGGATACAGAGTTACGCCATCGAATAAACAGTTCGAGAGTACCGATTTCAAGAGCTGTCGTTTTTCGGCACCACTTCGCGTAACATATAGAGAATAAGCCAACTTAGAGAGTTCTAATATCTCTATGGCCTGATCAACGTAATCCCTACCCGTCCCGGTCAGGCGCTCTGTTTGAGAAGCAACTGCAACCTGCTCCTTGCGCCATTTGGCCGGGTCGTTGCCGAGGAAGTAATTGCATTTGTAGTCCATCAGGTTGCCGCCGCTCGCACTCGGATTAAGATTCGCGCCGACAAAGGCGGTCTTGATGACCATTGTCTCAACGCTGTCAGGGGCGTTATCGAAACCACGGGGGGTTCGACCATCGAGCGCCATGTCAGACCGCGAGTCTACCGTATCGGCATCGGAACTTTCAATACACAGGAGGTGACCATCAGTGACATTCAGACGCTGGTCACGGCCAAGTTCATTCAGAGTACATGTACCGGGTACATATCTTGTATTGTCGAGGGCGACGTCAACCAGTCCGGTGGAGCCAATCCCAAGTGTTCCGACATCACGATTAGCGATATTCAGACGCTTGTGAATCACCTGTTCATTGCCGGTCCGGCGAACGCGCCGTTGAAGGAGTGCTTGTGAGGACACGGAGGAGACTAGGCCAAATTGATTAAGACAAGACTATTGTAAGTTCTTGATACTACTATGTAGCCGCGGGAGTTCAAATCCATCCTTCGGCAGTAATATCCTACCGGCTAAGTCCTCTTTCACGCCTCCCGATGCGGCATCGGCCATGGCCTCTGTTGGCCACACCGGTTTCCTGAAGCCCCGGTGTTTCATTTGCGACGTGAAAGTCTCTGTTTTGACTTGACAGGAACGATCGCTGCCGATAAATTTCAAGTAGTAATACCAGCTACACCCGGAACTCGCAATCAGTACATTGAAAACCAATTGAACCGGAGGAATCGGTATGTGGAACAATCTGCAAGTCCGGATTCCGGTGTTGGCTCTTTTTCTCCTGGCGTTGGCAGCTTTGGTTTCCCCAAGAGTCGGCGCCGTGATTCCGATGTCGATCAATTATCAGGGTCGCCTGCTTGACTCTGAAGGAAAGCCGGTGCCCAACGGCACCCATGATTTCGTGTTTCGGTTCTATGATGCCGAAACCGGGGGAAATTTGTTATGGTCCGAGGAACATCTCGACGTTCCTGTAAGTGATGGCCTTTTCCAGGTGAATCTCGGGTCGATCAATGAAATCACTCCCGATGTTGTCACCCCACCCCCTTCACCAACTGAGTCATTCTTTGACATCTTTCTGGAGGTTACAACCGACGGAGAAGTGATGGAACCGCGAACTCCGCTGTCGAGCACTCCGTATGCAATGATGACCCATCGCGTTGATGGGGACATCACGACTGCGCCCGGCAGTCTCAGCATAATCAACCAAATCGGTTTCAATTACGAGAAGATCAAATGGGATGTCGGAGGCGGTGAGAGCTACGGCGAAATGGAAGCATCGGACGGATTCACCGTCACCAAGGCCTACGACAAGGCGACACCCAATTTATTCCAGTCCTACATGGAGTCGGGCGATGGCGTCTCGATGACCAAAGCATACGACAAATCCTCTCCGTTGCTGTACGAAACCTACTCTGAGGCCTCGGACGGAGTTGGGCTCACCAAGAGGATTGACAAGTCTTCACCTCTGCTTTACGAGCTAACCATCGAAAGTTCGGACTTATCTGCACAGAGCGCGAAAATCGACAAGGCATCACCGCAGCTCTATCAGGCGCTTGTGCAGTCGGAAGAGGGACCGTCCATAACGAAGAGAATCGACCAGGCCTCGCCACTGCTCTATGAATCGACAGTGGAGTCGACCGACGGTTTGAGCCTTACAAAGGAATACGACAAAGCCACGCCCATCCTGTTCCAGTCATCCATGGAGTCAGGCGAGGGACCGTCCATAACCAAGAGAATCGACAAGGCCTCGCCACTATTATATGAATCGACAGTGGAGTCAACCGACGGTTTGAGCCTGACAAAGGAATACGACAAGGCGTCGCCCAAGCTGGCGATGTTCGGAGCCCATTACATGGATATCGAAGACGTGGATGTGGGCGATTCTGTTTCATTCACGATGGTAGCGGATACGGCCGGAGCCAGCATGCGGCAGGCGATCCAGGCAGGTGACGCGGCGTTGCAGGCGCAACTCAACACTTCAATTCTTCCGACCGAGGAGGTGAGTCTAAGAATGACCTCCAGCGGGGGCACTCTGCCAATCGAAGAGATTTGTGTCAGTACCGGGCCGGGATCGGACCCAGTCAGTATGTGGATGTTCACGACGAGCAGTTTGATGCCCGGCGCCGGTCCGGCCGACACCAACTTCCAGGTCTACGTCACAGCGGAAGGCGGTACGCTGGAGATGGAGAATGTGGGTGGCACTTCGGGTGACGGTGTGGCCATCACAATAACTGATGACGACAACTCGTTGCGTATCCGTCATGGCGGCGCTAATACCGGCGTATATCTCGAATCCGATCCGTCCACCGGCGGGCGCATCGGCATCAACAACGAAGCCCCCAGTGAAGCACTGCAAGTATCCGGCAACATCTGTGCCTCGGGTGCCATAGGGGCGTGCTCGGATGTTCGCTTCAAGGACAATATAGAGGACATCACAGGGGCGCTCGACAAGGTCACGTCACTGAGAGGTGTCAGTTTCACGTGGAAGCAGGATGAGTACCCGGCGCAGAGGTTTGCTGATGGTCGGCAGGTAGGGTTAATAGCTCAGGAAGTTTTGGAGGTTACTCCGGAGGTGGTTCTTAAGGACGGAGACGGCTATTACTCAGTCGATTACGGAAAGCTGACACCACTCCTGGTAGAGGCGGTCAAGGAACTGAAGGCGCAGAACGCGGAGTTACGCCGCAGAATTGAAGTTCTGGAAAAAACCGGACAGTAGGTGCACTCAGGAAGGATTGCTACGATGAAAACACGAATCCAATACGGTGTCCTGATGGCCTTTCTGCTGCTGTCACTTTTGGTAGCGACTGCCCGAACGGAGTTAAACCAATTGCCATCCGACAAGGAAATCCGCTGGAAGGTCATCTCCTCCGGCGGCAACGTAAACGCGACTTCTGAGCATTACCGCATGGACGCCACTGTGGCACAGACCGCCGTGGGAGAATCCTTCTCCCCCGGCAGACAACTCCGTCACGGTTTCTGGCAGGAGTTTGGTCCTTTGACTTGCTGTGAGGGTCGGGTAGGTGATGCCAATGGTCTGGGCACGTACCCGAAGGAGGTCACTATCAGTGACATCCAGTTGCTGGTCTTTGCGAAGTTCATTAGCAGTCTGCCGTGCGAACAAAATCTCCATTGTCTGGCTGAGGCAGATGTAAACCAGACCGGCGGAGTCAATCCAAAGTGTTCTGATGTGACGATTTCTGACATTCAGACGCTGGTGAATCACCTGTTCATTGCCGGTCCGACGAGCGCGCCGTTGAAGAGTTGTTTGTGAGGATGCAATGATAATAGAGGAGGCTATTGCCATCAGGTAAAGTGTGTATTTACTCTAGGTATCACCTCGTCCAACTTGTTCGACGACGAAAATCGGAAAATGAGTGGAAGAAACCGTTGCTATCTCAATTTTCTGCCCATATTGTGTGCGACATTTTGTGACAATCTGGTGTCACATTCGATCTTTGAAAAGATAACGGCAACTTTCACTATTGATTTGGTTGCTCGAGTTTTGGACGTCTAAGAGCCCACCAACCAACACACTAGGCCACTAATCAATCCTTCTTTTGACTTGTTTTCTGGTCTGTTGGTTATGTCTGATAATGCGTATTGTCGGACATTTTTGGCCCCTAGTCGAATCCCTGCCTCTCCGCCAGGATTGGCTTTCAAGGTGGATTCTTTAGGGTGTATCACAGTATCAATAACCCACCATAGATGGTGGGCCACTTGGCGCACTCAGGACAAAGAAACCCACCCGGAGGGTGGGCCACCTGCCCTGAACAAAAGAAACAGCTCAATCAAGAACTGTCAACCGAGGTCGTGATTTCCGCACTCAAAGCTATTTCTCCAGCATCTCAGTTAGCCACCTGATCTCGTGGGCGTAGCCCTGCTCTGTGGCGAGTGAGAGTGCTTCCTGCAAGATAGCACGGCCCTCTTCTCTGTCCGTATCGCCGGAACCATCCTCCGTCAACACCTGGCCAAGTAAACGTTTTACTATCACGTTGTTTTCAATGTTGCCGTGACCTTTGGCCTCTTCGAGTATCGCCCGCAACTGCTTCACACCACCGTCGAAATCACCCCCCTTTGCTGTCAGGGCGGCCAGGTGAGCCGAAGCCCGCACCCGGATTTTCTTCAGGCCCATTTCCTCAGCAAGAGCCAGGCCCTGCTCGAAGTACTTCCGGCTGGAATCAGGAGCGTTTAGAAAATAATACAACTCTCCCAGACACATGTTGGTAACATCCATTGAACTCCGGTTGCCCATATCCTCATAGCCCTTCAAGGCGGCGTGGTAGTTTTCCTTCGCTCGCTCAGATTCACCTTTATAGAAATATGCCATACCCAAACTCTGGTGAGCCCCTGATAACAACTCGGCGTTGCCAAGTTGCGCAGCATCCGTCACCACCTGGCCCAGTGTGGAGATGGCTTCGTTATATTCTCCGAGACACATAATCACCGATGCAACTATTAAACTGGCCCATGCACTGTCAACCGCGGTTCCCAGCGCCATGGCGGCATCTTCATACTTCCGGGCATAATCAAGTGACTTACGATAGTCACCTTGTTCGCCGTATACACTCGAGAGGAAGCCTGTCGCAGCTGCCATTCCTTGCCGATCACCAATCCGGGTGGCAATCTCGAGAGCCTGTTCGTAGTTTTGCAGGGCCTTAGCATAGTCGCCCTGATTCGCGTAGATTAATCCAATGTTCCCTGTTATCTTTCCCATCGTATTTTGATCACCAAGCCGGGTGGCAATCTCCAGCGCCTGTTCGTAGTTTTGCAGGGCCTTAGCATAGTCGCCCTGTTTCGCGTAGATGGCTCCAATGTTCCCCGTTATTATTCCCATCGTACTTTGATCACCAAGCCGGGTGGCAATCTCGAGAGCCTGTTCGTAGTGCTGCAGGGCCTTAGCATAGTCGCCCTGATCCGAGTACATGCCTCCAACGGTTCCCGTTATCATTCCTATCATTCTTTGATCACCAAGCCGGGTGGCAATCTCGAGAGCCTGTTCGTAGTGCTGCAGGGCCTTAGCATAGTCGCCCTGATTTCCGTAGATGTTTCCAATGTTCATCCTTATCGCTCCCATCGTACTTTGATCACCAATCCGGGTGGCAATCTCGAGAGCCTGTTCGTAGTTTTGCAGGGCCTTAGCATAGTCGCCCTGATTCGTGTAGATGTTTCCAATGTCCTGCGTTACCTTTCCTATCATTCTTTGATCACCAATCCGGGTGGCAATCTCGAGAGCCTGTTCGTAGTTTTGCAGGGCCTTAGCATAGTCGCCCTGATTCGAGTAGATGGCTCCAATGTTCCCCGTTATCCTTCCCATCGTACTTTGATCACCAAGCCGGGTGGCAATCTCGAGAGTATGTTCGAAGTTTTGCAGGGCCTTGGCATAGTCGCCCTGATTCGCGTAGATTAATCCAATGTTCGCTGTTATCTTTCCCATGAAACTTTGATCACCAATCCGGGTGGCAATCTCGAGAGCCTGTTCGTAGTTTTGCAGGGCCTTGGCATAGTCGCCCTGACTAAGGTAGATGTTTCCAATGTTGTTTAATGATTTTGCTATTGCATTCTGATCATTTAGTTGACCGTTTATTTCAAGCACACGTTCGAACAGGCCCACAGCTTCGTTATACATCCCGCGTGATTGATATATAGCAATTATGGTTGTAAGCGCCTTCACCTCACCGGCAAGATCATTCAGCTCCTTTGATATCTCCAGAGCCTGCTCGGCGCACTCCTGAGCCTCGTCATAGAGCGACTGCTCATGATGCGTCCCGGCCAGAGGTAGCAGAGCTTCTACTTCGTCGGATCGAAGGTCTCGTTGCCGCGCTTCTTCGAGCGCCGTGTTCAATTCCTCGTTGGCCTCATCATATTGACCCCTGAGGGCCAGCACGGCCGCTACTCCCCGTCGCGCAGCCAGAAGAGACGGCTCCAGTTCGAGCGCTTTGCGGTACAACCCCAGGGCCACTTCGACATCGGATTCATCAGATTTGTTTTCAAAGGTGTACTTGCCTCGGAGATAATGGTCGTAGGCCACGGGGTTCTCGGCGTCCGGGGTCCCCACCTGGGCGGCCTGCATCACCGAGGTGTCGATTGCAAGCGCCTGGCTGATCCCCTGCGCCAATGCCTCTTTGATGCGCGGGAGGTTTTCAAACGTTTCTTCCCAGCGTTCGGCCCACAGATTCAACCCGCTTTCCACGTCAATAAGCTGAGCCGAAACGCGAATCAGATCACCCGACTTGTGAATCGAGCCGTTAAGTAATAAATTCACCTGCAGATGTTGTGCGATCTTATCAAGTTCCTCGTCCGAATCTTTGTATTTGAGGATTGACGGCATCGGTGCGACACCCATGGTTCCAACACGCGTAAGATCAACAATCAGATCCTCGGTTATGCCATAGCTCAGATACTCGTCATCGGCAACACCACGATTCTTCAAATACAGAACCGCCAGGCGACGGGGAGCCGCCAGGGCGGGATTATCGGAGCTTATCTCAAATCGCCAGGGTTTGAGGATCAAAACAATCATGACAATCAGCGCGACCACAATAGAGGGAGTCAGTATCCGGCGCAGTTTCGTTTTGGGCCTGGAGGTTACTGTTATGCGATCCTGTGACCCGGATGCAACCAACTGCTTCAGGTCAGGCAGGACCCCCTCAGCGCTCTGATATCGCAGGGCCGGGTCTTTCTCTAGCAGCTTGGAAACAACCCGCTGGAGAGCATCAGAAACACCCGACTTGTAGCGCGCCATCGGCTCCGCCGCCTCGTGGACAATGGCATAGAAAGTGGCCGCCTGGTATTCACCCTTGAATGGAGCCGTACCCGTGACCAGCTCATACAGCAAAACACCAAGGGAGAATAAGTCGGACCGCTGGTCAGTTTTTTTACCTTCGACCTGCTCCGGTGACATATATCCGATAGTGCCCAGCGTCGAGCCGGTTTCGGTCAGTTTTTGGGCGCCCTTTATCGTCGCCAGACCGAAATCAAGCAGTTTGGGGCGATTGTTCTTATCGAGAATGATGTTCGACGGTTTAATATCACGGTGGATGACACCCGCCTGATGAGCTTCATGCAGTCCTTCACACAACTGAACAGCCAGGTTTACTACCTGATCCGGACTCAGTTCCTTGCTTTTGATGACCTCATCCAGCGACCGCCCCTCCAAATGCTCCATCGCAAAGAAAGGCCGCCCCTTAAATTCAGAGACTTCATAAATAGTAACAATATTGGGATGTTTCAAGGCCGCTGTCGCTTGAGCCTCCCGTTTGAACCTTGCTCGGCAGACCTCGACCTGACAGAGATACGGCGGAAGAAACTTGAGCGCCACCTTACGCTTTAGCTCGGTATCCTCAGCCAGCCAGACCTCACCCATTCCACCGGCACCGATCTTGGAGATGATTTTGTAGTGCGAAATAACAACACCGGCAGTCAGGTCCGTAAATGATCTTGTTTGATCATTATCGGATCCGTTTGTTTGCATAAGCAGATCGCCTTGTTTTGATTGATCCCGTTCCAATAACTCATTAACTGACTGCGAAATAGAAAATTCAAACTCGAAATCCAAGTCTAATTAGAGAATACTTATTGATCGGTATGTGAAAAAACAACTCATTAATGAGAAATCATAGACACGATATCTGTAACGAATTGTATTACAAACACTTAGAAAAAGCCCGGCTGACGAGACTCAAACTCGCGCCCCCTTGGAGTCGTAGATTTCAGCCAGCGGAATCACCTCGGGCAGGCCGCCCACCAGTCTTCCAAGACTCTCCTGTTACTGGTACCCCACCCAACGGGTGGGTTTATAGCACCGGCATCACGCTTCTCACACCCCACCAGCAACTCCCCGCCTGAAATAAACAAGTGACCGACAATCCGTGCTTTATTCTTACAGTCCGCGGTCATCATCTCTCTGCGGCAATTCAAACCGTTTCGGTGGCTGCGCACAACAGGGTGTCGGGCCAAAGCCGTAGAAGTACCCGGCCAGCATAATCAGATCGTTCAGACAGATTCGATCATTGCAGTCCATGTCGGCTGCACCAACCGGGACAAAGACATCCGGTGTAATTGAAAAGTAGTAAGCCTTGAGCAAGTCGACATCGGCTGCCGTCAGCTGGCCATCCATATTGGCGTCACCGCAAATGAGCGTGCCGCAATTGGGGGATAATCTTCCGATCTGTACTCCGCAGATGTTGTTCTTCGCCGCGCACGGGGAGGAGTTATTCAGTGAGTAGTCACCTGAAGCAGGGTTGCAGAACAGAGGATCAAGGAATGTCACTTGGGAAGTATCAAGTAAAGATGGCGTACCAAGGAGCCAGGACTTCTTATATCCAAAGATATTGCTGCAGTGAACGCGGACTCTCCAAACATCTGAATAAGGCGTGGTGTTACATACAATTGCATAGTCATACATCAGCTGACCAGCAGCGCAATCGCGTGAAACATCGAGAATACATGAATCAAGGGTTATTGCTCTTGGCTCGGGATACCCCTTAGTAAACCGGACGGGATAAGGTTGGTAGGGCCGCTGGACGATGGGGCCAAGTAGAGTTGAATGAGAAAATCTCGCGCCCATATTCCTAAAATAGACGCTATCTTTGACAAGACAATAGCGTGCGTCCACAGAGTTCCCCGGCTGCATAGGGTTTTCTCCAATTGTGCCAATCACGCAGCTATCAAGTATCACGTTGCCCAAATCCAGAACGGACACACTTGCCAACGTATCATTGCGCGCCTGAATGTCCCTATCCCAAGCGCACAGAGTGCCTGCTACGGTAGAGGCAGTAATCAATCCACCTCCCCAAACATCGCCACCAAGGGTGCTATTATCAATTGTCCAACGAGCATAACCCCCGACCGAACCGTCAATCTCACTATTGTGAATTGACACACCAGTGTATGGCGATAAATCTACTCCACAGTCAATAAGGCGGCTGCTGTCCAGCACTGCCGAAGTCATCCAAAAATCTCCACCAGTACTTACCTCGAGACCGCCCCCGAAGAGGCGACAATTATTGATCTGAGCGCTTACGATCCCACCCAACTGGGCACCGGCAACAAGAACAATTCCGTTTTTCAGACTGAAACCGCACAGTACAGAAGTTGTATCTTCACCACTGACGAAGCGTACGACAGCTGTCGTATCACCGGGTCCAACCACGTTCCGCCCATCAATGATGGTGCTGTCAATGTGCAGGCTATCGCCGTGAATCAGGTACTGGCTGGCAACAATGATCTTCTTGCCGAGGAACGAAATCCGTTCGTTGTAGAGGCCATCGGCGACAAGGACCGTATCGCCATCGTGTGCAGCATTGATCGCCTCCTGAATGGTCCCAGGTGGAACGGGAATCGTAGTGGCATAGCTCGACCCCGCCACCAAGAGAACTGTCGCAATGATTCCAAGTCGGGCCATATAGCACCCCTGTACACGCGTTATCAGTATGTTCTTTCGAAAAAAAGATAGCGAAATGAGTCTCAATTGTCAAGGATGATCGCAGGCAAGGTCGAAGAAGAAACCCACCCGTTGGATAGGGCACAAAGAAACGCACCACAAGCGCGGGGTACGCATTGTTGTCATTCCGGGCGGCCGCAGGGGTTTCGACCTATTTTGTCAGGCGGCTGGTGATTTCATCGGCGAGGATCAGCGCGTCGTCGGATAAGCGCAGAAAGTTGCCCGCGTCGACAACGTGGCCGGAGTTCAAGAGCAGTTTGTATTGTCGCGGATCGATGGCATCAGATAGCGGTCGGCGGAAGCGGTGTTCGAAACTCGCACGATCGATGCCCTGTGTCGTGCGCAGGCCGAGCATAATCGCCTCGAATATCCGTTCTTTTTCGCCGGAGCGATCTTCGATAGTCGGGCGGCGACCTTTCTCCAACGCCTCCATGTACTCATAGAGATTAGCCACGTTCGAGAAGCGCCGACCGTTCATGAACGAATGCGCCGCCGGGCCGAGTCCGAGATAGTCGCCGCCGGTCCAGTAGTTCATGTTGTGGCGGCACGCATGTTCCGGCAGATGTGGTTCCGCCTGAGGCGGACCGGGCACCGTCAGAGCGCCAAGTTTGGCAAACGAGCAAATTTCGTAGCGTTCGTAGCCGTTCTCCTTGAAATGCTCACGCCCGGCCTGATAGAGCGCTTGTGCAAAGTCGGAATCGGGCATTTTGAGATTGCCGCGCTCGGCTTGTCGGGCCAGTTCGGTACCCGGTTCGATTGTCAGTTGATAGAACGAAATATGCGGCGGCGCGAGATCGATCATCTGGTCAAGATCAAACGAGAGCATCTTCCCAGTCTGGCCCGGAAGACCATACAGCAGGTCGCAGCCGAAGTTGTCATATCCCAGAGCGTTGGCCAGATAGATGGCCTCGTGCACCTGCCGCAGTTCATGTCTCCGTGAGAGCAACGTCAGCAACTTACGGTCAAACGACTGTACCCCGAACACCGGCCGATTGACACCGAGCTCCGCAAGTTTCTGAAGCAACTCCCGACTGCAGGATTCGGGATTTATCTCGAACGAAAACTCGACATCATCGCGGCATCCGAACAAACGGTGCACCTGTACCAGCCATGACTGAAACATGTCGAGGTCAGACAGCGATGGGGTCCCGCCGCCAATGTATATCGTGGCGATCTGATGATCATGTTCGCGCAGTGCGTAGGCGGCCAGTTCTGTTTCTATATGGAGCGTTTCATAGAAACGGGTCTCCAGCACGTGGTCATGCGATTCCTTATAGAAGTCACAGTAAGCGCACTTATGGCGGCAGAAAGGGAAATGGAGGTAGAGTCCGAATGCCATGCGTTAAATGGCGCAGCCAAGTCGATCCCAGCGGATATGGGACGGGAAATTGTAAAGAAAATGCCCGACCCATTGGACGACATGGTGCACGTATGGAAAGCTCCATCCGGGTGGATTCTCGTGTGGCTCCCAGGACCAGTAGATGAACACCGCCTTGCCCTGGATGTTCTTCCGCGGGACCGCGCCCCAGAAGCGGCTGTCGCGACTGTCGTCGCGGTTATCACCCATAACAAAGTAGTTATCGGGCGGGACGGCGTATGGTCCAAAATTGTCACGGAAGGACAAATCACCGGGTATTATCCGCTTGTCGATTAGCTTTGACAGAGGCGGGATAGCTGCCACCTGGCCGTCGACATAAACCACCTTGTCGGCAATCTCGACTTCCTGTTCGGGTCCGGCAACGATCCGCTTGATGTATTTTTTGTCGGGATTGTTGGGGTATTGAAATACGATAATGTCCCCGACTTGCGGCTCGGAGCCGTACTCATAGGCCAGTTTGTTGACAAAGATGTAATCGCCGGTGAACAGGGTGTCCTCCATCGACGCGGAGTTCACGCGATAGGCGGAAACTACGAAAATGCGCAGCAGCACCGCAGCCACGAGCGCCAGGATGGCGGTCTCGAGATATTCCCTCCAGAGCGGCTTTTGCGCCCGCTGCTGGAGGACTTTGCGGGTCTGTTTCCGGGTCTCAGCCTGCGTGATTTCCTCGATGAGGTAGTCTTGATCCATACTCATAAGATTATCGGTTTCACCCCACACTTTCTTGAGAGCGGGGGAACCTCAAAGATGTCAAATATATGCCGCCGATAGGGATAGGCAAGCAGGAAAAGGTGCTCAAGGCAAAGGCCCGTCAGACAATTATGCGCTCGGAGCGACCGGTTCAGCCGCTCCGAGCCCGCGCATGAATACGCCAGCAGATGGGCTAGAAATCGCCATGGATTTCGTTGCTGCTCCTCGCGTCACCCGACGGAAGCAGCGGGGACACCGTCACCCTCGCGTAGACCTCGTCTCCGCCCCCAATGCCGAAGAACGAAGAGTCCTCGTCCAGTACTTCAGAACCCAGGACAGCCTCGCGCGATCTTACCACGACACCGTCTGCCTCAGTGGCGAAATACTGGGTTGGGAACTGGTAAAGGAAAGCATCTGTCCCCGGATCGGCCCCCATGAGCTTGATCGTCTCCTTGAAGAGCAAGCCCAGCATGCTCCTCTCCACTTGCCGAAGTCTGACCTTGTAGGAGACGCGAAGTTTCACAATGTGAGCTTTCTTGTCATGGGACAATAGCTCCAATTTGAGGTCATAAATGGTAGCCATGCAATAACCCTCCGTAATCAAAAGGTGAACTAACCGCCGTGCTCACAACCTCCACACCTAGGGGGATTGTGCCACGGTACGACGCCAAGGAAAGAGTGTACACTGACGGGGGCTGTCAGTGAATCTGTCGAAAAACGGAAGAAAGTCAGACCAGCGGTCCCGTACCCGGTGTAGACAAAGCGAGCCTGACGACTCGTGATCGTCAGGCTCGGGACTGGATAAAAGACAGAAGGGCCTTCGTCCTCAGATATTCAGCCAGTAGCTCGCCTTGACCAGAAACAGGTTTTCGGAACCGGCTGAGAAGAAGCGGTCGAAATCACGCGAGAGATCAAGGTCGTTCGTGTTCGGGTCCCAGTCGGATTTCGCTCTGGTCCAGACCACATAAAGCGTGCTGCCCGGTCGGTACTCCCAGCGAATCAGGAACGTCGAATTGAGCGCGCCCCAGTTGAAATCGTTGTTGTATCCGTCCAGATCAGGCCCGTAGTTGTTCCCACCAAGATAGGGGCGATAATTGCGATAATCGAGCCCGGAGATCAGCCCTTCGGCTGACAACTGGCAGGAGAGATTACGATTCAGCATCATACTGGCGCTGGCGCTGAGACTGATCTCATCCCTGTCCAGATCAGCAAAGACGGTGGTTGTGTCATCAGGGTTAGCCACCCAGCGCGTGTTCCCCAAGTTCCTGAAGTAATTTGTACCAAGCGAGAACTCCATGTTGCTGCGAGGACGGAAATCGACACCGATATAATTAGCCCACCATGAACCGCCGCGATCCCCACCGGAACCAGGATTCCAATTGAAGGAGATCTTCTTTCGCGTGTCAGTATTCAGACTCAGCCACCAACTGTACGTAGGCACAACCGGATACTCCCAGATGCCATGGCCGCGGGTTTCGTCATCGCTGTATTTTTCCGCCTGCATCTCAACACCACCGCCAAGGGACCAGTTGTTGGTGAACTCGATATAGGTGTTGAAATTACCACCCTTGGATATCTCAACACCATCATAGTTCTCATTGTAGTTGAAATTGAGATTATTGAAACTGTTGCGGACAATCCACCAGTCGTCGATCGTCCGATACTGCATCCAGGCACAGATATGACGGATGTTGGGGCGACTGTTGTACCCAAGGCGATTGATGTTGAGATGGGGGTCCTTAATCATCGCGTGAACCTCTCCGCGCACATGATCGCCGGCAGCTTTGCCCGCCGCGAGCACCATCCCAAAGCCGACATTATCAGGATCTCTTCTGCTGAAGACGCTCTGGCCTCTTAGTGTCCACATGCCGTTGTTGGTGTACAGACGCCAGTCCAGGCCACCGGTGACGGCCGGAAGACGAGTCTCCTGATTGGCCATTGTGAGCATCGCACCGACACTGGAGTTCTTCAGCACGTCCTGCTTGACGCGCAACACCGTGTAACCTGCCTGCGGCTCGACAACGCCCCGACGGAAAGAGAATGCAGTGTCGGCGTCCATATTGTAGACCGAATCAATAACCGCGTACTTGGATGTTTCCTCGTCGGTGATCGCAGTCAGCACCGCAATCGAAGTCTTCCCCGCCAGTTTGCCGGTCAGCTTGGCCGCGCCGAGGATGGTCGAGGCTCGCGGACGATCCACCTCGTCGAAGATGAGAGGATCAGCAATTCCGAAGGCCGGGGCACGCCCGATTCGGCGCGAATAGAACAACTGGAAATCGGTCTGGAAAAGGTCTGCCCCTTCCATGAAGAACGGCCGGCGCTCTGACTGAAAGGTCTCATATGCCGTAAGGTTGAGCACCGGCTGGTCCAGTTCCACCTGACCGAAATCCGGGTTAATCGTGGCGTCGAGAGTGAGATTACTCGATATCCCATATTTGAGATCCAGACCGGTGTTGCCAAACATGTTCCGGCCATCGTTCCAGCGATCTGCCGGCTTGGTTTCCGCGCTGGTGACTGCATAAGGAAGCACCTCGAAATGCCGGGTCGGTTTGATGTCGGTCAGGCCGGTCAGGTGTCCGAAATTGGACGCCATCCCTCCTTCCTTGCTGGGCACAAACGCCCACTGCATCCATTCGTTCGTCCGAGCGACCGTACGAACAAAGTCGATTCCCCAGACATGTTCGGACTGATTGGGAAAGCGGAGACAATGATAGGGGATTTCCATCTCCGCAGACCAACCCCAGGGCTGTTCCTTCACTGCCGACACCCAGACTGCATCCCAGGAATCATCGACCCAATCGTTGTTATAAATGCGTCGATCCCGCTGGGTTCCGGCTGCAGTGACGGTAAAGACACTGCCGGTCTGGTGATCGTGGTACGGGTCCAGCCGGATGCTGACGGCGTCTGAGTTCGACGCACGATCCCGTCTCACGAGTTGTCGCGCGATTTTGTCCGGCTCCGAATCGTAGCTCCAGAAGGCAACATACACCGCCTTTTCATCATAGGCGATCGCCACCAATGTCGACTCGGTCGGAAGCTTGCCTTCGTCCGGATCAGTCTGTGTAAACCCGCCGATCTTCTGGATGTTCGGGCTGTGCCACACCGGATCATCGAGATTGCCGTCAATGACCGGTGCGTGCGGGTTGACCCGATAGGCTCGAATTTCCGGCACCACGCGCGGTGCGGTACCGATGCTGTCTTGTTCCCCTGCGAAAGTCAGAGTGCCCGTGACTAGTACCGGCAGGATTGCCCGTACGCCGATTGCCGTCAGCATTTTCACGCAGCCTTCCTCCAACCACATCCCGGCGAGGGCCGGGAAAGTTCACCGTGATGCCGCCTGCCCAGATGTCTGAAGCCTGCGACTGATTATGGATACGAAGAGAAATTGAGCAAGTTTCGAAAAAAAACACGGGGACTGGGAAAATGTTCGCTCAGCGCTCTACTTGCAGCGCGGCCAAAAAGGCCTCCTGGGGTATCTCCACGCTGCCAACCTGTTTCATGCGCCGCTTGCCGGCTTTCTGGTTTTCAAGGAGTTTTCTCTTGCGGGTAATATCGCCACCGTAACAGCGGGCGGTTACATTCTTTCGCAGCGGACGGATACTGGCCCGGCTGATAATCCGGCTGCCAATTGCGGCCTGCACCACCACCTCGAACATCTGGCGGGGAATCAACTGCCGGAGTTTCT
>Ga0315276_10002836_pt1 | contig 15832 bp, 19 predicted proteins | sample YL17G05_0_MG_FD_204542 | JGI IMG/M metagenome (GOLD analysis project Ga0315276, IMG submission 204542) | Sediment microbial communities from Yellowstone Lake, YNP, Wyoming, USA - YL17G05_0 | ecosystem: Environmental > Aquatic > Freshwater > Lake > Sediment | place: USA: Wyoming | collected... | reverse complement strand
TCTTTCCAAAGAAGGAGTTTGTGTTTATGTTAGAGATTGGGAAACAAAACCAGGAATCTTAGTGGACAAATGTTCTCCAAATTCAAAATTGAGGGAGATAGTATTAAACGAAGAAGGTGTACCAGTAACAAAACCAATTACATGGGCTGAGATAAACTACGAAGAAAATAAAAGAATAAAGGAAGAATTCATTAAACAGTATCCTAACTTGCCTGACAGAGAAGAATATGTTCCAAAGGCATTCATTAAACAGGTATATGAAGCGCCGGTAGAACAGCAAAAGCCAGAACAAGAACCAGTTCTTTCACCAATGCCAAAGGCGCAGGTACCACAAACCCCCGTAAAACAAGTTCCTTCATTGACTATACAAGGTGCTGACCTAATACCTGCAGAAGACATGCCTGCACCTACAGACAAGCTCTAAAAGCAAACCTTTTTTAATTTAGGTTTGTTTATTTTTTATCATAGGAGTGATAATACATGGCTGAAGAATCTGGACTAGCAAAAGGATTTGGTGGAGTTTGGGAGTGGTGGGTCCAAAATGTTCTTGGCGGGATAGGTGGAATTAATACTTCTCTTGCAATTGTTGCAACATTCACAATGGTCATCCTTGGGGCGCTTATATATTTCCTTCTTAGATATCTTGTTTTGAAGCAATTGGCTGAAAAGGCCGGTGTCCAAGAAGAAATGCTTAATGGTCCGTCAATTGTTATCACAATTTCATTCTTAGCAATTGTATTATGGAGTGGCGGAATCGCAATGATTGCACAAATGGCTTCAATAACTGTGGTTATAGTTGCACTTGTGTTCGTAATACTACTTTTCTACTTCGTTTATGTTATTGGCAAGCAAGGATATGCAGTAGCTAAAGGTATTAGCGCATCTGCATCAGCAGATCTTGCTGAAGCCCGAAGATCAAGACTTGAAGCAAGAAAAGAGAATATGAAAGTTGCTGGGGATAAATTAAGGATGAGACGTGAAAAAGAAGCACTTTCAAGAACTGACAAAGCAAAAGGGATTGTAAGTAATTTGAGACTTAGAAAAATTCAGGGATTAAATGGTCTTAGAACAATATTTAATTTTATTAGAAATGAAGCTGTATCTAAGAATGTTCTTAATGCTCCAGAAAAATCTCGTTCATATATTCAAAGAGCACGTCAAATTTACAACGCAGAAGTTGCATTAGAGCAATATGAATTAAAATCAGAGGAATACATGAAGCAGGTTGAAAATGCTGCTGGGAAATTTGATATCAAAGGTTTCAAAACAGAATCTGATAGACTAAAGAAAGAACTTGATAAATGTTATGGCAGGACAAATACACTGTTCAACAAAATGAAAAGGGCACGAGGCACGGAGATTATGGGGTATCGTGCCACTGTTAGAGCAGTCGAAACTGATTTAAGGAATATAGAAAAAGCTTACAATGCAACTTATACTGATGTAATAAGGAAAGAGACTGATTTCAATAAAAATGTTGAAAACTATACGAAAAAAGTCAACCAATTAGAGAGCATCGAAAAAACAATAATAAGACCATTCCGTAATCTAGCAGGACCGATCACAAATATTACGAATGCAATAGCAGCTGGAAGAACTCAAGTTATAGCAACAAATGCAACAGCTGCATTAAAAATTGTCATTGCTAATCTCAATAACACAAAAAATAAGGAAACAAGAGTATTCAATGACTTGAACAATATTGAAAACAGATTAAAAATGGATTTGACTGGTACTGACCAAGAGCTTACAAGAATCAGAAATGAGTTAGGACGAATTGATCGCGATTTAGCAAGGGTAGAAGGATTAACAAGAAGACTTAAAGCTACAAAAGCAAAGAAAAAGAAAAAAGGCGAAAAAACACCGACAGGTGCAGTTCAAGTCACACCAGCACCAGGCCAGCAGGTTATAGTTAAACAGGCATGATATTATGGCAGAAGAATCAAGCGTTTTACAAGGAATTTTGATGCTTAGAGAATTAGGAATTTTTGATTTTCTTTTACCGTTCTTATTATTTTTTGCAGTTATCTATGGTGCTTTGGATAAAACCAAAGTTTTTGGCGAAAACAAACGTGATATCAACTCAATTGTTGCATTCGTAATTGCAATGATTGCAACAACCACAGCAATGGTAACAAAAGCACTTGCCGGATTTTTGCCATGGGTTGGTTTCATAGCAATTGTAATAGTTTCATTTTTGATGATAGTTGCATTGGCTGTAGGAGACGTATCACAGCTTGGAAAGAATAAATGGTTCATGCGTGGCATGATAATTGCAGTCTCACTTGCACTTTTATATGCAGTCTTGTATGCATTAGGACTAACTGAATCAATGGGCTCATTCAATATTTCCGAAACAGATATAGCCCTGATAATTATATTAATAGGTGCAGGTGTTATAGGCTATCTTATATTTGGTAGAGAGGGAACACCAGTCAAAAGCTCGTAAGAGGTGTGATAAATGGCTTTAGAAGGGATATTTGAAAATGTTATAAGAATACTGAATTTGATAACGCCAGTTGGAGTAGAACCCGTATATTTCTATTCAACGTTCATGCTAGTTATGTCATTGGTTTATATGTTATTTTACACTTTAGTCCCACCATTAAAGGGACATAAGGGAGTATCATTCATTGCGTCACTTACATTTGCTTATTTTGCAGCAAGCTCAGCATTTGTGACAGTAATTGTTTCAAAGCTTTTCCCAAACGTAGGTTTGGCAATAATGGCTATTCTAGGAATACTACTTGTAGTTGCATTTGTGACCCCCAAATCATTTTCTGATAAAGGCGCGCCTGCAGCAAATCTAATTATGCTTGGCGCAGTTATTTTCATAATCTTTGCGACTTATACGTATGCAGCACCAGAGCTCGCAGCACAGGGATACATTTCTCCAAGTCTTGGCACAAACATATCCTCAGAGGATTGGGCAATAATAATCATAATGATTGTTGTGATTGGTGGGTTATATATGATGTTCAGACCAGCGCCAACAGGAACATCAAATCTTCAAAGATTTATGGATTGGGGGCTTAAATCAAAACCTTAAGGTGAATTAAAATGGCAACACTAATAGCATCAATTGGATTGTTTGGAGACATATTTGACTTTTTTCTACCATTCATCCTAGTGTTTGCCATAGTCTATGGAATCTTGATGAAAACCAAGATGCTGAGCGAACGTGCTGATGTTAATTCAATTGTTGCGCTCGCAATGGGCTTAATGGTTGTTATTTCAGGTGCAGGAAAGTTCATCACAACATTAACACCGTTATTTGCAGGATTTTTCATAGTAATCTTCATGATATTCTTGATATTCCTATTTTTCGGAGTAGAAAAAGACATCAAAAGCATATTGATGGGCAATCGTATGATTGCAGCATTAATAATAATAGTCTGTATAATTTTTGTGTTCTATGCAATAGGATCACTGTATGGCAGCGGACTTTATTCAGCAACAGGAGTAAGTGAAGGAGTCAATGCTTCAGTTAACCAGAGCGTAATAGGTCCAGAAACTTGTGATTTCACCAAAATAGCGGGGAATGTAGCAGTTGCCTGCTTGCTTGGCAATCCTAAGGTATTAGGAACACTTGTATTGTTAGGACTGATGGCAATAGGTACATTTTTCATAATGTATGTACCGAAGAAATTTTCATAATGTATGTACCGAAGAAATAAAATTTTTACTTTCCTCGTAAGTCTTCGACAACACTTCTTAATTCTTTTATCTCATCAGATAGCGCAGGTATGAGTTTTCCCATTATTTTTTCTATTGCCTGCATCTCTGCATTCACATCAGTCATAGTCTTCTGGTATTCGTCTGTCTGGCCAAGTACGCTCCTTGAGAATCCATCCAATCTTGAAGACATTGAAGTTGTCTTGTTGTCAATCTCAGTTATCTTGTCTTCAAGTTTTGTTTTCCAAACATCAAGAACATTAATCTTTTCTTCGGCACTTTTCCACTTTTCTTCTATTATCTCCTCAACTATTCTTTGAAGCTCATTCACAAGTTGTTCATTAATTGAAGGAGCATGAGCTTCCATATGCATAACTTGTGGCTGCATCTGTTGTTGCGGGTAGTTTGGAAATTGTGGTGCCTGTCCCGGTAATTGGGGCATTTGCCCAGGTAATTCTGGCATTTCAGGTAATTCCATTGGAGGTAATTCTCCCATCTCAGGTAATTCTGGCAGTTCAGGAAATCCTTGCATTCCCCCCATTCCTTGTTCTGGTGAAACTGCGCTTTTGATATCAGCTTGTGCAATTGCATCTCTGATTTGAGTTAGAGGATAACCTTGTGCACGCAATTGATTTGCTATTTGATTATTATTCATTCCTTGTGCTTTCATTGCAAGCACTTGAGAGATAGGCACACCTGTGCCAGTTAAATCAGGCGCTTCTTCTTTTTTCCTTCCAAAGAGAGCCATATATATTACACCTCACGATTTCTTTTTCAATTTTGAAATTTCGTCTTTTACAATCCGCAAAACATCTTCTTTTGTGGCAATTCTTGTTATATCAAGCATGTTCATGTACTTTTCTAAAACTTTAACATCACTTGTTCTTGCCATAGAAGTCATGTCCTTTGCAATTCTGCGGACAATTTCTTTAGTATCATCAAGATTTTTTCTGAACCCAGATAATTCTTCGCTTAAACTGCTTAAACGTTCACGCAATTCTTTTATCTTGTTCATATTAGTTTCATCAATAACTTGCAATCTTTCCCTGGTTTGCTTTAATCTTTCTTCAAGAAGTCTTGTTCTCTCACCTAACTCAGACAATCGTCTGCCTTCTGCTATTTGAGCTTCATTTTGTTGTATTTGAGCAGGGCTTGGACCCCCCAATAATTGTGGCATTTTGTTACCTCACCTTATATAAAAATATATAATCATATACCCATATAAATATATTTGTGGAACTGCTTTTTGAAATAGAAAGGAATCAGTCTAAAAAGGTGAGGAATTGGTCAAAGAAGTAGAAAAATGCTTTAGTTATGTTATAGATCGCGAAGAAGGCGAAGCGAATTTAGTTATTAACACAATAGGTTGTCCGTTCTACCCATCTCTCGAAGACAGTGAAATAACAATGGAAAAAACCATTGATATAATAACTGAGGTCGGAGCTGCGGGCACAATTACATATCAGGCTGAAAGAAATTATATCTATCCTTTTGAACAATCAAATCTGATAAATGAAATAGCTTCAGCATATATTTATTTTATAAAAGAACTGGAAGTTTTAAAACAAGAAACATTAACGACTTCTGATTGTGCAAAATATTACCCAGAACGCCTGCATTTGATAAGGCATATTATAATGGAGACATTAAAACGTGACCCAGTTGGAGCTTATGTTCTCGCAACAAGAATTTTCCGCGATCAAAAAGCCAAAGGTGAGATGGCCGAAGCAAGCGTCAGGCCATGCTTTGAGAAATTCTTGGGCGTGCTTCAAGAAATAATGAATGTACTAGATAAAACCCAGATAATTAAATTAGCAAAACCACACATCCCAGGTTATAAGATTGGGAATAGAGATATTTACTTCAAATTCTTTGAACCATCAATTAGGCCAAACTTCATGTTCACAAGATTGCAGGCAGAACCGCCAACAATGGCTGAAGAAATAGCGTCATACTCAATTGGTGAAAAATTTAAAACAAATGTTTTGATTTTACAAATACCGAAACAAGTTAGACTTAGATATCATGTTGTTCCGCCAGAATTCCAGCTTGACGAGGACGAATATGTTTTACTTGATGAAACCAGAGAAATAATGGCTAAGTTCAAGCCGAAAGAAGAAGAGTTTATTGATCCCGGAAGAATGCGTGCGATATTCTTGAACATTGCAAAGGATATTATCACACAAGTCTCGAAAGACAAAGGAATGGAATTGACTTATTCAAAGATTGAAAAACTCGCATATTTACTTGTCAGACTAACAGTTGGATTCGGCATGATTGAAGTTTTATTGGATGATCCGAAGATTGAAGATATTTTTGTCAATGCTCCGGTTGGAATGCACCCCATTTTTATCAAGCATGCAGATTTCGGGGAATGTGAAACAAACATAACTCCAAATAGAAGAGAAGCAGATGCTTGGGCATCAAGATTTAGACTTATTTCTGGTCGCCCACTTGACGAAGCAAACCCTGTTCTTGATACAGAATTAAATATTCCGGGCATAGCAGATGCGCGTGTAGCTGTAATCCAAAATCCTTTGTCTCCAGGCGGTTATTCGTTTTCATTCAGACATCACAGAGAGAGACCATGGACAATTCCGTTACTTATACATTATAAATCGATGACCCCATTGGCAGGCGGAGTAATTTCATTTTTGGTTGATGGTGCAAGAACAATGCTCATAGCAGGAACGCGTGGCGCTGGTAAAACATCACTTCTTTCGGCAATGATGCTTGAATTAATGCGCAAATTCAGAGTTGTAACTGTTGAGGACACTTTAGAAATTCCAACAAGATACATGAGGGAAATTGGTTATAATATTTTATCGATGAAAGTTCGTTCAGCAATACTTGGCGAGAAAGCAGAAATGTCTGCCGATGATGGAATTAGAACTTCACTTCGTCTTGGAGATTCAGCTTTGATAGTCGGTGAGGTAAGAAGTGTCGAAGCCAGAGCATTATATGAATCCATGAGAGTAGGTGCTCTTGCAAATGTTGTTGCTGGAACCATTCACGGTGATTCACCATACGGAGTGTTTGATAGGGTAGTAAATGATCTTGGTGTTCCAAGAACCTCATTCAAAGCAACTGACATAATAATGATTGCGAGCAAATTAAGAACACTAGACCAGCTGAAAGAAGTGCGTAGACTTTCGCATATAACTGAAGTAAGAAAAACCTGGCAGGATGATCCAAGCGCAGAAGGCGGTTTCCTTAATCTTATGGAGTATGATGCAAAAGATGATATGATTAAACCAACTCGCGATTTAATCGAAGGCGAATCAGAAATTGTCAAGTCAATCGCTTCACGTGTCAAGGAATGGGTTGGTAACTGGGATGCTGTTTGGGATAACATAATGTTAAGAGCAAATTCAAAGAAAATGCTTGTGGATTATGCTGAAAAAACAAAACAGATTACTGGACCGAATGGCATACTTGAAGCAGACTTTGTTGTTGAAGCAAATGATATGTTCCATATAATTTACTCGAAGTTAAAGGAAGAAACAGGTTATCCAGATTCGAAAGCAGTGCTTGCTGAGTATGAGCACTGGCTTAAGAACAGAATAAAGAAAGGACCTGAATAAACTTATGGCAACACCTGATGAAAAAGAAATAGCCAAACGAATATACCAGCGGTACCAGGCTGAAAAAAAAGGGCAGCTTCCAGAAGAGCTAGTCTCAAGAGAATTCAAGATATTCAAAGCCAAGAAAACAATTGCCACGAGCATTTACGAAAAATTATGTCAGATCTCCGGAAGTTTGCTTAAGTTACCTATAGCACCTGAACAGAAGAAAGAATATGATACGATTCTAAATTCATTTGATATGAGCATAACTGCTGAGGATACCCAAAGCTTTTCAGTCCTTGAACTAATTTTTAGTTTAATCTTCGGAGTAATAGTTCTTTTACTAAGCCCATTTTTTGGAATCGCTATACTTGCAGTAGGACTATTCGGATTTTTCTATTTCAGAAGCTACCCAGCGAGGCTTGTCGGAATAAGACGAGCTAAAGCAGCCACAGAAATAATTCTTGCTGTTTTGTATATAGTTATTTACATGAAAACTGTTTCAAACATTGAAGCGGCAGTCAGGTTTGCTGCTGAGAATCTTGAAGGTCCGCTTGCTGTTGATTTCAAAAAAATATTATGGGATGTGGAAACCCAGAAATATTCTGACGTCCAGATGTCCTTGAATAATTATATCCAACAATGGAAAAATTACAATGAAGCTTTTGTAGATTCAATTTATCTGATTGAAACCTCGCTTGTTCAGACCTCTGAAGACAGAAGAATAGAAATGCTCGAACAAGCTTTGAAAAGGATACTTGACGGCACATATGAAACAATGGTGCACTATGTTAATGATCTTAGAACCCCAATCTCAGCTGTGTTCATGCTCGGTATAACATTACCAATTATGGGTCTTGTCATGCTTCCATTGATTAGCGCATTCATGGCTGGCGCAGTAAGCGCAGAAACATTATTTGTTTTCTATGATGTGGCACTGCCACTTGGAGTTATAATAATTATCATGCAGATTCTTTCAACCAGACCAACTGCATTCCCGCAGATTGATCTTTCAAATCATCCATTAGTCCCACCTGAAGATCATTTTGAGTTTATGGGGCGTTACATTCATGCAGCAATACCCGCTATCATAATTTTCATAATAATTGCATTGCCATACATCTGGTATGCAATCTTTGTACAAAACGCTAAAAATCCAAATGAAAACGACATTTTATTTTCATTGTTCTTTATACTCGCTATAGGAATTGGAATATCTGTGTATGCAAAACTTGCATCTGGTATCAGAGTAAAAATCAGACAGCAGGTAAAGAATGTTGAAAAAGATTTTTCATATGCTGTTTTCCAGATCGGTAATCGTCTGGCAGAAGGAGTCCCAGCAGAAATTGCAATGCTTAAAACTGCACAGCTGATGAGACAATCAAATATCTCCAATTTTATAAAAACAATAGCAGACAATATGTCAAAGCTTGGCATGGACTTACGCAGGGCAATATTTGACCCAAAGTATGGAGCTCTAAATCTTTATCCTTCATCATTAATCCGAAGCGTAATGAAAATATTCATTGAGTCCACAAAAGAGTCCCAGCAGATTGCAGCAGCATCATTGGTTCACATCTCAAGCTATCTTTTGAATGTACATAACATTGAAGAAAAAATAAGGGATGTTCTTTCAGAGACGTTATCAACATTGAAGTTCCAATCCTCGTTCATTGCTCCGTTGATTTCGGGCATAATTGTTGGTTTGACTTCAATGATTCTTATCATACTTTCAACACTTGGAGAAAAAATAGCTGCAACAACAACTGCCGCAGGCGCAGGTGGGGAATTTGGTGGCGGAGCTGCAGGATTGTCAGCATTTGGATTTTTCGAATTAAGCAACTCAATTCCATTACCAGTTTTTCAATTGATTGTAGGAATTTATCTTATTGAAATCGTTATAATATCTACACTGCTTGCTAGCAAGATAGAGAATGGTGATGACAAAATCCAAGAGCTTGATTCAATTGGTAAGGATTTGATAATTGCAATAGTTATTTATTTTGTCATTGCATTGGGCGTAACAATTGCATTCGCAGGTTTGGCGAAGATTGCTGTTGCATTGGGTGAATTTTAAATGAATAGCAAAGGTATGACAGATGTAATACTTGTTTTGGTACTCAGCGGTATCGCAGTAGCACTGATTTTTATTGGGATAATCTACACGTATACTTCGCTTGCATGTTATACAGGCGTTAATATCCAACAAAGCAAATTCATTTCTGCTTATACTCCAGGACAAATGGTTGCTTCTGGAATTGAATTAATAGAAGTTAAGTCGAGTGATTCTGGTTGTGATACCACAACACCACCAAATTGCAAAAATGTGACGTATACATTTAGAATTAAATATATGGGCGCTTCAGATGCAAGAGTCTCAATACTAGGCAAAGAAAAACAAAGTACAATGGATGTTGATACTGACATTTATCGTGATACTACTCCAAATCAGCTTCGTATTAATGATGAATATTCATTCATAAGAGAATTTCCGAAATATACTTGCGATGGTGGAGCAGATTTTAATTTAACAATTTTTGCCATTGGCACGTCTGGTGTTTCAAATAAGACATGGTCCGCTCATAATGATTATTGCATGTCGCCTGCGGCAAGAGATGTAAATGTGAGTGCAAATAGCATTAGTAATGTTGGTGGGAACATAGTAGCAAATGTTTCAATAACTGGGGCAGATGTTGAAAAACTTTGTCCGCAAGCTACAGCATGGATATCAATTAGAAGAAATAACTATCAATTTACAGACGCACTTTTAGTTAATAGTACAGGATGGTCATCTGGTATCTGTTCATTTGTAGTTGACACAAATACAACACGTGTTGAAAGCAATGGATGGTATCCAGATAATCGCTATAATTTCAGGACAAAGATTATTGTTACAAATGATACCGGAGCTACTCTCGTATCAGGTGAATTGGTTGAAGCTACAATTGTATTCCCACCAGAAACTCAAATGCTTAGTTGCACAGCTCTTATAATAACGGATAAAAGTGGTATAACTTATTTAGCTCGTAAGGTTGTTTCTGAAATTTACACAGGTGGATTTTGTCATAGTGCAAAAATTTGGTTTACCTCTGGAACTGCGTTCAGTTGGGTAAACAATCAAAAGACATTTTATGTTTATTCGACAAATGAATCTATCACAAGACCAAATGATAATATAGATTCCTATTATCCAAAAATTACATTTAACAATTTTGGAGGTACTGGTTATCAAGCAGTTAATACAGCCCCGACAACAGGCAGCGTAAAACTGGTGCAAACATGTTAAACACAAACAAAATTTTAATTTTGGGCATGATTTTTGTAGCAATATTTCTCATAAGTTTGAATACCGTAGCATCAGCAGGTTGTCCTTGCACGGAGGAGAGTTGTGCCAAGGACCTTTGTAAAGTTGGGGAGGTTTCTAATTGTTGGGCAACCAATTGTGTATGGGAAAACACGTGGTATATAGCACAGGGATTCTGTCATTGTCCAAATAACTGTGACATTAATCTCTGTAATACATACTGTACAACTAAGGGATATGGTGTCGGTGAATGCCTAGCTAAAGGCACAGTCAGGTCGTGCAACAAGACACTTAGCGGCAATGATGCTGAAAAGGATTGTATTTGTTATAACTATTACAAATATTTTCAAACAGGCACTTACATTACACCAAGAATTACTTCAACAAAAACTGTTGGCCTGATTTCAATAAATATGAGTATACAAACACCAATTCCAGGCGGTACAATAATTAAAGTAACTGGTTATGTAAATTCAACAGACGGTACAACATGGAACACTTGGCAAACAGTATCAGGTCCTGACAATTCAAATTTTACATTACCAAGCATATTTTATGGGAAATACTTCAATGTTTCTTTTAGTTTAGCTTCAAATCAGGGACAAACTAATACTCCAAATTTAATGAGTTTAACTTTAGTAACAACGCCACGATTAACAAATGTAGTTCAAGGTCCGACAGTTGCAAAATGTGGCCAAATCCCAGAAGGCATGATATATACTTGTACAAGTCCATTTACAACAGCATATCAAAATGGACCAAACCAAGCAAGCGGAAGCATAGTAAATTGTGACAATCTAGGGAATAATTTAACAATATTAAACACAAGACTTAATTCAACAGAATATAGAGAAAATAATTATAACGATAATTTCGCAGCATATGTGAATAATAGCAAATGTTCATTACCATGAAAATAAACAAAAAGGGCGTTGAATCAGAAGGAATACGTTTCAATACTGACCAGGCCGCAATTTTGATTATATTCTTGATATTATTGGCAATTCTGATAATTTTAATATTTGTAACTGGCGGAATTGGATCAGAAAAATTTCATGATTCAGTATTCAATTTTGGGAAATCAATTTATGATACAATGGTAGGTGGAGGTGGTGGCAAATCTCTTGGCGGAGCCGCAGGCACTTGATGCAGCTTAATAAGAAAGGTATTGCTCTTGAGACAGCAGTCGCCCTCATAATCGGAGTTGTTTTCTTAGTTGTTATACTTTACATAATTCTTAGAACTGGTTTGTTAGGCGCCTTTCAAACACAAGTCTATGGATTGATGTGCACTGCGTCTTCTTATGCTAGAGGCATACTTGTGGGCCTGATTATGTCGATGTGGGGTGTGATGTCCATTGCACTTTCAGTAGTCATAGGTATATCTAGTGGTGGGTCATTTGGAGTTGGTACTCTTACTCAAACTTCCACTAAACTTGCTAAAACACTTCTTCAACAAACAGCAGCTCGTGGAATGGGCGTAGCTGTTTTTGCGCTTATTTCATTTTTGTCGTTAAGTACTATAATGACATACTTAGCAATATTGCCGTTAATCTCAGGCATTCCACTTTTCTGTCCAGCAGTTACTATTGATATAGGAACGCAAAGTCAGGAAGCATCAGAGATAAAATTTCTTGGAGAACTCTCAGCAGCAACAGTTGATTGCTGGAATATGTATGGCAGCGGTTCTTTAGATCCCCTAATTGCAATTGATCCACCAAATCCAAGAACATGTAGAATAATTGAAGCATACATTAATAATCAAACACCGATAAATGTGACAATGATTTATGATTACACAATAACATCTTATGGTGAGAAGTGGCCATTAGGTTCTGACAGGCTTTTTATTTACTGTAATAAAGGTGGCACCTTCCAGGATTTGGGTAATGCTCCAAATGATTGGGCTAATAAATGTTCATTTGATAAAGCAAGAATATATGTAATGTTTAGGGACAGTCACGATTATGATCTGGTCTCGTTCGGTACAGGAATTTGTCAGGGTCAGATACCCGAAGATGACTTTTCTGATGTGAAGGATGCGATGGTATGGTGTATAGAGGATATATGAACAAAAAAGGGATCACACTTGAGACAGCTGTCATGTTGATACTTGTAGCACTTTCGTTGGGGATAATCATAATATTGCTTCTTACCAGTGGTTTGCTTTCCAGTCTTGAATCGATTATATGTACGTCGCTAACAACAGGTGGAATGTGGATACGCGGACTTATTGTGCAACAAGTATGGAGCTTCGTTTGGATATTCATAGGGATTGTTGGCGCAATAATGCTTATTTTCGGAACAACATGCAGAGCGTTCCCGGTAGGTACAGCGGCTTGTGCAATAGCATTCGGGGTTTTTACTGGTGTTATAATTATTACTGCCAATTCGCTCACATCATCGCTACCACTTTTCTCTTGCCCAAATCCAACAATAATGCATGGCCCATTCTCAGAAGAATGCACTACAACCAGCAGTACAGGTATATCAAAAGAAGTATTATTCAAGGAAGTTGCAGACCGTTCAGTTGACTGTTGGAATATGTATACAAGAGGCAAATATGATCCCTTGTCTGGGCGCGAGCCCCCGAATCCAGTAACTTGTTTTGTCATTGATTTCAAACTAAAACCATCTGATAATGTCTCAGTTAGAGAGATTGCGGATTGGATGGCCGATAATAATTACTCAAACCAAGAAGGAATCCCATATATTGAGAAAGCTGGTTGGGCAATAATAATGCAGAATAATAGTAATGTAATATGGGACAAAAACATAATGCAAGGACGAATGTTCATAAAATATGGCGATGATATTTCTTCCGCGCAATGGGCGAGTGCTGACTGTGAGATAAGTGGCTCTTTCAGACCGCCAGACAGATGGGACTATTACCTAGACTTCTTTGGTAACAGTGGATCAGTTCAAAGTTGTCAACAGACGTGCATGGATACTTTTAGACAAGACCACTGCCCAGGTATATCTGATTCATGTATCCAATGTGTTCAAGAATTGCCATCACAATTTACAGATTCAAGCGGCACTACACATATTTGCAGACCAGAAAACTGCGTACCAAGAAATTATGATACATCCATGTATACCTGTCTACAAGCATGTTTGGATTTGTATGACGACTCTAATTGTCCAGAAACCTGTAATCAAGAGTTATGGGACAATTGTGGCCCAGGTAATTATCTAGATCTTTGGGAATGCAATGCTGCATGTAAAGGTACAACACCATCTGGACTGCCTGGGGGGCGAGATTATGTTTATTGGTGCTTCGAAAAAAACATAACATGTGATGATAAATGCAATCCATTAATTGCTGGAGGAAAATGTCTGATTTAATATGTTCGAATCACTAATTAATAAAAAAGGCCTTGAAGCGCCCAGCACATTAATCGTAATGATTATATTCATAGTTGGGCTTGCAATAGTTATATTGCTGATATTATTTTTTTCCGGAAGAGCAGGAGAAACAAATTCAGCATTTTTGAATGTAACCAAATGGGGAGAGCTGTTCAAATGGAAGTAAATTTGTTCAAACTTTTAAACAAACACGGAATTTCAGCCACAGTTGTAGGAATAATACTTCTTGTTGTTGGTTTAGCAATAGTAATATTACTAGTATTATTTTCAGGCCAGAGTGCAGAAGGCGGGTTCAGCAACGTGCTTGAAAAATTAAATATAATTAGGCACGGAGGATCAACATGAGCAAAAAAGGTTCAATTGAGTTCACTAGCAGACAAATAATAATGCTCATATTGTTCATAATTATAGCTGCAATTGTGATAATACTTGGGATAACGTATTCAGAACAAGCCAAGGGATTTTTAAGTGATTTGATGACGGGGGCAGAATCTTTTGTCTAAGGCTCAAGGATTGCCAATCACAACCGTCGTATTGATTGCAGTAGCAATAATGGCAATGGTGGTTGTAATAATATTTTTATTCATGTCCCAGTCAAGCAGCAGCCAGTCGACCGGCACATTTTTGAATCTGAGCACAAATCAGACAGTTGATGCCTGTGCAGCAACATTAGCATTCGGTGGCTGTCCAGCAAACAATTGCTGCAATAAAACAACTGGTAAATGTGTATCAAGTTCAAATTGTCCATCACCAGGTTGTGTAGGAGGTAAATGTTAATATGAAATCTCAAGGTTTGCCAATTAATTTTATTGTTTTAATTGCAATAGGCATAACTGTTTTAGTATTAATTCTAATGTTTGTGTTGCCAACATTCACAAGTGGTCAAGCTGCAACAACTCAAACAAAAGCTACCGGCGAATGCAATGCTCGTTGCGCTGTTGAAACGCAATATGCCGCAGCTTCTGGAGGAACTTCTTCTGTTGATGGTTTTCCTCGCACAAATTCGCCGTATTGCAATCTTATCCAGACAGTTCCAGGGATTGGTCAAAATTTAAGATGCGATGCTCTAATACCATGTACTGTTGAAGACAAAGATGGAGACACCTGTAAGTTGACTTGTTCTGGAAGTACTGCACAATGCATTTAAAGAAAATGTTTTTATAGTTGTATCCTTTTAATAATCTCAATGAAAGCACAAGGTTTGCCAATAACTACAATTGTTTTGATAATAATATGTGTCGTTGTTTTGGCAGCAGTGTTATTATTCTTTTTCGGCGGTTTCGGTAAACCGCAAGCAACGCTTAGCTTAACTCAGACTACTTCGGATTGTAATTCAATTTGTGCACAAATAACTGCTGCACACCCATCCACTAACGCTATTGCCACGAGTTTATTAACCAGTCTTAATTTCTGTGCTACTAGAACAATAGGATCAATTTCTGGAGGCTGCACTAGTTTTACATCATGTGTAGTCACAAGATCAGACCTTGTTACATGTATTGCAGGTTGCAGTGGTACTACTGCTTCTTGCTCATAGAAACCTTTTTTAAGAGCCATATACTTTAAAATTTATATACCAAAAGGAGGTAGAGGTGACATATGAAAGCACAAGGATTACCAATTAATTTTATCGTTCTTGCAGCACTAGCAATTTTGATATTGATTCTAGCTGCAGGTTTCGTAATAGGTGGAGGAACATCAGCAGGTGCAGCACTATCGCCAGCACAAGCAAAAAATGCATGCGATAATGGTTGTCTAACATTGTCAAGATGGACAACAACACAGAACAGCTCAACATCCACAGCTTGGCCATCAGGTATACCATCTCCAAATTATTGTACACTTAAGGTTAATTTGGGTGGTGCAGTAGGAAATGTAAACTGCAATAATAGTAATGTTGGCTCAAGATGTTCTGTTAC
>Ga0315276_10002835_pt1 | contig 15833 bp, 5 predicted proteins | sample YL17G05_0_MG_FD_204542 | JGI IMG/M metagenome (GOLD analysis project Ga0315276, IMG submission 204542) | Sediment microbial communities from Yellowstone Lake, YNP, Wyoming, USA - YL17G05_0 | ecosystem: Environmental > Aquatic > Freshwater > Lake > Sediment | place: USA: Wyoming | collected... | reverse complement strand
TTTTTCAGGGACCATTTCATTGATCCGTTCTATGCCAAGAATTTCACCCAGCGTGTACGTTCTGGGCATAGTACCCGAATCGTAATAGTACCAAGCGGAACCATAGTAAAAGGGCATCTCAATATTGGTCTGAATCAGTGCATCAAAAAACTGCACACCGTCCGATCCGCCATGGATCTCTACCGCAATCCTGTTGGTACCAACTATTAATTTATCAACAATTTCAGGAAGCAGGTCTACTGCCTTTGCTGTTTTTGTTGAAGATAAAGGCGGTGTATCGTAACCGAGGACCATCTCCTCAGGCAATTTATACCGGCTGACTTCGACACCGTTTAGATATACGGCAAATCCTCCGTTCAATTGAATGAGAATACGGGCGCCGGTCGGCTTTGCACTCAGATCAAAATCTTTTACAAAGTAGGCCGTTTGCACGTCCTGGAGGATGGTCGTAACATCGGTACCACTTCCAAATGAGGCTGTGTCATGGTTCCAGCCAGTAACCTGATAAGAATGGTCGTACCAGATAATCACCGCTTTTAAAGTATCGACAGTAAAAGAAACCGGGCGCGACTGATCGGTTTTATTCCCGTAAACATCCACCGCCTGTACGTAAATTAATTTCTCACTTCCCTGTTCTGCCTCGATAAATGTTCGATGGGCGTATTGCCGCTCACCGATTGCAAAAGAGTATGGCATGGTATCGTACGCTTCATCATTATAACTCCAGCGTAAAAGGGCTCTTTCGTTGGTTTCGATTTTAATTTCAACCGATTTGGTCGCCGAAACAAATTGTTCTTCCGGAAATTCAGTGAAAACCGGAGCGCTTACATCCTCCTCCGGCAAACTATTATACACATCCGGCAGATCGCTTTCGAACAGGGTGTAGGGATCGTTGTAAAAGACGAGAAAATCCGGCACCGACGGGTGGCCGGGATAAGGGGCATGAAAATGGGTATAGTTGGCATTCCGCCAGGACACCGCGTAGGCGATTGAATTATTTATCGAATCATGCTTGATCGGGTTGATCAACATCCGTGTATGCCAGTTAATATCGTCCAGCCCTTCCTGGCCTATCTCGGTAATCGCAGGTATTTTATCATGAGTTATGGCCTGCTGAACAACTGTACGCAGATCATGAGTATAATCTCTCACCATTTCAGTGGGAACTGGACCGTTGTAATAAAAATCGATTCCGTAAATATCTACATAGTCGTCACCCGGGAAACGATCAAAATATTCCCCTTCATCATCCACATATTCCAGATTGGGTGAAATCGCCCAGAGCAGATTGTGAACATTCAATGTCGTGTGCAGATAATTCGCCGTAAACTGCCATAATTGATTGTATTCTTCGGTGGTACAATGACCGACGCCCCACCAGAACCAGGTTCCCAGATGCTCGTGATACGGCCGGAATATCACGGGTATGGCTTCCCCGTTATCACCCCGCAGCGATTTTAAAAATTCCGAGACTTTCCGGAGTGTCGCCAGATAATCCAGATGCCGCGTCCCCCCCGGCAGAATCTGAGGCACTATCTTTTCATTGTTGATTTCACTGGCATAGAAATGCCGGTTGTCCGGGTCCAGTTGGTGCCAGCACATGGTGACCACGCCCCCGCGTTGGTATGCCGACATGATCCGGTAACGGAGTCTCTCAACCTGAGAACCCACCTGCACATCCCTCATCTCTTCCCCATAGATAGCAGGAAAATCGCCACAAACATCCTTAATGTCGCTCCGGTCATCATTATCTGTCCATCCGACACCGTATCCTGTAGCATGGTGCATCCCAAATAATAGAGAACGGTCCATTTGATTCTTTAAATTAAGATACAGATAGCGGGTCTGCTTATTAGCATGCGGATCAACGATATTAACCGGTACGGTATGTACCAGGGATTCAAAGGTGGAGCAGGCATTATATAATTTTGATATTTCAAAATCGATGTTTGATTGCACGGTATCGGTTCCCATGAAAGATACAGCCGCCGCGATAGCATTTTGCAGATCGGCTTTTGAACCAGTCGGGTAATCCCCCTCCCCCTCTCCTTCCGTGGAGGTAAGGAACAACGCATTCGCACTTGATATCGCTTCTTCTAAAGTGGTGAAACTGATGGCCAGGTTTACCGATCGATCGACCTGACGTTTCCGGCCGGATTTTAAAACATTCTTATTCCCGTCGTTAAATTTTTGTTCACCGCTGCTCGACCCGGCATATAGAGAGCAGCAGCATGAAAATATAAACAACACGATCAGGCGCTTATGCAAAGTATCCTCCCGCCACTTTCTCCATATGATTTCACCACTTGCATGGGACATTCCTCTTTAAATAAACATTCTTCTGGATATAACGGTCAATCGGTGATTTAATCAGGGCAGAAATTACGTTGGCTTTGGTTCTGGAATCTGTCATCGCCAGATCATAATCAGGAACATCAAGGTCCAGGTAAAACGAGTCCAGTACAACAGAACCGGGACACTATTTCAGAATCAGCATCCTTTTTGTATTTTCATAGGTGCCTGCTTGGAGTCTGTAAAAATATATGCCACTGGATAAGTCACTCCCATCAAACCTGACCAGGTATTCTCCGGTTGGCTGATACTGATTGACCAGTTGTGTTATTTTTGAACCCCGTATATCAAACAGATCAAGGTGTACCGCCGACGGTTGGGCAAGTGTATACCGAATGGCCGTAGTCGGATTAAATGGATTGGGAACGTTTTGTAATAATCCAAACTCTTTGGGGATGTTATTCATCCTTTCAAGGTTTATCGATTGTATGATTTTTGCCGAGCCATAAATTTCAATTTCCTTTACCGTGTAACCCTGAACACTGCTGCTTGATTTGAAGCATAAGAGTCGGACCTGCTTACCTTTCACCGCTGTTTTGGTAATGTCGTCGATACCACCATCACCTGAGGTTGTACTGGAAAAAATATTAAGTTTGTTCGACGCATCCAGTATCTCGATCCGGTAGGAGGGCGCATACACTTCACCCCAGGTTATTTGGATCCGGTTGATATAAAGTTCTTTGCCCAGATCCACCGAGATCCATTCCGTCAGATGACCTTCACTTAACCAGTAAGTGTCAATCGAGCCATCAAAGGCCGATTGAACCGAAAACTGATATTCAGTTGATGAGGCGTTGCAGGATTCAGCCAGTAAAGATCGGTTGATTTCCTGAGCCTCCAGAACAGCAATGGTAACCTGACTGGAATCTTTTTGAACTCCGTCAGCCAGTAAGATGTAGGTTGCTGTTTCTTCAGGTGCCAACACGATTGAATCATTTTGATTTACGGCATTACCATTCAACCGGACCTGGGAATTATTTGTTGTTTCCCAGATCAATACCGATGAATCGCCGAGGTCTTTTTCCAGAATCGGTGGATCCGCATAAAAAGATTTAATGAGTCCCGAGGCGAGAAAGGAAACTTTTACAACAGTGGTATCATTAAAATCTCCCCTTGCGACCAGGGTATAGTTTTTTGTCTCCGCAGGAGATACTATAAGAGAATCTTTTGGTTCAACCGGCAGACCGTCCAGTGAGACAGAGGAACTGTCCGACGTATCCCAGTACAGGGTGGCCGATTGTTCTTCTTCAATCACATCAGGATCGGCATAAAAATATTTTATGACACCGGAAGGTCTTACCACGATGGCTTCAGCTGCTATTTCTGACATTATGCGATAACCCGTAGCATCGGGATGGATGCCGTCTGGAAAGAGACTGCTCATCCCGAGCATCTGGTCGTAGAAATTGATGTGAAATGTTTTCAAGGTGGTCCGGACCGAATCGATCAGGGGGATGATCTCATCGCGGATGATCGTATTGGTAATGCCGTAACCATCCTGGAAAACCGGCGGTGGGAAGCAGACAAATATCTCGGGCCGGGAGTTGAGGTTTCTGAAAACATTAACCAGATCGGTGTAATCGGAATAAAACTGATCCTTGTATACCCAATTCTGGGGTTTGCTGTCATTGGTGCCCAGGGCGATGATCACGATATCGGGCTCAAATTCAAGCGCCAGTTCGAACACCGGATCATTCCAATAGGGATAATCACCGTTTTTCAGCAGGGTGGTCCCCCCTTTACCGAAATTACGGACGTAATAGGTATCCCCCAGCAGGGTGTCCAGTTGGTTGGGATAGGAACTGCTGTTGTCCCTCCCGAATCCTTCGGTGATGCTGTTCCCCACACAGGCGACTTTCAACACCATGTTCTGGGCGCCGGCGGATGCAAAAAAAAACAATCCGCCGACGAATAAAGTGATTCTGTTCATGTCACCTTCGTCATTTTATGATCAATAGCCGGCCGGTATGTTCGCCTATTCCCGGTGCCTCCACATGGTAGATGTAGATCCCGTAGGCAACTTCCATATTATCCTTAGTCATGAGATCCCAGGAAGCCGCGCCATCGCGCATGTTGCTTTTATGATGCAGGGTCTGAACCAGTGTACCGTCCACCGTGTAGATCCTGATTGTGCATTTTTCCGGCAGATTGATAAATTGTACCAGTCTGGGACCACGTCCGGAGGTATATGGATTGTGAGGTTCCCATAATGCGGTTACCACATAGGGATTAGGCACAACTTTTATCCTGTTCAGACTCTGCCTGGCGATGTTGTCATCGACCTGTTGCCCTTTGATGATAAAACGATATTTAATATCCCCGTTAAAGGGATTGTCGGTATATAACCGCAAGGTATCCCCGGCACCTATAAATCTTCCGTACTCCTGGTAGAAGACCGTATCCTGAACCTCGTTATTCAAACAACTGTGGGTGATCAGGATCGAATCATTGGACAGCGTTTCATAAAATACGATATGATCCTTGGCCGAGAAGAATCCTCTCGGCGGACTGACCGATTGCCTGATCACCGGATTGTCGACAAATCCGAAATTGACCTCCTGGCCGGTTTGCGGATCGGTCACCTTGAAATTAACCGGGACGGCCGGCAACATATACGGTTTGCCCGTAGCGGCCAGCGGAACCCCCAGCACCTTGGAGGTATCCACGATCTCATTATAAAATACGATCTGATACTGCCTCGGAAAGGCCGTTCCTTCCACGAATCCTCTTTGTTTGAACCGGTCAAATCGTAAATTGTAAGCCGTGATATAATCAATGGTCTGACCCCAGCATACCCCTTTAAAAATATTTTCAGCAGGATCGTCAATCACACTGGCCAGGGGATTATAAACAAATATACGCAGCCCTTCCATGATCTGGGTAAAAGTGTTCGGATCGCCGTCGATATCGTCGTACAGATTGACCAGCATGACCGTCGAATCAAGCCCTTCCCGGTATTGATAGATCAAAACCGTATCGTACTCCACGCCGCGGGTCATATTCTTCAGAATGAACCCGGTCGTTTCGTTCGGAATCAATTCATCGCTGTCCGCGGCATCGATCAATCCGTCTGCATCATTATCCACCTTATCCATCGCATTATCCAGGAAGCGGATTTCATATTCATCCCCGTCCTGCAGTAAATCAGGATTGAGAATATTCACTCCGACCAGGCCGGATGTTTTGCCTTCGCCGACTTTGGTCGGTACCAGATCGAAACTTGCTTCCTGATAACCCAGCGCCGGTGCCTGCGGTGTAACCGTAATGACGTTTTCAGCCATCTGCAGCTCGCCCGATTGCGAAACGTTTACGAAAATGGTTGTTTCCGAGGGGCCGATATTATTCACTATATCCCCCCGGTCGTACGCGGTAACCGAGTAATAATAGGTAATGCCGTTGATCACGTCTTCATCGACGTACGAGTGCACCAACCCTGTTTCATTACCCAGGTTAAATAACACCCCGGTTCCAAAATCATTCGGAAAGAAGCCGTATATCCCGTCGACCTTATCGTAGATCTCGATGGGTTTTTTGAACCGATCGTAGCCCAGCCCGTCGGTGATGGTGCCAGCATCTCCGAAGGTATGATAGGATGCTTTATAAATCTTATACCCTTCGAAGTCGTATTGTTTGAGATAACGGTCGAAACTCATCTCCGCCTCTTCATCCCAGTACAGGGTCACTTTATTGTCCCCCGCCACGGCGGTCAGTTTTGGCTTGTTCGGAGCGATGGCAAAATTGTAGTTGGAGTTGTAAATCCGCTGCACGATGGTCTTATTGCGCAGGATATCCTCTTCATTGATACCGTAAATATTGGCTACCGAGAAAAATTCTTCCGCCTTTGGCCGCAGCGGAAAATATCCTGAGGCGAAAACATAATCATGATCGGCCCGCTCGGTGGTCGTATTGTCGAAATAACCGGGACGCGAGAAATCCCACATCTGATCATCGTTGCTGTAGGTAAGCGTTCCGTAACGATAAAACTTGAAACTGGTCAGACCGATCTGGTCTGATTCATCCACATCCACCTGGTCGACATTCGGTTCACCGGGCAGATCAATCGTTCCCGGTGTAGGCTGGCCGTCCCCTTCGCCGGAATCGCCGGTGCCTGGCTTCCCGTCGATACCCACGTCGTCATACTGTGAATTCCAGTCATCATCATTATCCACGCCGTCGTTTCGGCGCTCATCGATGAGCAGATTTTCACTCCCTTCGCCGGTTAAATAATTGATCGCCAGATAATCCTGGTCGTTATATTGCGACCGGATGTAGAGAAAGAATTCGGTGGAATCCTGGGTAGCCGCCCCGTCGCTCTCGTCGATCAGTCCGTTCAGATTGTCATCAATCCCGTTGCGGGGAAATTCCTCCAGCGGCGAATTGGGTTTCTTGATATACATCCTGCCGTTATGGGTAATAGTCACACCTTCGGCCGGCATGGTGGAAACAGTCCGGTCATAATATTCGCTAGTATAATCGATTAATACAATCGGATCACCAACCTGGTAAAATTTATAAAAATCATCCAATTCGTTGATGATTTTCCCGGCACCCCCCCCCGGTTTTGTCACATCGTTGCCGTCCCCGTCATTATCAATACCATCGTAGGGATTGCCAGGGCTTTCCAGAAAAGCAAAACCTATCCAGGGAACCGGGGTATACCCCTGTGTGCCGATATTGTCATGATCAAAATTTACAGCCAGGCTTATTTCTCTGTAGAACCTGGCGTCATCGTCATCCCAGTCGGTGTTGAGTGATACCTTGGCTCCGCTGGAGGCGCCGACATTTGCACCGAATAGTGTTTTATCCAGTCTCAACTCGCCAAAATTCTTGATCTCGTATAACCAGAAAATGCAGTCCTCCGCATCCGGATTGGCCCATTGCAAACCACGGACCGCCAGGCGCAGTCCCAGACCACCGCGCATGGGATCCGAGGCGATCGGATGCGGCAGGGTATAGCCTTTGACCTTCTTGATAAAAGCGTTGTCATCCAGGACAAAAAAACTTTCTTCATCGGCATTTTTCTGATCCTTGCCAAAATACCCGTTCCAACTGTTGCTCCAACCCGGATCGATGACATCTTCCGTTTTATCGGGCCAATAAGGGGGCCAGGTATACGCCTGGTGACTCATCGCTACTGCATGATAGGGATCTTTTTCCTTCTGGGTAATATTCAGATAACCGGGAAGAGGTTCAAAGCCCAGAAATACACCGAATTCATCATGGGAAAACAGGTTGGGATCCCACCCCTCGCAAAACACAACCGGAGTAATATATTCATAGGCCGAATCGCCCGAGGTGGTATCAATTCCGGTGAAGACCCTCAGTTCACTCATCACGTAAGCCGAACTGTTGCCCATCTGAACCTGTCCGGATCCGATGGGCCACTCCCCGGCATACACTTCACTCTGATCGCCGCTTACACTGCCGAGCCGTGCACTGTTGTAAAAAGTTACCCGGACCAGGTTACCGGCATGAACATTTCGGGCTCTGTATATCGCCTTTCCCTTCAGATTTTGCTGAGCGTAGAGCCCGGCAAAGGCGCATAAAAGTACAAGAGTTATCAGATATCTGTATTTCATGGATACTCCCGCTGTCTTGCTTAAAATGAAAATATAAGTGAAAACTTGTTCTGCCTGTCAAGTCTGCCGAAATCCACGTTGGCATAGTCCACATTAACCTCGGCCCCCGCGACACGCACATTAAGGCCGAATCCAAGGGTCAATCCGCCTTCACGATCTTCCAATAACAATTGCCGGTAACCAGCCCGCAGGGATATCATCTCGTGAATTTTTACTTCCATACCGGTACTTAAATATTCCTTATTGTCATTCGGGTGAACCGCATCCACAGCTAAAATCCAGTCATACCCTTCGACCTTGAAGAAATCTTCGAGAACATTGGCCGAGATACCTACCCGGAATAATATAGGTAAGGGAAATCCGTCGGTATCGAGATGTCCACCGATATTCTCGTTATTACCCTCAAACGTATCATTAATATCATGCTGGATAAGCATATCCCTACCCTGCATCTGCATCTCGGTTCCGAAGTTGGTGATCGACATGCCGATTTTCACATTTTTGAAAAAGGTCCGGTAAAATACGCCTACATCAAACGCAAAGCCATTCGCGATCGAATGCCAGATGGTCTCCCGGATATACTTTACATTTCCTCCGATAGCGAACCGGTCGGTTAACGCCCGGGCATAACTTAATCCGATCACAAAGGAATTGGCCGAAACGCGTTCGCCGGTGCCGTTCGGCATCTGGATCGTCGTCCGTTCGATGTCCGGCATACCTAAAAATCCGATAAAGGAACCGATCGTTCCGAATCCTGCCACCGGTATGGCAACGGCACCGAAACTGAAACGAATATCGGCGATGTAATCATAATGATTCAGCAGGACCTGGATCTTGGAGATATTAGCCAGACCGGCAGGATTCCAATAAATTCCGGTGATGTCTTCAGCTTGCGTCGTATAGGCTTCGCCCATGCCCAGCGCACGCCCCCCGACCCCGATCTTCAAAAAGGGAGCCGCCGTCGTTCCCACACGTCCGATTGATTGAGCATGTGCTGTGGATGCGAGGATCACAACGGATACCAGTACAAACAGCGTAATAAAAGTATGCCCGGCCAGAGGATATTTATTTTTCATTTTCATTAGATCGCCTCATCCGCTTTGATTAATAGTTAATTCCAAAACCCAGTTGTATAAATCTGGGCGCTGAATACATTCCCGGATTGTTGAAGTATTCCGTTGAATTTGATATTTCGGTTAACCTGGACCAGTTCTGATAATCCCTCAGGGTATAATCGGGCAATCCTGTATCGGCATAGACATAGTTCGCATTGCGGGTGTCCAGTAGATTGGTTACGTCCAGATAGGCGATGATATTGAATAAACCCAGTACAAAAGATTTGGTTACACGTAGATCCAGATTGAAAGTTGCCGGCCGGCGCTCGCTGTTTTCACGTAATCCGACAAAGGAACTAGAGCCGGAGGATTCTCCCCGGGCAAATTCGGGCGTATATGGAAATCCGGAGTTCAGAGCACCGATCAGGGTGGCACCCCATCCGGATTCCATGTTCCCGTAGCCCAGAACAACATTTAATGCATGCGGTTGATCCCAGTCTAAGTTTATCAACTGCACGCGTGGAGCCCTTCCGGCACTCAGATCATTATAGGCATCCTGTACATCGGAAGAGGTCCCCTTCGCCTGCATGAAGGTGTAGTCAAGGCTGAAATAGAAATTGCTGATGCGATAATTAGACGTGAGTGTGATACCTTTTCCCACCGCATGATCTTTGTTTATATAACTATAGTAGGTCAGGCCGCGATAGGTGTCAACCGGAAAACCGGTACCGATCCAGTCGCGGATATCCCGGTAAAAACCGGTTACCTGGAGATACAGGCGACCGAATAATTGCTGTTGTAAACCTAATTCATACATGACCGTTCTTTCTGCATTCAGATCGGCGTTGCCTATTAAATTGGACGCACCGGCGCCGGTAATCCAGAAATTTGGATTGGCATATAAATACTGGAATTCCGGACTCTGAAAGAAGTGACCGTAGGAGAAATGGATTACCCCTTCTGCGGTGATCGGGAAAGAAATACCAAACCTCGGGCTTACGTGGTATTTCCCTTCGGTATTTTTGTACCAGAACTCCTCTCTCTCTTCCGGTGTGTACTCTATTAATTCTTCCTCCGGCACACCGGGAGCATAGTTTTTATAGATATGATCAAGTTTAAAGGGTGAATAAATCTGGGGATCACGTGGATCTGCTAAAATTCTGCCGCCAGAATCAAAATAATCAAACCGTACTCCCAAATTGATGATGAGTTCGTCAAATTCGATTTTATCCTGGATATAAGCTGCATATTCTTCAGGTTCGACTCTGTAATAGGTATGGTAGGGAGAACTCTGTGCAGGGATGATCGGCCTGTACGTTGCCTGTGAAAATTGTAAAGTATAATAATCTCTTTTAATATCATGGAATCTGGCCGAACCACCGAGTTTCAGCAGATTATTTTTATCCATCTGGCTTGTCAAATCCAGTGTCAGGGCATAATATCCGGTGAAATCGTCCGAGCGGTTAACATCATTACCCCAGTACCCGAAATCTTCAGGATTGCTCTTTACCTCAATATTGGAGTTTTGACCCGGCTGGAACACATATTGCTGAAAATCCCCCGCATTGGTCGGCATATACCGGTAATCATAAGGATCTTTATATAAATAATTTTTATGAATATTGGAATAGTAACTTCCTTTGAAATCAAGAAAGAGGCTGCTGGAGAAGATATAGGTTGCCGAGAGGATATGGGTATAACGGTCTGTATAATAATTTCTTCCCCCATCCGGCAGATACTTTTGACCGCCCCCGTAACTGTAATCATCATTATAATAAAATCCATAACTGAAATTTAATTTCTTCAGATTAAAAAATACTTTCCCCTGGGTTGATATACCTTCATACCAGTTCAGATTCTCCTGCTTTCCGTCCGGCATTTTAAGTGTATGCAAGGTATCCGACACCGGTTGCCAGACTCCCCACGGCATAAAATAACGCAATCCCTGTTGATAACCGGGCCGGGATTGAAAGCGCCCCGCCAAAAAATAGGATACGATATTATGGGTCCCTGGAACCGGACCGGAGACATTTAATTGAAGATCATAAGTTTCCAGAGGATTATAGGAATTCAGGTAGGGTTCCTTCGTCTGCCAGGGTTTATACTTCTGATCAAGAGCGTTTTGGAGTTCGTTATAACTGTAAATTCCATCCTGCGAAAAATCATACATGACAAAACCGCTTTTTGAAGCAAGCGCATTGGCTGCAGCAACAGCCCATTCCCTGTTCCCCTGAAGATAATACACATCATTATCGAAACTCAGGTAGTCCCCCATGTAGGCGGTGGCATTTACCGCAAATTTATTCGCCCCCTTCTTGGTGACAATGTTCACCACCCCCGATAAGGCCTGCCCGTATTCTGCGTTAAAAGTGCCGGTGATCGCCTTTAATTCTTCGATGGACTGGTCGTCGATACTGATGCCGGCAGACCGGTCAACGGCATTCATCACCTGAACACCGTCAATCATGTAGCTGATCTCGTTGGTCCGGCCTCCCCGTATGTGCAACTCGCCACCGGCATCCCTTGTAATACCGGCCTGCATGCTGAGCAGACTCGGTACATCCCGGACCGGGAGAGATTTGATCTGATCAGCCTGCATACTTATTTCGGATGAGGTCAGGTCCTTCTGAATAAAACGCTCAGCGATAACCACCACTTCCTCCGTCATCTCAAGGATGGAAGCACCCAGTACAAAATCCAACCGCGTGGTCAGGTCGACCTGCACCCGTACCTCCTCGACCACCTGGGTGGTATAGCCGACATAGATCGCTTTAACTGTGTAGATTCCGGGTGGAATATTCAAGATGTAATAACTGCCGTCCTCATCGGTTGCCGCGCCGAGATTATATCCTTCAATGATAACGTTTGCTCCGACCAGAGGCTCGCCGGTTTCCCTGGAAGTTACCATTCCGGCAATTTTTCCAGTAGTTCCAGCCTGAACAGATGCCGTTATACCAAGAAAGGAACCTAACAGGAGGTAGGAAATAAATGATTTTAGATTCGTTTTCATAATTAACCCGGGCTTTTAATTTGCTTATTTATATCCAATACATACAATTTAATGTCAATGTCAAACTTCACGAATTATTTATTTAACTCTGCAACTCCGCAACTCTGCGCGATAATGAGTTAATTTCCTTTTTTCTTTCGCGGAGGTAAATACGCTGAGTTTTATATCTGTTTATTTTCCTCTGAGCTTGCCTTTATGGATTCTGCGTGATATTAGATTGAATTAGAAAAAAAGAGGGGGTAGATGTGGAAACAACTACCCCCTCTGAGTAAGTTACTTCAATAGCATCATTTTCTTGGTAGCAGCGAAATCGTCAGTCGTGATTTTGTATATATAAACTCCGCTGGCATACTTGGATGCATCGAAGTTGACCGTGTACAATCCGGCACTTTGTTCCTTGCTGACCAGCATTGCCACTTCGCGGCCCATCACATCATATACGCGCACTTTAACCATGGTTTTCTTGGGAATTTCGTACATGATCGTGGTAACCGGATTGAAGGGATTGGGGTAGTTGTTGTAGAGTTTGAACGTGAACGGTCTGTTCAAAGGATCCTGAATACCGGTCGGTCCGTCCACAACCTCCAGCACACCCCAGCAATGCGGCCGCAGCCAATCCTGGTCCAGATCAAGACCAGCTGGTATGGAGCCGACGCCGCAAATGAGTGTTCTCGCGTCATCACCACCGAGTTGAGGATCCATATCGGTGTTGTCGATCTTGAACGGCAGCCACATGCCGTCGATAACCTGGAAACTGCCCCCGGCCAGCGAATCGAGGTTGAATTTGGCTTCGACAATATAACCGTCCCCGGTGAATTTAGCGAATACCACCGCTTCCAGTCCGGGAACATCCGCGGGTATATAGCCGCTCAACTGAATATCCCCCATGGAAGTGAAACTGATCCTCCAGTCGCCGTTGGTACCGATGTTATCCCCTTTCTGATGCAGTTCATCCAGATCGAGGATATTGTAAAATCCCATATACAGTTCCAGCGCATCGCCCTGCCAGGCCTGGAAGCCTCCTTCCACATCCCTCAGATCATCGTCGGTCACATCGCCGGAAACGTACAGATAATCGGCATCCATGACCATCGTGACCTTGAAATCCAGATCATCGCCTCCGGGCGCCCAGGGATCTCCATTGGCATAACTCCCGGTTTCCGGCGTGATTTGAAATTCTGCTTTGTAAGGTTCGAATTCATTGTCCAGACCATCCAGGGAGAATGTATTGGCGAAATCGGCCGCATACTTGATCTTCCAGGTGGGAGTGGTCGGAGTGGACACGGAACCGGAGGCTGCTTCCGCATAACCTGTTTCCTCGACTCCGTCGGTGGCAGTAATGGCATAATAATACGTTTGGGTGGAACCATCGCTGGTGTAGGGCCGGTGCGCATAGGCTTCCAGTCCGTGCGGTATGTTGGCGGCATATTTCACCACACCGTCGGCGTGGATGTTGCTGAACGGTGCAGTGCTCATATAGATATTATATTTTTCCGTTCCGAGGGTATTATCCACCCAGTCGAAGCTGACATAATTGGCGGTTCCGGTTCCGCCGGGGACAGTTGCCGACGCAGCCGTGACGATCGTGGTCGGTGAGGCCAGAGCGCCCTGCGGTTTTGGAATACCGTACAGAATAAGATCGTCAAAGTAAATCGCACCGGACCATGTTTCTTCGGCATTGGAGTAGAGCTGAACCCCGATGGTGGCGGTTTTTGTCGGATCGGCCTTGCTGGAATCGATCAGCGCCTGGAGATTGATCTCAAAGGTGTTCCACTCGCCAAGGACGTATTCCGCCGAGGTATAGGCAAATGGCGTCCAGGTCCACGCCGGAATCGTGGCGGCTCCGTTGATAACCATTTCGAAAACGGAACTGGTCGGCAAATCGGATGGGATCCAAACGTCGATCGTTATCCGTTCCACGTGGGTCCCGGTCTCCGTGGAATTCAGGACAATACCATCTTTGGAGATGAATGATTTTTTGGAACCGGAAGGCGCCGCGCTGTAATCATGATTCAATTGCAGCACCCCTTCACTCCGTTCGGAAGGATCCGCAACCCGGGTGATGGAGATGCCGGCCGGGCCCCAGGCAGCCAGATTGAATCCCTGCACCCCGGCGGCGGGATTCTCGAAATCGGCCAGCAGCCAGACGTTGCCCAGATCCGAACTCAGCAGGGCTGCGTTGTCGATATAAAAAGTACCGGCCCAGGCCGTATCGGCACCGCTGACACCCCAGGCGCCCAGCTGGATGCCCCCCTTGCCGATCTTATTCACGGTCAGATTGCAATTGGGATGATTGATGGCAAGCGCCACGATGTCGGTGGTAAGAGGATACCAGACTTCCTTGGGAATGTTCTGGGATTTAAAAATGGTATATCCACCCGACCAGGCCCAGTTGACATTGTCCTGGAACCACAGTTCAAAATCGACGCCGTTGGGGAAATCCGCCGGCAGCCAGACGCTGTAGGAAATAATCGAAGCTTTGGTGGCATCGGTGCTCGGAAATTCGAGAACTCCTTTTTTATCCGCTCCAATGTCGTAACCTACTGATAATACACCGGCAGACAAACCGCTGGGATCTGCCACCTGCGTTACCCCGGTGAGACCAGCACCCCAGCCGTTATCAAACCAGCCACTTGCATCGGTCTCAAACTGAGCGAAATAGGTGGGTGCGGCTCCGATCAGTTCCACGTTATCCACATAGAAGGTTCCTGCCCACGCTGTGTCGGCTCCGGAAACACCCCAGGCGCCCAACTGGATGCCCCCCTTGCCGATCTTATTGACCGTCAGATCGCAATTGGGATGATTGATGGCAAGAGCCACGATGTCAGTGGTAAGAGGATACCAGACTCCCTTGGGAATATTCTGGGATTTAAAAATGGTATATCCTCCCGACCAGGCCCAGTTAACATTGTCCTGGAACCACAATTCAAAATCGACGCCGCTCGGGAAATCCGCAGGCAACCAGACATGATACGTAATCAATTTTCCGGTGGTCGCATCAGTAGTTGGAAATTCGAGTACCCCTTTTTTGTCGGCATCAATATTATAGCCTACCGACAATACACCGGCAGACAAGCCGCTGGGATCCGCCACCTGCGTAACTCCGGTGAGACCAGCACCCCAGCCATTGTCAAACCAGCCCTGGGCATCGGTCTCAAAATCATAAAGTACCTGGGCCCCGGAACTACCCCAAAAGGCTAATGTTAGTAAAAGTGTTAACACTAACAGTCGCTTCATAACTTCCTCCTTTAGTTGGTTAAGTTGATGTTATCAATACAACTGTGCACGATTTACTTTTCATTTATTATAGAAGGGTATTTGTTTAAAATTCACTTTCCATGTACCAGGGTTCTATACAATTCAATTTACTTACTCCCAATAGTCATCACCAGAATCCACCCTGTACTCAAATAAATTTATGTTTGTTGAGGTAATACACCTGCTGGTTATGGAAATGGCGATCTCAAATCTTCGATATCACCGTCATTGATTATTTTATAAGTACCAGATGCGCCGGATTTACCTGTTACAGCAGCCAGGTGCTTTTACCTGTTCTCGGCTTACTTCATTTCCAATTTCCACGAAAACGTTTTCGTAATTATAATAGATGCATCACAAAAATGCAATATTTTTTTAAATTTTTGCAACATTTATCATCTATATTTTGCCTGATTTTAATATCGGGAGCCAATTCAAATAAGTATCCAGATCAATCGTCGGTTTAAAAGCAAGATAATGATTTCGATACTTTTCCCCGGCAACTTCCCATTCGATTAACCAGAGTTTTGTTTTATTTATCTCCGGCAGATAATCTTCAATTGATTTAGCGTTCTTACT
>Ga0315276_10002834_pt1 | contig 15836 bp, 17 predicted proteins | sample YL17G05_0_MG_FD_204542 | JGI IMG/M metagenome (GOLD analysis project Ga0315276, IMG submission 204542) | Sediment microbial communities from Yellowstone Lake, YNP, Wyoming, USA - YL17G05_0 | ecosystem: Environmental > Aquatic > Freshwater > Lake > Sediment | place: USA: Wyoming | collected... | reverse complement strand
TTATCACAGAAGAATTATGCGACCATATTTAAAGAAGACTCACACAATGCTGAATTCGGTTGGTAAAAATTACTGCTCCCAAATTTGTCAATGATTTTGACAAGTTGTAGGAAGTGTGTTCCCCGCGTACGCGGGGATGAACCGAGCATTGGCCTATCAATTACACGGTTACGAAGGTGTTCCCCGCGTACGCGGGGATGAACCGGTGTGCCGCAAGAGTGCGGACATTGTAAAAGCGTGTTCCCCGCGTACGCGGGGATGAACCGTTCATCTCTCACTTCATTCAACATTTTGATTCGTGTTCCCCGCGTACGCGGGGATGAACCGGGCAATTGTTCCCGCTGGTGTGCCTGCACTATGTGTTCCCCGCGTACGCGGGGATGAACCGAAACCAATGCAGAAGTGCGCATGGCTGTCATTGTGTTCCCCGCGTACGCGGGGATGAACCGAGCATGGATCGCCATGTGGTGAATGGCGCAAAGTGTTCCCCGCGTACGCGGGGATGAACCACATATAACCTCCCGTCGCTCCCCCATAGGCGCGTGTTCCCCGCGTACGCGGGGATGAACCGGCAATTTGCCCTTTTCGTTTGCAACGAACTCTGTGTTCCCCGCGTACGCGGGGATGAACCGTCACACCATCCACCGTTTGACCGTCTACTGTAAAATCGGGGTCAGGTCTCGTAATACGTATTCATCGAAAAAAACCGCATGGCAGAGCAATTTATTTTCGCCTGATTTGCACGTCGTTATTGCCAGCCGCCGATTGTATCGTCATGTGTTTTTTTGGCGGTTCTCGACTTCGCTCAAACAATAAAAAGGATAACTGCTTCATTTCCGGTCACACCGCAGCATTTTCGTACAGCAATTTCATCTCTTAAAATCTAAATTTCCCTAAAATCAGCGAATATCAGAAGCCAAGCTCTGGCATGTATCTTGCTAAAAATATCAGATGCGTAGGCAATGTATTCATTTGCGAAGAATATTTGTTAATTGATTGTATATAATAACAGTACTGTTATATAATAAAAATGGAAATACGTATTTTTCAGGATGTTATAAGGGAGCTTGAAAAAAATCTCATGGTTTGAAGGAAAGTATTTATGGCGTACTTGAACGGCTGGAACGAGGCGGGAATATTCCGATGCCACTTTGTAAACCGCTTTTCTCAATAGAAAAAGGTCTTTACGAATTGCGATTTTCAGATCGGGCAGGAGAGTACAGGGTTTTTTATTACATGAAGATAGGCGACGCGATCTACGTTATTCATGCGATGAAGAAGAAGACGCAAAAGCTTGAGACTAGAGTTATTCGATTGTTAAGGCGCAGGATAAGGAGTGTATTATGAAAAAGAATAGGAAGCACGTTGGTCTTGATGAATTTGGCGCCGCGATTGGCCTTGGTGTGATGGATAAGGAAATTATCAGGCTAAAAAATAAGATGATCGATCATCTTAAAGAAGTGCGGCTCAAAAAAGCGGTTTCACAGGATCAATTGGCAAAAAAACTTGGCACCAAGCAACCTGCAATTGCACGCATGGAGGCAGGATACGTTGGCGAGGTAAGCTTTGATTTTCTGATTCGCGTAGCCATCGCACTGAAAACTCCATTGGAAATAGTCCCCTTAAAAAAGGCGGCATGATTTAAACCACTGGGAACCACTGGTAACGGAGCAACGGCCTAATAATTGTTTAAATTAAGCTACTTAGCTTTGGCCAATAAATTGGACGTAGGACGATAAAAGCAGGTCAAAGGATGGCAGTCGAAGGGCTAAAAAAGTAGGTAGAATGTAGTAGATGGGGAAAATCTTGGGATTGCTTCGACGCCTGCGGCTCCTCGCAATGACGATCGTGAGATTAAGGCTGAGGTGAATTGCCACGTCGCTTCGCGACGATGTTTCTTCAAAATCACACCAGCGTGTATTTAATCGTCAACGCTATTTGCCATGACCGTGTTTTTTCATACGGCCGTGGTGGTTATTGCCCTGGTCGTCATATTCTTTGTGATCACGTTCTTTATCTTTATCAGCGTGAATCTTACGATATTGCGGAACATAATCATTGACGTACCAGTCATTCTGCACGAAATAGACCGGCTGGCTGCAGGCATTGTACTTGTGGCAGTGTTTCTTCCAGTGTTTGGCATGCCCGGGCGGTACGTGCAAATATACAGGCTGTGCAACTGCCGGCAAGCGCTCAACAATGATGGGTTCGCGGTAGATTAATTGCGGCTGAGGATAGTTGTTGCCGATTTCGATGTGGCCATAAAAACCGGGCTGACCGACACTTACCGAGACGCCAGCATTGGCAGCAACCGCGGGGATGGCCGCCAAAATCATTGTTGCCATTGCCATGAGCAGGAATCGTTTCATATTTTGAACTCCTTTGTTCTTGAGGAAATTTACCCTTATTTCTGATACAACTTGTCGAGCTCGTTGTCGTTGCTTTAAACACATGGGCAATGGATTGTCAATAATCACGGTCTTTTAGAGCCGTAAGACGGAGGAAGAACCACTGGTAATGGAACAAGGGTTTATTCTGCTAGTTCCAGGACCGCTCTTAATCTAAGAGCAAAAACCCGATGAGAGATCTATATTTCGAAACTCTGCGTCGATACAACAATTGGCTTCACAGTTATAACCGCCAGTGGTCATATTATCGCAAACTTCTTCTGGAGTAATCTTGTAATCGTCCGAATTAAATGAAAAACACTCTGTTTCCCAAGCACCGAATCCATAGCCATCACAGCCGTCAGTCACGCGCTTCTCGTAAGAACAAGCATAATTCCCGCCGCTATCGCCTCCGCCGCCGCATCCAACAAACAGCAGAGCAAACAACTGAATTACTATCACTGATGATAACGATATATATTTTCTCATTTTTTCTCCATATGGTTTGTCTAACTTGATGGGAATTGCACGGTCACCGGCAAAGGTCAACTTATCATGAGTCTATACGCAAAACATGCAAAAAATCGATGAGAATAAAACTTAATTATTGAGAACCGTGCCCGTATGCAATTAAAAAATATTGTAATAGTGTAATACCTATGTCATTACTTCACGTATTCGCACATCATGCTATTGAATTCACGAACACTTGCACGCCGTATAGCCGAGGCCGCCTCCGATCGCAAGGCAATCGATCTGGTCGTTCTTGATCTCAGAAAAGTTTCAAGCTTCACGGATTTTTTTGTCATCTGTTCCGGCAGTTCCGACCGTCATGTACAGGCCATTGCAGACGCAATCGAGGATGCGATGCACAAACGCAAAGAGCGTCTCATCGGCAAGGAAGGCTACCGGCTCGGCCATTGGATCGTTTTGGACTATGCTGATGTCGTTGCCCATGTCTTTCATCATGTCGATCGCGATCATTACCGTCTGGATAAACTCTGGCATGATGTCCCGCGTGTCAAAATGAAGGGGATCACGTCGTGACAAAACCGCCAAAGCCACTCCTACTCATGATTCTCGACGGTTGGGGTTACCGCGAAGATCGCGATAACAATGCCATAGCCATGGCAAAGGTTCCGGCATGGAATCGCCTCTGGGAGGCCTATCCCCACACTACGATCAAGTGTTCCGGCGAGGACGTGGGTCTGCCGCCCAACACCATGGGCAATTCGGAGGTCGGGCACTTAAACATCGGGGCTGGCCGCGTTGTCTTTCAGGAGTACACGCGGATCAGTAAGAGCATCCGCGACGGTTCGTTTTTTGAGAATGCGGTTCTGCGCGATTGTTTCCAAAAAGTTATTCGGGCAGGCGGTGTGCTGCACCTCATTGGGCTGTGTTCCGACATTGGAGTGCATGCACACCTCAATCATCTTTATGCATTGCTTGATTTTGCCAAGCGCGAGGGCGTTCCAAAGGTATTCATCCACTGCTTCACCGACGGGCGGGATTCCTCGCCCACGTCGGGCAAGAAATATCTTGCGGATATCGAGAAAAAAGCGGCAGAGGTCGGCAATGCCCGCGTGGCCACAGTGATGGGCCGCTACTACGCGATGGATCGCGACAAGAGGTGGGACCGTGTGGAAAAGGCCTACAATGCCATTGTTGACGGCATAGGTTATCATGCCATTTCAAGCGACGAGGCCATAAGCCGCTCATACAAAAGGGGAGAGACCGATGAGTTTGTCGTCCCTGCGGCAATAACGGTGAAGGGAAACCCGATTGGGACTGTCAATGACGGGGACGGCATCGTCTTTTTCAATTTCAGGGCGGATCGTGCGCGAGAGCTCACACGCGCACTGGCCTTTGAGCAGTTTGACGGCTTTCAGCGCGATCGCATCCCACAGCTTTCATCATTTGTGTGCATGACCGAATATGACGAGACATTCAATCTCCCGACCGCCTTTCCTCCCGAGCCTTTGGCCAACATCTTTGGAGAGGTTATAAGTCATGGGGGCTTGAAACAACTAAGGATCGCGGAGACAGAAAAATACGCGCACGTGACTTTCTTTTTCAACGGTGGCGAGGAAAAGGTATATCCGGGCGAGGATCGTGTTTTAATTCCTTCACCGCGGGAAGTTTCGACCTATGACAAAAAGCCCGAAATGAGCGCCTTTGAAGTGACGGATGAAATAATCAGGCGTATCGATAGGGATATCTATGATGTAATTATCCTCAACTTTGCCAATGGCGATATGGTGGGGCACACGGGAATTCTCAAGGCGGCAATGGCAGCTGTGGAGGCGGTTGATCAGTGCATCGGCCTCATTGTCCCGGTCGTCCTTGGGAAGGGGGGCTGTGTGATCATCACCGCAGATCATGGCAACTGCGAGGAGATGGTGGATCTGCAGGGCAAGCCCCTGACCGCGCATACTACCGATGATGTCCCATTGATTTATGTCTCAAACGACATTTCCAGGAAGAAGCTGAGGGATGGCGGACGCCTGTCCGATATAGCCCCGACCATGCTTCAAATCCTGGGGATTGATAAGCCCGGGGAGATGACTGGGACGACTTTACTGAAGGACTGAAAACGCAAAACTCAAAATTTCCATATACCCACGAAATTTTGCATTTTGAATTTTGGTTTTGCGCTTTGTATTTTGTTTTTTTCACTCAGGTGTCGTCATGTTCAAATCCTTCTTGAGCATCCTGTATCCCCCCCGCTGTCCGCTGTGCGATGAGCTTCGCCCAAATCGGCATATTTGTGAAAACTGTAGAGAGTCGCTCCATGTGCTTGAAGGGGATTTCACGGCACCGCATCTTAAAAGGGTTTGGTTTCGCCGCGCTCGCTCCTGCTTCACTTATGAGGGCAAACTTGTCGACGCCATCCACGGTTTTAAATACTCAAGGCGCTTCGATTTGACACCCGTCTTTGCGCGCTTTTTGGCGGATGAGGGGCGGCGGATAGGAGAATATGATTTCATCTTACCTATTCCACTTCATTGGTTAAGGCTCTGGATGCGTGGATATAATCCCTCGGCGATTTTAGCCCGTTCACTTGGAAGACAACTGGAAATTGCGGTTGATTGCCATGCCTTAAAAAAGAGAAAGAATATCTTGCCGCAGGTCGGGCTCGAAAGGGATCTGCGATTACAGAATGTAAGGGGGGCTTTTCGCATTATGCCCAAACGGATACCATACCTTCAGGGAAAAGACATTTTACTGATTGATGATGTCCTCACCACCGGCGCAACTGTCAATGAGTGCGCAAAGATGCTAATGAAAAAAGCGGGTTGCGAATCTGTCGATGTCCTCACCATTGCCAGAACAATCTGAGTGAACCTGTGTTGACTGCATCTAACTCGGGTGATATTCTTCCAAAATTCAATGGAGTATGAATGGGCAACTATCTTTCAGTGGCGGTTGATCTGGCAAGGAAGGCGGGCAAGGTTCAGCTTGATTACCTTGGGCGCATAAAGACGGTAGAGCGCAAGGGGGCGATCAACCTGGTCACTGAAATTGACCGCATGTGCGAGCAGCTGATTTTTGACGGGCTTAATAATGCCTTTACAAATCACGATGTCTTGGGCGAGGAGGGGGTCGCAAAGAGAAGCGAATCTGAGTACCGCTGGATCGTCGATCCACTTGACGGCACAACGAACTATGCCCACCAGTTTCCCTTTTTCGGAGTTTCGATTGCCCTTGAACACAAGGGAGACCTCATCTGCGGAGTTGTCTATGATCCCATTCGCGAGGAGATATTTGCCGCCGAGAAGGGAAAGGGCGCAACCCTGAATGGAGTGCCGATTGGCGTATCAGGTGCTCCGAGCCTCAAAGAATCGTTGCTTGCGACCGGTTTTGCGTATAATGTTCAAGAGCAGGGCAGGCCCGACAATCTTGATAACTTTGCGAATTTTATTAAGACGGCCTTGGCCGTGAGGCGCCCGGGCGCGGCTGCAATTGATCTGGCTTATGTCGCCTGCGCCCGCCTTGACGGATTCTGGGAGTTGTATTTGAAGCCATGGGACATGGCAGCGGGGGTGCTGCTGATTCGGGAGGCGGGCGGTACGGTTACATCATTTGACGGTTCCCCTTTTAATTTATATGGTGATGAAATCCTGGCTTCGAATGGAAAAATACATGAGGAAATGATTGATGTGCTTAAGGAGGGTAAATCCTAAACAAATTCAAATTACCAAAATTCCAAATCCAAAACGTTTTGATATTTGATTTTTGATATTGTTTAGAATTTCGGATTTAGTGCTTAGGATTTGTTTTTATTTATGATCGATCCCAATAAAAAAGTGCCTTTGCCCGTTAATCCAAGCGATGTCTGCTACCGTGCCTTTGAGCTGATTTCGGCCAAGCAGTTTGCAGATGCGGAAAAGCTCCTCGCGGGAAACATGGCGAAGACCGATGATAATGTTGCCATCGCATTGTATCACTCGGTGCTGGGGATTCTCTATAAAATTCAGGGTGAATACAAGACCGCATGGCGCCATTATGAGCGTGCCGAGAAGCTGATGCCGCAGGATCCCGCGCTCAAGATCATCTCGGCGCGCCTTCTGATAGACCAGTTTGCAGAATACGGACAGGCGATCAAAAGGGCAAAGAAGGTCATGGATCTTGCGGGCGGCAATCCCGTCTTTGCACATCAGGCATACACAACAATGGGGCTTGCCTATTGCAAGAAGGGCGACAAGAAAAAGGCCATCGACATGCTTGAGCGCTCGCGCGTGGACGAGTTTGAAAACTTTATCTCCGCAAAGAACATCGATTTTGAACTGGTCGAAGCAATTTTGCGACGGGGCTGGGCAATAGAAACCTGCAGGACATTTCTCGACAAGGCCTTGTCGTTTGCCGTGAGAACAAAAGAGGAGCAGTACATCAATCTGCTTCAAAAGATGATTGCGGCCTTTGAAGTAGAATATCCGGCCAGGGAAAACCTTTCGTGAAGAACGCGCATTCAGACGGTTTAATTGATACGCACGCCCACCTGACCTTTCCCGAATTTGAGAAAGACCGGGCCGATGTCATCTCACGTGCATGGGATGCGGGCCTTGAAGCCATAATTACGATCGGGGCCGGCAATGGACTTGAGGGAAATCATAAGGCCATTTCTCTTGCTGAAAAGGAGCAGAGAATATGGGCAACGGTGGGCATCCATCCGCATGATGCGGGCTTGATGCAAGATGACTGGCTTTCCAAGCTTGAACATCTGGCGAGGCACGAAAGGGTGGTTGCCATAGGCGAGGTCGGACTGGACTTCCATCGCTGCAAGACGCCCAAGGATCTGCAGATTCGAAGGTTTAGGGAGCTTTTGAGGATCGCCCGCGCCATTGACCTGCCGGTAATCATTCACTCTCGCGAGGCTCAGGAGGAGACGTGGGCGGTCATTAAGGACGAGGGCATTCCAAAACGCGGCGGCGTATTTCATTGTTTTTCGGGAGATTTGGACTTTGCAAATGATGTTGTTGATCAGGGGTTTTTAATTTCAGTTCCGGGAGTTGTCACATTCAAAAACGCAAAGGTGCTTCAGAGTATTGTGGCGGCGATACCGCTGGAAAAGATCCTTTTGGAAACGGATTGTCCCTATCTTGCCCCTGAACCGCACCGCGGGGAGAGAAACGAACCCGCGAATATCCGGCATGTTGCGAACAAGATTGCGGAGCTCAAGGATTTATCTTTTGCCGATGTGGCCCGCATCACAACGCTCGCGGCTAAGCGCCTGTTTGATCTGCCGGGGGCCGAATTAGTTCCGCAAATTGCATATCAGATCCGCAATTCACTCTATCTCAATATCACAAACAAGTGCACGCTGGCATGTACATTCTGCCCGAAGCATACAGACTATGAGGTGAAGGGCTACTACCTCAAGCTGGATCATGAGCCGACCGTCGAGGAGATCTTTCAGGCGATCGGACTTCCCGAAAATTATGATGAAGTGGTTTTTTGCGGTTACGGCGAGCCGACGAAAAGGCTTGAGATTTTAAAGGTCATTGCAGCCCGGATGAAGGCGCAGGGCGCCAAGCGCGTAAGGCTGAATACGGACGGGCTTGCCAATTTGATCTATGGCCGAAATGTTGCCGAGGAGTTGAAGGGATCAATCGATGCTGTTTCCGTTTCACTCAACGCCCCCGATCCCAAGATGTACGCACGCATCTGCCCATCCAAGTACGGCGAAAAGGCTTACTGGGAGGTCATTAATTTCATCCATGAATGCAAGCGCTTCATCTCCGAGGTGGTGGTTACATCTGTTGCCCTTCCCGAACTTAACATCGAGTCGATGCTCCGCGTTGCCAATGAACTTGGCGTCCATCTCCGCATCCGCGAGTATATGAACGTCGGATAAAACCCGCCACAGGGAAACAGAGAATTTCTTCGTGAGATAGTGAGATCGCGAGATCGCGAGATCGTGATATCGCTTAATAACTTTCCAAGCGATCTAACGATCTCACGATATCACGATCTTACGAAAATAATTGTCTCTGTGCCTCTGTGGCTTATTAAAGCAAAAGGCGCCCCGCACTTCCTTTCTCGAAAGTGCGGGACGCCTTTCTTTCAAATTCTTTTCGGGGCCGAATTACTGCGTCCACTCCTTCAACTGCTTACCCGGCTTAAATCTCGGAACGCGGCGTGCCTTAATCTGGATCTCGGCGCCGGTCTGCGGATTGCGACCAACACGGGCCTTACGCTTGGAAACATAGAATGTTCCAAAGCCGGTCAATGTGATCTTATCGCCACGGCGGAGGCACTTCGATACGTTATGTGTCACTGAATTGAGAACGTTCTCCGCCATTGCCTTTGAAATCTTGCAATCCTTCGCGATGTAACCAACCAATTCTGCCTTTGTCATGATGTCACCCCCTTTCTATAGTGTGAATTTCAAAATCAGCATCAGTGTTGGATCTGTGATCCATGTGCATCTGCTGTTTTTGATTGTGCAAAATTTACAGGAGCGTCCGAAAGAAGTCAAATAAAAATTAGGCGGCCGATCATTATTATTTCAGATTTTGCGGGGAGGCGTGATTTTGTATTGCAAGTATTTTATCCCTGAATTGATGCAATCATTATGCCAGCAAAGCCTTATACGACGTATATTTGAAGCCTACTGTCAAAGGCATTTAATGCTTCAAGTTTGAATTGACATTTATCCCACTCATGCTCATAATCCCGTCTTCTCTGGTTTTAGGGTTTGTCATTCCGGGGTGAAGCCGAAAAATCCCATGGACAATTGGGATTCTTCGCCTTTTGGGCTCAGAATGATGTAAAGTTATGAACCACTCAGCAGAAATAATACCCATAAATATTGAAGACGAAATGAGGAGTTCCTACCTTGATTACGCCATGAGCGTGATCATCGGCCGGGCCCTGCCTGATATTAGAGATGGTTTGAAGCCCGCTCATCGCCGGATACTCTATGCGATGTACCGGGAGGGCCTGCTCTCCAATAAGCGCTATTCAAAGTGCGCAGGCGTCGTGGGCGAGGTTTTGAAAAAGTACCATCCCCACGGTGATGCCGCTGTTTATGACACCTTGGTGCGTATGGCGCAGGACTGGAACCTGCGCTATCCGTTGATCGACGGGCAGGGAAACTTTGGCTCAGTAGATGGTGATTCTGCGGCAGCATACCGTTACACAGAGGCGAAGCTAAAGGCCATTGCGGAAGAACTTTTGGCCGACATCGATGAAAATACGGTTGATTTCATTCCGAATTTTGACGGTTCAACGGTTGAGCCCGTGGTCCTTCCGACGAGGATACCGAACCTCTTGATCAACGGCTCCGATGGTATTGCGGTTGGCATGGCAACCAAGATCCCGCCGCATAACCTCAGCGAAGTGGTTGATGGTCTGATCGCCCTTATTCAAAACCCCGATGTCACCGTTAAGGAATTAATGAACCACGTAAAGGGTCCCGATTTCCCCACAGGCGGCTTCATACAGGGTCGCGAAGGCATAAAAAACGCTTATGAAACGGGGCGCGGTTCTATTCTGATGCGCGGACGTTCCATGATTGAGCCCATGGCGCGCGGCGACAAGGAGTGCATTGTCATAACGGAAATTCCCTATCAGATAAACAAGGCACGTCTGATCGAGCGGGTTGCCGAACTTATAGACGAGGACAAGCTGTCGGGCATTGCCGATCTTCGCGATGAATCGGATCGTGACGGCATGCGCATCGTCATTGAGCTCAAGCGCGGGACGGTGGCCGGCGTGGTAATGAACCAGCTGTATGCTCACACGTCGTTGCAAACCTCTTTTGGCGTAATCTTGCTTGCCATTGTGAACGGCCAGCCGCGCGTCGTGAATCTCAAAGATGCCCTCCAGCTATTTGTCGATCACCGCAAGGAAGTGATGATCCGCAGGACCACTTACAGGCTTAAAGAGGCCGAGAAGCGTTTGCATATTCTGGAAGGCTTAAAGATCGCCATTGAGTCCATCGATGAGGTCATAGCCCTGATCAAGAAATCCAAGGAACCCGCAGTTGCCAGGGCCGCATTGATGAAAGAATTCAAGCTTTCCGAAGTTCAGGCGCAGGCGATCCTCGAGATGCGATTGCAGAGGTTGACCGGCCTTGAGCGTGAAAAGATCATTCAGGAATACAGTGCAACCACAAAACTCATACGCGAGCTCAAAACGATCCTTGAGGATGAGCGGCTTATAATGAAGATCATCACTGAAGAGCTTTTGGAGATGAAACAAAAATACGGCGATGCGCGCCGCACGGTCATTCAGGCAAAGACAGAGGAACTCTCTGTTGAGGATCTTATTCAGGAAGAGGAGATGGTGGTCACCGTCTCCCACCGAGGCTATATAAAGCGCAATCCAATCAGCATTTACCGTGCTCAGCGCCGCGGCGGGAAGGGCAAGACCGGAATGGCCACGCGTGAAGAGGATTTTGTGGAGGACCTCTTCATTGCCTCAACACACAACTACATCCTTATATTCTCATCTTCAGGAAAGGTTTACTGGCTCAAGGTCCATGAGCTTCCGCAGGTGGGGCGCGTGGCACGAGGCCAGCCGATCACATCGCTCATCCAGATGCCATCTGGCGATCATGTTGCGGCAATCCTTCCGGTGCGCGAATTCAAGGAGGGCGATTTTGTAATGATGGCGACGAAAAATGGCGTGGTGAAAAAGACCGAGCTTATGGCCTTCTCCAACCCTCGTGCGGGCGGGATCATCGCCACAACCATTGACGAAGGCGATGGGCTGATATCGGCGCGCTTGACCAACGGCAAACACGAGATACTCATCAGCACCAAGGAAGGCCAGGCAATCCGTTTCCCGGAGACCGATGTGCGCGACATGGGCCGCGCGGCGCGCGGTGTCCGCGGCATCTCGCTTGGCGAAAAAGATGAAGTGGTTGGAATGGAGGTTCTGTCTACCGACGCCCCTGTTCTGACGGTAACGGAGCATGGCTACGGCAAGAGAACGGATATTAGTGAATACCGCGTCCAGTCGCGCGGCGGCAGCGGCATCATCACAATAAAGGTATCAGACCGCAACGGTCCGGTTATCGGAGTGCGTCAGGTGACCGATCAGGATGACGTCATGCTCGTGACCGACGGCGGCAAGATCATCAGGAGCTGTGCCAAAGAAATCCCCATAATAGGCCGCAATACGCAGGGTGTGAGGCTCATCTCGCTCGACGAAAAAGAGCGCGTGGTTTCCATTGCCAGACTTGCCGAAGACAGCGAAGAAGAGACAGAAGAACCCGCGGGCTCTAATTCCAAATGACAAAGCACAAAAGAAAATTGCGAATTGCGAATTGCGAATTGCGAATTGCGAATTTTTTCAATCCGAAATCCGCAATCCGGAATTCGAAATCAAATAGATTTTGTCATATGCGCCGATTCTTTTTTATAGGGTTTACTATTTTGCTTGTTGCAGCCTGTTCAAAATTTACCTTTGACGAGGCCAACAGGCGTGCCGAGGAGCAGGTTGGTCTCGGCAATTTTCAGGATGCGGCCCGGATTTACGAGCGCCTGCTTGAAAAGTATCCCAAGGACGAACGCGCCGTTGGCGTCTGGCTCCAACTTGGCGACATTTATTCCGAATCACTTGGTGATGTTGAGAAAGGCCTCAACGTTTATCAGCGGTGCATCGAGATGCAGCCGTCATCCGAGGCCGCAAGGCTTGCCCACGAGCGAAGGACGGCTCTTTTTGAAAAGGCGGGCCGCTGGTCTGGGATGGTTGAGGAGTATACAGCGCTTCTCAAATATTTTCCCAGTCATGAAGATGTATCAAAATATAGGGTGCGGCTGGGCGAGGCATACATTACAGGACGCGAATTTCAGCAGGCGCGGACTGAATTGAGAGGCTTTGTCGAAAAAACAGGCATTCCGGCAGATCTGCGCGAACGTGCGCTGTTTGACATTGGGGAAACTTATTTCCTTGAGGGAAAACCGGGCAAGGCGGTGAGATTTTATTATGCCCTCGTTCAGGAGACCCCAAAGTCAAAGATTGCCCCCGAGGCGGAGCTTCGGATCGCAACCTGTCTTGAAGAGATGGGTTATCTGGGTATGGCGCATAAGTTTGCTGAGGATGCCAGAAAGAACTATCCCAACAAGGATGTTGTTGATGCGCGCCTGAAGGGCATGGAAAAGCGGGGCAGACCGTCGTCACAAAAGAAGAGTCCAAATGACAAAAAAGCAACGAATGACAAGACAGTAACAAAAGACAATCCAGTGATAGATAAGGAGGCACGGATAACGGAATAATGGTTTACAATCGCGCAGTTTTTAGATACGGGATTTCTTTAAGGTTTTACCAGTAACGAGTTACGAGTCACGAATAACAGTATTTAAGGAGGATCACATGGCCGTAGAAAGGACACTTGCTGCAATAAAACCGGATGCCCTTGAAAAGGGGGTCATCGGTGAAATTTTACAGCGCGCCGAGGAGGCAAATCTCAAGATGGTAGGTTGCAAGATGCTAAAGCTTGATAAAAAGCGGGCTGAGGGTTTTTACGCGGTCCATAAAGGAAAGGGCTTTTTTGACAGCCTTGTTACTTTCATGACATCGGGTCCTTCACTTATCTTTGTCCTCGAAGGCGAGAACGCCATTGCAAAATGGCGCGAGGTGATGGGCGTCACCAATCCTGAAGAGGCGGCGGAAGGAACCATCCGCAAGGATTTCGGCGCATCAATAGAACGCAATGCGGTTCACGGCTCGGATGCGCCTGAGACGGCAAAGTTTGAAGTGTCATATTTCTTTGAACCCCACGAGATCTTAAGTTACGAATGGGTGTAAACCGTCGCTCGTCGCTCGTTACTCGTAGCTCATGATGACAATCAGTTTTTGTGACGAGCGGCAAGCGACGAGAGACGAGCGACGATGTACGAAGTAATTGACCACACTGCAGACATCGGCATCCGCGTTGCTGCTGAAAGCCTCGAGGAAGTGTTCATCCGGACAGCAGAGGCCATGTTCGATGTGATGGTCGCTTCAAAACCCAATCTGATTCCCTCCATCAACATCCCAATCGAAGTCAAGGCGCGTTCGGCAGATGAGCTTCTGGTCAAATGGCTGCAGGAGATCCTCTATATCTTTGACACCCGCCACCTTGTCCTTTCGAAATTCTTTATCGACGAAATTTCAGAAACCTCGCTTACTGGCGGAGCCCTTGGGCTCAAATTCGACACGACCAGGCATGAGATGAAGCGGCAGATCAAGGCGGTTACCTACCACATGCTTCTAGTTGAGAAAAAGACGGACGGCTGGCACGCACAGGTTATTTTTGATATATAAAAAACAAATTCTAAATTCGAATATCGAAATTCTAAACAAATCCAAAATTCAAATTACCGAAATCCCAAATAACACGTTTAGAACATTTGAATTTAGGATTTTGAATTTGTTTAGGATTTAGATATTAGTGTTTAAAATTTATGAGGGGGGTTTTATGGACATCGAACGCATTCACGATTTTGCGTGGCGTATACCCAGGCACGGCAACATGCGCGTCGACGGGATTATCTATGCATCAAAGCGGATGCTAAACGATATAATGAAGGACGAAAGCCTGCAGCAGGTAATCAATGTTGCATGCCTTCCCGGAATTGTCGGGGCCTCCCTTGCGATGCCGGATATCCATTGGGGCTACGGTTTTCCCATCGGCGGTGTTGCGGCTTTTGATATGGAAGAAGGAGTAATATCACCCGGGGGAGTCGGCTATGACATCAACTGCGGTGTTCGTCTGTTGCGCACGGATCTTGCGGCAACCGATTTTAAACCTAAGATGCGCGAAATTATAAATCATCTCTTCAGAGATATCCCAACAGGGGTGGGCGCGCATCATCGTGATTTTCGTCTTGGAAAAGACGATCTCAAGGAAGTCCTGAAGGAAGGCGCAAGATGGGCGGTCAAGCGCGGCTTCGGTGATGAAAATGATCTGAATCACATCGAAGCCGGCGGGTGTATTCCCGGGGCCGATCCCCAGGCGGTGAGCGAGCGCGCAAAGGAACGCGGAAAAGATCAGGTGGGAACATTGGGAAGCGGCAATCACTTTGTGGAGGTTCAGGAAGTTGCAGAGATATATGATGAAGCCATAGCCAATACGATGGGGCTATTCCCGGGTCAATTAACCATAACGGTTCACACAGGTTCGCGAGGCCTTGGCCATCAGATATGTGATGATCATATTGCGCTGATGCTGACGGCATCAAGGAAATATGGGATTGAACTCCCTGATAAACAGCTCTGCTGCGCGCCGATAAATTCTCTGGAAGGCAAACACTATTTTGCCGCGATGGCGGCGGGCGCAAACTTTGCTTTTGCAAACCGCCAGATGATCACCCACTGGGTGAGACAGACACTTGAACAAACATTGCACGTGGGTCCTGCCGAGCTCGGCATCGCACCTGTCTATGACGTCTGCCACAACATAGCAAAGTTTGAAGAACATGTATTCGGAGGCATGCCGTCGCGCAGATTATGTGTCCATCGCAAGGGCGCAACGCGCGCGTTTCCAGCAAGACATCCTGAAGTTCCGGCAATCTATCGCGAGATTGGTCAGCCCGTTCTCATCCCCGGAGACATGGGACGTTATTCGTTTGTCCTCGTCGGTACACAAAAGGCAATGGAAGAGACATTCGGCTCAACATGTCACGGCGCAGGGCGCCTCATGAGCCGGCATGCAGCAAAACGCCTATGCACGGGGCGCAATATTGAACATGAACTGGAAGAAAAGGGCATCATAGTCCGTGGCGCATCGCGAGCGACGGTTGTAGAAGAGGTCCCTGAGGCATACAAAGATGTCGCGGAAGTAGTCGATGCCGTCGCCGGCGCCGGTATCTCCAAAAAAGTAGCAAAGTTGAAACCGCTTGGGGTGATTAAAGGCTAAAAAATTCACCGCAGAGGCGCAGAGAAATACTTTTCTCATTCTGAGGCAAAGCCGAAAAATCCCATGAAATCATTGGATTTATTCGCTTTTACCCGGGG